>Ga0209825_1000063_pt1 | contig 106564 bp, 92 predicted proteins | sample EN8Hudsemesocosm_FD_184631 | JGI IMG/M metagenome (GOLD analysis project Ga0209825, IMG submission 184631) | Methane-oxidizing microbial communities from mesocosms in the Hudson Canyon - EN8B Hudson Canyon (SPAdes) (version 2) | ecosystem: Environmental > Aquatic > Marine > Cold seeps | place... | reverse complement strand
AAACTTAAGCGAGAACTAATGACAGATGATCAATTCCAACTATGGTGAGGGTCATTCATTAATACCCCGCTTTCACGTAGTGAAAGACGAGCCTAAGCGAGACAGCTTGCTGCGGGGATTTTTACTTAAAAGCATTGATTTTATCAATGATACCTTTGCTGTCTAAACCAAGCTCTTGATGAATTTCTTGCTGAGTACCATGTTTGATAAAACTATCAGGCAAACCAATATTTAATATTTTAATCGCGATACCTTGACTAAGAATATATTCATTAACACCTGAACCGGCACCACCCGCAATTGCATTATCTTCAACAGTAATAATCACATCATGATTTTTTACAACATCATCGATAAGTGTTAAATCAAGTGGTTTAACAAAGCGCATATCAATCAAAGTTGCATTGAGTTCTTTAGCTGAAATTTTAGCTTCATCTAAAGTGCTACCAAAATTTAAAATGGCACAAGCAGGTTTAGCGCTATCAGCGATCGTCTCAAAAATAGTATTCGCTTTACCTATTTCTATGGTTTCGTTTATATCAGGTAAAAGTGCACCATTACCTGAGCCTCTTGGATAACGGACCGCCACAGGACCATTATGTTTAAAGCCAGTGGTGAGCATTAGTTGACATTCACGTTCGTCCGAAGGTGCCATAATCACTATGTTTGGAACACAGCGCATAAAACTTAAATCAAATGAACCTTGATGGGTTGGTCCGTCTGCGCCAACAATACCTGCGCGATCAATCGCGAAGAGTACAGGTAAGTTTTGTATCGCAATATCATGAATAAACTGGTCGTAACCACGTTGTAAAAAACTTGAATATATAGCTACAACAGGCTTGTTACCACCAATCGCTAAACCCGCAGCAAAAGTAATTGCGTGCTGTTCGGCAATGGCAACATCATAATATTGCTTAGGGAAACGTTGGCTGAATTCAACCATGCCAGAACCTTCACGCATTGCTGGCGTAATAGCGACGAGTGAATTATTTTGTTCAGCTGTTTTACAGAGCCAGTCGCCAAATATTTTTGAATAAGTTGGTAAGCTTGGTTTACTTGCTGGCAAACTCGTTTGAGTCGGATCAAATTTAGGTACTGCATGATACTTAATAGGGTCTTGTTCAGCTGCGTGATAACCTTTGCCTTTTTTAGTGGCAATATGCAGAATTTGAGGCCCTTTTAAATTACGCATGTTGGTGATTGTATCAACTAAGCCATTAACATCATGACCATCAATAGGGCCAATATAGTTAAAACCTAATTCTTCAAAAAATGTACTGGGTACAACCATACCTTTTAAGTGTTCTTCGGCACGACTTGCTAATTCTTTAATGGGAGGAATATTGTTAAGTATGCGCTTACTACCTTCACGAATTCCAGTATACAAGCTTCCAGATAACATTTTTGCGAAATGATTATTCAATGCTCCAACGTTTTCTGAAATCGACATTTCGTTGTCATTTAAAATAACCAACATATCACTTTTGATATCACCTGCATGATTAAGTGCCTCAAAAGCCATACCTGCGGTCATAGCACCGTCACCAATTACCGCAACTACTTTACGATTTTTTTCTTCTTTCTCTGCTGCAACTGCCATACCTAATGCTGCCGAGATTGACGTACTTGAATGTCCAACACTTAATACATCGTACTCACTTTCTTCGCGCCACGGGAATGGATGCAACCCATCTTTTTGACGAATAGTATGCAATTGATCTCGTCGACCCGTTAATATTTTATGAGGATAAGCTTGATGACCTACATCCCAAATAAGGTGGTCGAACGGTGTTTTATATACATAATGTAAAGCTACCGTTAATTCTATTGCGCCTAGACCTGAAGCAAAATGCCCACTACTTTTACTTACCGAACTTAATAAGTAACTACGTAGTTCTTTACTGGCCTGAGTTAACTGGCTTTGATCTAACATACGTAGATCGTCAGGAGAATTTATATTGGCCAATAAAGGGTAGTCGGCAAGATTTATATTCATATTATTTTATTTATTCTTTAAATTGCTAGAGCAGATTAATGTGCGCGTTTTATAATAAACGTCGCAAATTCAGCTAAGTTATCTGTATTGTAGGGTAAAGTCGCTAAAGCTTGAAGTGCTTGTTGATATAAGTTGTCAGCTTTTTGTTGAGCACCTTCCAAACCTAAAAGCGCAGGGTAGGTGCTTTTATTGGCTGAAACGTCTGAACCCGCTGGTTTTCCTAGCTCCTCGTCACTCGAAATAATATCAATTATATCATCGCGTACTTGGTAGGCTAAACCAACATGTTCTGCATAAATAGCTAATTGGTGCTTTTCGTTATCTGTAATACGGCTGCTCATTTCTGCAACCATGGTCACTGATGCTTTTAATAGGGCACCTGTTTTTAGCGAATGCAGCTTTTCTAATTCAACAAGTGATATCTTTTTATTGGTTGCTGAAATATCTAGCGCTTGTCCGCCACACATACCTTGGTAACCTGAAGCCTGAACTAATTGACGAATTAAACTAACGCGTTTTGGCTCTGCTTGAGCACTAAAGTTATGGTTAACTAAAATATCGAAAGCAAGGGTTTGTAAACTATCACCGGCTAATATCGCAGTGGCTTCATCAAAGGCTTTATGACAGGTTGGTTGACCACGACGTAAATCGTCATCATCCATAGAAGGTAGATCATCGTGTATTAATGAAAATGCATGAATACATTCTAATGCTGCAGCAATACCGTCAACATCAGATAACTCAAGTCCAAGAGCTTCACCAGTTATGTAGCATAAATAAGGCCGCATACGCTTGCCACCAATCAATAACCCATATTGCATGGCTAACCATAATCTTTCATCATTTATTTCATATGTGGCTAATTTGTCTGCAAGATATTCGTTAATGCGAGTTTGATATAAATCGAGTTGTTTTAATTGGGTCACTAATCGTTACTCGTATTGTCAGATTCACCTTCAAAGGTTTCTAGTTGAGTTTTACCATTTTTAGTGAGTAATATTTGAATTTTTTGTTCAGCATTTTTTAACTTTTCTTGACTAGCTTGACTTAGGTTTAAGCCACGTTCAAAAAGCGTCATTGAATCTTCTAAACTCAGTTCACCTTGTTCTAAATTTTGAACAATTGTTTCGAGTTCTGAAAGTGATTCTTCAAAGCTTAAATTTTCTAATTTTTTCTTAGCCATTTACGAGGATCACTGTGATTAAATATCTAGGCGCAAATTTATACCAAACCCAATAATTAATCAATCAACTTCAAGCCATTCAATCCCTAATTATTAAGTCCTGCTTTATATAATATATTCATTAGCTTCTAAAATCGCTCTTATACTGACGGATGTAGGGCTTGATAAGTTATCTGGATTCTAAATCGGTAATTTTGGGGCATTTACTTAATTAAATTTTGTACCTATATTTAAAAGCGTTTGAATATCTAACGTTAAGTATATTTGAGCTATTACTTGTTGTAATAAATTTAAAATTAATAATAGCGATTAATTCCTTAAGTTATTGACAATATGGGCGATAATAAACTTATATCGTTTGGGTATATAAAAATATAAGTATTCGCGTATCGGAATACCTTAATGTATTATCAAATAATACGACGATACGTTTTATTTCTTTGTGGAGGCTTTTTGTGGATATAGCAACAATATTAGGTGTAGTAGGCGCGATTGGCTTACTCATTATGGCGATGATGTTGTCTGGTGATATCAGTATGTTTATTGATACCCAGTCATTAATTATTGTTTTTGGTGGTTCAATATTTGTTGTTTTATCTAATTACAATCTTGGTCAGTTTTTTGGTCTCGGAAAAATTATTGGCAAGGCTTTTATGTTCAAAATTGAACAGCCTGATGAACTTATTGAAAAATCAGTTGAAATGGCTGACGCTGCACGCAAAGGTGGTTTTTTAGCATTAGAAGAAGCTGAAATTACTAATGGTTTTATGCAAAAAGGCGTCGACATGCTTGTTGATGGACATGATGCAGATGTAGTGCGTGGAACGTTACAAAAAGATATACAGCTCACCACTGAACGTCATGAAACAGGCGTAGGCATGATGATGTCGCTTGCTGACGTAGCGCCTGCGATGGGTATGATTGGTACCTTAATTGGTTTGGTAGCGATGCTATCAAATATGGATGATCCAAAATCTATTGGTCCAGCAATGGCTGTTGCACTATTAACAACGCTATATGGAGCTTTTCTGGCTAACGTTATAGCCATTCCAATTGCCGCAAAATTAAAGTTACGATTAGCAGAAGAGCAAATGAATCAAGAATTGATACTTGATGCGATTTTAGGTATTCAAGACGGTCAAAATCCAAGAGTAATAGAAGGGTTACTGAAAAACTATCTTGCCGAAGGTAAGCGAGCTATAAATACAACTGACGAAGAGTAGCGGGAGTAATTTATGGCTGAAAAATGTAAATGTCCACCTCCCGGCCTCCCGGCTTGGATGGGCACCTTTGCTGACTTAATGTCACTGTTAATGTGCTTTTTCGTTTTGCTTTTATCTTTTTCTGAAATGGATGTTTTGAAATTTAAACAGATTGCGGGTTCAATGAAATTCGCTTTTGGTGTTCAAAATAAAATTGAAGTGAAAGATATTCCCAAAGGTACCAGTATTATTGCGCAAGAATTTCGCCCAGGTAAGCCAGAGCCAACGCCTATTGAAGTTATTCAACAGCAAACAATGGAAATGACACAGCAGATGCTTGAGTTCCAAGCAGGCGATGAAACATCTGCGGGTGGTCGACAAGAACAGCGCGGAACAGAACGTGGCGGACAATCGCAAAGTACTGCTGATGAAATGTCAGCACAAGCAATGCAAAAAGCACAAGACGAATTAGAGCAAGCGTCACAAGAACAAATGAATGAGCTAGTTAAAAAGATTGCGGAACAATTAGAAGAACAAATTCAAGACGGAGCAATAGAGCTTGAATCTTTAGGGCAGCAAGTGACTATTCGAATTCGTGAGAATGGCTCTTTCCCTTCAGGATCTGCATTTTTACAACCGCAATTTCGTCCAATTATTCGTGAAATAGGTGAGTTGTTAAATACTATTCCAGGTGAAATCATGGTTTCGGCACATACCGACAATCGAGGTATTAGTTCTGAATTATTTTCTTCCAATTGGGAGTTGTCCAGTACCCGAGCGGTAGCAATTGTGCATGAATTGCTTAAAGTACCTGAATTTGATCAGTCACGTTTACTTGCTGTGGGACATGCAGATAGTAGGCCTTTGGTACCTAATACTAATGCGTTGAATCGTCGTCGAAATAGACGTGTTGAAATTTCAATTAATCAAGGTAAAGCCAAAGAAACCGAGCCCGTTTCTATTCTGAAACAATAAAAATGAGAAGTTCAAATAGTCATTGAGTAATGAACGTTCTGTTTATTTCTTAATGGCGATTTTTTCAACTTAACCTTCATTTCAATTTCGTGTATAATTCGCGCCATTATTTTTACAGGCCGAACATGGCCTTTATTATTGCTTTATATTTAGGATCGTTTGTTCATGAAATTCATCGTAAAACTCCAGGCTGAAATTGCCGTTAAAAGTCGCCCAGTTCGTAAGCGCTTTACTAAAATTTTAGAATCTAGCATTAAAAATGTTTTACGCCGTGTTGATGAGCAAGTTACAACTCAGTCAAACTGGGATAATATTGAAATAAATACTAAAAACGACAGTCCTGAAAATCGTTTAGCCCTCATTGATACTTTAAAGTGTGTACCTGGTGTGGCTCATTTTCTTGAGGTTCAGCAAACTTCGTTTACTGATGTGCACAATATTTTTGAGAAAACCCTTGAGGCACATGAAAAGACGATTGAGAATAAAAGCTTCTGCGTAAGAGTTAAACGGGTTGGAACACACGACTTTAATTCTTTAAAAGTTGAGCAATATGTTGGTGGTGGTTTAAATCAACATGTTGAATCGGCAAAAGTTAAATTAAAAAAGCCAGATGTAACGATTCGATTAGAAATAAAAGATGAGCATTTATTTATAGTAGCTGAGCGTCATGAAGGCTTAGGTGGTTTCCCTATTGCGAGCCAAGAAGATGTTTTATCATTAATGTCTGGTGGCTTTGACTCTGGTGTTTCTAGTTTTCAGATGATCAAAAAAGGTGCCCGTACCCATTACTGTTTCTTTAATTTAGGCGGAGCAGCCCATGAAGTGGGCGTTAAGCAAGTGAGTTACTATTTATGGAACAAATTTGGCGCATCACATAAAGTTAAATTCTTTTCAGTTGATTTTGAACCTGTAGTTGCTGAAATTTTAGAAAATGTAGAAAACGGCCAAATGGGCGTAATTCTTAAACGTATGATGATGCGTGCTGCAGCTAAAATAGCTAAAAGAGCGAATATAGCGTCATTAGTAACAGGCGAAGCATTAGGCCAAGTATCTAGTCAAACATTGACTAATTTAAATGTGATTGACAGAGTAACTGATACGTTAATTCTGCGTCCTTTAGTTGCTTATGATAAACAAGATATTATTGATATTGCTCGTAAAATTGGTACTGAAGACTTTGCTAAAACCATCCCTGAGTATTGCGGTGTAATTTCCAAACGTCCTACAATTAAAGCTATTTTGTCTAAAGTTGAAGAAGAAGAAGAGAAATTTGATTTTGATGTTCTAGATAAAGTTGTTGAAGAAACGCGTATGTACGATATACGTGATATTGGTAAAGAGAGTGAAGAAGAAATTCATGCTGTAGATACAGTAGAAAACCTTTCTAGTGATGATATTGTTATTGATATTCGTAGCCCTGAAGAAGAAGAAGACAATCCATTGTCATTTGATAACGTGAGCGTTATTCATATTCCTTTTTATAAGTTATCCAATAAGTTTAGTGAACTCGACCAAAACAAAGAATATTTACTGTATTGTGATCAGGGTGTAATGAGTAAGCTACAAGCACTTTATTTAATTGGTGAAGGCTATAAGAACGTTAAAGTTTATCGTCCTTAATCTTACTGTGTTTGGTGAAGCAGGTATTGCTTCTCAAGTACTTTAACGGCTAGCCATAATTTTGTATTCATCGGTGTGTCTAGTTGATGTTTTTCACCTAAACGATTTATATAACCATTGATGTAATCTATTTCGGTGCGACGCTTATTCATAATGTCAGCACGCATCGAAGAGGTGTTTTGTTTAGTGCGTTCTGCAACTTTCATCACTAAATTCAATAATAAATTTTCATCTAATTCCACATCCTCCCTTGCACCTAAGATAACGACTTCTTTGATAATTTCTCTAACAGTCTCTTGGTAAATTGGTAGATTTATTTTGCCATTATTAATGTTTTCTAATGCAGAAAGCGGATTGATAACGCAATTAATCGCTAATTTTTCCCACTGGGCTAGTCGTATGTTTTCTTGAAAACTTACCTGCTTAAGGCTTTGTGTCAAAAGTTTTAGTAATGTTATTTTTTTCTCATTCTCGGGTTCCCCCCAGATAAGACCCAAATTACTTTCACCTTCCCCAGTATGTTCAATATGATAATCAGCTGTTTTTTTAGCGCCCTGCGTCAATAATAAAGCAAATAAAGATTGAGATGGTTTAATTAAATGGGATATTTCTTCAAAAGTGCCCAAACCATTGTGAGTAACAATAATAATAGCGTCGTCAGCAATTAAGCTATGAATGGCTTTCAGAGCGTCTGTAACTTGGTAGGATTTTACGCAAAGAATTATTAGTTGTGCACATGCTAATGTTTGATTATTTGTAATTATTAAGGGGAAGTTTTTAGCCTCGCCATTTATTTCACTAAAGCAGTATTGTCTAACGGACGTTTTTGTTGAGGGCAGAAGTGAAATTAATCTATCAACCTTATTATCATTTTTAGATTGAGAAAGTCGGTGATAACAAAGTAAACCTATAGCGCCTTGGCCAACAATAACCGTATTCATCTTAATTTTTCAAATGTTGAGGTTTGCCATAAATGATAAGTAACCACTGAAAAATAGCAAAGAGAGATATTCCAACAATATCAGCAACAAAATCAAAAAATTCACCGCTGCGAAAACCTAAGTAATATTGGCATAATTCAGTAAGGGCACTGTAAAGAAATAGGCAAATAACGCTGTTGAGTAAAGGCAATTTTAATAAACCCACGAATATCCACGAGAGCCCAAAAAAACCAATAATATGGCCAACCGTGTCAATCTGTATCATATTAAATACTTCCATTTTTAACTCACTGGGAATTAAAAAGAGTGGTACTAAAATGAGTAGAGAAATTAATATTATTAATAGTTTAATATGACTTTTCATTTGAACGTAAATTTATCAAGTTATCGTTTATAATAATTCATCATAACATGTGAAAATAGCCGTTGCGATGCCCTTTACCCGCTAGTGGTGCTTTGTTAAGATTACACCACTTATATTATAGAATTACTGAAAGGCCAATGTCATGCCATCAATGGATATCGTTTCCGAAATTAATTTGGAAGAAGTAAGAAATGCAACGGATAATTGTAAGAGAGAATTAGAAACTCGCTTTGATTTTCGGGGTGTTGAAGCCAGTATCGAGTGGAAAAAACCAAACGTAATCCTAAAAGCTGAAGGTGACTTTCAAGTTAAACAATTAGTTGATATGGTGCGCGGACAACTAGCAAAACGTAATATAGATGCTAAAGCGTTAACCCTTTCTAATACTGAACATACAGGTAAAACGTTTACCCAAAACCTTTCATTTAAAGAAGGTATTGAGCAACCAGTCGCTAAAAAAGTGGTTAAGCTAATCAAAGACAGTAAATTAAAAGTACAAGTATCTATTCAAGGTGAACAAGTGCGTGTTACAGGTAAAAAGCGTGATGATTTACAAGCTGTGATGCAATTAATTCGTGAAGGTGATCTTGAGCAATCGTTTCAGTTTAATAATTTCCGAGATTAGTAATTCTTGGAATAGGTTTCAGCATCTTAACTTTAAGACCTGAGCTTTTTAAGTTGATAAAGAACAGCACATATTGTGCTGTTTTTTTATACGTAATCGTTTTAGTTTACTCTTCGAGTAATCTTATCTTTACATGCGTTACACGATTATAGTGATAAATTGCTAATATTTACGTAATTAACACTGTTTATTTGTCAGCACATTAAGTAAATTAACTGCATTCTAACAATAATAAAGATTACGTTAATGAGTGTATCAAGAGGTGAGTTTAGTTCTCGCATTGGTTTTATCATGGCAGCAGCAGGATCGGCTGTTGGTTTAGGAAATATTTGGGGCTTTCCAACGCAAACAGCGAGTAACGGTGGAGCTGCATTTGTTTTGGTTTATCTCGTCTTAGCATTTTGCTTAGCTTACCCCGCTTTTATGGCTGAACTGCTGATTGGCCGTTACGGTCAAGCGAATGCAGTTACGTCATTACAAAAAATGTCTCGTACCCTTTTTCATAAACGCTTTGCTTTTGTTGTTGGTTTTGGTGGTGTTATTTGTGCAGCGCTAATACTCAGCTTCTATGGTATTTTAGCAGGTTGGATGATGTCGTATGCTATTGAACCTGTAGCTAGAATTGCAGGTGTCACTAACGTTGCTGATTGGGTTATTAGTCAATCTTTTATACGTAATGCCCTTTTTACTGCAATTTTCATGTTCTTAACTATCTTCATTATTCAAAAAGGTGTTGAAGACGGCATTGAAAAATGGTCTAAGCGATTAATGCCATTGTTAATTGTTCTATTAATTATTCTCATTGGTTACGTTTTAACGCTTGATGGCGCTAGCGAAGGGTTAAATGCGTATTTAAATCCTGATTTTAGTCGAATTTTTGAACCTGACTTATTAATAAGTGCATTGGGACAAGCGTTTTTCTCTCTATCGCTTGGTACAAGTGTCATGATTATCTACGGTTCATATATCTCTAAAAAAGAAAATTTAGTTACACTTGGTGCACAAGTTACCCTCATAGATGTATCGATAGCTTTTTTAGCTGGTTTATTAATTATCCCAGCAATGTATGTTGCACAAGCACAAGGCGTAACAATTTTTGCTGATGACGGTAGTTTAGTTTCAGGACCAGGGCTAGTTTTTGCTGTACTTCCTAGTTTATTTTCTTCAATGGGTTATATCGGATTATTCGTCGCTTTCACCTTTTTTGTATTAATGTCTGTGGCGGCATTAACATCTTCAATATCTATGCTTGAAGGGCCAGTTTCTTATGTTGTTGAACGACATGGTATGGCTCGTAAAAAAGCAACTAAGATTATTGGCTTAATTATTTTCTTGATCAGTATTGGTATAATCAGTAATGTTGATGTGATGTTGGGCTTAGTTGCTACAATTGCAACTGAATACGGACAACCTATCATTGCAATGTTATGTTGTGTTTTCGTTGGCTGGATTTGGCACAGAAATGATGTCTTAAAAGAATTAAAAGAAGGTAATGATAACGCAGAGCATAGCGTTTTTTGGAAAATTTGGCCTTGGTATACTAAATTTGTTTGCCCTACAGCAATTGGTATAGTATTTGTTCATTCTCTTAATCTTTTTTAATAAACTAAGATGAAATAAAAAGCGAGCTTAGCTCGCTTTTTTTGTTTAGGATGAACTGTATCGTTATGTCATAGCAGTTTTTAGGTACGTTGGCTTAACTGCATCAGTGCTTCCATTTACGTCTATAACAAAGAACAATAATATTAGAACTGAGACTCTACGCTACAAACTCTTTTATTTGAGATAACGATGCTGCGCCTACTTTGGTATTAATCAGCTCACCATTTTCTATTAATAATAAAGTTGGAATGCCTCTAATTCCAAATCTAGCCATTAATTCTTGAGCATTGTCAGCATTTACCTTTACCACTTTTAACTCATCAAACTCTGTTGATATTTGATCCACAATAGGTGAAATCATTTTACATGGTCCACACCATGGTGCATAAAAATCAACGAGAACTTTACCATCATGTTGTTGAACTTCAGCCGAGAACTGTTCGCTATTTACTTCTATTACGTTACTCATTTCTTACTCCTATTGGGATAAATTGTTTCAACGAGAAGGAGTTTATCTGACTTAACTTTACATGATTAGCCTGATTTAATAGAATTGATTGTTCTATATTTGGAACAGTTGGGCGGTGTGTATGCAAAACTTAGATAATTTATCGCTATTTTTAACAATTGTAGAGTCTGGCTCTCTAACATCTGCTGCGCGTTTACTTGGGTTGCCTAAATCAAAATTAAGCAGACGTTTGGCTTTACTTGAAAGCGAGCTGGGCAGTCAATTATTGGTCAGAACAACACGCTCTCAACAATTAACTGAAGCAGGGGAGCAGTTATTCATAGCTTGTAAACCTCACGTGGAAGCTTTAAAGAGTGCTGAAGCGAGTATTAGTGACTTTGCCACAGCACCTAAAGGAAAGCTAAAAATACTTCTTCCGTTAGAGTTTTTCAACCAAGTTATGGCTGAACTCATTTCTGAGTTTGCCTTGCTTTATCCTAAGGTATCTATACATTGCCAACATTATTCTGAAGAAATCCCTAAACATGATTTGAGCTTTGATTTGATTTTTGTATTACATGAGCAAACTTTACCTGCGTCTAATTGGATTGCTAAAACCTTATTAAGTTTTCCTCAAGCAATTTATTGTTCGGCTACAAGCTTACAATCTGAAAAAAGAACACCAGAGGAGCTCATTGAAAGCAACTGTATTTTGTCGCAAGAAAATCAATTATGGTTATTTCGAGGGAGTAGTAATACAACCGCGATTGCACCTAAAGCTTTTATGGTTTTATCAAGCCCTGAAATGAGGCTCGCGGCAGTAAAACGAAATTTAGGATTAGCAAAGCTTCCTGAATATTTGGTTCAAGGTGACAGTCAAAATCAGTTAGTTAAACCGGTAACATTGACGTGCGCACCAGTTGCTCAACAATTATCAATACTTTACCAAAGTAGGAGTATTCCAAAGAAAACGCGTGTATTTCTTGATTTTTTCCAAAGTAATATCGGTTGCTTTTAACGAGATTATTTCACTTTTGGCCAAGGAATAGACCAAGGTTCTGTAAGTTGAGTTAGTTGCTGTTGACAAGATTCACTTAAAAACAATTCGCCAACCGAAGGAGGAAGATTATACTGATATGTTTGTTCTTTAAAAGTAAAATTCAACGCGTATGCGTGTAAATACCCTCGCTTTTCTTTATAAGAATCTTGTGTTGAATAGATAGGGTCACCTGATATTGGCGAACCAATACTTGTTAATGCTACCCGTATTTGATGGGTTTTTCCGCTGTGGGGTTTTAGCAAATATAGACGCTTTCCTGCAGTTAACGGGTAAGAGAAAAACTGCGTTATAGCCGGATTTTCTTGACTGCGAACTAGCTTCCACATGCCACGACGACTCTTATCCATATCGCCTTTTATTAGACCTTGTTTCTTTTTCGGTTTTTTATCACTTATCGCAATGTAATACTTTTCAATTTTATGTTGTTCAAATAATTCTTGAAACACCTGAGCGGTAGATAAATTTTTAGCGAAAATAATTAAACCTGATGTCATTTTATCAAGACGGTGAACAGGGAATAATTCAGTAAATATACTTTGCGTTTTACCGTAATTTTTTACTTGATTGAAAAATCCGCTATCAATCTCCCCTTCATCATGAAAATTAACGTCAGCTGGTTTTTCGACAATGATGAAATCATCATGGTCAGAAACAATATTAAATTGTTGCATTTATGAAAGTCCTAAACCAACAAATATATAAAGTATGATAGTTATTACTCCGCCAAATAAGGCATAAGGTAGTTGAGTTTTAACGTGCTCGAAATGATCACAACCACTGGCAATTGAAGCCACAACCGTTGTATCTGAAATGGGAGAAGCATGATCACCAAATATGCCACCGCCTAATACAGCTGCAACTAAGAACTCTATAGGTAGACCACTTTGCTGAGCAATAGGTACCGCTATAGGTACCAAAATTGCAAAAGTTCCCCAAGATGTTCCAGTGGCAAAAGCCATTAACGCAGCGGCAATAAAGATAACTGGAGCCATTAAATACAAGGGTAACTCAACATTAAATAGCTCACTGACATAAATACCTGTCCCTAAAGCCTTTATCGCAGCACCAAAAGCAAACGACAATACTAATATCGCCACAGCAGGGAACATGTGTTTAATACCTTGAGCGGAGCTTGTTGTGATCTCTTTAAAATTCAGCAATTTGTTAAAGCTAATTAATAACACTAATAATATGAAAGAACTGATGATTGACCAAAAAACAGAGAATGAACCTGAGCCTCTTCTAATATCACCATCTCCGGTTACCCAGAGTAAAACTAAGGTCAGTACTAACAAAGACAATAAAGGTAACCACATAATGTAAGCCGGAGAGGTTTTTTCTACTAAATTTTCTTGTTGTGATGTAACCAACGACTCAGCTTTTTTCATTGGACCATATATTTTTCCGCTATATGCGGTATAAAAAGCCAACAAAAGAGCAATTATGGCGTAAAAGTTATAACCCACAGTACCAATTAAAACACCAACAGAGTCAGCAAGTTGATAGTCATCTAATAAACCTAAAACATAAGCACCCCAACCATTAACCAAGAGTAAAATACTTACTGGCGCGCACGTTGAGTCAATGAGATACGCTAATTTTGCTCGGCTCATTTGGTATTTATCAAATAACTTCTGGCTTGCCATACCTGCGGTAAACATACTTAAATTAGTGTCAGTAAAAATACTTGTGCCAATAATCGTAGGCAGCATACTGGCTTGACGGGAATTTTTTACTAAATTTAAAGATGACAGCTTTTCTATAAAGCCATTCACTGCACCTGATTTATTCATCAAGGTCACTAAAGAGCCAATTAATAAACTGAAACTAATAATGTAAAGATTACTAGTCGAAGTGAATACACCTCCAATTGCGATGAAACCATCGGCTAAACCGCTTACTAATTGCCAGTTAGTGGACATTATAGTGGCTAAAATCAAACCACAAAACAAAGCTAATAACGCATTTTTTCGCCAGATGGCAATGACAATAGCAACAAGGGGAGGAAGTAATGATAAAGGACTGTCTTGCATGATTTTATTTATTTTCTTATTATTATTTTGTTCAATACTTTACCGTAAGCGCAAATGTTTAGAAACTGCTTTGACAGTCGATTATGCTTTATTTTGAAAATATATGTGAAGTATTACGGTCTTATGTTTTTAGAAAAAGGTCTTATTCATTTGATGATTGTAGTTTAGATTAGTTTTTAATACTGTAAAGGATTGAAAAGCTGATTATTACCCTCAAATAGTGAATAGTAGCTTACGCTTAATGTTTAGGGATTATTTTGAAACTTTCTTTTAATGACTATGTAATGGCCTTTAGCCAAGACGAACATCTATCTTCCTTAACGGGGATCGGACGAGGAATAGAACGTGAAGGATTACGCGTTTTGCCAGAAGGGCGCTTGTCATTAAAACCCCATTATAAAAGTTTAGGTTCTGCGTTAACACATCCTTATATTACTACGGACTATTCAGAAACGTTATTAGAGTTTATCACTCCGGTAAGTTTTAATGCTGAAACAACGATAGCTCAATTGCAAGATATTCAAAAGTACACGTTAAGCCAAATTGATGGTGAATTACTGTGGCCAATGAGTATGCCTTGTTTTGTTGATGATGAAGATGCAATTCCACTGGCTAACTATGGTTCTTCAAACGTAGGTTTGATGAAAACTGCATATCGTCAAGGCTTAAAAAATCGCTACGGCAGTATGATGCAGGTGATTTCTGGTATTCATTTTAATTTTTCATTTTCTGAAAAATTTTGGCAAAGCATGCAAAAGATTTCAGGAAGTAATGTACCAACGAATGATTTTATCTCAGAAAAATATTTCTCATTGTTACGTAATTACAAACGTTATTGCTGGTTGATACCCTACCTTTATGGTAGTTCACCAGCAATTTGTGGTTCATTTCTAAAAAATAAAGCCACTTCACTACCTTTTAAAAAATCAGATAGTGGATACATGTATCTTGAATATGCGACTTCATTAAGAATGAGTGATTTAGGTTACACAAATAGCGAACAGTCATCATTGCAAATTTGTTATAACGATTTAGATGGTTATTTAGATGGTGTGCAAGATGCGATCAATCTTCCCTCTGAAAAATTTGCTGCGTTAGGGGTTAAAGTTAATGGCAAGTATCAACAGCTTAATAGTAATATTTTGCAAATTGAAAACGAGCTTTACGCGCCTATTCGTCCAAAACAAGTTGCTAGAACAGGTGAAAAGCCTTCCGAGGCATTAAGAAATAGGGGTGTTGAATATATCGAAGTGCGTGCGCTTGATGTTAATCCTTTTTCTGATACGGGCATAAGCATTGAACAAGTTTACTTTCTTGATATTTTTATTACTTATTGTGCGTTAGCCGATAGCCCTTTATTTAGTTGTGAGCAGCAACAAAACTGTGATGCTAATATGGATGAAGTTGTTGTTCGAGGTAGGGATCCACAATTACTACTCAATGACGATGGCTCTGATAAGTCAGTTAAAGACTGGGGAATTGAGATTTTCTCAGAAATGGCTAAAGTTGCAGAATTATTAGATAACGCACATGGCGATAATAAATATGCTCAAGCGTTATTAAATGAACAGAAAAAATTGACTGACCCGAGTTTGACGCCTTCTGCTAAACTTCTCGATTGTGTGGTTAATCAAGATAAAAGCTTAACAAAGATCGCTTTGCAACAAGCGCAAGATTATCGTCAGAAGCTACTCGACAGTGATTACCAGGTTTATAGTGAAGCCTACTTTGCAGAAGCAGCAGTAAAGTCGCTTGAAGAGCAAAAAAATATTGAAGAATCTGATCAGTTAGATTTTGACACTTTTTTATCGGATTATTTTGCTAAATAACTTTATTTAATTTGAATAAGTCAAAAGAAAAGCGCGTTTAGATTATGCGCTTTTTTCACATCAAAAAGCTGCACTTCAACGTTTCCTTTCAATAAAATTAGCTAACACCTTTTATCTCTATTTATAAAAACTCATTACTCTCCAATCAAACGCTCATATTATTTACTAAATTTTAAGCAAAAAAAACGCATCTCTTATAAAAGGGATGCGCAATAAAAACATAACTACAAAGGGAAACATAAAACACTCGTATAGTAAGAGTGCTTGATAGCAATTTAGTTCAATATCTTTTCATAAAGTTTTAAACTTATTTTTAAGCAAAAAAAAACGCATCTCTTATAAAAGGGATGCGCAATAAAAATATATAATACTAGGGAAACATAAAACACTCGTATAGTAAGAGTGCTTGATACCCATTTAGTTCAATATCTTTTCATAAAGTTTTAAACTTATTTTTAAGCAAAAAAAACGCATCTCTAAAAAAGGGATGCGCAATAAAACATAACTACAAAGGGAAACATAAAACACTCGTATAGTAAGAGTGCTTTATACCCATTTAGTTCAATACTTTTCATAAAGTTTCAAATTTATTTTTAAGCAAAAAAAACGCATCTCTAAAAAAGGGATGCGCAATAAAACATAACTACAAAGGGAAACATAAAACACTCACTAAGTAAGAACAATAATATTCAATTTAGTTCAATAAACTTTATTTTAAAATTGAAAAGTTTATTTATTGTATTTTCAACTATCCCCCAATCAATTTTTTGCCTGTTAACCATCAAAGTTATCAACTCGATCAATTAATGACTTCACTTGGTATAACTCAATCTTTCTGGCATGATAACAATATCTAATTCAATAACGTATTGATGTTATGTCCTTTATTAAACCTTTTTTGATTTCAATGCTCAGTATTACTTTACTGTCAAGCTGTGCGACGCCTCCCCCTAAAAATCCCGAGAATATTTGTGAAATTTTTCGTGAGCATCGTGACTGGTATTTTGCGGCAAAAGAAGTTAAAGATCGGTGGGGAGTTCCTATTCATGTGCCAATGAGCATGATGTTTCAAGAGAGTTCATTTAAAGCTGATGCCGCTCCACCTAGAGATTATTTACTTGGCTTTATACCTTGGGGAAGAGTCAGTACAGCCTATGGCTATTCGCAAGCAAAAACCATGACATGGGCAGATTACATAAAAGAAACAGATAATACAGGGGCTGATCGTGATGATTTTGAAGATGCCATCGATTTCATGGGATGGTTTATTTTTAAAACTCAAAAAATTAATAAAGTATCCAAATGGGACGCTTACAATCAATACTTAAATTATCACGAAGGCTGGGGTGGGTTTAAGAAGAAGTCTTATAAAAAGAAACCTTGGTTAGTAAAAGTTTCACGAAAAGTTGATAACAGAGCTAGACGCTACAGCAGCCAGTTAAAAAGTTGTGAAGCTGATTTGAATCATGGCTGGTTATGGCGCTTATTTTTTGAGTAATAAACTTTTGATCCAAACTTATACATAAATAATAAGCATGAACTTTTGTAAAAAGAGCATGCTTTTTAACCTTTAGGGCTAAATCTCCGACACTAAACGTCTATTTTATAGATTGTATAAATCTGGCTTAAACATTTTTCTAATCGTAAGAGTGCTCGTAAACGCCTGCGTTTTAACCAATAAAAATTATTGTAAAAAAAAGTTCGAAAACTTTAAAAAATCCATTGCATTATGTGAGGGCTGGCTATTATTGGGCTGCCTATTGTTATCCACAGAAATTGTGGAAAGATCTTAATTAGATCATATGGTGTGAGTAACTTTGTGAATAACTTTGTCGCTTGATGGTATTATCCACAAAAGAAGAAATAAGCACATCAAATTTTTATGTATAGTCTTGATAAGAAGAACAAAAAAAAGGCCTTTAAATGATGATTTAAGGCCTTTGCATTGTTTTTGTAATAGGGCGAATTAATGTTGTTGATCTTTCTCAGCATCAAGATACAGGTCAGGTAGAATTCGAACGGTTTTGATCATGTTATCTGAAACATCAACAATTTCTAGCGGATATCCAGCAATGCGAACACTTAAATTAGCTTCAGGAATATCTTCTAGATATTCGATGATTAAACCATTCAATGTTTTAGGTCCATCTGTTGGAAAAGCCCATGTCATTTCTTTATTAATATCACGTATCGTTGCACTACCATCAACTAGGTAACTACCATCGGGTTGAACATGTACCTCTTCACTTGTGGTTCGTTCCATCGTAGTCGTAAAGTCGCCAACAACTTCCTCTAAAATGTCTTCTAGTGTAACTAAACCTTGAATATCTCCATATTCGTCGACAACTAAGCCTAATCTTTCTTTAGCATGCTGGAACTTCAACAGTTGAACATTAAGCGTTGTGCCTTCAGGAATGAAATATAATTCTTTTACCGCACGGATCAGTGTAGTTTTTGTAAATTGGTTTTTAAATAATAATTTTAATGCATCACGTAGATGAACATAACCGACAACATCATCCATATTGTCACGGTAAAGCAATACTCGCGTATGGTTTGATTGGGTTAATTGTTTTTGAATTTTTTTCCAGTCATCATTAATATCAATACCCACTAATTCGTTACGCGGGATCATAATATCTTCAACGGTGACTTTATCTAGATCAAGTATACCGACCAGCATATTTTGGTCGCGCTTTGCAAGCATTGCCCCCGACTCGTTTACCACTGTTCTAAGCTCTTCAGAACTTAAACTATGCTCTTGTCTTTGTTCAGGACTGATCCCAATTAACATCAATAAACCATTCGTGATCCAATTTACGGCAACAACAAATGGGAATAATATTTTTAATAGCAAAGATAGAATAATTGAACTTGGAAAAGCTATTTTTTCGGGATACAAAGCAGCTAATGTTTTTGGCGTTACTTCAGCAAAAATTAAGATGATTAAAGTTAATGTAATCGTTGCTATTAATATGCCCATATCACCAAATAAACGTATTCCGATAACAGTCGCAATAGCAGAAGCCGCAATGTTAACAAGATTATTGCCAATAAGAATTAAACCGATTAAGCGGTCTGGACGAGCAAGCAACTTGCTAACGCGCTTAGCACCTCGATGATTTTGTTTTTCCAAATGGCGCAATCTATAACGATTAAGCGACATTATTCCGGTTTCAGACCCTGAAAAGTAGGCTGAGAAAATAATAAGAATGCCAAGCGTGGCAAAAAGAATTTCCGTTGATATGTTGTCCAAAAAAGGAACCTTATGTTGTTTTTAACTGAATCGATAAGAAAATATTAATGCGTTATTTTTCTCAACGATCGCGATTTAATTTAAAGTAAAATAAACTCTTTAACAAAACGGCTACCAAAGTAGGCCAATGTCAAAAGAGAACTGCCTGATATTGTTAATATTAATACACGGTGACCACGCCAACCTTTCTTATAATGGCCCCACAGTGTAGTTGAATATATCAGAAAAGCTAAAATAGACAGTACCGTTTTATGTAAATTTTCTTTTGATACCATTCCATCTAGGAATAAAAAGCCAATGACTTGGCTAAGTAATAAAAAGCTAGTGCCAATGCCTAAAATAATAAAAAGTTGACCTTCAACTTGCATTAATGGGGGTAAATGGCTAACAGCCGCCAAGTTTTTTGTTTTTAATTTTAAATTAATGTAAGCGACTTGAAAGGCATAAAGCGTAGCAATAATCAAAATACAATAAGACAACAAAGCAAGTGTTACATGGCTTACCACACTAAACTCGTGATTTATTAAAGGGGCATGTTCTATGCTTGGAATGAACGCCATAAGTAATTGCCAGATACCGGCAAAACCATAAATAACGGGTAATAATAAATTTACTTTAAAACGTAGAGCAAATGTTGATATAGATAAACAAATAATTAAACTGACTAAAGAGATAACATTAGGTAGAGCAAAGTTGATATCAGCCTGTGCGACTAAAAATTGTGCATTACTTAAGGTATGCAACACCATAGCTAAACAGCCAAAAAATAATACGAAAACTAAATTTGGCCCTTTAGGGTGAAATAAACGTAATAGCATTGCTGAAGTAGCAACGGTATAAGCCAAAAAAGCAATCAAAGAAAAAATATCGGAAAAACTCACAACGTGCTCCCACACTAGAATTTAAAAGTTAAGTAATATATCGGAAAACGATTCTATCAGAATGCATGTAATACGCCAGATACTAAAATTATAAAACTAATTTTCTCAAGGGTTTAATAGATAAAATAGCAATTAAACCTGCACAGGATAGCCCAAACCAAAAGGGTAAAAGTTCATGACTATGCTGCATTTGTTGAGCAATATTTACATTGAAGAACGTTAAACCATAATCTAGTAGCAAACCAAAACCAATTGCACTTAACGAAATACCTAATAAATACCTTATTAAAACACCGCTACCCATTTCGTTTTTAATTACGCCTAATGTTGAGATATTCGTTGCAGGCCCTGCCATCATAAACACTAATGCAGTACCGGGTGATATGCCCGCTAAAATGAAGCCAGCGGCTACTGGAGTAGAAGCTGTTGCACATATATACATAGGAATTGAAATAGCGATCATCACTAACATTGCGCCTAAGCCACTGCCGTAGCTTAGTAAAAAAGATTCAGGGAGAAACGTTTTTATCAATGTGGCAAATATTAACCCCACTAATAGCCAAATAATTATATCGTCAATAAGTTTAGTTGCCGCGTAGTGGATACCTGAAATTGTTTTATTGAAGAAGCCTGCCGATTTATTCGCTGTTTTTTTACTTGCACAGCATGAGGTTTTTGCTACTGCAGGTTCTTGAACGGGCTCAGGTTTATGTTTACTCGAACAACAAGATTTCACGTTATCATTTGCATCTTCTGGCTGCTTAATATTTTCTTTTTTAATTGTTGAAACAAGTAGGCCAGTAATAATGGCAGAAATAATCGCTGTTATCGGTCGATAAATAGCAAATACAGGACCTAATAATGCGTAAGAAACGGAAACAGAATCAACACCTGTTTCTGGCGTTGCTACTAAAAATGAAGAGGTTGCTGACGCTGAAGCGCCACTTCTACGTAACTCGGTAGCGACAGGGATTACACCACATGAACATAAAGGTAAGGGAGCGCCAATAAAAGCGGCTTTAACAATGGCGAGTTTTCCTTCACCCAAATGCTGACTTAAAATCTTCGTTGGTACCCAAGACTTCATTAAACCTGCGATGAGTAAACCTAATAATAACCAAGGACTTGCTTCAGCACTTAACGCTAAAAAATTTGTCAGTAATGCAGATAAATATTCCAAGACATTCACTATGTTATTTATATAAAGTTTAAACCAAGTCGCAGCTTATCATATTTACCTTGAACTGCATTGCTCAACATCAAATAACGATGATTTATTTATCTTAATTTCACTTATTTATTGTCATACAAAATCCATAGCGTTGAGGCAGGTTGGGTGTGAACAAACTTATTAGAAGTAGTATTAATCCTTTCGCTTATTTTATTGGTGCGTATAATATGCAATAATTTTTATATTCAGCACAATATAGAGTCGAACATGTTTGAGAATCTTTCCGATCGTTTAACGAAAACGTTAAAAAATATCAGTGGCCGAGGCCGGTTAACTGAAGACAACATTAAAGAAACTTTACGTGAAGTGCGTATGGCACTTCTCGAAGCCGATGTCGCCTTACCTGTTATTCGTGAATTTATCGCTAAAGTTAAAGAAAGTGCGGTTGGTCAAGATGTTTCTAAAAGCTTAACTCCAGGTCAAGTATTCGTAAAAATTGTTCAAAAAGAACTTGAACATGCAATGGGTGAAGTAAATGAAACGCTTAATCTAAAAGCTGCACCACCCGCTGTTGTATTAATGGCTGGTTTACAAGGGGCTGGTAAAACGACCTCTGTTGCAAAATTGTCAAAATATTTAACTGAACGTGAAAAGAAAAAAGTATTAGTTGTCAGTGTTGATGTTTATCGTCCTGCAGCTATTAAACAGCTAGAAACTTTAGCCAATGAAATTAGTATTGAATTTTTCCCAAGTGATATTTCGCAAAAGCCAATAGATATCGCTAATGCTGCTATTGAACATGCTAAAAAGTTTTTATTCGATGTATTAATTGTTGATACCGCAGGTCGTTTACATGTCGATGAAGACATGATGACTGAAATTCAAGACTTGCACGCTGCTATTAATCCAGTTGAAACTTTATTTACTGTTGATGCAATGACGGGGCAAGATGCGGCAAATACAGCCAAAGCATTTGGCGACGCATTACCATTAACAGGTATCATTTTAACGAAAACAGACGGTGATGCTCGTGGCGGTGCTGCACTTTCTATTCGTCATATTACCGGCAAGCCTATTAAATTTATGGGGGTTGGTGAAAAAATTGAAGCGTTAGAGCCTTTTCATCCTGACCGTATTGCCTCTCGTATTCTTGGTATGGGCGATGTTCTTTCTTTAATAGAAGAAGTAGAACAAAAGGTTGATAAAAAGAAAGCGGAACAATTAGCTAAGAAATTTAAAAGCGGTAAAAGTTTTGACCTAGAAGATTTTCGTGAACAACTTGTGCAAATGAAAAACATGGGTGGCATGACGAGCATGATGGACAAATTGCCAGGTATGGGCAATATGTCAGATAAAATCAAAGACCAAATGGATGATAAGCTTACCTTACGTATGGAAGCTATTATCAGTTCTATGACAAAAGGTGAACGTGAGCGCCCAGATATTATTAAAGGCTCTCGCAAACGTAGAATTGCAGCAGGTTCAGGTACACAAATTCAAGACGTAAATCGTTTATTAAAACAATTTACACAAATGCAAAAAATGATGAAAAAAATGTCAGGCAAGGGAGGCATGCAAAAAATGATGCGTTCAATGAAGGGCATGATGCCTCCAGGTGGTGCTGGCGGTATGGGCGGCGGAATGTTTGGTCGTTAATTTACAACTCAATTTATTAATTATAAAAGGTGGCTATTAGCCACCTTTTTGTTTTTATCTTCACTATTAATTAATGTCGATATCCCTTAGCTTAATCTTTATGCTTGCTATTTATCTTAGGAAGCGTAAAATACGCGAGCTTTTCTGTCACCTAGGGTGTCAGGAATTGTCTGGAAAATTCGTTTTAACACTTAAATAATAGAGGGCGATATGGTAACCATTCGTTTAGCTCGTGGCGGCGCCAAAAAGCGTCCATTCTATCAGGTTGTTGTTGCAGATAGCCGTAACTCTCGCGATGGTCGTTTCATCGAGAAAGTTGGCTTTTTTAACCCAACAGCAGAAGGTCAAGCTGAGAAATTACGCTTAGACCTAGACCGTATCAACCATTGGGTTGGTCAAGGTGCTGGTTTATCTGATCGTGTGGCTAAATTATTGAAAGATGCTCAAGTAGCAGCTTAATTAATTTAGTAGGTTTAGGAGTCGTTGTGGAAGAAAAAAATAAAGAAGTCATCCTCGGTAAAGTAGGCGCTGTTTACGGTATCAAAGGTTGGTTGAAAATTCATTCATTCACTGATGAAACCGAAGCTATATTAGACTATTTTCCTTGGTCTCTAAAATTAGGAAATAAAATACAATCAGTCGAAATATCTGATTGGCGCAAACATAATAACGGAATTGTTGTTCATGTAGCTGGTATTGATGATCGTGACGTAGCCCAAAAGCTTGTTGGATCTGAAATATTTGTAAATGAGAGCGTACTAGCAGAATTGCCTGATGGGGAATTTTACTGGCGCGATCTAATCGGCATGACTGTTGTTACTGACAAAGGTTACGACCTTGGTCAAGTTTCTGAAATTTTAGAAACTGGCGCTAACGATGTACTGGTTGTAAAAGCTAATCGTAATGACGGCTTTGGTCAAAAAGAGCGTTTAATTCCGTATCTTTTTGAACAAGTTGTAAAATCGGTTAGTGCTGAAAATAAACAAATTTGTGTTGACTGGGACCCAGGTTTCTAACTTGAGTAATAGTGTTTTAACAAACAAACGATGGTACGGGGTGATAAGCCTTTTTCCTGAAATGTTTGACGCGATTACTGAGTATGGGGTGACAGGCCGAGCGATCCGTAACGGGTTAATTGAATTTCATAAGTGGAATCCAAGAGACTTTACGCACGACAAGCATAGAACCGTTGACGACCGTCCTTATGGTGGTGGTCCGGGCATGTTAATGATGGTGCAACCGCTACGTGATGCTATTAAAGCCGCAAAAGCTGCCGCGAACTTCGCTGCAGATTCTGCATCAGTTGATAATAGTAGTTCTGATAAAGAACAAGTTAAGGTTATATATTTGTCACCGCAGGGACGAAAACTCGACCAAGCAGGTGTACGCGAATTAGCACAACATAATAAACTGTTATTTATAGCAGGGCGTTATGAAGGCATAGACGAACGATTAATTGAGTCGGAAATCGACGAAGAATGGTCAGTCGGTGATTATGTATTGAGCGGTGGAGAACTCCCCGCAATGAATATGATCGATGCTGTAGCACGTTTTGTGCCGGGTGTTTTAGGACATAATCAATCAGCTGAGCAAGATTCTTTCTCAGAGGGTTTGTTAGATTGTCCACATTACACAAGGCCAGAAGTACTCGACACTTCAATAGAAGCAATGTCTGTACCTAAAGTGTTACTAAGTGGTAATCACGAGCACATAAAGCAATGGCGCATGTTGAAGTCACTAGAAAGAACTTGGACTAGAAGACCAGAATTATTAACTAACCTAGCTCTGACAGCAGAACAAAAGAAAATGTTAGCTTCTATTAAAGAAGATAACAAATGAAATTGTTGATGCCTGTGAACTCTAGGAAGAAGGTATTATGAGTAAAATTATTGATATGCTCGAAAAAGAGCAGATGAAAACAGATTTACCAGCATTCGCACCAGGCGACACTGTTGTTGTACAAGTAAAAGTTACAGAAGGTGATAAATCACGTCTTCAAGCATTTGAAGGTGTTGTTATTGCTGTTAAAAACCGTGGCATCAATTCTGCATTCACTGTTCGTAAAATTTCGAACGGTGTTGGTGTAGAACGTGTATTCCAGACACATAGCCCAATCGTTGACTCAATTGAAGTCAAACGCCGCGGTGATGTACGTCAAGCTAAACTTTACTACTTGCGCGAGCTATCTGGCCGTAAAGCACGTATTAAAGAAAAATTGGCAAAAAGATAATCTCTTTTTAACCAAATTTTGCTTTAGCAATACGCATAAAAAAAGCCTGAATAATTCGTTATTCAGGCTTTTTTGATTTTAATGTCCTATCCAAATTTATTCTTCAATTTTTCCTCTTATCATCTCTGCTCAAGTGTGGCGTTTAAGTGATCGATAAATGCTCTACTTGCTTTAGAAATGTTATGACTTTTTTTCCATGCCAAACTCAATTTAAAGGCTATTTTGGGTTCGAACGGTATTGACGTCACCTGTTGTTCATTTTGCAAAATACGCGATAGACAAGTAGTAATGCCCACATGATTTCGAACCAGTGATTTTTGCAACTCAATAAGGTTGGTTTCCATACGTATATCTAATGATAATTCATGTTTATTTGCATATTGGCTAACGACCTCACGTAAAAAGTAACCTTCATGAAATAATACAAGAGGTTCAATACAAAACTGTGCCAGTGACAACGTTTTTTCTTTTGCTAAAGGGTGTGAAACAGCCATAGCAGCGACTATTTCTTCATCAATAAGTTCGGTGTAACGCAGTTGTTGATGTTCTAAATCTCCACGTATTAACGCTAAGTCAAGTTCGCCATTAATTAACATTCTTTCAAGTGCCGCAGTCCCTTGATCAACCAAGTGTATTTTTATTTTTGGATGTTTTTTCTTAAATTCTGTTAATACTTGAGGAAAGTAATAAGAGCCCATCATTGCAGAAACACCAAAACGAATAGTACCTCGCTCAAGATCTTTGAGTTCTTCTAATTCTAGTTCCACTTGTTTTGCTTGGTTTAATAGTTGGGTTGCCAACTTATAGAGCACTTCACCTTCTGGTGTTAATAATGAATTTTTTTCAGTACGATTAATTAACTTTAGACCGACTTCTTTTTCTAATTTTTGTATCGCTATGCTAAGTGCTGGTTGCGCAATTCCTATTTCAACTGCAGCTCGTGTAAAGTTGCCCCAAAGCGCTAATTGACAAAAATATTCAAGACGTTTTAGATTCATATTAATTTTATAAGTAAAAGTTATTAAAAATATAAGTTCTATATATTATATTTATTTAGTTATTAAGGATAGAGTAACAACATAAATGAAAATTACAGTGAATAGCTTTATGCGAAGCGAGTAAACCCATGAGCGATAAATTAACGCCATTCAACTGGCAAGATCCAATGTTTCTAGATAATCAACTCACTGAAGAAGAGCGCATGATACGCGATACCGCTCATGATTATTGCCAAGAGAAACTCATGCCCAGAATACTCGAAGCTAATCGGCACGAGCGCTTTGATCGTGAAATTATGCGCGAGTTAGGTCAGTTAGGTTTACTTGGCGCTACTTTGCCGAGTAAATATGGTGGCAGCGAAGTTAATTATGTGAGCTATGGACTGATTGCACGAGAAGTTGAGCGAGTCGACAGTGGTTATCGCAGTGCGATGAGTGTGCAATCGTCACTGGTAATGCATCCGATATATGCTTATGGCACTGAAGAGCAACGGATGAAATATTTACCTAAACTTGCTTCTGGTGAGTGGGTAGGGTGTTTTGGTTTAACAGAGCCTAATTCCGGTAGTGATCCTGCATCAATGAATACTCACGCAACAAAAGTTGATGGAGGCTATAGTTTGACGGGGAGCAAAATATGGGTCACAAATTCACCTATAGCTGATGTGTTTGTCGTGTGGGCGAAGCTTGAAGGTGATATTCGAGGTTTCGTGCTTGAAAAAGGAATGGAAGGTTTATCTGCACCTAAAATTGAAGGTAAATTTTCGCTTCGTGCTTCAGTTACTGGTGAGATAGTTATGGATAATGTTTTTGTACCAGATAAAAATATGTTCCCAACAATTAAAGGGTTAGCAGGACCTTTTGGTTGTTTAAATAAGGCACGTTTCGGGATAGCTTGGGGGTCATTAGGTGCCGCAGAGTTCTGCTTTAATGCAGCAAGAAATTACACGGTAGACCGTCAACAATTTGGTCGGCCTTTAGCATCAAATCAGCTAATTCAAAAGAAACTTGCAGATATGCAAACTGAGATATCTTTAGGTTTGCAGGGCTGTTTACAAATGGGACGTTTAATGGACGCAAACGAATGTCCTGTAGAATTAATTTCATTATTAAAACGTAATAACTGCGGTAAGTCACTTGATATAGCACGTGCTTCTCGTGATATGCATGGTGGTAATGGCATCAGTGATGAATTTGGCGTAATTCGTCATATGATGAACCTTGAAGCCGTCAATACCTACGAAGGAACACATGATATACATGCCTTGATTTTAGGACGTGCTATCACAGGTTATCAGGCTTTTTGTTAATGACGGACAATACAGTAAACGCAGGTACTCCATCGGCATTAACTGGCATTAAGGTGCTAGATTTAAGCCGAATACTTGCCGGGCCTTGGGCCTCACAAATGCTAGCTGATTTGGGTGCTGAAGTTATAAAAGTTGAACGCCCAGAAGTGGGTGATGATACGCGTTTTTGGGGACCGCCCTTTGTTAAGAATGGAACTGATATACAGACGCCTCAAGCGGCGTATTTTCATTGTGCTAACCGTAATAAAAAATCAATCGCCATTGATATAAAATGTTTTGAAGGGCAAGAAATCATAAAAGACTTAGTGGCTAAATCAGATGTTTTTATCGAAAACTATAAGGTGGGTGATTTAGCTAAATATGGTTTAGATTATTCACAATTGAAAAAATTAAATCCCAATTTAGTTTATTGCTCAATTACGGGGTATGGGCAAACAGGTCCTTATGCTCACAAACCTGGTTATGATGCCATGATACAGGGTGAAGGTGGCCTGATGAGTATTACGGGTGAACAGCAGGGTAGTCCAATGAAAGTAGGGGTTGCTGTTGTTGATGTAATGACTGGATTATATAGCTGTAATGCTATTCTAGCTGCTCTTATGGCAAGGGTTCATACTAAATCAGGGCAATATATTGATATGGCTTTGCTTGATGTTCAAACCGCAATGTTAGCAAATCAATCAATGAACTATTTAACGACAAATACAAATCCACAACGGCTAGGTAATGCCCATCCAAATATTGTGCCCTATCAAACATTTTCAACAAAAGACGGTGATTTAATTTTAGCTGTGGGTAACGACAGCCAATTCTCAAGGTTTTGTAAATTGTGTCAGCTTAACGAATTTGCATTAGATAAGCGCTATAGCACAAATGCACAAAGAGTGGTCAATCGTGACAACGTGATATCGACTATTGCTAAAAAAATTGAAACAAAGACCACTCAATGGTGGTTAGATCAACTTGAACTGATATCAGTTCCTTGTGGGCCAGTAAATACCCTTGAACAAGTATTTGAACATCCACAAATTAAACATCGCAATATGGTTAGACAATTACCAAATGCTGATGGTGATTTAATTGATGTTGTTGCTTCACCTATCAATTTGTCTGATACACCTATTCAATATCAAAGTGCATCACCGGCGTTAGGTCAGCACACTTATCAGATTTTAAAAGATGTACTTAAATATGATAATGAACGTATATCAAGTGCCTATGACCAAGGCGTAGTGTTCTAACTTGTATAATTAATAAATTTATCGTTATGAGCTTAATGATTAAAACGCATGCACAAAACACAAAAAAGGCGAACAAAACTTTGAAAATATTAAAGCGGTTTATTCTTTTATTACTCATAGTATTAGCTTTGCTCGCTATTTATCTTTATGTTAACAAAGCACCAGACCAATCAGTTGCAGAGCTGAGTAAACGTTGGGCTCAAGAGCCTTCACAATTTTTAGACATTGCTGGGATGACCATTCACCTCAGAGATGAAGGCCTAAAATCTGATAAAGAGCCTATTGTTCTTATTCACGGTACCAGTGCTTCTTTACATACATGGGATGGATGGGTTGATGAGTTAAAAGCTCATCGCAGAGTCATTCGCTTTGACTTGCCCGCCTTTGGTTTAACGGGACCCGATCCAACCAACAATTATACGATAGAACATTATGCAGATGTCGTTGTTGCAATATTAGATAAATTAAAAATAAATAGAAGTGTATTAGCGGGTAATTCTTTAGGTGGTTACGTTTCTTGGGCGACAGCGGTATTACATCCTAATAGAGTTTCTAAATTAATTTTAGTTGACGCCAGTGGTTATCCTTTTAAATCTGAATCTGTACCCCTTGCATTTACCTTGTCTAAAAATGCTTTAACGAACGGATTATTAAAAAACGTTTTACCTAAATCATTAGTCGAGCAAAGCGTTAAGAATGTTTATGGTAATCCAGCATTGGTGACAGATGAATTAGTTGAACGTTATTATCAGTTGACGCTTCGAGAAGGTAACCGTGCTGCATTGAAAGAACGTTTTAAGCAAACAATACCAGGGCCATTAGCAAAAAAAATTAAAACAATAAATATACCAACGCTTATAATTTGGGGAAGAAAAGACCATTTAATACCGCTTAATTTAGGTTTGAAATTTGCACAAGAAATCAATCAGAGCCAATTGATTATTTTTGATGATTTAGGGCATGTTCCACACGAAGAAGATCCCAAGGCAACTGCATCAGCAGTTAAACAATTTCTGATGCTGGGTATAGTTAATTAACCATAAATTTAACTGGCTCGGTGCGTAAAGCCATAATCCTCGTCTTTTATCAAAATAAATGTATACTTAACATCCAGTTACTATTTTAAGGTACTGCTTGTTGAATTATTGTTTAGCAAATAAATTGTTTTTACATATATTGTTGATGTCTAACCTTTTATTAGTGGGATATACCTATGCCGAAAATACTGACAATAAATATGCAAACAAGATTGCTATTTTCTATCCCCAAGCGAAAGAACCTTATAATTCTATCTATCAAAATATCATCGCGGGTAGTATAGAAGCAGCTAATAAAAGCAGTAAAAAAATAACTATTGAAAAGTTTATAATAGAAAAAAAATTCAACGCAGAAAAAATAGCGCTAACCCTTGAAGAGAAGCACATAAATAAAGTCATTGTTTTAGGGCGTTCAGGTTGGAAGCTAGCGAAAGAATTGTCCAAATTTACCTTAGAGAATCAGACAAAAAAATTCCAAGTAGTATCAGGCGCTTTACCTATTAGCCCTAATGGCTTGTCAGGCATAAGCTTAATTACTGATCCCGCCTACTTATTTAATTATCTTGAACAAGTTGCGCCTAATGTTAAAAAAATTCATGTGGCATATAGTAAAAAAAGTGCATGGTTAATTGAATTAGCTAAAAGTGCCGCTCTAGAAAAAGGGTTAACCTTAAACTTGCAAAAAGTAAATGATACGGCAGAAGCGATCACTTTTTATCAACAAATTTTTTCTTCAGGCGTAACAAATAAAGACGCGATATGGCTGCCATTCGATCGCATATCATCACATGACAAAATTACCTTACCCCTTATTTTAGAAAACGCTTGGTCCAAAGAAGTTGTCGTGTTCTCTAGCAAACCTTCACACGCAAAACGAGGCGCACTTTTTTCTACCTATCCCGATAATTTTTCATTAGGTAAACATTTATTTACTATGGTTCATGAACTAGACCAGCAACCTGAACAAAAGAACTTTGCTGCTTTGAAATCAACATTATTAGCCGTAAATTTACGAACTGCTGCACACTTAGGGCTAAAATATAGCTCTGAGCAACAACAGTCATTTGAATTAACGTTTCCAGAGTAGCCTTCATAATAATGCCATCAAAACAAAACACTGTTAAACCACCCGCTAGTTTTAAACGACAGTTATTAACGATCATTGTCGTTAGCATTATATTATTAACGTTAATAACCTCTACGCTTACCGCATGGCAATCTAGCCAAACATTACGAAAAACGACCATAGATAATAATGTACAAATTACCCATAACTTTGCCGACCAAGCCGTATTAGCTCTATTAACCGGCAGTGAAGAAAACGCTAAAGATGCAATAAAACAAACGCTAGGCTTCGCTTCTGTTATCAGTGTCGCTATATACAAAGATGATGGAGAAAAACTCATATCATCTACTGAATTGTTAACTCCCCAAATTAAGGTACCCACTCAAAAAATACTAGAGCAAAATGAGTTGTTAGAAGAGAACGATTCATTTTGGACTTTTAGTGCGCCAGTTAATTATTCGGAAGACCTTTACGATGAAGATTTGATTGACCCTGATGAAGAAGCGATAGAAAACAAAGTTTTGGGTCACGTAATTATTAAATACAATAAAACGACCTTACATGAAATTCAACGCACTATTTTTATTAACAATTTATCTATTGGTACATTCATCGCCATTATTTTAGCCTTTCTAATAAGTTTAATTATTAAACGCATGATTGAACCGTTATTAATACTATCTGAAACAATGGAAAACGCGAGAGACTCTGGGCTTTATTCAAAAGCCCCCATAAATGGCACACTAGAGATAAGACAAATTGCACAAATCTACAACCAAATGATGTCTACGCTTGAGCAACAAAATAATACCTTAGAAAAAAACCAAGACACGTTAGAATCAGAAATTGAAATTAGAACACAAGAATTAGTCGTAGCTAGAGACGGTGCTTTAACCGCTAGTCGACATAAATCTGAATTTTTAGCGAATATTAGTCACGAATTACGCACTCCTTTGCAAGCCATTATAGGTTACACCGACTTAGTAAGAGAAGACTTAGAACTAGAGTGTATGGACGCGCAAGTAGAAGATTTAGACAAAAGTATTCGAAGCGCTCATAACTTACTCGCCTTAATTAATAACATTCTTGATTTAGCTAAAATTGAAGCGGGGCGGATGGACTTGCACCTAAAAGCAGTCAATATTAAGAATTTAATTCACGAAACCCTAGATACAGTGCGCCCAATGGCTAATGCCAACAACAACGAACTCATCGCTAACATTGGTTCATTAACATCAATATTAATGATTGATAGACAAAAACTGATGCAAGTCTTTTTAAATTTACTCAGTAATGCCTGTAAATTCACTAAAAATGGCAAAATTACCTTTGACATTTTTAGTGATAAAAGTTTTTTATACTTTTCAGTCTCCGATACAGGTGTCGGAATAGCCAATGATAAACTAGACTTTATCTTTGAGCAGTTTACCCAAGTTGATGGCAGCCAAACTAGGCGTTTTGAAGGTACAGGTTTAGGTATGGCAATTACTCAAAATTTTTGCCAATTAATGGGGGCTTCAATAAGCGTTAAAAGCGAATTGGGCATAGGTTCAGTGTTTACTGTAAAACAACCATTACCAGCTGACACTTGACTTTATAGCACTGATAAAAATAAAAATTACGATAACAGTATGAATTAATGAAAAAAAGAAAACTAAAATCACTGAATAATAATGTATTACTAAGGAACTCCTTATGTCGTTTACTCGAAGTATTTTAACACTATCATTAATGGCCGCCTTTGCCATACATTCACCTGTATTGTTAGCCAACGATGCCTTTAATGAAAACCCCATTAATAGTGATAATGATGAGTTCGACGATGATTTTGATGATTCATTAGAAGATTTTTATGGCGATGAAGAATTTGTAAGTATCGCAACGGGTACTAAAAAAGCTATTCATTTAGCTCCTTCTGTTGCAACGGTTATTACCGCCCAAGATCTCAAAAATATGGGAGCAAATACTATTTATGATGCTTTAGAAAGTATTACCGGCATTCACATGTATCCTTCAAACTTGGATCGAATGAAACCTAATTTTTCTATTAGAGGGATACATACATCAGAAAACCCACAAACATTGGTTTTGATTAATGGTAAAAGAGCTAACTATGAATATACGGGTTCTCGATGGGAACAATTTAATATTGGCATCAATTTGGTTGACAAAATTGAGGTGATTAGAGGCCCCGGTTCAGCTATTTATGGTGCTGACGCTTATTCAGGTGTTATTAATATAATTACCAAAGGTGTTGACTCAATTTCTGGTACAGACTTTGGCATAAAGTACGGATCGTTCAATACTAAAAGCACCTGGCTTAATTTTGTAAAGTCTGATGACGACTTGAAGTATAGCTTTAATGCACAGTGGCATGACTCTAAAGGAGACATTAGTCGTATTGTAGATACTGACGCTATGCATGGCTTTGGTTTAGGTTTTCTTTCAATTGCACCAGCATCGTTAGATACGGAACTAGAAACACTCGATATTCACGCTGAATTAGCATACAAAGGCTTTTATGCCAAAGCTTGGTACTTAAAAAATGATGGCGGAACAGGGGCAGGTGCAGCTCAGGCTTTATCTAATAGAGATTATGAAAAAACGAAAGGAGTAACACTCAGTTCAGGTTATCAATGGCAACATACTGATGCACTTCATTTTGATTTTTCAGCCTATTATCAGAGTTATGATGATGATACTTACTTTATGATTTTCCCTCCCGGAATGGCACTTCCTAGAGCATTTAATGATCAGGGCGTTCCAACAGATTTTACTGTTTTTACTGATGGAGTAATTGGCCAACCAATTGCGCATGAGAAATATCGTGGGATGAATTTAGTATCCAATTATACTGGTCTTGAACAGCATAAATTACGTTTGGAAATCGGTTATAGAACTATCAAGGCTGAGCAAGAAGAGTATAAAAACTTTGGGCCTGGTGTGTTAGATGGAAGTGAGGTTTTTCAAGACTCAACGTTAACAAATGTCACAGGTACTCCTTTTATATACATGTTTAATCAAGAACGAAATTTGAAATTTTTGTCACTGCAAGATGAATGGGAAATAGCACCTGACTGGGAGTTTACCGCAGGAGCTAGATATGATCACTATTCTGATTTTGGAAGTACTTTTAATCCTAGATTAGCGCTTGTTTGGCAAACTAAACATAATCTAACAACTAAGTTTTTGTATGGCTCCGCATTCAGGGCTCCATCATTTCAAGAGTTATATGCGGTAAATAATCCCGTTGTACTTGGCAATGATAACTTATCGCCTGAAAGAATAAAAACCTATGAAATCTCATTTGATTACCGTCCTACTTTTGATTGGAAATTACAATTAAATGTTTTTTCATATCGTTCTGAAAAGATGATCAGTTGGTTATCAAACGGTGACGGCACTAATACAGCGCAAAATGCTACTAGCCAGAGTGGTCAAGGTTTTGAAGTCGAGTCAGAGTGGAGAATATCTGATGCAGTTGATTTTAAAATTGGCTATGCTTGGCAAAAATCGAAAGATGTTGAATCTGATGATGTCGTAGCCGACGCTCCAGCAAAAATGCTCGACATGCGTTTGCAATGGCAAGTTAGCGAGGATATAAATTTACATCTAGACTCTCGCTGGATTTTAGATCGAAGTCGATTAGCAATAGATACGAGAGATGTGATTAAAGATTACAGTTCTACTAATTTAACTGCTTCATTTCGTCTCTCTCATAATATGACAATTGACCTATCAGTGAAAAATTTGTTTGATAAAGTGTACTTTGAACCAAGTGATGGACAAATAGCAAGAGATTATCCAATGGAAAAGAGAGCTGCTTGGGTAAGCCTTAATTATACGATGTAAATGCAAAACTATTGATATTGAAATTTAGGTTTTATTATGAAAAAAATAGCTACAAAAATATGCTTAGAAAAGGCGAGTGAAAACAATAGTTTTCAAACTGAGAAACTCTATTTAGCAGGCTATGATCTTGAAGATTTAGCCAGAAATAGCTCAATGACAGAAATTTTATTTTTGCTTTATGGCGGAGAATTTCCATCACACAGTGAAAATAAAAAGTTACTTGAAGTACTCATGGTGCTGCTATCTTTACCTAGCCCAAGACATGTGGCATCACGTGCAGCTATGAATGCTGGTATTTGTAAAACAAATGCTGAACATATATTACCTATTTCTTTAATGGCAATTGGAGGAGAACAATTAGGTGCTACCGAAGTAAGGAGTTGTTGGGAATTTATTGAAAATAATATAGATAATCCACCAGAAGTTGTTGCTAGCAAAATACTTGCTAATTGGATTGATAAAGAAAAACACATTGCTCCTGGGTTTGGACAGTCCTATGGAGAAATAGATATATTATCAACAAGATTTTTCAAACAACTACTGGCTATTAAGCCTAGTGGGAAAACTATGAAGTGGGTACAGAAACTAATTGTGGAACTTGAAAAGCATAATGTAGGTATTTTGGATGTTGGTTTAGCTGCATGTGTGTTTCATGAGCTTTCATTTGGATCGAGAGAAAGCATTGCTCTTTATCAATTTTTGAGAGCTCCTGGGCTTATGGCATATGGCTTAGAGCAAACACACAATCCTGTCTCTGCAATCCCAATGTTGGAGGATTCTCAATATGAGCTTACTAAATAAGCGTGATCAAAAAACGCTTTATTGGCAAAAAAGACAAAATAAAATATCAACTAATATTGGTAAGTGGCAAGGAGGAATTGACGTAACGATTCGTGGGTATTCACTCTTTAACGATTTATTTGATCAAGTGAGTTATTTTCAAGTTCTTGTTTTAAATATAACAGGACGGTTAATTTCGAAAGATTTGTCTACTTGGTTAGAAAATAACTTTATTGCAATGAGCTACCCTGATGCGCGGATTTGGTGTAATCAAATTGGGGCACTAAGTGGAACACTTAAGGTTTCTCCGTCTTCGGCCACTGCTGCAGGCGCACTTTGCGCTGACTCAAGAATTTATGGCGGTAGTCAATCTACATGTGCAACGATGCACTTTATTAAAACAGCTCTATCAGATTTTGAAAACGGACAAACAGTTGAAGAAATTATCGGTAATTTACCGATCAAACAAGGTATGCCCGCAGTCCCTGGCTTTGTTAGGCCTGTGGCAAGTGATGATGAAAGAATAACACCTCATCAAAAAATGGCAGTAAGGCTTGGATTCAGTAAAGGAAAACATACGATATTGGCAGATGAGATATCATGCTTTATGGAAAGCAAATACACTATGGGAATGAATATAGACGGGTTGAGTGCCGCTTTTTTGCTTGATCAAGAGTTCAGCCCAGAGGAAGTCTATCAAATTAACAGTTTAAGAGTCGCAAGTGGTGTCACTGCTTGTTACGGTGATAATATTAACCAACCTGAGAATTCATTCCTACCGCTTACTTGTGATGATATAGAATACACAGGAAAAGCGCCAAGAGAGCTCCCTCAGCGCTAAGCTTATTAACCACCAGGCGTAGCTGATTCAGAGCCATCGGCTAAACCTTTAACTCTTTGTCCCATCGGAGGTACTTCGTCAGCATCGATTATAATATCGATCATCGTTGGACCTTTCTTTTCACCAAGACGTTGCCAATCAATAGCGACTAAATCTTCTGGCGTTCTTATCGTGATCCCTTCAATGTTCATTGCTTCGGCCATTTTTGCATAACTGATCATCGGCAATTCAAAACCAACTTCTTCAGCACCACCGAGTTTTTGGCCATGTTTAACCATACCTAACTCACTGTCATTTAAAATAACGTAAATAACCGGTATCTGGTGTTGTGATGCAACGGTAATTTCCTGTCCAGACATTAAATAACTGCCATCTCCGGTAATACAAATAGAAGGTTCCTTACTGCCAAAACAAGTGCCTATAGAAGCGCCTATTGCCCAACCCATTGAGCCAAATCCCATGGCTATATGGTAATAACCTCTCGAAGATTTACGGTGATAATAATGGGTAAACCAAGCCCAAGTGTTACCCGCATCTAAATGAAGCCTAAAATTCAACGGAATGTGGCTAGCAAACTCAGAGACAACTCGTTGTGGTTTTAAAGGAATGGCATCTGAATAACATGACTCGGGGTCATTTAATGTAATTTGATAACCATGAGGTGCTTTCTCTGATTTTTCATTTTGAAATTTTTGTTGTATAGGGTCAACTGAACCCCATGAACGGCCCCACTTAATTCCCTGTCTAATATTTTCATTAAGCTGCATGAATATCAGTTTTAAGTCACCACAGACGTGATGCTTCGCCATTGGAGTTCGAGAAAAATGTTCTACGGTAGAGTCGATATGAACTAAGCGGTCACTCAATAAATTGGAGTGCCAGCCTCCTGTTCCTATTTCAGTAATAGGTGTACCTACAGCGATCAATAGATCTATGTCGTCGTCTTCCATGGTGTCATGAGCACTCTGGTGACCAGCAAAGCCATATACGCCTCTAAAGCGCGAATGATACCCGTCTACCCAACGCTTGCCTGAAGGTCCTGCGACAATAGGAGCATGTGTTAAATCGGAAAATCGCATTATTTCATCAATGGCCGGCCCACAGCCTTTTCCTAAAAACAAGGCAACACGCCATGAATTACATAGCATTAAGGTTAGTTTTTCTACTGCATCATTGTCCGTTAACGTAAATTCCTGAACTAATCTAGCGATCTTAATTCCAGAGCCTTTAGTCGGTTTTTGACGTAATATATCAGAAGGAATACTAATATGTGCCGGCCCATTTGGCGTTCTGTTTGCTGCCATAATAGCGGCGATTAACTTAGTATTAATTTGATCAGTATGCGAAATAAGGGTGCTATAGCGAGTGCAATGTTTGAAAATAGAGACGGTATCTACGGCAGTACAAGAAGAATCTTGTAAAGCATTTCTTCCGAATTTAGGTAAAGGAGTTTGTGCGGTAATAATTAAAAGAGGAACATTATCAGCGTAGGCTGAAGCTACACCTGTTAAAAGGTTGGTTGAGCCAGGCCCTGTGGTTGCGCAACATACGCCAAGCTTGCCAGTTTCTCTTGCATAACCCTCCGCCATAAAAGCTGCACCAGCTTCATGTCGGGCAACAATTATTTTAGGCCCTCCGTCTTTTTCTCTTCTTGCTAAAGCATTAAAAAGTGGTTCAATAGCCCCACCTGGTACACCAAATATAAATTCAACTTCGAGTAATCTTAAATACTCTATAATTAAATCTGCGTTATCCCAATCCTTGTTTAATTTAACCTCCTTTTGTAAATTTTCTTTAGCTAATATTGAGATCTTCATTTAATACCTCTAATTATTATTATGTGTATTATTATTTTTTATTAATTAAATAACCCTATTTGAATATTTCATTTACTGGCTTGGGTTTACCCAAATGATAACCTTGTGCATAGGTAACACCTATTTCAGAGAGTATAGTCAGAGTCTCTTCATTTTCTACAAACTCTGCCACCGTCTTTTTACCCAAAGCCGTTGCTACTTCATAAATCGCTTTAACGAGTGCTAAGTCGACAGGGTTCGTTGCTAAATCTACAATAAATGAACCATCTATTTTTACTGATTCTGCAGGCAACTGCTTAAGGTAATTAAAGGTACTAAAACCGGTACCAAAATCATCAATAGAAAAAGCACAACCTAGGGCGCTAAGTTTTTCAATCATATTTTGCGTAGCGATTATGTTACTTAGACTGGCACTTTCGGTTAACTCAAAAATTATACGATTGGCATTAACCTGATATTGTTCCAGCTTCTCTTTAATAAGTGGTAATAATCGCTCATCACTGAAACCCTGTGCGGATAAATTGATCGCTATTTTTTTTAATTCGCTGTGATGGGCTAAGTAATAAATAGCTTTACTGATCACTTGCCTGTCTAGCAAGCTCATATCGCCTTCACGTTCTAATGCAGGAATAAAATCACCGGGGGGAATTATTTTTCCATCAAGTTCTAGCCTGACTAGTGCTTCATAATAGGCAATTTCTTTCGTCTTAATATTTACTATGGGCTGAAAGTGTAATACTAAATTATCATCAGCTACTGCTTGATGCAGCGTTCTTGCCCATTCAAGGCTCGCTTGTAGATCTTTGCTTAGCGCATCATGTTTACTATATATATGTGCTATATTACGCCCTTGTTTTTTTGCTGCGTAGAGCGCTATATCTGCACGTTTCATATACTCTTCAGCCGCTACCTCTTCACCAGAAAATTCTTCGCCATTTATTTCTGCAATACCAATAGAACAATTAACTTTAAACACCTGTCCTTCAATTCTACATTGGTAATCATCGAGTAATTTACATAAATTAGTTGATAATGTTAGTGCTGTATTTTGATCTGTATTGGGAAATAATAACGCAAATTCATCGCCACCGATTCGAGCAATAAAATCTGTTTCTCTTAAACGTGAACTAAGCAATTCTGATATGTTGCGTAAAACGACATCACCATGATGGTGACCTAACGTATCATTAATCACTTTAAAGCGATCTAGATCTAAATAAAGTAAAGCGTGAGGACCATTACCGCGAGAAGCAGTAGCAGAAAATTGTTTTAATTCTGTTTCAAAGTAAAGTCTATTATAAAGACCCGTTAAGCCGTCGTGCATGGCAAGGTATTCAAGATCACTCTGCGCCTTTTTACGAGACGTTACATTATCGATAGTACCTGAAATACATCGGCTTTTATGATCTTTTGCCATGGTTATTTCAAAGCGTGCTTCTACCCATAATTCTTCATTAAATTTATTTTTCAGTTTAAATTCAAAGTTATGTGATTTTACAGTGCCTGAAAGAATGGTTTTTAATTCGTTGGAAATATAACTTCCAGTTGCATGAGGTTTTTCCATAAAGTCGAGTAATGAACGTTGATGTGATTCATTGATCGAGAACCCCGTAAATTTTTCCCATGCCTTATTTAAAAAACTAATATTACCGTCATCATCAAGCTCAATTATAATAGAGCCTAGTTGATCTAATAGATTTTGGTGCTGCTCTGATACTTCTTTATATTGGGCACGGCTTTGATTCAACGATTTTACTTTGTCAGCAAACTGCAAATTGCTAATAATGTAGTCTTCACGTCTTGACGCTGTTTCACATACACGGCGAAGTTGCTCAGCTCTAAAAGGTTTTGTAACAAAGTCTGCGGCACCATTTAACATTAACTCTTCAGCCAGTTCCATCGTATGATTGGCGGTCATTATTACCACTGATTGAGACGGTTTTTCTTGCATCATGGCTTCAAGCACTTCATTGCCTGATATGCCCGGTAACATAACATCGAGTAATACGAGTGAGTAATCATTCTTGCGCCATAAATCTAAACCTGATTCACCATCTTCCGCACTATCAATCGTAAAACGAGTAGCTAATATTCTACTGACTAAATGACGAGTATCAGGATTATCTTCAATGACTAACAAAGAAGATTTTTCCATATCTTCAAGGGGGGTAAGTTGATTATCGTTTATGATGGTTAATAACTTTTCATGCTCTGAAAAGGAAATAAGACTATTGATACCAAATTCTCGTGCTGTAGCACTCGCAATGTGTTCACACCAAGTATTGGCAACTACTACAAAAGGCGTATCTGCGGAGCATTTTAATACACCAGAACGTACCATTCTAGCTAAACGCCAACCATCAAAATTGTCCAAGTTAATATTACTTACAACAAAATCAATAGCTTCATTTTTTAATATATTAATCGCTTCTCGAGTTGATGAAGCGATTAATATATTAAATTGAGTTCCTGATACTAACAATTTTTCTAATAGTGCGAGTCTTTGCGTATTAGTATTGAGTAATAATAGTTGTTTTTTTGGTGGCGTTGGCAAAGAGTTTCCTAAGCAAATGAGAATTACTTTAAATGTTTATCATTCCAACAATATAGCAACAATTGTAACGATACCCAAGTTAATTAAAATCATGTCGTTATAGCATGATATTTAATGCAAGTTTTAATATGTTGTTTGCCTTTAAATTAGAGAAATATATAACTTACGCAACATTAAATTTAAGGTTACCCTATTATTACTTGAGCGAAAAATTTAAAAAAGGTACAGGGCATTGCATCAACGCACTTTCTATTTATTACGTCATGGTGAAATTGCCACACCCGGAATTTTAACGGGTAAAACCGATGTAGCACTTTCTGATAAAGGCTTAAGGGCGTTATGGAAAACCAGCCAACAATTACCTGAAATATCTTACTGTATAAGTTCACCATTACAACGTTGTCGATTGTTCGCCTCAGAATATACATTGAACAATAATATTAATCTAGAGTTTGACGAAAAACTTAAAGAAATGGATTTTGGTGATTGGGATGGAAGAACCTATAAAGATTTATGGGAAATAAAGTCGAGCAAGCTACAGAGTTCAATTGGTGATTTTTGGCAAAATCCTTGGGAACATTCACCTCCTAATGGTGAAACTATGGATAATTTTGTGCAACGTGTTGATGCTTGGTGGCAGCAATGGCTAACAAGCGCACCAAAAGGGAATACGTTAGTGGTTGCTCATGGCGGAGTTATTAAACATCTTATTGCACGTGTACTGAAATTACCGATACCTGGCACCGCTCACATGAGTAATATTGATATCCCATACGCAACGCTCGTGAAAGTTACGGTATACAAAGACGAACAAGGTAAGGTTTGGCCAAAAATTGTTTGGTAACATATTTAGTACATTTGTCTATATTTTCACCTTTATTGGCAATTAAACCTTGCTATTTTTATCTAGCTGACGATAATCGCCTGATAAAATTAGTTAACTCCTTTTTAATGTGGGAATGTGGCGAAAATCCACAACTGTACCCGCAACTGTAAATGCTTTATTAGCCTTGTTCTAATGTTATAAAGCTTAAGTCAGGATACCCATTAATTAAGAGTCAGTTGTCTATTTAAATGTTAGGCATAACCAACAAAGTCGAGCGGGTTTACTCGAACATTGTATATTCAGCGCTTGTATTACTTTCTAAATACTGTCGTTTGATTGTGCTCTGTTTAGCCGCTTTTCATGTTTTAATAGCGTGTGAGTAGCAATTTTTGAATAGTAGCAACGAACCATCCACATCAAATCCAACAGCTACAATTGGCGCTAAAAGCGAATTGCTTTCAGTGCAGCATGTTTCTTGGCATGCAGATAACCAGCTTATTCTCGATGATATTTCTTTTGCTATAAATAAAGGCAGTTTTACCGGAATTCTGGGCCCTAATGGTGCGGGTAAATCAAGTTTGCTGCGATGCTTATATCGTTATTTAAAACCAGACGCAGGTTCTGTTAAATTCAATCAACAAGATATTTGGCAACAATACGACGCTTATCAGTACGCGCAAGATATTGCCGTAGTTTTACAAGAAACACCTACCCATTTCAATTTAACGGTATATGACATTGTTGCTCTAGGTTTACTCCCACACAAAGGTTTATTTACTCGCGAGCAATCGAGCGACAGACAACAAATAGACTGTGCAATTAAACAAGTTGGCTTAGTTGACAAAACTTTACAAAATTTTGAGCATTTGTCTGGCGGTGAAAAACAAAGAGCATTAATTGCACGTGCCATTGTGCAGTCACCAAGCTTGTTAATTATGGACGAACCCACTAGTCACCTTGATGTACGTTATCAAATTCAAGTTATCGAGTTAGCTAAGTCATTAGGTATAACCGTAATTGCTTCATTTCATGATTTAAACCTAGCGAGCGCGATGTGCGATCAACTTATTGTCTTAGACAAAGGCAAGTTGGTTGAAGAGGGCACACCACAAGAAGTGATCACTAGCGAAATGTTGTCTAATGTCTTTGGGGTTTGCGCAGAGGTTTCTGTTCATTCTCAGCATAATGTTCCGCACATTTCTTATTTTTATGGTTACGACACTCACGATAAAACCGTACATGAAAATGAGCATAAAAGTGAGTTTAGCCATGAATAGAATTAATCACTCAACAATCCTTTTTCTTACTGTTAGTTTCGGCATATTGAGTTTTATCGCTTCTTTATCTTTAGGTGCAGCTGATATTAGTTTTAGTGATGTTATTTCAAGTTTAGTTGCGAGTTTCTCACCAGAAAAAGACGTTCGAGATGTTGTGTTTTTTGAACGTATTATTTGGGAACTGCGTATGCCGCGTGCAATTTTAGCGTTTTTAGCAGGTTGTGGTTTAGCCGTTTCAGGGCTTATTTTACAAACGGTAACGCGCAACCCGTTAGCTGATCCTTATCTTTTTGGTATTTCTTCAGGCGCTTCTTTAGGTGTCGTAATTTCTATTGTTCTACTCGGTAGCACTATTTCGTTGTTGACCCCTGTAGCTGCTTTTGTAGGGAGTTTAGTGGCGATGTTAATGTTGTTGATGATTTCCGGACGTAAACAAAGTCAGCAGGTGGAATCAATGCTATTGGCAGGCGTCGCTTTGTCATTTTTATTCAGCTCGTTTACCAGTCTTTTACTTTATCATACCGACCCACAAGCAGTTACCGCGGTATTATTTTGGACTATGGGGAGTTTTTCTCGCGCGCAATGGGGTATTTTGTGGTTTCCAGCTTTAGTTATTACTAGCTGTGTGATGATGATGTTAGCGTATCGACGTCAATTGAATGCGATGTTATTAGGTGATGAAAGTGCCACAACGTTGGGAATAAATGTCAACCGTTTCCGTTTAGTGATGCTCGTGCTGAGTTCATTGATCACGGCAACATTGGTTTCTTTGTGTGGTGGCATTGGTTTTGTTGGGCTGATGATCCCGCATATTGTGCGATATTTTGTTTCTCAAGGTACTGTTTTTGGCATTATGTTGACGGCATTAGTCGGTGGAATTTTCATGATTTGGGTTGATGTGCTCTCGCGTCTTGTTTTAGAAAACCAAGAGCTTCCAGTGGGCGTTATAACCTCTGCTGTTGGTAGTTTATTCTTTTTATCCTTGCTGTACTTCCGCAAAAATAAAGCTTAAGGCCCTATTAATGAACTTTTCTATTAAAAAAATCACCGCTGAGTTTGATGAGAAAATTCAAGCAACGATTGACGGAAAAACGAAACCCTTAGGTGCATTAGGACAATTAGAAGATACCGCAAAAATAATTGCACGTATTCAGTTGTCGTCATCTAAGAATAACGACAAATCGCTAAGTGTTGATAAACCCAATTTATTTATTTTTGCTGGCGACCATGGCGTCGCAGCACAAGGCGTGTCAATTGCGCCTAGCGAAGTTACCTCTCAAATGGTGGCTAATTTTGCTAATGGCGGAGCGGCAATTAATATTTTTTGCAAACAATTAGGTTGGCAATTAAATGTTGTTGATGCAGGTATTTTATCTCCTGCAAAAAGTTATTCTGGTGTTATTGACCAACGTTTAGGTGAAATTACTGAGCCGCTAAATGTATCGCCTGCCATGAGCCAAGAGCAAGTGGAATTAGGTTTTGATAAAGCGACGACCTTAATACAATCTACCTATGAAAGTGGATGCAATATCATCGCGTTTGGTGAAATGGGCATTGGCAATACAACATCAGCATCGGCAATTATGTCAGCGGTGATGAATATCCCGGCAACTTTAAGTGTTGGACGAGGCACGGGCGTAAGTGATGAGGTCGTTAAACGAAAGCAGCAAGTTATTGAACAAGCATTAACGCTTCATCAAGATAATCTAAAAAATGCTAAAGAAATTTTAGCGTGTTTAGGTGGTTTTGAAATAGTACAAATTACCGCCGCAATGTTAGCTTCAGCAGAAAGAAAAATGCTGATCGTTGTTGATGGCTTTATTTGTACCGCGGCAGCCATGCTAGCCATTGAGCTGAATGAGAATGTTAAAGACTACATGATTTTTGCTCATTGCTCCGGCGAGCAAGGCCATCAAAAAATGCTCGATTATTTAAATGTTAAACCGTTATTGAATTTAGGGTTACGTTTAGGCGAAGGAACAGGGGCAGCTTTGGCTTTACCATTAATTCAAGCGTCAGCCGCTTTTTATAATGACATGGCAAGTTTTGCTCAAGCACAAGTCACTGATGTCACCGACTCGAAAGATAGCAGAGCTGAACGATAAATGAGTAAACAATCGCTTTTACAACAATGCCAACAACAATATTATTTGTTGTTATTAGCGTTGAGTTTTTTTACGCGTGTGCCGGTTAATTTACCCGACGTTGTTAAACCTGAAATGCTACATAAAGCGAGTCGATACTTTGCAGTAATTGGTTTATTCATTGGCGTAGTAACGGCTTTAATTTTAATACTACTCTCTAGTTTTTTACCTATTTCTTTAGCCATTCTTATTTCTATGGCCTGTAGTTTATTGCTTACCGGCGCTTTTCACGAAGATGGCTGGGCTGATGTGTGGGACGGGTTTGGTGGCGGTTGGACTGTGGAACAAAAACTAAACATCATGAAAGACAGTCGTTTAGGCACATATGGTGCTGCAGGCTTATTTTTTATATTAATGATCAAATATCAAAGTTTAGTTTTATTGAGTAGTTATAACGAGAATCCAGTAATAGCCCTTTCATTGGCGTTAGTGTTAGCACATACCTTAAGCCGAGCAGTAAGTACCAGTTTAATTTTTAGCATGTCTTATGTGAGTGAAGATGCACAATCGAAAGTGAAACCTTTAGCGCAGCATTTATCACTAAATGGTTTATTAATCTTACTGATCACAGGTGCTGCTGTATTGTTTACTTTCTTACCTCTATCGCACTGTTTAATCATGATTGTGTGTTTATGGGTAATACGTTTGTTATTGATTTTTTGGTTCAATCGACAATTAGGCGGCTTTACAGGAGATTGTTTAGGTGCTGCACAACAGCTTTTAGAAGTAGCGGTTTACATAATTCTACTCGTATTGGCATCTCCTTCTACAACACTTTTTTCAGAGATAGGTTTATGAACAATACTCCATTGAATAGGCTTCATTTTATTTTAGGTGGGGCACGCTCAGGAAAGTCTCGCCTAGCGGAAAATATAGCGAAAGACGCTGAGTCAAAAGGACTTTCTGTTTGTTATCTCGCGACAGCGCAAGCCCATGATGAAGAAATGAACCAGCGTATTGTTCAACACCAAAGCGATCGTCCACAACATTGGGATTTACTTGAGTCATCTTTGTATTTAGCTGAAGCAATTAAGGAGGCTCTACAAAAAAGTGATTGTGTATTGATCGATTGTTTAACCTTGTGGTTAAGCAATTGTTTATGTCATGAAAATAGTGATTTTTATGCGCAACAAAAAGCGGTATTTATTGAATTTTTAACATCATTTATCAAAGATGAAAATAGCTATAAATCAAAGCATCTTATTTTTGTTAGCAATGAAGTTGGCCATGGCATTGTCCCTATGGGCGAACTGTCTCGGCAGTTTGTTGACCAAGCAGGTTGGTTGCATCAAGAACTCGCCGCATTAGCTAATCAAGTTGATTTTGTTATGGCAGGCTTACCGATTACACTAAAATCTGATGCTCAGGATCACAAATCATGAAAACATTAATGGTGCAAGGCACAACGTCTGATGCAGGTAAAAGCACGTTAGTGGCCGGCTTATGCCGAGTATTTGTTAATTTAGGTTATAAAGTTGCACCGTTTAAACCTCAAAATATGGCATTAAATAGCGCCGTAACCAGCGATGGCGGTGAAATTGGCAGGGCTCAAGCACTACAAGCTGTTGCAGCGAATATTGCGCCACGTGTTGATTTTAATCCTATATTACTCAAGCCGAATAGCGATACAGGTGCACAAGTCATTGTACACGGTAGAGCAATATCAAATATGGAAGCGACGAGTTATCACGACTATAAAAAAATCGCTATGGATGCTGTACTCGACTCTCATCATCGTTTGGCTGATGAGTTTGAGCTGTTAATGGTTGAAGGGGCAGGCAGCCCAGCAGAAATAAACTTACGTGAAAATGACATTGCCAATATGGGCTACGCCGAAGCTGTTGATTGTCCGGTTATTCTTGTGGCTGATATTGACCGAGGTGGCGTGTTCGCTCATTTAGTGGGGACTTTAGAATTATTGTCCCCCTCAGAACAAAATCGCGTTAAGGGTTTTATTATTAACCGCTTTCGTGGCGATATTAAATTATTAGAATCAGGGCTCGATTGGCTTGAAGAAAAAACAGGTAAACCTGTATTAGGAGTACTGCCTTATTTACATGATTTAGCCCTCGATGCTGAAGATGCAGTAGCGATTGAAAACAAAGTAGAGCAAGCCAAAATAAATATAGTGGTGCCGTTATTACCGCACATTAGTAATCATACCGATTTTGATACCTTGCGTCTGAACCCTGAGATTAACTTACGTTACGTTAAAATGGGCGAACGTATTAATGATTGTGAATTAGTGATTTTACCCGGCAATAAAAATGTAATTTCTGATCTTAAATTTTTTAAAGAACAAGGCTGGCAAACTGATATTGAACGTCATTTACGTTATGGCGGAAAAGTTTTTGGTATTTGCGGCGGTTATCAAATGTTAGGTAAAAAAATTAGTGATCCTCACGGTATTGAGTCAAGTCTCAAAACGATCACAGGTTTAGGTTTACTTGAAATTATAACTGAGTTGACGCCTGAAAAAGTATTATCGCAAGTTTCTGCAACGATGATTTTAGGCAATAAGAATTGTTTGGTTAAAGGTTATGAGATTCATTGTGGCTTGTCTAAACATGTGCCTAAAGCTCAGTCAAATAATGAGAAAAAAGCCACTCCACTATTGATTGATAAAAGTGACAACCAAGCAACAGATGGTTGTGTTTCAAATGACAACCAAATAGCGGGTACGTACCTGCACGGGATTTTCGATGAAGGTGACGCAACGCAGTTATTAGTTGACTGGTTAGACAGTAATAATGATATCGAAAAGACAATAAATCTTAATGAACATAGAGAACACCAGTTAGAGCGTTTAGCTGATGTTTGCCAGAAGCATTTAAAAATATCAGTTATAGAAAATATTATTAGAGACGGTAAAACCACCAAAATATCGCGTACTTAGTTCAGATAGTAAATAATTGCAGCTAATAATAACTGTGAAAACGCATACCAAAGTATTGTAAAAAAAGGTTCAAGCACATGACAAAAAGATTTTTATCGTTAGCCTTAATAAGTTTATTACTTCTTGTAATACCAGCTAAAAGTTTTGCCGAAAAACCTAAGCAACGCATCATTGCCTTAGCGCCCCATATTGTTGAAATGTTATTTGATATAGGCGCGGGTGATAAAATTGTAGGTACTGTTAATTACGCTGATTTCCCAAAGGCGGCTTTAGACATTCCGCGTGTTGGTAGTTATCACGGTATGCAAATAGAAAAAATATTAGCGTTAAATCCTGATTTAGTGATTGTGTGGAAGTCGGGTAACTCGCAAAGCGATATCGATAAAATGAAACGTTTAGGGTTAAAAATTGTATTAAGTAACCCTAAAGATATTGACGATGTTGCTACCGAACTGCGTTATTTGGGTGAGTTAACCGGTAATCAAGAACAAGCTGAAACAGTGGCTTTAGCCTATGAAAAACGTTTAACAGCATTGCGTCTTGCAAATAAAGATAAGCAGTCAATTCCTGTTTTTTATCAATTGTGGTCAGAACCCATGATGACAATTAATGGCACAACATGGATAAATCAGTTAGTGGAAGTTTGTCAGGGGGAAAATGTTTTTAAAAGCAATCCTACGCCTTATCCCAAAATAAGCACTGAAAATGTTATTGTTGCTCAGCCACATTTAATTATTTTACCTGATGAAAATTCTGAAAAACCACAACCTATTATTAATTGGCAAAAATGGCCAGAAATACCAGCGGTGAAAAACAACAAGTTTATTCACGTTGACGCAGATTTATTACATAGATTCAGCACCAGAATGTTAAGTGGTATTGAAGATATGTGTGAAAAAATTGATCAGCTAAGATAGCTGTTTAATAAACTTAACCGATAGATAATATTTATTATCTATTAATTGTGAATTACAGGGGAAGCCAATGAAAATTTGGCACTGCCCCCGCAATGGTAATTATTATGGTATGTGAGCTTATAACCCACCGTAATTTAAGTCCGATACTCTGTAATTTGCGTAATTATCTCGTTACTTGAAGCTTATATAGAAAAGCACAAGAATCGAGATCAACATGGTGCGGAGGGCATCATAGAAAGAGGTCATATGAAAACTAAACTATTTAATAAAACTCCTATTCAACTTGCTATAGCAGGTGTAATTTTTTCAAGCTTAACGTCATCGTTTGCTTATGCGAACGATGCGAATGTTGATGAAATGGAAAAAATCATTGTTACTGCGAATCGCACACAGCAAGATCAATTTTTGTCATTATCAGCTACACAAGTCATCTCTAAAGCAGATATTGTTGCTTTTCAGCCACAAAGTATTACCGACTTATTAGACAAAGTTGCTGGTGTAAGTGTCGTAAAACAAGGTGGTGGTGGTCAAGCAAGTTCTGTCTTTATGCGAGGCACTAACAATGGTCATACCTTAATTTTGGTAGACGGTGTACGTATTGCTTCCGCAACACTAGGTTCTACAAGTTTTGGTGCAATTTCGGTTGCTTTAATTGAGCGCATCGAGATTGTTAAAGGACCACGCGCTGCATTATGGGGTTCTGATGCAATTGGTGGTGTTATACAAATATTTACTAAAAAACAGGATCTAGGCGAAGGTGTTATTAGTGCTGGTTTAGGTAGTAATGGTTTGTGGAAAACAGATGCATCAATCGGATTAGGAAATGAGGAACACTCATTAACATTAACTGTTTCTGCAGAAGAAAGTGATGGTTTTACCGCCACTAAAATTGATGGAAACGCTTATGATGTTGATGAAGATGGTTATAACCGTTTATCATTTGGTGCCATTGGCGAAAGTAAAGTAAATGACGAGTTTTCATTGCATTTAGCCTCACGCTGGGAGCAAGGTGGAGCAGAGTACGATCAAAGTATTAAGTACTACAATCCTGAAAATACCTCAGCCAATGAAAGTGAATATGAAAATTATTACTTACGTGTTGCTGGTCAATATCAGTCAGGCGCGGTATTTACTGAAATTTCATTAGCAACAAGTCAAGATCAAGGTGAAACTTTTGGTAATGCTGTTAAAAAATCGGATAGTGATGAGATTAAAACAGAGCGAGATCAATTTTCAGCATTAGGCCAATATTCGTTTAATGACGCAACAAGTATTACCGCTGGTGTTGATTTTTATACGGAAGAAGTTTCTACCGATACAGATAAAGACGCATGGACAGAAGGTTTTCAAAAGTGGGCTGTTGAAGAACGCGATGTAAGTGCTATATACATTCAAGCTCGTCATCAAGCCGATGCATTTTTGTTTGAAGGTGCCGTTCGTCGTGATGATATCGAAGATGTTGAAGTGGAAGCAACTTACAATGCGTCTGTAGGATATCAAATCAATGACACATGGTTATTGAGTTTAAATCGTTCTACTGGATTTAAAGCGCCTTCATTTAACGATTTATACTGGCCTGGTTCGGGTAACCCAGATGTAAAACCAGAAAGCATAACAAGTAATGAGATATTGATCCGTAATCAGTTTTCACATGATGGTTTCGATGGCAGTATTGAAGTGAGTTTTTTTGACTCAGAAATTGAAAACTTAATCGCTTGGGCTCCAGATGCTATTACAGGTGCTTGGAAGCCAAGTAACATTAATCAAGCAGAGATCCAAGGATTCGAATTAACATTAAATGCAACGGATGGAGATTTTAGCCATCAATTAGCTCTATCTTCTATTGATGCTAAAGATTCGAGATTAGATGTTCAACTCGCTCGTCGTCCAGAGTTAACCGCTAACTATATGATCGGTTATCAATGGGAAGACTATACGCTCAGTGGTGTGTTTAGTTACCGTGATGAAAGCCCTGAAGATACTAAGGTAGGTTCAGATGTTTTAGATGATTATTGGTTAGTAGATCTATCTTTGAGCTACCAAGCGACTGAAAAATTATCTTTTATTGGTAAAGTAAATAACTTGTTGGATGAAGAGTACGAAACAGCGCAGAACTACATTGCTGATGGTACTAACTTTTTAGTTACTGCTACTTATTTTTTTTAAAAAATAGATTAGTCAATGAGTAAAAACCTACACAATTGTGTAGGTTTTTTTATAGTGTACTGTACTTTTTTAGAGACACTAAAAATGAAAAAAAGAAGGGATTCATGGATATTCAAACCACAAAAATAAATCGTAGCGTAAAGTTGATCAAAGGTTTTATGGCATTGGTTGTCTTTATGTTTCTATTGCAATATTATCAAACAAGTGTGCTAGATTTAGGCGCTTTCGCCGGTTCGGTAGGGGTATTGTCTTTGTTACGTGGTATTTTATTATCACCGTCTTTGTTGACTACACCAGTAAAAAACTGGACAGTGTCAAACGTTACGTTTTCGAGAAGTAGTTACTTTTACTTTATTCTAGCTTTTGTATTAATTTTAGTTAGTGCATTTTAAAATAAGTAAGTCTCGTTAATTGTTACAAATCTTGCGATATCTTTATCGTTTTTAATGTCAGTTTTTCAAAGATTTCCGCGAGTTGATTTTTTTCTTGAGCACTCAATACGGACAATAATTCCTGTTCGCGCTCTAGCACCATAGGTATTAATTGTTGATAAATGGATAAGCCTTGTTCGGTTAGTTTTAATAAGGAAGATCGCTTATCTGTTTTATCCGTGCTTTTCACAAGTAAACCCTGTGTTTGCATTTTTGTTATTGCGCGACTTGCGGGCATTTTTTCTAAATTTGTTTGCTCGCCTATTTGTTTTGCTGATAACAGCTCTCCGTTACCTAAACTGGCTAAAACTCGCCATTCTTGACGAGAAAGTTCAAACTTTCCGGTGTAAATTTCAGCGATATTATCACTCACTTTCGCTTGAAGCTGAGTGAGCTGGTAAGGAAAAAATTCAGTTAGGTGTAAACTTTTCATCGTCTAATTATTCTCAACTAATCTTGTAAAGGTGAATCGTTATCGACTCTAAATGATTCTGCATTCAAATGATGTTTTTTCAACAGTTTATAGAATTCTGTCCGATTACGCTGCGCTATTTTTGCGGCTTGTGAAACATTACCTTCGGTGGTTTTTAGTAATTTAGCTAAATAATCACGTTCAAACTGTTCTCGCGCTTCTTGAAATGAGGGCAGTTTCGCACTTTGTGTGCGTAATGCATTGTTAATGAGACTTTCACTGATTAATGTTTCAGTAGATAAAGCGACACATTGCTCCACTACATTTTGCAGCTGTCTAATATTACCCGGCCAGTCAGCCCTGATTAAAATGTCCATGGCTTCTTGGCTAAAACCATTAATTTTATGAGAGGTTTTTTCAATCGCTAAGCTAAGGAAATGCTGTGCGAGAAGTGGAATATCTTCACGTCGTTCAATCAATGGAGGTAAAGTGAGCTCAACCACGTTTAAGCGATAATAAAGATCTTCTCGAAAGCTTTTATCTATAATCGCTTGTTGTAAATTTTTATGTGTCGCCGCGATAATACGTACATCAACTTTTATTGACTGTGTGCTACCAACAGGGCGAACTTCTTTTTCTTGCAAGGCACGTAATAGCTTTACTTGAAAGCTCATTGGCATATCGCCAACTTCATCCAAAAATAAAGTGCCTCCATCCGTTGACTGAAAAAGACCTTGGTGATTTTTGTCGGCACCGGTGAAAGCACCTTTGCTATGTCCAAATAACTCAGACTCTAACAGTTGTTCAGGTATTGCGGCACAGTTAATCGCGGTAAATTTTTTATCGTGGCGCTTACTGGCCAAATGCACGGCTTTTGCTAGTAGTTCTTTACCTGTGCCGCTAGCGCTATGAATTAACAGGCTAAAATCACTTTGTGCCACTTGATAGGTTTGTTGTAATAGTGATGACATAACAGCACTACGGCTAATAATATTTTCACGCCATACATCAGCTTTTTTGTTGGCGTTATTCGCGCTACTTTGGGGTTGTAATCTTATTGCCTCTTGCACGGTTGATAATAATTCTTGGCTTTCGAAGGGCTTAGTTAAAAAGCTGAATACGCCTTGTTTAGTCGCATTGATGGCGTCTGGGATTGTACCGTGGGCAGTCATAATAATTACAGGTAAGTTTGGTTCCTGTTGACGAATTTTCTCAAACAGCGCCATACCATCCATTCCTTCCATACGTAAGTCACTAACGACTAACTGCGGATGAAAAGTTTTTAAAATGCCTAAAGCCATTTTAGCGCTATTTGCTGACTCTATTTGATAACCGGCTGCAGACAACCGAATACCAAGTAATCTTAATAAACTGGGATCATCATCGACAAGGAGAATTTTTTCACGTTGCCTTTCATCGAATTTTTTTTCTTTATGCTTTGAAGTCATCGCGTTTACTACCCATGCTCATTAATATTACTTTCTATTTTTTTTAATTGGAGGATCTGTTGCTGTAATGCTTTAAGTTGCTGTTGTAATTCATTTGATTTAAGTCGATAAGCTTGCTTAATAATTTGAAGTGATTTTTTTTCTGTTGATAGTGAATTAAGCAGTAATATTTGCTGATTTAATTGTGTTTTTAGCATATTGAAAAAGGCAAAGTCTGCATCAGTTAAGTGAGTTTCTTTGAGGCTTTCTAATGACACTTGATTTAACTTACTTTTTGCCGTGAAGGGATTGTGAATAGGGGAATCAGGCAATGCAAAAAACAACGCTGATTTTAAATGCCACGATAAATTCAACATATTGCCATCTGTCTCTTTTATATTAGGTACGTTACTTACCTTCGATATCAATTGATGTTGATGAAGACTCTCTGTAATTTGTTCGTCACTCAATGCCGTAAGTGACAAATAGAATTCAGTATAATTGATGGTATGACTTTCATGTTTGCTTGGCGAATTATCAAATTTTAATAATTCACAGCCAGCTAACAGTGTCATCAAGGTCAATATAAAGCTAATGTTGAATAGTTTTAGCATCAATTTTTTCCTCCAACATCTGTTCTCTCATGAAAGGCATTGGGTAAGTATATTGTCATGGCTGTTCCGCTTTTTATTCCCGTATCGCTTTTCATTTTAATCGATCCATTAAGTCGCATAAGTAATTCCTTTACTATGGTTAAACCTAAACCACTGCCTTTTATATTTGTATTTTCGGCAGGTGTACCTTGATAAAAAGCATCAAATATTTTTTCTTGTTGGTTTTTAGTTATACCACTACCTTGGTCAATAACGGCTAATTTCAATTGACCGTTACTGATTGAACAGTCAATCGTAATGTCATCATTATTAGTAGAGTACTTAATTGCATTCGATAATAGATTATCTAAAACAACACTTAATTGCTTACCATTTACTTTAAGCTTTATTGGTGATTTATTATGGTTAACGGTTAAGTTTTTGCGTTTAATATCTAAACTTCTTTGCTGTAAAACGTTATCAATTAATACCGTTAGTTCAACGGTTTCAAGATCTTGTAAACTGGTTGAATCAAGTACAATGTTGAAATCAAGTAGATCTTCAATCAAGCGCTGTAAACGCGTAACACTACTTCTAATGATGTTGGATATTTCTTGCTGTTCTGCGTTTAACTCTCCGACACTATTATCATAAAGTAATTCTGTGCCTTCTCTTATAGCCGCTAGTGGTGTTTTAAGTTCATGAGAGATATGACGAATAAAACTGGATTTTTGTAATTCCAGTGCATGTAAACGTTTACGCATAACCTCTAAAGCATCAGCGATTTCTTTTACTTCAGGGGAGCCATTAAATACTACTTTTTCTTCGAAATTTCCTAACGCTAAATTATGTATTTTGCTGAGTAATTGTTTGAGAGGCTTTGTGATTAAAAAGATAAAAATCGCAGCGATGATTAAAGTAAAAGGAATAATAAGCAAGCTTTTCAGCATATCGTATCTAACATCGTTGGCAGATTTTTTGATTTCTTCGGCTTGACTAATTAATAATGTATTACTTTGCTCGGCAATTTTCTTACGTATTGATACGAGTTGAGTAAATTGTAACTTTAGCGAATCTAATGAAGATTCCTTTAATTCATGTGACGTCAAGTAACGGTGAACATTGGCGATGACATCTGTAAATTCACTACTGAGTATACGTAAACTACTGTCAGTTTCGAATAATTTATTGATAGCTATAGTCTTTAATATATCCTTCTCGTGCTTTAAATAAGCCGTAAATAAGTCCGGATCTTTTAATATCAAAAATTGGCTAGCACTTCTTTCCATTTTTACTAAGGTAAAATTGATTTTTCGATTAGTTTTGACGAGTTCCGCGACATTAAATATAGCCGATGTACTTTGATGAGAAAGCTGGGTCACTTGACTAGCGCTATATAGCAAAGCCAATACTAGGGGGAAAGCGACCAAAGTGAAACCTAAGATTGTCAGCTTTCTAATGGAAAATAAATTGATATTAACTATATTGGAAAAATCGAATTTTTTCATTTGAGTCACATATTATAGCGAGGTGAGTAGTTTAATTTTATTAAGGTAAATTACAAGAGTGTCGTTAATTTGAGACAGTGTGTTGATGTATGGTTTAAAGAGGTTTTATACAGTGTAAGCCGGTTAGTTATTGTTTTTATTACGGTTATTTTGTTTTTTGATGGCTGCGATCATTTTTATTTTATTTATAAATATTTTATGTGTTGCTAAATAGCGACACATACCATAACTAAATTAATGTAAAAATAATTTTTAATATTTAAAATCAATGATTTACGATGTTGGTTCGATTCCTGCTATATCCTGTTTGATACTAATTAAATCAAATAACATTATTTTATGAAACCTATGAATGAAGGAATTGCAATGAACCCTATTAGCCTAACAAAATTAACCTTAATCGTGAGTACTTGTGCTTTAGCTTCTTATTTTGTGAGCGCGAAAGAAAGTGAGTTGAATCTAGATCTTCCTGTTGCTGAAGTTACAGCTGCTGAGGTAATGGCAACTAAATCGTCTTCAATAGTTAGTTTAAAAAATTCTGCTGGTGATATTACAGAATTTTTAGGAAAATTCGATTTAGATAAAAATAGCTTACTCAATAAAGCAGAAATTCTTGCGACTAAAAATGAATTTTTATCAGAAAATTTCGAAGATATCGACCAAAACGCTGATGAAGAAATCAGTAAAGAAGAATTAGAAAGTTACTTTTCTGCAAAAACAGCGCAAAAGACAAAAATAAGCGATTTAGTTAAAAAGAGTTAACGTAATCGATGGATAGTATCTCTCTAGGATAGCTAGCTCCCAATCTCCGGCTGTTAAAGACTTGCAGCCGGTTTTTTTATATTCTAACTCGCTCAGTATAAGGTTGTTTTTATGGGTAATAAACCCACCAACATTGTTCCTATAGGCTCAATGACAAAGCATGTAAAAATAGATGATTGGATTTTTGAAGTAAAAACTGTACGTGCTTTAAGGGTTGATAAGCATGGTAATCCTTATAGTGCTATTGCAAATTTAACACTGAACGGTGATAACGTTTATATAGACGGATTGTTGACCCGTGAAAATGAGAAATTTAGCAGAAAAGATTTCCATGCATTTTATAAGTTTTGTCAACAAATGGATCTTAAACAAGCTAATTTTGATCGTTTCAAAAATAGCGAATTAGTCTCTGAATGTGTTGATGTTCAACCTATTAAACAAAAAGTAGTACTTAAGTTAGTGCGATGATGAATGCCAGAAACATTTTAGTTATCTGCGTACAATGTCTTTTTATTTACGAGAATTACTTTAAAATAATATGACTTATTAATAGCGTTATATAACGAATCCTTCTTTATGTCATTAAGCACTGGGCGTCTCGATCGTTTTATCAGTGAACACTGCAGTATTAGCCGAAGAGCTGTGCGATTGATGTTAGCGCAAAAGCGTATAACTGTAGATGGCTGTATCGCGGATGATATAGGCCAGAAAATTGATAAATTTTCAAAAATAACGTTAGACGATAATATTTTGCAAGCCAATCAAGCACGCTATATTATGCTCAATAAACCCATTGGCGTGGTGAGTGCAACAAAAGATAAGCTACATAAAACGGTTATAGATTTACTTGAAGAACAAGATGTATTTTCTGATGGGTTAAGTGAAGAAAAAGAAAGTTTACATATTGTGGGCAGGTTAGATCTGAATACTTCAGGTTTGTTGTTGTTAACTAACGACAGTCGGTGGTCAGAACGTTTAACTTCCCCTGAGCATAAAGTAGAAAAATGTTATCTAGTGACTTTAGATAATCCAATCACTGATGATTATGCCGATGCATTTGCTGATGGAATGTATTTTTCATTTGAAAATATCACTACTAAACCTGCAAAATTAAAAATTCTTGCCAATAAGACGACTGACCAAGGTAATGAATATATTGCTGAAGTTAAATTAATAGAAGGGCGATATCATCAAATTAAGCGAATGTTTGGTCGTTTTCGTAATCCCGTTATTGGCTTGCATCGACAAGCCATCGGAAATTTAATATTGGATGAAAATTTAGCTGCTGGTAAGAGCCGTCATTTAACTGATGAAGAAGTGCTTGGTATTTTTATAAAGCAACAAGCCTAATCTGACTCTTGTGCGTCACTAATACGCTCTAAGCGTTCTTGTTCTTCTTCAAATGCCGCTTTTATTTCTTCCAATATTGTATCAACATTCGCTGATTTGTTATTTTCTTTAAATAAACCGGTTAATTCAGTTTCAGGGGTCAATTCTGCTTTTTCATACAAAGCCCACATTTCTTGAGCATATCTACTTTTCGATAGTTCTGGCGCAAACTGAGCGTAATAATCGGTAATATTGTCCACATCACGAACTAACATACTCTTTGCATTATTATTTGCTGAAGCATCTACGGCTTGTGGTAAATCGATAATTACAGGGCCATATTCATCAACAAGCACATTGAATTCAGATAGATCACCGTGAATTACACCTTCGCACAGCATAATTTTTACGTAATTCATCATAATCAAATGATCTTCAATAGCGTGTTCGCGAGGCATTATTACATCATTCAAACGTGGAGCAACGTCGCCTTCACCGTCGGTGATCAATTCCATCAAAAGAACGCCTTCAAAACAACCAAATGGTTGAGGCACTCGAATACCAGCCGCGGCTAAAGTATAAAGTGCGTCAACTTCGGCATTTTGCCAAGCATCTTCTTGCTGTTTTCTACCGTACTTTGAACCTTTTTCCATCGCACGTGCGCGACGGCTATTACGGCTTTTACGGCCTTCTTGATATTGAGCTGCTTTTTTAAAGCTCCGTTTATTAGCTTCTTTATATACTTTCGCGCAGCGAATATCTTCACCACAGCGCACCATGTATACAGTTGCTTCTTTGCCACTCATTAATTGGCTGAGCACTTCGTCAACAAGTCCATCGTCAACAAGCGGTTGCAGTCTTTTAGGTATTTTCATTAGTTAATTAAATTAGCGGTAGAGTTATTCTTCATCAAAATCTTCATCATCTTCTTCGATAGATTTTACCGAACGGAAGCCTTCTTTAACAATAATTTCAATATAAAATGAGGTTAAGCCAAGTTTTTCAGCTTCATCAATATGTTTGTTCAATGCTGTCAAATGAACAACTTCTGATTCTGCTTCAGTTATGCCATATTTACAATCGAAATCCCAAAAATCAACACCAGCTGGTAGCTTCTTATTTCTTTCTCTTTTTACATACTTTTTCACATCATGTTTTACACCTTCAAATAAACGAGCAAGTTTGATCTTTGGGTGTGTGATGTTGAATGTTTTTTTCATGACGATCCTAAATAATAAGGTTAAGAGAATTTGTAATTTGTTACATATGAAACGCATTTTACGTTAATTTTTACTTGGGTGCGACCGTTAGTATTTGCTAAAGTGAACTTGGCCATATTTTTCAATGTTTTTACGGACTTTTTATCAAGGATCTCTCCCATTATGCCATATTTATTTAAACGCTTATCACGACTCATTCTCGTTTCTATTACAACGCTTCCTTTTATTGTTAATGCTACTGACAATGTTGATTTCGAGCAATGTATTGACGGTATGAAAACACAAGCTACTGCCGCTGGATTTTCTGAACATATTCTTAATGATGTTATTCCAGCACTTTCCCCAATTGAAAGGGTGATTACTTTAGATCAACGTCAACCTGAATTTAGCCAAAGTTTTGCTGACTATTTAAAATTAAGATTAACTAATTATCATATTCAAACGGGACGTAAAAAATTAAGTGAACATAAAGTATTATTTGATAAATTGTCTAAACAATATGGTATTCCTGCACAATATTTAGTGTCTTTTTGGGGGTTAGAAACTAATTTCGGTCGCCATAAAGGTAAAATGTCTGTACTAAACTCTTTAGCAACATTGGCTTGTGATCAAAGACGTAGTAAATATTTCACATCAGAAATTTTTGATTTATTTCATTTAATTGATAATAAAACGGTGACGGTTAATCAACTCAATGGTTCTTGGGCTGGTGCAATGGGGCATATGCAATTCATGCCATCTGCATTTAGGAAATACGCTATTGATGGCGACAATGACGGAAAAATAGACCTTTGGCAGAGCGAAGCTGATGCATTAACTTCTGCAGCTAATTATTTAAATAGCATTGGTTGGTTAGAAAAAGAGCGTTGGGGACGACAAGTTAAATTGCCAGAAAATTTTGCTTTTAAAAAAGTAGAGTTTGATAAATTGTATCCCTTAGCGACCTTTAAGAATTTAGGAGTAACACGTGCGGATGGAACTGCTTTATCTGATTATAAAGTTGATGCTGAGTTAGTTTTACCTGCCGGTTCTAAAGGACCTGCCTTTTTAGTTTACCCGAACTTTAATGTGATTATGAAGTGGAACTTGTCAGAAAATTACGCCCTTTCCGTAGGTCTGTTAGCTAATCGTATTCAAGGCGCTTCTGGTTTAAAAGTAAATGATGATACCACTGCTGATTTGTACAAATCAGCAGAGCTACAGGCACTGCAAGAAAAGCTTAATACTATAGGGTACGATGTTGGGAAACCCGATGGAATTTGGGGTCCTAAAAGTCGTAAAGCCATTCGTTTGTATCAATTACAACATGGTTTAGTCGGAGATGGTTTTCCAAATCGCCAAGTTTTGATGAAAGCTGAAATTATTGGCTAATCCGGATACCTATTATTTATCACTAACGCTTTATCTATATTATCAAGTAAAGCGTTAAGTACTAGAGGATCAAAATGACTTCCAGATGATTCTTTCATTGTTTTGATTACTTCCTCTAAAGGCCAAGCTTCTTTGTAGCAACGTTTATGCGTTAATGCATCGAAGACATCAGCTACAGCAACTATGCGTGCGAATATATGAATATCTTCGCCAACTAAACCTTGAGGGTAACCTTTTCCATCAAATTTTTCGTGATGTTGTTGTGAAATAATGGCTGCATTTTGCAAAATTGGGCGTTTCGAACCATGTAATATGTCATAGCCAATCTGCGGATGACCTTTCATTATCGTCATTTCGTCATTATCAAGCCTGCCAGGTTTTAGTAAAACAGCATCTGGAGTTGCGACTTTTCCAATGTCATGCATTGGGGCGGCTTGTTTTAATAAATCACATTCTATTTGTGATAAGCCAAGTTTTTGGGCAATTAAGTAACTGACCTCAGCCATTCGCCTTATGTGGTTTCCTGCTTCACTTGAACGTGACTCTACAACATCACCTAATCGATAAATGAGGTCTTCTTGCGTATCAATAATTTCATTATTGAGTAATAAGTTGTCGAAAGCCAAACTGACATTTCCTGAAAATACTTCCAACAATTTACGATCAATGCTGTTGAGACTTTTAATTCCCTTCAAAAATAATAAGCTAACTTTATCTCCTTGGCTTGGAAAATAACCAACCAAAATGTCATCTTCGTAAATACTACATTTACTTTCAATCGCTTTGTTTAAATATTGGTATATTTCGCCATCTATAGAGTCGTCACCACTATCATCACTTATTTGGGCAATAACGCGATAGTCATGTTCAGAATAAATTGCCCCAACCCCTGTTATTTGCAATAGAGCACTGGCTTGGTCACTTCGCAATAGAGAAACGACTTGTTGTAGTAAACCACTAAAGAACTGCTGTAAAGTTCGCTGTTCTAGAACACTACTGGTTGAAGCAATAACACGCTCTAAACCAGAACGATAAAGCTCTTGATAAATACGCGCGTCTTCAATTTTTATAATATCTCGATAAGCTCGTAGCGCAGTAAATACCGTAGTAAATAATTTTGTTCGATTAAGTTCGGTTTTTTCTTTGTAATCATTAATATCATAATCAACGATAACTTTTTCTTCAGGTGCTTGTCCTGGTTGCCCTGTTCTTAGCACAATGCGAGTGAAGTGATTATCGAGCTCTTCACGCATCCATTTGGCGAGCAATAGACCAGCATCATCTGTTTCCATCACAACATCTAAAAAAACCAAAGCGACATCTTTTTCTTCAGCTAATACCTTTTTTCCTTCCTCTGCCGAATATGCGTGAATAAAAATCAAGCTGCGGTCATCTAAGGTAAATCTCTTTAACGCCATTTTAGTGATGGTATGAATATCTTTCTCATCATCAACAATAACGACTTTCCAAGGGGGGAGTGAGGGTGCTTCTGTTTGTTCAAGAAATGATAACGCCATAGCCAACTTAGTTTAAATAAATCTTATATTAGGTATAGCTAATAAATTTGAAAAGCTAAAGTATAGTGACAATATTATCGAGAATATTGTCACTAATTATGATGGGCTTATTAATTTATAAGCATTTAATGCTTTGAAATACAGAGCCTATTCTTTATATGAAAGCCAGTGAATTCGTGAATCGAGGAAGTCGTTCACGCTTTCGCAGCAATTAATAACCACTTTGTAAAAGCGACTACAGGTGGATAGGTGAGTTGTTCATTAGGCGTAACTAAATAATACCCAAAACTACTGGTTACGGGTAAATCAAGAGCAGGCACTAACTCTTTTTTATCGAGTTCACTTTGAATTAAAAACTTAGGGAGTAATGCAACACCTAATTCAGCGGTGGCGGCCTTTGCAATAATGGATACTTGTTCGAATAACATTCCCTGATTTGTTGGCGGTTTGGCTCTATTTTGTAAAAACCAATCTTGCCAAGCTTGTGGGCGTGTTGCTAAATGTAAGAGGGGGAGCTTCTTCAAATCATCGATGTTTTCTAAACATTGTTTTTCTAATAATTTTGGTGAACAAACAGGGATAGATTCTTCGCCCATTAAAAAGGTACTTTGAGTATTGGGCCAATCAGGCGAACCATAATGAATCGCAAGGTGGAGATCCTCACTGTGAAAATCAAAAGGTGCTAATTTAGAAACAAAATTCACGGTAATATCTGGATGTTTCTCTAAAAAATCAGCAAATTTTGGAATTAACCAACGGGCACCAAAGGTAGGCAAAATTGCTAGATTCAATGTGCCACTCATCGGACTGGTTATTGCTCTTAATGAAGCATTTAAAATAAGTTGTAAGGCTTGATGAACTTCTTTTGCATACACCTCTCCTTTTGCAGTCAAATTAATCGTCCTTTTGACGCGGGTGAACAACTCAATATTTAGTTGCTCTTCTAATGCCTGCACTTGGCGACTAATTGCACCTTGGGTTAAATTTAGCTCTAACGCTGCAGCAGTAAAGCTTCCTGTTCTCGCTGATGCATCAAATGCCATTAACATACTAGTACTTGGGAGTAATTTTCTTTGAAAGGCCATCAAATTTTTCCATGTGTTTTACTTGTATCATTACCAAAGGTAATGCTTTGATGAGATAAAGTCGTTTGAAGCTCATTACTTGATAGTACACTATGATTGAAATATATACACTTATCTTTAAGTTTGTAGTATCTCATATTAATAAAGTATGAGTTAACAACATGACTTAGAGTAATTGCTTCACTTAACTTAAGGAATAAAAATGGCCAAGGCAGAAAAATATATCCCAACCCCAAAAGCTCAGGAATTTCTAGATAAAGTAGAAAACGGCAAGCACGATAGACAAATCATCAATGGTTTAAAGAAGTTTCTTGATGATCGTGCACCTGAGGATATGTTGAATTTTTATTCTGAAGATGAAAAGAAAGCGCTAATTGCGATAAAAGGCACTGAGCAAGATATTGAATCTCGTATGCCAGTTAAAATTACGCGGCATTATTACGATTTAGCAAAAAATAGCTTACCTCTACAAACCTTAGTTAAAGCAAGTCCTGCTGAAACATTTGATATGCAAGGTGCACCCGATCCTGGTAATCAAATGAGTTATAGTCCAATTGAAGGCTTAATTCATAAATATGAACTTGGACTCATTTATGTTGCGTCAACTTGTTCTGCTCATTGCCGGTTTTGTTACCGCGAGGAATTGATTGCCAAAAAAGAAATCACTCGAGATGACGGTACTGCTGAGCGTAAAGGTTTAGCACAAATATCTGAACTCGTTAAATATATCAATGAACATAATAAAATTGTTAATGACAATGGTGGTATTCACCCTGAAACAGGTCGTGAAAAACTACGTGAGATTTTGATGTCAGGTGGCGATCCTATGGTGCTACTGAATAAAAATTTAGCGCAATGGTTTTCTGCATTAGCAGATGCGGGTATAGAAAATATTCGTATTGGCACTAAAGAACTCGCTTTTTTCCCTGACCGTTTCGATAAAGAGTTTTTTGCCATGATGGATGATTTCCACGCAGCCTATCCTGGTATTCGTTTTCGCATGATGGTGCATTTTAATCATCCTGATGAATTTTTACAAAAAGATGAAAATCGTAACTTTATTGATAATCCTGATGGCGGCTTAATGTGGATCGAAAGTACACGCAGAGCTGTTGAAGAGTTAGCAAATAGAAACTGGATTTCCATTGAAAACCAAGCACCTTTTATTAAAGGTATAAGTAATGATGCAACCGCGATTCGTATTATGCAGCGAGAGTTAAAACGTAATCGTATCGAAAACCATTACTTCTTCTGTGGCCGCGATATCATCGGTCATAAAGCCTTTAATCTACCTATTGAAGAAGCTTGGAAATTATTGAATGACTCGCAAAAAGGGCTTTCTGGTGTTGAAGCTCACGCTAGATTGTCAATTACTCACTATTTAGGAAAAACTGAAGTTGTGGCGGTTACCAATGAACCTATGCCGGGCGTGCCGGGAACTGAACATGGTGTTGTGATCTTTAAGTTATTACGTGGTGCAGCTGGCGCTCATAATAAAGGACAAGTGGCTATTGTTGGTCGTAACCCTGATGCTATCTGGTTCAGTGGTTATGAAGATAGAGTTATTTTTGATGAAGCCGGTCTTTTTAAACATTCTATGCAAGACACAAGTAGTGTTGAATTAGTGGTAAATGGCTAATTTTTAAGATACTTAACTAAATAAAAAAGCCGACTAATTGTCGGCTTTTATGTTCATTCATTGATGGTAAAAAACCGCGATGTTCAAATTTTCAACTTCGGCATTATTTCAATAATGTAGCTACTAGCCAAGCAGATATGTCGCTAAGTTGTTCCGGTAACACGCTGTGAGGCATACGGTAAGATTGCCATTTAGCTTGATATCCAGCGTCTATAAGTAATTGATTTGCCATTTTACCTGAGCTCATTGGAACTACTTCATCTTGATCGCCATGATTTTGCAAAATGGGCGTATGCTTGTTTTCTTCTGTTAAGTTATCAGGTAAACGATCGGCTGTAGGCAAATAGCATGATAAAGCCATTATTCCGGCTAATTTTTTTGGATATCTCAGACCTGTAAACAAACTTACCACGCCACCTTGGCTGAAGCCGGCAAGTACTATCTTATCGGCAGAAATACCTGAATCAATCTGTTGTTGGATAAGTGCATGAACTGCACTTTCAGACTCAAGTACGCCAGGCATGTCAGCTCGGTTATGCAAATCCATACTTTTAATATCGTACCAAGAACGCATGACATAACCTTGATTAATGGTGACAGGTTGCTCGGGTGCGTGTGGAAAAATAAATCGAATACCATGTGTTTTTGGTAAATTTAATACGGGAACAATCGGAGCGAAACCATCGCCTGAATCGCCAAGGCCATGAAGCCATATAACACATGATGTAGCTGTAGATTTTGGTTCTATAATGATGCGTTCTAAAGATTTTATCGACATGTACTTTACTTATAGTAAGGAATTTTATTTGCCGACTATGATAACAGTCCCTAGCGGTTTCCTAAAGCGGTTGCTTTGTTTGTGATATTAAAATTTTACTTTGCAAGGGACTTCCACTCATTATTTTTAGGAATGAGCGAAAGACATAACAACTATAAATTAAAAGCTCTTTCTTCAAGTTTCAAAATGAAAACATCTTCAACATAGAACTGATCTGCGCTGCAGCTATTCCACCAGTGTTGCCAAGGAGAACCATCGTTTGATTTTTCTGAAGTCTCCGTCAATTCAGGCATATTTAATAACGCATTTAACTCAAGTGGCTTGCTTAAACTTCCTTCTGAAATTAAATGACCATAGGGTGAACGTCGTTTGATCATTTGTGGCTTGAGCTTAGCTGGATCATCAAGCCCCATACTACCCACAAGTTCATAGAAACTGGCTAAAGTATTATCGTGAAAGTTTTTCACTCGGTCGCTTTTATCTTCAAGGTCAATAGCTTTGCTTCTGGCTGGATCTTGTGTGGCAATGCCTGTTGGGCAATGATTGGTATTACATTGTTTTGATTGTACACATCCCAGTGCTAGCATCATTGTTCGCGCTGCATTAACGGAGTCAGCCCCCATTGCAATTTTTGTTAATAAATCGAAACTGGTTGCCGTTTTACCAGAAGCAATAATGTGTATTTTATCACGTAACCCCACACCTACTAATGCATTGTGAACAAAACTAACCGCTTCTAAACACACCATGCCAAGGCGATTTGAAAACTCGATTGGTGCAGCGCCGGTACCTCCTTCTGCGCCATCTACTGTAATAAAGTCGGGAGTTATTCCTGTTTTAAGCATTGCTTTACAGATACTTAAGAATTCAGCGGGGTTGCCTATACACAACTTAAAACCAACAGGCTTACCACCACTAAGCTCTCTGAGTTTATTTACAAAATTTAATAGCGCTATTGGTGTTGTACATTCAGGATTAACTGCAGGTGAAACGCAGTCTTTATCTGTTGGAATGTTACGAATAGCGGCAATTTCTCTCGTTATTTTAGCTTTAGGTAATACACCACCATGGCCGGGTTTAGCACCTTGACTCAACTTTATTTCAATCATTTTTACTTGTGGCTTAGTCGCTGTATCAATGAAGTTTTTCTCATCAAAGTTACCTTGATGATCACGACAACCAAACAATCCAGTACCTATTTGCCAAACAATATCGCCTCCATGTTTTAAGTGATAAGGACTAACACCACCTTCTCCGGTATTGTGTGAACAATTTGCTTTTTTAGCGCCTAAGTTGAGAGCGGCAATTGCATTAGCACTTAAAGATCCAAAGCTCATTGCTGAAATATTTAAATAGGAAGCTTGGTAAGGTTGACGACAATCAGCGCCACCAATTTTAATGCGCTTTGCAGTATTCGTGAGGGTTTTAGGTGCAAGTGAATGCCATAAACTTAAATAATTTTCAGCCAGTAAATCTCGTTGTGTACCAAAGGCGACAGTATCACGAACGTTTTTTGAACGTTGATAAACCAAGGTACGCTGTTCACGGTTAAAAGGACGTTCTTCGGTGTCATTGGCAATAAAGTATTGTTGTATTTCAACTCGGTATGATTCTAAAAAATAGCGTAGATAAGCGACTACAGGATAGAGTTTATTGAGGTTATGCTTACTGTAATTAAGATCGTAATAACCGATTAAGCTATACGAAACTGTAAATAACAAAAAAATTAAGTTGAGCCAACTAGATGTTTGACTGAGTAATAATAGGGCACTGATGTTACCTATGCTTGTAATAAACCAGTAGACTTTTTGCATTACTGTCATATTGCTTCCTTTCTTATTATGCTGCTATCACGCTACTTTCTCATTTTATAGTCTGCAATAGCAAGTAAGGATGACACTGTTCCATAAATGCGACAGCCTCATTTCTAACGTGTGTCGATTCCGATACACGTGTATTCCAATAAAAATAATATTTTATTATATTTCTTTAATAACAGTGGGTTATGTTTATTTACTTGTTGGCATATGTCTTGTAATACATAACTTAATTATTCATCAATAAAATGTAGCAAAAAGTATGGATTTACAAAGAGAAAAACAAGCAATACCTTTGTGGCGTAAATATTGGTACGTACCAGTCGTACTGATGTTAGTTTTCGGAATTTATAAGCTAAAGAATGTTATTGGGGATGCATCTTTTATTGTTAACAAAAGTGAATTAGTAACAGCTGTTGTTACACAAGGCCGTTTTCAAGTGAATGTTCGAGCGACGGGCGTTTTAAAGCCAGTCTATATTCGTTGGGTTTCAGCTCAAGTTTCTGGGCGTGTTGAGCAAGCTTTTGTCAAGGCAGGAGCACTTGTGAAGGAAGGACAAATCCTAATGCAACTCTCTAATCCTGAGCTGCACAGAGAATTAGAAAAAGCGCGTTGGGAATTTGAGGCTAAAAAGGCCGAAAATTATGCGGCTTATGTAGCGCTAGAGTCTCAATTGCTTGATCTAGAAAACTCTGTTGTCGAAGCTGATTATAGTTATCAAAGTAGCAAGCTAAAGCTTGATGCTGAGACGCAATTAATAGAACAAAAAAATGCCACGGTATCAGCCCTAGATTTTCAGCGAAGCCAGTTAGCGGTTAAACAACAAAATCAATATTGGTTATCACAACAACAAAAAGTTGAAAAAATGAAAGCGAGTTTATTGGCGTCAAAAACAGCACAAAAAGCGCGCTTAGGTTTAGTTGAAAATAACTACCAACGTATAAAGGATCAAGTGGATGCTTTATCTGTAAAAGCGACAACTAATGGTGTGGTTCAGCAAATTTCACTTGAGTTAGGAGAGCAGGTTCAAGTTGGTAGTAGTGTAGCTTTGATTGCAGACCAACGTTCGTTGTTTGCTGAATTACAAGTGCAAGAAATTAAAGTCAGTGATATTTCAATTGGGCAAACTGTTGTTGTCGATACGCGTACTTCAAAAATAACAGGTGATGTTATACGTATTGATCCTGCAGTAACCGCAGGTATGGTTCAGGTAGATGTGAAGCTAACAAGTATTTTACCCAATGAAGCTCGCCCTGATTTAACGATTGATGCCTTAATTGAAATTAGTAATATAGATAGCGCCCTTTATATAAAGCGTCCTGCATTTGCCCCAAGGAATAGTCAAGCTGCGCTGTACCGTTTATCTAAGGATGATAAGTTTGCACAAAAACAACAAGTAGCTCTAGGGCAAAGCTCTGTTAACCAAATTCAAATATTGTCAGGCCTTGCTGTAGGAGATGAAGTCATTATTTCTGATACCTCTGACTGGCAAGAGCACACCGAAATTATGATCAATTAATGTACTTTTAAATCCCATCATTATTAACAAATTTATTGGAGAATTGCATGACAGCGCTTATTGAACTAAAAGACATCACCAAAACATTTTTAACTGAAGAAATTGAAACACGTGCCATAAATACAATTAATATTACGATTAACAAAGGTGAATATTTATCGTTAAGTGGACAGTCCGGCTGTGGTAAATCGACTCTTTTAGCTTTGTTAGGTTTATTAGATTCGCCAACGTCGGGTACGTATCATATTAATAATATTGATGTTTCTTCATTGTCTCGAGATGAGCGTGCAAAAATAAGAAGCAAAGAAATTGGCTTTGTCTTTCAATCTTTTAATCTTATTTCAGATTTAACCATTTTTGAAAATGTGATGTTACCTCTCACCTACCAGTCAGGCTTAGACAGTAAAGTGATTAAGGACAAAGTAAACGACGTACTTGAAAAAGTAGAAATGTTGCATCGCCGAGATCATTATCCATCGCAACTATCAGGGGGACAGCAACAACGAGTCGCCGTTGCGCGTGCGTTAGTTAACGATCCAGCTATTATTCTAGCTGATGAACCTACAGGTAACTTAGACTCTAAAAATGCCCAAGCAGTATTAGCACTATTTGACAAACTACATCAAGACGGCGCGACTATTTGTATGGTTACTCATGACCCTGTGTCAGCAAAAAGAGCAAGTAGGTGTTTAGAAATGTTTGATGGGTGTTTAATTGCGGATAATGTCAATGTTCCTTCTATATATAACACTCCATCCGATACAGCTATCAAATTAGCAGCAAGTTAGGAGATTAATATGTCAGTATTAATAGATATAAAATATTCATTAAGATTATTATTTAAAGCCCCTAAATTTACTGCAATGACACTGTCAGTGCTCGTAGGTGGTTTATCAATAAGTCTATTTACGTTTTCATTTTTGTATTCCACACTATACAAATCTCTACCTTTACCAGAAGGAGAAACCGCATTAGCGTTTTCAACTGATACGATCGGTATTACAAACAATTTAGATCCTAACCAAAATTCGCTATCAGCATATCAATTCACTAAAATGGCTAAAAGTCAGGAAAGCCTAGCTGAATTTGGTTTGTATTCTTCAAGACCGGTAAGGTTAACTTTAGATGAGGCCGGAAAAAATATTCCTGCAAGTTATGTAGATAGTGGTTTTTTCCCTTTTAGTCGAACACAACCCTTGATGGGCCGTACAATTCAACAGCATGATATGGCCGCCGCTGCGACACCTGTAGCCGTTATAAGTCATGACACATGGCAGAACGAATTTTCTGCCAGTGACAATATTCTAACAACACCAATTAATCTAAATGGCGTACTTACAAATGTTATAGGTGTTATGCCTCAAGGTTATCATTTTCCTGATGTTGCAAAAATTTGGCTTCCTATTGCTGAATCTTCACTTGAAGCGCAACAAAATAGTTCGCTTTATTTTTCAGCGTACGCTCGACTAAAAAATGATGTTTCACATGAACAAGCAACAACAAAATTAAGTAATGCCCTCGACCAACTTTACCAACAATCTGTCGCCTTATACGACCAACCAATAGCAAATAAAGTTGTCTATTTACGCACATTTCCTATGGATCAACTGAATGGTGTAGGCAATACTATTTTTATCTTTTTAAATGTTGTTGCTTGGTCAATATTGATACTTGGTTGTATTAACGTAGGTAACTTGCTACTTGCTCGATCTATTGAACGTCAAAAAGAAACGGCTATTCGTGCTGCACTTGGTGCATCAAGTAAACGTTTAATCAGTCAATTGATGTGGGAAGGAATTATTATTACCGTAGTTGGCGCAATACTCTCAGTATTATTAGTCGGCGCCGCATTAGATTTTACCGATGTTATTCTTCATTCTTGGATGCCAAATGGTATGGTATTTTGGTGGCATTGGGAAATGGACATTGAAACATTAGGCATGGCCTTAGCCGTAACTCTCGTTACTATTTTTCTCGCTGTTTTCTTGCCTGCATGGCGATCAGCCCATCAAGATATTAATACCACGTTACGAGCTGGTACCCGTGGAGCGCAAAGCAAAAAGTCAGGTAGGTTATCTCGACTACTCGTCACAGTTCAAGTGTTTATCGTCGCAACATTAATGCTACTCGGTTCTCTTTCTGGTTATATTTCACAAAAATTTATTAATTTAGAGATTGGTGATGACTACAGTAACGTAATGAGAGCGACAATTACGCTACCAACAAATAAATATAAAGAAGAGCAAGAGCAAAGTTTATTATTTCAATCACTGCTTAATAGCATTAAAAACAACCCTAGTGTTGTTGACGCTCATGCAAGTAATTATGCTGGTTATTTTCCACTAACACTCTCTGAAGTTGATGATGATGTTGAAAAACCAAGTGTTGATACATTTAGCATCATAGGGGATACAGAATTTATCGGTATTACTCTTATAGACGGAAGGCACTTAACTCATCAAGACAAAGTGGGCCGAAGAGATGTAGCTCTTATTAGTCAATCTATGGCGAATAGATATTGGCCAGGAGAGTCTGTACTTGAGAAAAAAATTGTATTAGACGTAAATAAACAAATGAAAACCTTCTCTATTGTCGGTGTCGTTACCAATAGGATGAATCCTCGTACTATTTTTGGACAATTAGATAGCCAAGATGAAATATACATTTCTGGTTTGCAGTTCATTCAACGTCAGCAAAACATCTATTACAAAACTATGGTTTCAGGTGTCAATGCAGAAGAAATTTTCTATCAAGGGTTATTTGAAACCGACCGGAACATAGAGTTAGGTCGTGCAGTACAAAGAGCTGATAATAACCGTAATGTTATGCGAGATTCTATGCGGTTAGCATCGAAGGTGACTTTTGGTACCGCTTTTTTTGCACTCGTACTCGCTCTAGTCGGCATTTATGGACTGTCAGCAAATTCAGTTGCCTTACGCACTCATGAAATTGGTATACGTCGTGCTGTTGGGGCAACAGACAAAAAAATAGTGTTCATGTTTATTAAACAAGGCATAAAACAATTAGCCGTCGGTTTAGGCAGTTCACTGGTTGTTTTTACATTAATATCACTTGTTTTCCATGAGTTTACATCGGGTATATTACCCGGATATCTCTACTTCGCATTAGCATTCTGTGTGACTTCAGGGTTATCTTTAATTGTTATGTTAGCTATTTACGCGCCAACAAGAAGAGCCGTTGTCATGGAGCCTAGCGCTGCGTTGCGATATGAATAATTAATATTGAAATAGGGCGAAAGTCACTCGGGATTTTCGTCCTATTAACTTCAAACATTGATACAAGTTATTGATGAATTTATTTATCTTATGCGTTTACATGATATATTTTACTAACAAAATATATAGTTGACCAACCAACAGGCTTAACGATTTGTGATTAAAAGTAAAATCCTCATTGCTGATGACGATCTAAATATCATTGCTAGTTTAAAATATATGTTGTCAGAAGAAAATTTTGATATTTTGGCAATGACAACACCACAAGCTGTGTTAGAGAACTTAAAAGTAACTACCGTTGATTTGGTGCTGCTCGATATGAACTTTCAGCAAGACACAACGTCAGGCGCTGAAGGTTTGCAACTTGTTGATGCCATTAAAAAGTTTGACGATAGTATTCCGATTATTGTGATGACGGGTTGGGCAACTGTAGATATTGCTGTTGAAGCAATGCGTGCTGGCGCTAGAGATTTCATTCAAAAACCGTGGAATAATGAACGCATCATTAGCGCAATTAAAACTCAAATAAAGCTCGCCAAAACTGATCGTCGTGTTCAGCGTTTAAGCCAAGAAAATAAATTGCTAAGCGCAGATAAATTTCCACAATCAAAAAATCAAATTATTGCACAGTCGCCTGCAATGAAAACATTATTATCTTCATTAGAAGAATTAGCCCAAAGTGATATGAGTATTCTTCTCACGGGTGATAATGGCACAGGAAAAAGTATGTTAGCTTCTTATGTGCACCAATGTTCATCAAGGGCTGAGAGCTCTTTTGTTCCTGTGAATATGGGAGCCATTCCTGAAAGTTTATTTGAAAGTGAAATGTTTGGACATTTAAAAGGAGCATTCACCGACGCTAAAGAAAATAGAATCGGCCGTTTTGAAATGGCAGAGCAGGGGACATTATTTCTAGATGAACTTGCTAATATCCCCATGGCTCAACAAGCTAAGTTATTACGCGTTTTAGAAGAGAAAAGGTTTGAAGTCGTTGGAAGTAGTAAATCACTCATTGCTGATGTACGAATTATTTCTGCCACTAATTGTGATTTAGCAAAAGCGATTAGTGAGCAACGATTTAGACAAGATTTGTTTTACCGCTTAAATACGATTCAATTACGTGTACCGTCTTTGCACGAACGCATTGAAGATATTGAACCATTGGCGAATCATTTTTTACAAAATTTTAGTGGGAAATATAATATTGTTGCGCCGGAATTATCAACAGATGCCATTGATAAATTACAACAGTATTCTTGGCCGGGTAATATTCGTGAACTAAGTCACCTAATGGAAAAGCTACTTTTTACCTGTAAAAAATCAATAATAGGCGCGCGTGATTTATTACTCGAAAATATCTACCAATCTGCAGGAGACGTTGAGGAAAATAGTGGCGATATACCAGCCAATAATTTGTCATTATCTTTAGATGAAATAGAGAAACTTTCGTTAATTAATCGTTTGAAACATCACAGAGGTAATGCCACAGAAACAGCAAAATCTTTAGGTTTAAGTCGGAGTGGCTTTTATCGTCGCATGAGTAAATACGGTCTTGACTAAATCACAACGAAAACAAAAAAACGATCACAGTTTATTGGCTTTGTTTTTATGCTTACCCTGTTTAGTTATTACATCAGTGGCCCTTTTTATAGCGAATATTTCAGCATATTTGATTGCTTTTATCATTATTATTTTATCACTGATAGCGGTGTTTATTGTTGTTATTTCTCAACAACGATCTCAACAACAAATTAGAACCTTGTCCAACATTCTAGAATCTATGATTGATGGTGATTATAGTTTGCGAGGACGAGAGCAAGATAATAAGGCTTTTCAAGAATTATTAACGTTAGTTAATAATTTGGCCGACACATTGGCTTTAAGTAAAATCGAAGCAAAAGAAAGTCGACAATTACTTGAACGTATAATGCAACAAATGGATGCAATGGTTCTGGCTGTGGATGAACATGGCCGAATTGTAATGGCAAATGATTCTGCTCAAAAATTATTGAAAATTGATATGTCTCAACAAACGCATCTATTGTTTACGAGTCTAGCAATAGGGAAAATTATTAGTGAAGCACAAAGCGGAATTATTGATTTTGAACAACCTCAACTTAGAGGCGAACATTTTCTTTTTAAAGAATACTTTTTAAGTGAAGGTAAGCAACATCAACTATTTTTGATTACTTCTGCACAGCGTTTACTCTTAGAAAAAGAACGAAAATCATGGCAGAGTTTGTTACGTGTATTAAGCCATGAAATGAATAACTCCCTAACGCCAATTTCCAGTATCAGCCAATCAATGCGAGCTAAGTTGCAAGATGAGAATAAAGAGCTGAATCGAAATTCGTTATTAACAGGTATAGATATTATCAACGAACGAGCCAGTTCTCTTAGCTCATTTATTGCTAGCTATAGTCAGCTTTCTCATTTACCTGAACCTAACAAAAGTACTTTTGCCTTAAAAGGTTTTATTAATAATTGTGTCGCACTCTTTAGTGATAGCAGTATTTCATTTCCTGATACTTATATTGAATTTGACAATGTAAACGTTAATGCAGATAAAGCACAATTAGAACAAGTTTTTATTAATGTGCTAAAAAATGCTAATGAGGCGATGGAAGGACCTAATCAGAAAACCAATAAAACGATTGATGTGTTTTGTAAAACCGATGATAAATATTTTCATATTCACATTTGTGATTCAGGTAGTGGTATCGCGAATAAAGACAACTTATTTGTCCCTTTTTACAGTACGAAACCACAGGGCAGTGGCATTGGCTTAGCTTTGTGTCAGCAGATTATATTTAATCATGGTGGGCTATTAACGTTAACGAATAGAAAAGATACACAAGGGGCGGAAGCTATTATTTCACTCCCCAAATATTAATTAGCAGGTTTATTGTAGATTTAATAATCTGCAATTGGTTAAAAAGATATTCTTTTATTATAATTACTTTCAATTGATTGCAATACCTTAATAAGTGGGTATGATCCTCGACTTTTCTAAATTATTGATAGTCTATGCTTTAAGACATGACTAGCAATAATCTTCATATTGGAGTTTGTAAAGTTTAATGAAAAAATTGTTATCTTCACCTGTTCAAATGTCTTTGTCGACTGTTGAAAATCATGTTTATCAAAATGCCCTAAAATACTTTACGCCACTAAGTTTAAATTTAATGGCTGTTAAAGTTTCACAACGTCCAGATGACTTTCTTGGTTGGTGTGGCGAATTAATCCGATTATGTCGTGAAGATCTAAATATGGATCTTTTAGATGAAGAGCAGTTTTTACCGTTAAAAAAATTACAAGAAACTCTTGAGGTTGGTTTTAGTCTTAGCCAATTTAAGATGGCCCGTATTGCCCCTTGGCCGATATTTCTGGGTTTTATAGAGCAACAAAACAAGATTCATGCATTAGATGAACGTTTAAGATTATTGAGCTACCTTGATGAAATTCGTCAACAAACTTTAGCCGATCTCATTGAAGAAGATCGATTAGCTTTTGCCGGAAAGCACACAGCTAATCATGATTATAGTGTCTATAATTTTGATGTTGAGTGGTTTGCTTCAACGAAAGGCGCTAAAGTTTTTCATATTTTATTAGCAAAAAATCCGGAGAAGTTTGATGCTGCATTAGCGCATATACCTTTATCGGGAGAAGTAAATTATGAAAACTATCAAAAGTTTGTTAACGATTTTCAACAAATTTTTAAAGAGTATACCCAAGATAAGGCTCAAGGTGAAAAAGCACCTTTAGCTGCTGCTACTCGTCTATTAGCTATGCGAAGACCCGATCAATTTATTGCACTGAACAATAATAAAATTGATATATTTTGTCAGGGGTTATCCATTGCTAAATTTAAAAATACCGATTTTTCATCATATTGGCACGACATGATTGGAACTTTGCGCACTTTTCCATGGTGGCATCATGCTCAACCAGAAGAGAAAGTTCAAATCGCCGATGAAAATGAATCAACTGATACAGGTGAAATGATTAGCCCTGAAGTAAATTATGAGCTGGCTATATGGAATAATCGCGCCGTATTAATGGATTTATTTCTATTTGCTGATGTTGAGTTAGCAGAAAACTCAAATTTCATTCGCTTACGCGATAAAACGCGTAATAAAGCAATGACAAAATCAAAAGCTATACCTAAGAAACGTAGTAAAGAGTCAGCAGAAGTTTTAGTTGATATCGCATTAACATCAGATGATTTACCTGAATATATGCAAGGTAAACGTGACTCAATTGTTGCTCAGGTTAAAAATGGTAAAAGTGTTGAGCAAGCTATTGGCTTAATGCGTGCAATTTTTGGCTAATCAATCTCTGATAATATAGCGTAAGCGAAATGCCAGACATAAAAAAACACGAAGCTGACCAAGTCAATTTCGTGTTTTTTATTATTATCGTTTAACTATTATTTTTTGTAGCTAGAAGCAATGTTATCCATTCGTTCATTAGCGCTTTCAATTGAAGATTTAGCACCTTCAACTGATGACTTAACACCTTCAATAGAAGCATTGTTCATGCTTTGCTGGTTTTTTATAGAGGCAACTTCATCAGTCAATGCATTTACTTTATTTGTTAGCGTATCAACTTTTTGATTTAGGCTGCTAACACTTGCTTCTAAACCCTCATTGTTTGCACAACCAGTGGCTGTGATTACAATCGCGATTAAAGCAATTTTCTTTATTAACATAGTTTTATTCTCTTTTTTATATTTCAACGTTAAGCATGTCACATAATGTCAGTATTGTATTCATCAATAATTATTCGAATACACAATAAGCTATTTAGCTGATTTATGAATGACTTCTTCTATCTTGGAAACTAATAAATCAATTTTAACTTCGAGAAGCTTATTATGATCTAATATTTCTTTATTTTGTTTACGTAATTCTCTGTTTTTGACATTAGTGTTAGAGAAACCAAAAAATCGATTAATAAATTGCGCACCTATAAAACTCATTAATCCTACACCAACGTAGAACATACACATAACGACAACTCTGCCTGCTGTAGTTACCGGATAATAATCGCCAAACCCTATCGTACTAGAGCTCATTTGCAGTGCCCAAAAGGCGTTAGCATATGTCTTAATGTTTGCTGCAGGATCTGAAGACTCAACATGCAGTAAAAGTTGAGCGGTTGCTGCCATGATTAGATATAAGGTTAATACCGTTAAGATTAAAATATATCGAGATTTGTAATTCTTAATACCAAATTCATCAATAGTATATGGTTTAAGTTTATGGTCAATTATCATAATTATGTCAATTTATTGTTCAGATATTAAATACTATTATTCAATGCTTTCGTTTACGTGTCGAATTAAATCATCCATTAATTTACGTTTTATTTCAAGTTGTTGTTCTGGAGATAGGTCATACTTCAACGCTAATACTTCGTAATCATCCTGTCCTAAACTTACTGTTAAACGGGGTCGCTTAGGTCTTTTGTTAGTAGGAAGCCCTAAAATGTCACGAATTTGATCTGACGGACTTAGTCCTGCGTGCAATGCCTGAGTTCGAATTGCTAATTGAATTTTTTCATCCATATCAAATGCAACTTGTACTGCCTTGACAGCTTTGATCGAAGACTGCCATTTTTCAGGTAATGTTCTGCTCACAATTTAGCTCCCAGGGAATATATCAATAATATCAGACGTTGGGCGATATAACGTAATAAATAAGTCGGTATCACCATCTTGCCATACCTCAATATCAATGCCACGAGATTGCTCTTCATCAATTAAAGTGTAAAGTTCAAATTGCTCGCCAGACTCTTTTCCTTCATAGGCACTCAAACTTTCAGTACGATTATCTTTACGATGAAAATAGCCAACTTTTGAAAAAACTTGCTGTTGATATTGTGGGCTACTCCAGCCAGTTGTTAATGATGAATCTGACTTCCTTTCAAGAAAGGCTTCTCCTGGTTCATCAAATACAGTGGCGAATTCATCTAAGTCAAAAAGTGATTCAATATCTTGGTGTTGAATTTTAAGGGCGAACTTAAGGAAAGTTTGATCATCTTTTTCGATGGTTAGGAAAAGCTCAAGGTTGTTGGCACCTTGTAAAACCCATTCGGTTTGCGTCTCATTTTCAAATTCATAACAATTAATTGCAGATACTTGAAATTGCTGTGTTCGCAATTCTTCTGGTAAAGCGAAACTATCAGTCAGTACGATAATGTCTTTAATTTTTAATTCGTCAGCCGAGTTTACTTGACGTTCGTCATCTTGCTTTTTAAATAGTCGTTTTAGAAAACTCATATTCAGATCCTAAAAATCCGCCTAGGTGTTGGGAGGGTAACATCTAGGCGGTTAAAACGGTGTTTGAGAATCAATAATGATTCTCAAACGCTATATTACTTCTGTTTAGCTTTCAAACGGTCTAATACTGAGTTGGCACTATTATCAGAGCCACCAATACCAGCTTCTTTAAGTTGAGCGGCTAGTGAGTTGTCTGAACTTTCAGATTCAAGTACTTCAGCTGCTTTCATTTGATCATCAAACTTCTGTTGTTTAGCTTTAATGCGCTCTAGTGAATCTTTAGCATTAAGTAACTTTGAGTTACTTGATGAAAAATTATCAGTGATTGCAGATGTGGCTTTTTGTACACTTTCAGTGGTTTTAACCATTGAAAGTTGACGTTTATATTCAGCCACTTGGCGTTCACTTTTCTTCACTAATTCTTTTAAACGATCTGCACTTCCTGAAAAGCTGTCAAGTGCTTGTTGTTGAGATGCTAGATCACTTTCTAAGTTAGATATTTTTTCAGCAACGGCTAAAGCTAAAGTTTCATCACCTTTATCAAGTGCTTGAACAGCATAACCTTCGTGCTCTGTAACTTCGCGCTTTAAACGGTCAACTTCGCGGCTTGATGACATTTGCTGAGCCATTACGCCAGTAAGATCACGTTTAGCTTTGGTTAAGTGATTCTCTGAATCACGAATTTCTTGTTCAAATATACGGGTAGCGTTTGAATCAACAATTGATTCTCCAACTTCTGAAGCGCCACCTCGAATTGCGGTCATTATTTTTTTAAAAATACTCATAGTTTTTTCCTTAGGGTGGTTAAATTAAATTAGGTACTCGCCCATGTCATCAATAATTTCCATAGCGTTATTATTTAAAACGCCTAATTCGTGCTCGATGTCATGAAATGATGAATTGATAGAAAGTGCTCCAAAAATGACGTATTTATCGCCAATTTTTGAAAAAGAAGATAACGGCATCGGAATATTCATTTCTAACATGCTAATGTGCATGTTGCTGATACAATCAGGTTTTACTTCTTCTTCACCCCATAAATAGGTAATACAAAGTATTTGATCATCCGTAACTGAAACAAAAATTGGTAATTCTTCGCGGTCGATAACAGTAATTTGTAAAACGTCCACTTCGCCAGAAATAGGCTGACAGTCAAAAACCATACCGGTATCAGAGTTGTCTGCTAAGCTATTTAAGTGATCAGCAATTTTATGTATATTCATGTGATTCCTTATTTATATTATTCTTCGTTAATAAATCTAAAAGTTAATTTTCTCTCAGACATATTATGTCGTTGAGGTAAATTTAGCAGTTTGACATAATATGTCAAGCATCAATGTGTATTATTTTTTATTTCTTTTCTATTCTTGTAAATATGCATTGTTCAAACCTTGCTGGTCGCGCCATGCTTTTTGGTGTAATTGATAAATACTATGGCTACCTAAGTAATTAATAGGAACATTTGCTTCGTTCTTATAAAAGCTTTTGGAAAACTCAAATGAATTTACAATCATGGGCAGTGTTAGCCAATGATGTTCAACAGGGAGTTTTTCTAAAGACTTTAAACGTTTAAGTGGACTAGCTCCGCGTTTAGACGCTATTGTCCAACCCCACTCTCCAAAGCTTGGCACATTATCGTGATATTGCTGAACGTGAGCGAATTTTGCTGCTCGTACGGTTTTACCAATAGCAATAAATGCATTTTTAGCGTGATATGGACTGGCAGATTGTATGCCTATTAATCCATCACCAGCAAGAAGTTGTTTCAATCGAGCGTAAAAATTAACGGAATAAAGTTTATTTAAATCTGGATGGCTTGGATCAGGTAAATCAACAATAATGCTATCGAACGTTTGTTGTGCTTTTAATAATGTGTCAATAGCTAAAAACGCATCTGCATTAATGATATTGACCCTAGGGTCTTGTAAGCTCTTTTGTGTTAATTGATTAATTTGACCTGCTAAAGATGGGTTAAGCTTTTCCGTTGGATCAACGAAAATTTGCATTAATTCGGCATCCAAATCAATTAAGGTCACTTTTTTAGGTGACCATTGCAAAACATCTCGCAATGCTAACCCGTCACCGCCACCAATGATTAATATATTATCGTGTCTTGCTGACCCAGCCATTACAGGATTCACTAGATAGCTGTGGTAAATATACTCATCGGCAGAAGAAAACTGTAAACGACCATTTAAGTAAAAATTTATGACACTGGGTTGATCTGTTCCCATATGTCGTTGAGTAAAGTTCAGTTGTTGATAACGGGTTTTATCGGTATAAACAACGTTATCTAAATAGAGTAAATTACTCATTTGGTTCAACCAACTATTACCAAACTGATAAATAATGCCAATTGCGATGAATAAAATAATATGGAGCGAAACTAACGTTTTACGCCAGGTGAGCTTTTCCCAAAAATGAAAAATAAAAACACCACCAACAATAAGGTTTAATGCTGCGGTTAAAGCACTGGCTTTACTGATGTCAATTGACAATAAAAATATTACCCAAACTGCAGCACCAATGCCTGCACCAACATAATCAGCACCGTAAATAGTACCCAAATTATTTTTTAAATGTTTTTGATGAATCGATTCTCTAATACGCGCAATTAATGGAATTTCCATACCGATAAAAAAACCTAGTATAAACCCGAAGAAATATGGGCTATTAAAAGCGAGTTGTGAAAGCTGTTTGAAAAAGCCACCTTGGGGAAGGGAGTCTGGTGGTAAATTAAAGGTGTCTGCTAATACTTGTGGAAAAGTTTGGGTAAGTGCAATCAAACCGCCAATGATCAAAATTGCGCTACAGCCTAAAAAAGCAATGGTAAGCTCTAGCCACACAAAACCTTTAAACGCACAGTTAATGCCTCTTGCAGCAAAAGCTCCTAATCCCATAGCAACGATCATCAAACCAATCATTGCATAGATTGTGCTTTCCATGGCGCCTAAAACACGTCCAGCGTAATGGGATAATAGATATTCATAAATTAAACCACAGCCCGCTAAAACAGCCATAGTTAAAATAAGTAATGTGTCGTTCCAAAAAAGTTGTTTTTTAGTCATGGTCATATAATGCGTTTTGCCTTTATAACGACGCACATAGATTGTGCTAATTGCCAAAAATGTATGAATGAACGGCAATGTAATAACATGATACCAATGAAATGGAACATCGGTATTTTATGCCATGAATGGCATCATGACATACCGTTCATCCTGAACATAAAAAAAGCTTTAAGAACTTATGTTCTTAAAGCTTTTGAATATAAAAGAATGAAATCTAAGCCATTAACGCAGCGAGAATAAGTGCAATTGAAATACTTGTTGCCATTTCGACACAAGCAACACCAATATTTTGCTGCTGATCAACTTCTTCAACTAAGTTGATACCCCATAATACGATACGTTTAGCGACAGCAGTTAAAATAGCAACCAATAAAGTCATTATAATAGCGATGACAAACCAGCTGATTAACGTATGCAATAACGTCTCTGGAGAGTATGTTAGAAAGTGACTTGCAGCTGTAACAGCTAAAGCGGTACTAATTAGCTGGCCTGTATAACGAATAGCTATAGCTGTTTGTCCTTGCGAAAATGCTTCTTGTAGGCAACTTCCTTGATTGTTTTTAGCGTACTGACGTTCTTTCAAGCGCGTTACTAATAACAATATGGCTTGAGAAATAACAAAGCCTGCAATAATTGCAATAAAGGTATTTACGTCTAAACCATGTACCCAAAGTAATACTGCTCTAATAATAATTGCAGTAGCAATTGCTCCTGCTGCATCAACAATACCAATTGTTATGTTTTGATTTAATATTTCTTCAGTTTTATTGATATGCTGTAGTGATAATTTGTCATGGATTACGCGACCAATTTTTATCAGTATTAGGCCCAATGTACCATAGGCAAGCATGCCTATAAATTCCATCATATAGCTAGGGGCATTTTCACCACTGATAGCACCAGTAAGAACAATACCTAGGGCTGCTACACTTCCTGCTACACTTATACCAAAAGCAAAGTTATCTTTTTTAGCGAGTTCTTCAGTTGAGTTTACTTTAGCTGATAATCCAGAAATAAAACGCATAGCGCCTAATAAAAGAATTGCGATAGAAATATCTATAGCTAAATAAACTAATAAATCTTGATTTAGAGCGGTAATTTCAAAAAATGTATTCATGTTAATTCCTATATCCTACTCGTTATTTGCCGCGTCTAAAGCTGCGAGATGTAGTGCTTTTACTGTTTCTAAAGCTTGAGCTTTTCGAGTAACTAGATTTTTTTGCATATGAACTTTTGTTCGTACTGTTTGTGCTAAAACGTTTTGCACTCGTTTGGGCTGTACTGCTTTGTCTAGAAAGGCTAGATGAACCTGTTCTACTTTTACTATAAGTGCTGTTGTATTTTTGGCCACGGCTTTCAAATGATTTTTTAGTACGAGTATCTAAGTCGTTTTGTTTTTTTAATTGTGTTGGAGAACTATAGCGAGTACGGCCATAATCATTGTAATAACTGTAGTTTCTTGAGCGCCCCCAGTCATTGTATGATGTTCGACGTGAACCAAATACATCCCCCATCATGGAATACATGCCATACCATGCCCAAAAGGACATACCGTTACTTCCTTGAGTCCAACTACCATAGCTTGGGTTGCCAATTAACTGTTCGCCTGTGCCAAAGTCTTGCGCATTATTTGCTTGTTTACTCTGTGCTTTAGATAATGAGTTAACGCGCGGTAATACGCCATCAGACATATCTGCAAGCACATTAAGTGGGTCACTCAATGCATCAGAATAAAGAACAGGATCAGCGGCTAGGTAAATGTTCACTAATTCATTAAAAACATCTTGCTTGCTTGCAAACATAGTCGGTTGATTTTTAACTGTTTCTATACGATCAAGCAAGGCTAAATACATTGGGCCTTGAACGGTAGCATCCTTTTGAAACTGGCTAATTAATTGGACAAGTTCCGGTTTTTGTTGTCTAAGTTTACTTGCATATTGTTTAATTAAACTGGCATTGCGAACTTGATCATTTTTAAGGGCATCAGCTAATTGTTGAACACGAAGTTCAGTGATGGGCGTTTGTTGATTGATTTTTTCTTCATAGGGATCGGAGCAACCGACTAAGAAAATAATCATGCTAAATAAAGCGTATTTGATATGCTGCATTCCTGCCATAGTGTCCTCAAAAATGCTATGGTAAACATATACTCATGTTGTTTGAGTACGAATTTTTTATGTATGATAACACGCTATTAATATCATCAAAGACATAATATGTCTATTAATTCGTGATTTCATTCGGAATTATTTTTCCATATCCTTTGCATTGTCAACAAAGTGGTCATTAAATGAATAAATCAACTAATTTGCCAGAACTTCTTTTTAATCAAAAGCAAAAAAGCACTCAATTATTTAGTCAGCAATACCCAGAAGCAACGGTAGAATTGTCTGAACAACAATTAGCAGATTTTCAACAATCTTTAATGGCAAGTGATTTCATTTTAAACAGTGCATTACAGTGTCCAGAAATAGTGGTTTCATTGTTTTCAAGTGAACGTGTTTACCAAACTGACTGTCCAAATTATCAAGAAATTCTTACTGACCTAGTTGGTTCTTGTGAAAGTGAAGAACAACTGCATAAAGTTTTACGACAGTATAGATTACAAGAAATGGTGAATATAGCTGTCGCTGATTTATTATTTGAGCTGGAATTAACATCGTCACTCGAGCGTTTATCTGAACTTGCTGATCAACTTATATTAGCTGCGTTAAATTGGCTTACAATCTTTTGCCAAGAAAAGTGGGGAACACCAACTAGTAAAAGTGGGGAGGTTCAGCAGTTATTAGTTTATGGCATGGGGAAATTAGGTGGGCGTGAATTAAATTTTTCCTCTGATATTGATCTCATTTTTACTTATCCTCAAATGGGCGAAACTCAAGGTGCTAGACGTAGTCTTGATAATCAGCAATTCTTCACCCGTTTAGCTCAAAAGTTAATTACAGCTTTGCATCAAAAAACTGCCGATGGTTTTGTTTATCGAGTTGATATGCGATTACGCCCCTTTGGAGAAAGTGGTCCACTTGTTTTAACGTTCAATGCCATGGAAGATTATTATCAAGAGCAAGGGCGTGATTGGGAGCGATATGCAATGCTTAAGGCTCGGCTGATTGGGCAAGGTAAATACCATGACCAATTGTCTACGATATTAAGGCCTTTTGTTTATCGAAGATATATTGATTTTAGCGTGATCGATAGCTTACGTCGGATGAAAATGATGATAGCGCAAGAAGTTCGTCGTAAGCAGTTAAATAACAATATTAAATTGGGGGCTGGTGGCATAAGAGAAGTTGAATTCATTGTACAAGTTTTTCAACTTATACGCGGCGGACGAATAAAGGAATTACAACATCGACGTTTATTAACTGTGTTGCCTATATTAGTAGAAAAAGAAGAAATTACGTCTGAAAATGAAACTGTACTCGCCAATGCTTATTGTTTCTTGCGTAGAGTAGAGAATATTATACAAGCGCTGCATGACCAACAAACTCAAACCTTACCTGATAATGAACTCGATCAAGCACGTTTATTATGGGCACTTAATCATGATGAATGTCGAACATGGTCTGAATTTATTGATTTTTTAGCGATACAAATGAATGGTGTTCATCAAGAGTTTAGTGCCCTAATTGGTGAAGAAAGCCCAAATCATCAAGCGAAGGATCAGCACTGGACTGCACTATGGGATAGTCAGTGGTCTGATGAAGAAAGTATTGCTTGGGTAGAACAAGTGAGTGTATTCGTTGATGCTAAGAAAATATGGGCTCTATTGTCTGAATTTCGAGTTGAAATGAAAAAGCGCAGTATTGGGAATCGAGGAAGGGTAGTACTCGACAAATTAATCCCAATTTTAATGTGGCATATTCAGCAAGGGCACAGTGACCATTCTACACTTGAACGTGTTTTAATTATATTTAATAAAATTTCAACCCGAACCGCTTATATTGAATTACTGTTTGAGAATGAAGGAGCGTTAAAACACCTTATTAAGTTGTGTCATCAAAGTAGTTGGATCGCTGAGCATATAGCTAAATATCCAATTCTATTAGATGAATTAATTGACCCAAAACTGTTACATAACCCGCCAGAGCTAAATAGTTATTCTGCCGATTTAAGGCAAGTTATGTTGCGGATACCTGAAGACGACCAAGAAGCGCAAATGGACAGGTTAAGGCAGTTTAAACAAGCACAACATTTGCGTATTGCAACCGGAGATATTTGTGGCGTTTTACCTGTTACTAAAGTTAGCGACCATTTAACCGCACTCGCAGAAGCCATTATTGAAGAAGTGATAAATTTGGCTTGGCAACAAGTATCGCAACGTTTTGGTGTGCCAGAATCAACCGTTGGTCAAAATCATAAAGGTTTTTCTGCCATAGGTTATGGGAAAATGGGGGGAGTAGAATTAGGTTATAGTTCCGATTTGGATTTAGTGTTTGTACATAATAGCCAAAGTAATGAAGTGACTAACGGCATAAAGTCAATTCCAGCTTCACAATTTTATATGAAGCTAGCACAGCGTATAATGCACATTTTTAACACGCGTATGGCCAGTGGTATTCTATATGAATTAGATATGCGACTACGTCCATCAGGTAATTCTGGCTTATTAGTCATTCATATTGATACTTTTTCGCAATATCAAAGAGAAGAAGCATGGACATGGGAACATCAAGCGTTAGTCAGAGCGCGTACTGTTTTTGGTTACCCTGAATTAGAAGGTAAGTTTACTGCGATAAGGCAAGAAATACTTACTACTTCGCGTAAAAGGGAGAGTGTACGTGAAGATGTTTTAAAAATGCGCAAAAAAATGCGAGGTCATCTAGATAAATCAACATTAGATAATACGGATATAAAACAAGGTCAAGGTGGCTTAGTTGATATTGAATTTTTAGTACAATTTTTAGTGCTCAGCGAAAGTTCAACACACTCAAGGCTTTGCCTCTATTCAGATAACGTTAGCCTGCTTAAAGAATTACTTCGTTGTAATGTTATAAGCTTAGAACAGCAAAAACAGTTAACTGATAGTTATTGTACTTTGCGAGATTTTGGTCACCACGCTACCTTAAAAAATGAGCAACAATTAATAACCAAAGTCGACTTTCATAAAATAGCTGAAAATGTCAGTGTAATTTGTGAATCACTTTACGAATAACTCTATTTAAAGAATTATCATCAACGGTTAGCAGTAACTATTAATGATCCTTGTTGCATTATCGATTTCGAGACTTGACGGGTAGTAAAATACATTCTTCATCAAGATATGGTTCAACTAAGTTAATCAGTACTAGCGCACGTTGTTGATAACAGAAATATACTTTAATACCTTCAGGGAAGTGTCCTTCAACAGCTTTGCCAACTTGGTAAGCTGTTTTGATAATATCTTTATTGATACGAAAAGGGTCTTTAACTAAAAAATCTTTATCTAACCACCAAATAACTTCTAAACCTTCAGTATTTGCATATTCAGAAAGTTTTTGAAACAAGGTTTCACCTAATCGAAAAGGGAAGTTTTCATTAACGCCACGCCATGTTTTTCGTAATGGACGTGTTGTTAAGCGACGAGCTTCTAGAATTTTAACAATGTTACCTTTAGGCGTTTGCATATAAACAATGTTATTTCTGATTTTAGGACCTGAGCTATCATCGTCGCCATGTAGGTTGGCATAAAAACGGGATAGGCCATCAGCAGCGGCATTTTTAGTTTTTTTAATTGGAGTAGGAGAAGCTACAGGCATAGTGGCTTTATCTGAAGGTTTAATAACCACAGTTTCTTCAGCCGTAACTATATCGCCCTTCGAAGAAGGAAATAGCTCCTCTTGATTATCAAATAATAAGAGCGCTAAAATAATTAAAACTGAACCAAAAATAATATTACGTAGCCAAAAATACATATATCGCTTTCTTAATTATGAACCCTATGGAAAATTCCATTATGGTAAATGTATACTCAGTATACACCATACTGAAAAGTTATTATTTATTCAATGTTAATGACTTGTAGGCCAATACTATTTGTAAAGTGATGGATCATCTTTGTTTGGTCTTGTTTTAAAACGACGATGAAGCCACATATATTGTTCAGGCTTGTACATAATAGCCTTCTCTAACTCTTGGTTGATTCTTATAAGATCTGCTTCATCATCGTCTGTAGGGAAGTTTTCCATCATCGGCTTAATCTCTAATGTATAACCGCTACCGTCATCATTTCTTGTTGGTATCAAAATATGATTTTGAATGTTTTTTTGACGGGCAAAAATTAATGTCCCCGTTGTAGTTGCTGCATCAGGGACTGCAAAAAACGGCACAAACAAGCTTCTGTTGCGTCCATAATCTTGATCGGGTAAATAAACACAGACCTCTTTTTGTCGAAGTGCTGTTATTAGGCCTTTCACATCACGTTTTCCCAGCATGTATTTATTTGAGCGGCCTCTGCCTCTAAACTGAAAAAATTCCATTAACTGATTATTATGAGGACGATAAAAGACCACCATAGGGTGTCCCATACCAATACCGCGACAGTTAATTTCAACACTTAGATAATGCATTGTAAGTAATAAAACGCCTTTATCTTCTTGTTTCGCTTTCTCTAGATGTTCAAGGCCAACAATTTTAATTTTTCTTTTTACACGCCAATCTGGCCACCACCACCCCATTCCAGTTTCAAATAAGGCAATACCAGTATTTTCAAAGTTTTTCTTTAAAGTGTGCGTTAGTTCTTCTTGCGACATTTCAGGAAAACAAAGTTCCAAATTTTTCATGGCAACTTTTTTACGACTTGAGCCTATTTTATAAAGCAACCGTCCTAAAAGTTTCCCGAGAAACAATTGTAATTTGTAAGGCAACCACGAAATGGTATAGAGAATAATTACGCCAACCCAAGTTAACCAATACTTAGGTAGAAAGTAGCTCATTTTAAAATCAGGTTGTAAAACTTTATTTTTACTCACGGGATGATGTCAACTCATTGAAATTCATGTGATACACTATTAACCATTATATCTGTATATCCGTAAAGAGTTAAGAGGCATTGGATGAAAGTAGAGATTCCCACTTTTGAGCAAGCAAGTGTATTAGTTGTTGGCGACATTATGCTCGACCAATATTGGTACGGGCCAACGCAACGTATATCACCAGAAGCGCCTGTTCCTGTCGTTAAGATTAACCAAGAAGAACATCGTCCAGGTGGTGCTGCTAACGTTGCATTAAATATCGCTTCTATTGGCGGACGAGTTACTTTAGCTGGGATCACTGGTGAAGATGAGGCTGCACAGCACCTAACGAAACAGCTTTCGGCATTGAATATTAATTGCGAATTTGATCAGCAAAAAAATATACCTACAATCACTAAATTACGAGTGATGAGCCGCAATCAGCAATTAATTCGTTTAGATTTTGAAGAATCACTGAGTGATGTTGATAAAACACCACTTGAAGAAAAAGTTGCAGCTCAACTGACCAACCATGACTTACTTTTGTTATCTGACTACAGTAAAGGTACTTTATCAGATGTTCAAAACTTAATTCTGTTAGCAAAAGAGCAAGGAAAAGCAGTTTTAGTTGATCCGAAAGGAACTGATTTTGAACGTTACCGTGGCGCAACATTATTAACACCAAACTTATCAGAGTTTGAAGCTGTAGTTGGTGAATGTAAAACAGAAAATGATATTGTATCTAAAGGGCAAGCCTTGTTAGTTCAGCTTGATTTAGACGCAATGTTGGTAACCCGAAGTGAACAGGGGATGACCTTACTTCGACGTGATCATGAAGAATTTCATTTACCGACGCGTGCTCGTGAAGTTTATGATGTAACTGGTGCAGGCGATACTGTTATTGCTACACTTGCGCTTGCTATAGCTGCGAAAGCTGAATATACACAAGCAAGTGCTTTAGCAAATATGGCTGCAGGTATTGTTGTTGGAAAACTAGGCACATCAACGGTCAGTGAAGCAGAATTATTAGCCGAAATATCTACAGGACTAGAAAGTGGTTTTGGTGTTGTGAGTGAAGACCAGCTCAAAATTGCCGTTAAACTGGCAAAAGCTCGCGGCGAAAATATTGTAATGACTAACGGCTGTTTCGATATTTTGCATGCAGGTCATGTTTCGTATTTAACACATGCAGGTACTTTAGGTATTCGTTTAATTGTTGCTGTTAATGACGATGCATCAGTTAAAAGATTGAAAGGAAGTGGTCGACCGGTAAATCCTACTGACAGACGTATGGCTGTTTTAGCCGGCTTAGGTGCGGTTGATTGGGTGGTCAGTTTCTCTGAAGATACACCGCAACGTTTAATCAGTAACATTCTGCCTGATGTTTTGGTTAAAGGTGGTGATTACAAAGTTGATGAAATTGCTGGTGGGAAAGAAGTTATGGCAAATGGCGGAGAAGTTAAAGTACTTAACTTTGAAGAAGGGATTTCAACGACCGATATCATTAATGCTATTCGCCTTGAAGAATAATGTTGATTGAAGAAATATAAAACTCAGAAATAAAAAAGCAGCTAAATATAGCTGCTTTTTTTAGATGTAAACAATTAGACTAAGAGGTTTTAGCTCTCTAAATAATCTGTCGCTTTAACATTAAATTCAGAGAGTAAGTCATTAATCAAACGATTAATTTCTCCTGCCATCAAGGCAAAGTCTGCATCAAGTTTAGCTAAAACGTCATCACTATCAATATCGTCGTTTTGTTCTTGTAATACATCAAAAAACTTTAAACGCTTAATTGATAAATCATCACAAAGAATAAATGACATTGCTTCATCCCATTCAAGTGCCAATTTTACAACATATTTATCGGCATCTAAGTGAGTTTTAATTTCAGCACTATCTAGGTCTTGGTTTTTAACACGTACGACTGCTCCATCATCACCTAATGCATGAAACTCAGCTTCCATTCCTAGAGTAAAATTGTCACCAATACTTTTATCATTTAGCCAATCTGTCATTAATTCATCAGGTGCTGTTTCAGGCGAAACGCTTGTAACTGGTAAAGTGCCGATAACTTTACGCAACAATGCCAAAATATCTTCAGCTTTACCGCGACTACTTGAGTTTACAACAATAAGGTTATGCTCAGCATTAATGTAGGCATGTGTATCGGTGACACGTGAGAAGGCACGAGGAAGCAATTCAAAAATAATGTCTTCTTTAAATTGTTCTCTTTCTTTTTTAGTTGCACTGCGGGCTTGTTCAACTTCAAGCTGGGCAATTTTTGCTTCTATCATATCTTTAATAACAGGTGCAGGAAGGATTTTTTCTTCTTTTCTTGCACAAATTAAAAAGTTGCCATTCGTTGAATGGACGGTTGAGTGTCCATGTTTACCTAAAGCGTTTACCCAACCAAAGTGTGATTGTTCCGTTGAAGCACATGGCGTAAACAAGTGTTCAGCTAAATGTGCTTCTAGTTGATCTTCTGATAATTCAAAAGGGCGAGTAAATGTGAAAAAGTGTAGGTTTTTGAACCACATAAGATTTTCCTGCGCCGTTGGAACACGAGGTGTGCCGGCTGATAAATTTAAAAAGAGCGATATAGTAACTCAAATAAGCGCTATAAGCACTTACTAGCAGCGACTTAAATTAATGATGTTGGAATGGAGCCTTATAACGAGCAGTTTAGCGCATATCATCAAATTCAATATCATAACTAAGCCCTTGCCCAGCATCAGAATGAGCCACTATTTGACCATTTAACGTGTCTGTAACTAATTCATTAATGATATGAGTGCCCAACCCTGTGCCGCCATCACCACTCTTTGTGGTGTAAAAAGGATCAAAGAGTTGTGATAGTTTATCTTGTGGAACGCCAATACCATTATCTTGATAATGTAAAAATAATCGCTCACCTTTTAACATTGCATTTATGGTAATGGTGCCACTTTCAATTGAATCAAACCCATGAATAATTGAGTTAATTATGAGGTTTGTGAATATTTGTGAAATTGCGCCTGCGTGGCAATAAATGTCAATGTTGTCAGCACAGTTGACCTTGACCGTATGTTTCGTTTTCTTTAGTTTAGGATGTAACGATTGAATAATCTCATTAAGGTATTGAGCAACATTTATTTTTCGTGTTTTATCGCTAGTTTGATCAACAGCAACTTGTTTGTAACTAGTAATTAAATCAGACGCTCGATTAAGGTTGTTGAGTAATAAACGTAAACTTTGGTCGGCATTATTGGCAAAATCATCTAAAGAGCGCTTGGTTAATTTTTGGTTGTTTATATCATCCTGTAGAGTAGACAGTAAATCAGATAAATAGCTTGTTGAAGTGATACTTACACCTATGGGGGTATTAATTTCGTGCGAAATTTCAGCTGATAACTTGCCTAAAATAGCCATTTTTTCTGCGTCTATTAAACGCTCTTGGGCTTTATTTAGTTCTAGAATTGAGCTTTTTAATTCTTTATTTGTTTGCGTTAAGGTTCGTTCTGTTTGGCTTCGACGGATGTTTTCAGCTTTAAGTTGTTCTTGCTGAGCAATAAGCTCGCGCTGTTGTTTATTCATTTCAAGCATGGTTGTGCTGAGTGATGATGTTTTTTTAGCAACTTCTTGTTCTAGTATCAAATTTTGGTCATCGAGTTTATGGTTGGCTGTTAATATTTCTTGCTGTGCTGTGCTTAGCCTGACTTGATATTGTATAAGCTCATCCAATAAGCTGTTATAGGACGTTTGCAAAATGTTGAGTTCGTTGTTTTCGTAATTTATGGTATGGAGTTTTGATGCTTCAGGGTCATCGATGTCAAATTGATTAATTTGCTCAGTAAGTTCATTCAACGGGTTGGTTAACAATTGAGAGAAAGCTAATGAGAATAAAAATACTAGCGCGGCAGTTTTAACCATTGCATTTCCAATTAAGAAATAAATCCCAATTTCAATTCGGTCGAAAATAACCTCGTTACTTGATAATAATACGACTGTACCAACTTTTGTGGTTCTGCCCGAAAATTCAAAAATAAGAGGGAATGAGTGTCCAAATAAACCATCAGAAAGTGAGTTAATTGAAATGTATTCATTATTAAGTGCCACGTTATCGGGTTGATTAAAGAAATCATCGCTCGATTTTTCACCTAGCTGAGCAATTACTTGATCATTCTCATCGGTTACCATAATACCTTTAATCATGGGTATTGCGACTAAGCCATCAGCAATGTCTATCGCTTGTTGAGTATTTAATTCCCACACTGCACGGGTTAAACTTCCACTGAAGGTTTTTTCTAAAGTGATTAGTTCACTGTTGATATGACTTTTGGTATTAACGTATTCAGCACCAATTTGAACACAGGTAACAATAAATGTTAAAACAAAATAAACCGAGAGAACGCGTGTTAATAGTTTTCGAGATATGCTTGTAACCTTCATTTCATCATTCTTTTTTATGATACCTATCGTTGATTCTAGTCATTTTCAGGAAGGTTAAAAGTATTTTCTTATATTTGGTTGATTTTTCTTCTATAAAAGTCACTTTTGAGCTTTGTTTACTATTTTTAGAGGTGATTGTGAATGTAGACTGTTAATTCCTAAGTTATAATGATCAAAAATAGGCAAAAATAAGAAAAATGTCATAAACTTTTAAAAAAATATTCACATTGTCACAAAAGTGTCATGGAGATTTGGCAGAATACGTCTCAAATAATTAGTTAATTTATATCGTTAAAAATATATTAAATTCTTAAATACACAAGGTATACATATGAAACTTTCTTATAGCACTCTCGCTGCAGCTTTATTATCCTCTTTATCAGTTTCAGCATTTGCTGGTGATGTGAGCATTTATGGTAAAGCAAATTTAACGGTTCAATCATCAGACTCTGAAGATGGTTCTTTCACAGAGGTTAAAAGCAACGCTTCACGTATTGGCTTTAAGGGTGGGCAAGCACTAGATAATGATTTAGAGCTTCTTTTTAAAGCAGAATTTCAAGTAGACCTTGACGGTGACAGTGATAAAGGCGATAGCATTACCGATCGTAATCAATACCTTGGTGTAAAAGGTAAGTTTGGTACTGTGTTATTAGGGAAAAACGATACCGTATTAAAACAGTCACAAGGTAAAGTAGATTTATTCAGCGACTTAAATGGCGATATTAAGACCCTCTGGAAAGGTGAAAACCGTATGAGTGATACCATTACTTATAAATCACCTAAGTTTAATGGCTTTCAAGTTGGTGTAACTTATATCACCGAAGACGCAGTTGATGCAGAAGATGGCACATCAATCGCTCTTTTTTATGGTGACAAATCACTTAAAAAATCTAAGTACTATGCAGCTGTAGCATTAGATTCTGAAGTGAATGGTTATGATACTATGCGTTTAACGGTACAAGGTAAAGTTGCTGGTGTTACATTAGGTGCAATTGCCCATACTCAAGAAAAAGTTTCTGACGGAAGTGAAGTTGATGGTTTCTTATTGTCAGCAAAATATAGTATTGATAAAGTTACTCTTAAAGCACAATTGCAAACTGCCGAACTTGACGGCGGAGAAGACCATTCAGGTATGACAATAGGTGCTGATTATAAATTAGGAAAAAGCACTAAAGTATTTGCTTTCTTTACTACTTTTGATAAAGACATGGATAGTTCAGAAGACTACGACTACTTAGCTGTTGGCTTAGAATACAAGTTTTAATGACTTGTTAAATTAATCTGAAATCAAATTGTATATAAAGCGGCTTTTTAGTCGCTTTTTTATTGTTCTAACTCTTTGAGATATATTCTGGCCAACTTGTCGTTTGATTTTTGAGCTGCCAATAAATAAAATTAATGATTTCACATTGGTATAAGCTTTTTACTCGAAGATAAATGCATTAAACTTGGTGCGTGTAATATAAATGTCACAAAAAGTTATCACAATGATCAACAAGTAAAATGTTGTATAGATAATGGGAAGTTTACATGAATAGGCAAATATTGGTTGTTGAAGATGAAGCACCGATCAGGGAAATGATCACCTTTGTATTAGAGCAAAATGGTTTTAATGCTATTGAAGCTGAAGATTTTGAGCAGGCTAAAGCAAAAATAGTTGAACCTTATCCTGATTTGATTTTACTCGACTGGATGTTACCAGGTGGTACAGGCGTTAAGCTCGCTAAATTATTAAAGCAGAATGAATATACGCGCTCTATTCCTATTATCATGTTAACTGCTCGTGCAGATGAAGAAGACAAAGTTAAAGGTTTTGATGCTGGTGTTGATGATTATGTAACCAAACCATTTTCCCCTAAAGAGCTCATAGCGCGTATTAAAGCAGTTATTCGCAGAGTCTCGCCTACCGCTTTAGAAGAAGCTATTGAGTTTCATGGTATGAAACTTGACCCTATTGCTCATCGTGTATCAATTAACGATAGGGCACTTGATTTAGGACCCACAGAGTTTCGCTTATTACACTTTTTTATGACGCATACCGAACGCGTTTATAGCCGTGAACAATTACTCGATAATGTTTGGGGTACTAATGTCTATGTTGAAGATCGAACAGTAGATGTGCATATTAGAAGACTTCGTAAAGCTATTACTGGTGAAGGGCATGAAAACTTCATACAAACTGTTCGTGGATCGGGTTATCGATTCTCGGGTAAAATTAAAACAAGTGTGTAATATATTAGTTATATGCTCACATTTGAAAGCTAAAATTAGATACTGCTAAGTTATAATTTTATAAATAAAATAACTACTTACTAAACTTTAAAGCTGTATTGTTGATTTAAAAATTCGGCTATTTGATTAATCAAATAAGTCTGATATTTAATTTTGATGTTTTATTATTTTTCATAGGTAAAAACGACTCACTATGTATTTTCGTTTATCCGCAAAAAGTATCATCACGCGTTTATTGACTATATTGTCGGTAAGCGCTTTGTTTGGTTTTTTAATTGGCCAACCTTTACTTGTACTTTGTATAAGCACGTTGGTTATCCTCTGCTGGCACTACCATCATTTACTAAAACTTCTTAAGTGGTTATGGAGGAGTAAAACACTTTCTCCCCCGCAATCTGAAGGTGTTTGGGGAAAAATATATGATGGTTTGTATCGACAAATAAGACAACATCGTCAAAAGCAAAAACAACTCAACGAAAGAATTCGAAAGTTTAGGGATGGTGCTGAAGCATTGCCCGATGCTGCACTGGTATTGTCTGACGAACTGACTATTTTATGGGGTAATAAAAAGGCCCAGCGTATTTTGGGTATTCGTTGGCCGAGTGATGTTGGGCAAAGAATTGATAATTTGATTCGTTTTCCTGAGTTTTATAAATATATAGATGTGGGTAACTTTGAACAACCTTGTCATATTATTTCTCCAGTTAATAGTGAAATACAGTTAGAGCTGCGTTTAATGGCTTATGGTACTGACCAAGTACTTTTTCTTGCCCGTGACGTGAGTAAAATTAAAAGGTTAGAGGAAATGCGCCGCGATTTTGTTGCTAACGTTTCCCATGAGCTTAAAACACCGCTTACCGTTGTGCGAGGTTATGTTGAAATGATACTTGCCACTGAACATGCCCTTGAGCCGCATTGGCAAAAAGCGTTTGGAACCATCGAAACACAAGTATCTCGAATGGATCGTTTAGTTGAGCAATTATTGATCTTATCACGGGTAGAAAACCATGGTGATCAAGAGAAAAAGCAACTTGTTGATATGCCTAAATTAATTCACACCTTGGTGGATGACGCCACTTGGCTTAATCAAGAGAAGCAACATGAAATCACCGCAGACCTTGTCGATGACTTATGGATAGAAGGCATAGATACAGAACTTAAGAGTGCATGTGTCAATTTAATTTCTAATGCTATCGCTTATACACCTGTACATGGAAAAATTCATGTTTCATGGCAGCGCAGCGGTAACAAAGCTAAATTTTCAGTTAAAGATAATGGTTCTGGAATTCGTCCTGAACACGTTAATCGCATAACAGAAAGGTTCTTTAGAGTAGACAAGTCTCGCTCACGTGATACGGGTGGTTCAGGGCTGGGATTATCAATTGTTAAACACGTATTACATCATCATAACGCAGAGCTGGCTATAGAAAGTGACTGGGGCAAAGGCAGTGAGTTTATCATTTACTTTGAAATGCTCGATAAAGATCTTACAAAATAATAGTTATCATTAGTACCTTTGTATTTATTGTGAATAAATCTCTACTATTGTTAATTTTTTGTCAGATTACACACTTTTTTAGCACTCATTTTAGTTATTTCCTTCATATTAATATTTTTCACTAAAAAAAATGACTTTCAATTTTGGAAGTCCATACTTTTTTGTGCCTTAGCTTTTTAAAGTACTCTATCACACTATGTTTAGTGAATTTTTATCAGTAACTTATAGCAAGTGCTTATGTTAACTCTTACTTGAAAATACAAATATTATATGAATTTATCTGAGTATATTTAACACTGTAATATAAGTGTCATATACCTTAAATATAATTGTCACATAAGCTTTATATAGTGTTCACAAATTAATTAGCCCCAAACAAATTAACGATAATTTAAATGGGATAACATCTCAGTGGAGAATAAAATGGGTTTTAAACGTGCTTTAGGCGTTATAGGTTTAGCAAGCTTGGTGAGTTTCTCATCATTAGCAATCGACAAAGATTTACCTGTATATAAGAAAACAAGTGGTATTTCAGGAAATTTATCATCAGTAGGTTCTGATACATTAGCAAACATGATGACGTTTTGGGCTGAAGAGTTTAAGCGTACTTATCCAAATGTGAACGTACAAATTCAAGCGGCTGGTTCATCTACTGCGCCACCGGCATTAACTGAATCAACTTCAAACTTAGGGCCAATGAGTCGTAAGATGAAGTCACGTGAAATCGAAGCGTTTGAAAAGCGTTACGGTTACAAGCCAACAGCTGTTCGCGTTGCGATTGATGCATTAGCAGTATTTGTTCATAAAGATAACCCGATTAAAGGGTTACGCATTGACCAAGTTGACGCTATTTTTTCAAGTAACCGCAAATGTGGTGCTGAAAAAGATGTAGACCGTTGGGGCGATTTAGGCCTAACAGGTGATTGGACAGGAAAAGATGTTCAATTATATGGCCGTAACTCAGTTTCTGGTACTTACGGATACTTTAAAAAGAAAGCACTTTGTAAAGGTGACTTTAAGAACAGTGTGAATGAGCAACCTGGCTCGGCTTCTGTTGTACAGTCGGTATCTGCATCATTAAACGGAATTGGTTATTCAGGTATTGGGTATCAAACATCTGGTGTTCGTGCATTACCTTTATCTAAAAAGGGTGATAACTATGTTGAAGCTAACATGGCAAATGCCATTTCTAAGAAATACCCACTCTCTCGTTTCTTATACGTTTATGTAAACAAGCACCCAAATAAGGCATTAGCGCCAATGGATGCTGAATTTTTGAAAATGGTACTTTCAAAATCAGGTCAAAAGATTGTAGAAAAAGATGGTTATATTCCATTACCGAACTCAGTAGTTCAAAAAGAATGGAAAAAACTTGGTCTTAAATAATACCAATAAGTAATTTCCTTCCGATTGAAAAGGCCTGATATATTATCAGGCCTTTTTTGTTTACATTACGTTGACAATACATCTACACCGATACAAACTCTAAACAAACCGATACTCTAAAAAGATTCTTGTTATTCTAGGGTATGGATAAGCAAATATTGCAGCCATAAAAGGTGGTTTTTGGTGCTTTTGCTCTCATATTTTTTGGAGATGTTCATGAAAAAATTACCCTTTCTAATTGGTTTGTTGAGCCCATTATTAATTAATCAAGCTTATGCGGAATCACATAAGTTAGATTTTGATTCAAATAACTGGTCATTGATAGAACCTTTAAAACAACAAACAGCGCAAGACATTAGCACGCTCACTAGTCGAGCAAGTAAAAGTAAATCGTTCCATTTAAATATTGAATTACTTGAACAAATAGTAAGTAAACAAGAGAGCATAACGTTAGATTTACCCTTGCCGAATGGGCAGTTTTCTACTTTTAAATTAACCCCTAGTGTAGTTATGAATAGTGAACTTGCTGCTAAATATCCGTCAATTAAAACCTTTACTGGTTATCAAGTAAATAATCCTGATCATCAAGGGCATTTTGATATTACCCCCCACGGCTTTCATGGCGTATTTACCTTTGAAAATGACAAAGTTTTTATCGATCCTATCAGTAGAAATGATCGTGCAGCCTACCATAGTTATTTTCGCAAAGATGCAGATCCATTAAGTATTGAAGCATTAGGAATGAGGCTTCCACCTAGACAACACGTGTCGTTAATTGATAGGAATGTTACTGACAATGGTTCTCTTAAGCAGCAGAATAAAGCGGTTGAAAGCATTACTTATCGAATTGCTGTAGCAACAACAGCAGAATATAGTATTTTTCACGGAGGTACTAAAGAAGGTTCGCTTGCAGCGATTGTAACCATGTTGAACCGTGTAAATGAAGTTTATCTAAGAGATTTAGCAATAACGTTAGAGTTGGTTGCGAATAACGACAGTATCATTTTTCTCGACGCTTTAACTGACCCCTTTACTAATACTGATGAAGATATTGATTTAAATGCCGAAGTTGTCAATACAGCTATAGGAACCGATAATTACGATATTGGCCATGTGGTTGGCACAGGCGGTGGCGGTATTGCTGGAATAGGTGTTGTCTGTGGTGTTTTTAAAGCAGAAGGTTTGACGGGGAGCGACAGCCCCACCAATGACTCATTTTATATTGATTATGTTGCGCATGAAATCGGTCATCAATTCGGTGCTGAACATACTTTCAATGGCTCCTTAGGAGGGTGTGAAGGTAATAGAGAGTCTAACAGTGCTTACGAACCAGGAAGTGCTTCTACTATTATGGGATATGCAGGAATTTGTGATGAACAAAACATACAAAATAGTTCCGACCCATATTTTCATTTGCATTCGATTGAACAAATAACAAACTATATTCAAAACGGGAACGGTAATAGTTGCGGAGCGAAAGTCGCGCAGAGCAATCAAGCCCCTTCCGTGGATGCAGGAGTTGACGTTACTATTCCCGCCCGTACACCTTTTACGTTAACAGGGGTGGCAACTGATACCGAAAACGACAGCTTAACGTACAGTTGGGAGCAGTATGATTTAGGTACAATAAGCAGTAGTAAGGTTGAGGATAAAACTGATGATGGTACACGGCCATTATTTCGAGTTTTTTCGCCTACAAGTAATAATGAAAGAACCTTCCCTGTATTGAGGGACATCTTATCAGGAAACCAAACTCACGGTGAGGCATTACCAACAACAACTCGCGACCTTAACTTTCGCTTAGTTGTTAGAGATAACCAAGGAAATGTGACCGATGATGCAATCAAAGTATCTGTAATTGCTAACGAGGAAGGTTTTTCTATCATCGAGCCGAGTATTGGAACATCTTGGCAAGGTGTGCGACAAACAGTCACATGGAATACAGCATTAACAGAACAAGCGCCAGTTTCATGTAATACGGTCAATATATTACTCTCTACGGATTCCGGAAATACTTTCTCTCAAGTATTAGCAAATGAAACGCCGAATGACGGTAGTCAAAACGTTAATTTTTCATCCATGAATACCGAAACGGCAAGAATTAAAATCATTTGTAATAATAATATTTTCTTTGCCATTAATTCATCTGATATTTCGATTAATAGTGATGGAGTTCAACTAGATATTAAACCTGTGTTTTCCAGCCAAAACGTCTTAAATACAAATGAAGATAATACATTAACGTTGAATAAGAACGATCTTGTTTTTAATGATAATTTGGTTGTGGATAGTATCGCCATTATCGCAGGCGATAATTATCAAGTCGATGGTTTGACAATCATACCTACAGCAAACTTTAATGGTGAATTATTAATAAAAACTGTTGCTACTCAAGGTCAATTAAGTAGTGATGAATTTATGGTGAAAGTGTCGGTTATTGCGGTTAATGATTTCCCCGTAGCATTGGCAGATGACATTAGTTTTATAGAAGATTCGATGGATAACATTATAGATGTTCTTGCTAATGACACCGATATTGAAAATGACACATTAACGATAAAGACCATTACTTATTCTGGATTGGGTAACGCTATTATTGAAAACAACAATATTATTTATACCCCGCAAACAGGTTTTTCAGGTATTGAAGTTATGACTTATGTGATTAATGATGGGTCTAATGATAGTACGTCGGCAACCTTAACAATTACCGTAACAGCTAAAGTTGTTGTGCCAGAACCTGTGCCAGAAACTGAAGCTCAAAAATCATCTGGTGGCGCTGCAATTTATTTACTCGTCTTGTTATTGACTGCGATAAGAAGATTTAAAGGGGTCAAATAATGAATAAATACACGTTATTAATAACTTTGTTCACATGCTTTGTTGTGAGCTCGGTTCTACAAGGTTGTACTAAAGCATCAAAAACACCAGAGGATATTGCTAAAGATAAAGAATTTAGCCGAATTGAAATCGCGTTAAATGGCGCTGTTTCTCAACAAGACTATCGATTATATGGAATTGCAGGACGAAGAATTGTTTTACCAGGTTTTGAAGCTGAAAACTTTAGTGAAATTAAAGGGCGTTGTGGAGTTAGGGTATTATCAGGTACTGGCGATGTACTTAAAAATAATAAAGACCGAGATGAACGTCGTAAGAACTACCAATTTGCATTAAAAATGAATAGGAAACTTTACGCACTTTGTATAGATAAAATATCTAAATAATTTATCTTATTTTCTTTTCAAGCCGAAACAAAATGCAATGATTATAAAATCACTAATTGATGGTGGTTTTGGTTAATCAACGTGTAAAACTAAATAAAGTTAATTACAGTATTTATACTGTGAACGCCTGAAAGGATTATCTTGAATTAGACTGACAGTTAGCATGTCAGTCTATTAATGTTCTAGCATTCTATGTGCTAACGAGAAATATCTACCATTAAATCGTCAGCAAGATTTTCTAATGCATTAATTAAACCTTCCGTTTGTTTGTCATTAACCGATAGCGTTACTTTCGCTTTGAATAACGCTTGTCCGGTATGTGGAGCATTATCTTGAGTACTAACGAGTTTAATCATGTTACCACCTTGATGATGTATAACGGATGATATCTCTTGCACAATACCTTCTCGATCGTTTGCTGTAAGCTCTAAAACAATATCAGCAGTACTGTTTGATTTTTCGGTACTAGATTGTTCTATATGGATTTTAAAGTCAGGTAATGAGGAAATGGCATTTGTTAATGCTTCGCATTGATCGTTCGCGACAGCAATTTCGAGTATACCCGTAAAGAAACCGGATAAGTGATGTAAACTACTAGTTTGCCAATTACCTTTGTGCTGCTTTATAACCTTTGATAAAAGATCTACTACACCGGGACGGTCTTTGGTAATAAATGAAATAACTAAGTGATTCATGATTTTCCTCTATAGAAACAGGGTGATTTTTTGCCTTAAGCTAAACGAGATAATTGTGAAATTTCTTTATGTAGTTGACTTTCATCACCAAGATTTAATTCAACTAATCGTCTTAAATGAGTAACGCTGTCGATATCAATCGCATTACATTGTAAACCAACTTCGTCATTTATTTCATGAACAACAGCAATATGCATTTCAACGATTGATTCGCCATTCGCTAAATCAAAATGTAATAAGCCCAACTTTCCCTTTAACGAACTATTAGCATTAGGCATAGTCGCTAAAGCGCCATTAAGAGATATATCGTGGATAGTAACGGGATAATTTTTCTGTTCAATCTCTAATATCGCATTGATTGAAAACAAAACTCGTGTGAATTGACGTCTATTTTCCATTGCTTAAGTTCTGATAGTTAACGGGTATCTTCAGCATAGCTCTCTTTTAAAAAAAAGGCACTTTATTCATGCGGATTTTTTAAAAATCACATGAAGAAAGTGCCTTTAACTATTTAAAAACTAATAATAATTATTTATGTTGGTAACTTTTCAACGTTAAGTTAGCCAATTTTTTTGTATCTAATTCTGTGTGGCTCTGTTGCTGCTGGACCCAATGTTTTCTTCAACCAAGCTTCATAGTCAGTAAAGTTACCTTCATAGAAGTTTATTTGACCTTCATCGCGGTAATCTAAAATGTGAGTAGCAATACGATCTAGGAACCAACGGTCATGCGAAATAACCATGGCACAGCCTGGAAATTCTAATATCGCTTCTTCAAGTGCACGTAGAGTTTCAACATCTAAATCATTGGTTGGCTCATCAAGTAGTAATACGTTACCACCGGTTTGCACGAGCTTGGCTAAATGCACACGGTTACGTTCACCACCAGATAACTCACCAATGATCTTTTGTTGATCGTTACCTTTAAAGTTAAAGCGCGAACAATAAGCACGGCTTGGGATTTCAAAATTACCAATTTGTAAAATTTCATGGCCCTGAGATATTTCTTGATAAACTGTTTTGCTGTCGTCCATGTCATCACGGAACTGATCAACACTGGCGAGTTTAACCGTATCACCAAGCTCAACATTGCCTGAATCAGGCTTTTCAGCACCTGACATCATTTTAAATAACGTTGATTTACCCGCGCCGTTTGGCCCGATAATACCAACGATAGCACCTTTGGGAACGCTAAAACTTAAGTTATCAATCAGTACTCTATCGCCAAAAGATTTCGTTAAGTTATTAACATCTAAAACTTTATCACCTAAACGAGGCCCAGGTGGAATGTAAAGTTCGTTGGTTTCATTACGTTTTTGATGATCTTGGTTATTTAGCTCTTCAAAACGGGCCATACGAGCTTTGCTTTTAGATTGACGCGCTTTAGGATTTGAACGTACCCACTCAAGCTCTTGCTTAATAGTTTTTTGTAGCGCACTTTCACCTTTACTTTCTTGTGCAAGACGCGCATCTTTTTGTTCTAACCATGAAGAGTAGTTACCTTCATAAGGAATACCGTGTCCTCTATCAAGCTCTAAAATCCAACCAGCGACATTATCTAAGAAGTATCTATCATGGGTAATTGCTACCACAGTACCAGGGTAGTCGTGTAAGAAACGTTCTAACCAAGCAACAGATTCAGCATCCAAATGGTTAGTCGGTTCGTCAAGCAATAACATGTCTGGTTTTTCAAGCAATAAACGACAAAGTGCAACACGACGGCGCTCACCACCACTTAGTACGGCAATTTTTTGATCCCATTCCGGTAAACGTAATGCATCTGCAGCACGTTCTAAAACGTTATCAATATTATGACCATCGTTTGCATTAATAATATCTTCTAACTCACCTTGCTCTTTAGCGAGTTTATCAAAATCAGCACCTTCTTCAGCATATTCGTTATAGACTTGGTCTAAACGTGCCATGGCATTTTTAACTGTCGAAACTGCTTCTTCAACAGCTTCACGAACTGTTTGAGTTTCATCAAGTTTAGGTTCTTGTGGCAAATAACCAATTTTAGTACCGGCTAAAGCAACTGCATCACCTTCAAATTCTTTATCTACACCCGCCATAATACGTAGCAAGGTTGATTTACCTGAACCATTTAGACCTAATACACCAATTTTTGCACCAGGGAAAAATGAAAGAGAAATATCTTTTAAAATAGTGCGTTTTGGTGGAACTACTTTAGAAACTCGATTCATCGACATGATGAATTTATCGGGTAGTGGCTGAGCCATGTAAAGACCTTTTTATTTGAAGGGAAATTAACTTGTCGATATTTTAGGTTAAAGGGGCTGGGCAAGCAAATGCGATTGAAGGAATTTCAGTTTTTGTCATAAAACGGTCTATGCATAGAGATGAATGAACCGTATTTAAATACGGTTTTGTGCCATCAACACCGTTGTAATCGAACTTGTCCAATGATTAGATTACCTTGTGGTTAGGCGCAAGCTATCTTTATTTGCTTATTAAGCAACAAGAACTTAATGATAGGCATATTTAAATTATTTTGGATATGCCATTAAAATGTACTTATTCAAATTAAGTTTACAGCGTTGATGTTTTAGAATGATTAATTGCACTAGCGACTAATGACTAATGCAATTAATAGGGCGAACACTGGTACAAGTTATCACTCCATTTTTTATGCTATAGCGAGAAGGTTACAATGACATAAGTGTTTATTATGCCATTGTGTTTAGTTTAGTCTTGTTTAGTTATCAATGCCGCCATCGGTGATATTCCACCCATAAACATTAATAAAAACGTCTTTAGCGGATTGTGATGCTGCTGAATATTTACTGTTGCCTGCGTCAAAAGTAACAGACTCCTGTAAAGCTAAACTACTCCATCCTGAAAGTAAGGCGTCATAATTTTGCGTAGAAAGTGATGCATTCTCAAACATGCCGCCCATATCGCCAACATTCGACACATCCCAGCTGCCAATATCTTGGTTAAAAGCGGTGGCGCCATTAAACATACTTTCCATAGTGCTAACACTCGACACATCCCAGCTGCCAATATCTTGATTAAAAGCGGTGGCTCCAGAAAACATGCTGTTCATATAATTAACATTCGACACATCCCAACCGCTGATATCTTGATTAAAAACTGTGGCTCCCAAAAAGATGCCTTGCATAAAGTTAACATTGGACACATCCCAACCACTGATATCTTGATCAAAAGCTGTGGCTCCCCTAAACATAGTCTGCATAAATTGAACATTTGACACGTCCCAGCTGCTGATATCTTGATTAAAAGCCTTGGCACTCAAAAACATAGCGCTCATATCGCGAACATTTGACACATCCCAATCACTGATATCTTGATTAAAATCTTTGGCACTCAAAAACATGGCGTTCATATTGGTAACATTCGACACATCCCAACCGCCGATATATTGATTAAAAGCTGTGGCTTCATTAAACATTTCGCTCATACCGGTAACATTCGACACATCCCAACCGCCGATATCTTGATTAAAAGCTGTGGCCTCAGAAAACATGCCGTTCATAACGCTAACATTCGATACATCCCAGCTGCCAATATCTTGGTTAAATGCCGTGGCTTCATTAAACATGGCATACATATTGATAACATTCGACATATCCCAACCGCTGATATCTTGATTGAAAGCCGTAGCTCCCTCAAACATACCACCTATATAGCTTATTTTCGACATATCCCAACCGCTGATATCTTGATTGAAAGCCGAAGCCCTAGAAAACATGAAGTTCATATTGGTAACATTCGACACCTGCCAGCTGCCAATATCTTGATTAAAAGCGGTGGCTCCAGAAAACATGCCCCACATATTGGTAACATTCGACACACCCCAGCCACTGATATCTTGATTAAAAGCCTTGGCACTCAAAAACATGGCGCTCATATTGGTAACATTCGACACATCCCAACTGCTGATATCTTGATTAAAAGCGCTGGCTCTCTCAAACATGTCTCCCATGAAGGTAACATTCGACACGTCCCAACTGCTGATATCTTGATTGAAAGCTTCGGCTGCCCTAAAAATCCCCTCCATAGAGGTAACATTCGACACGTCCCAACTACCAATATCTTGGTTAAAAGCAGTGGTATTAGAAAAAATTTCGATCATATTGGTAACATTCGACACATCCCAGCTGCCGATATCTTGATTGAAAGCGGTGGCCCCCCAAAACATTCTCTCCATATTGGTAACATTCGACACGTCCCAGTTACTGATATCTTGGTTAAAAGCATATGTCGCAGAAAACATACTAATCATATCGATAACTTTCGACACATCCCAACCGCTGATATCTTGATTAAAAGCATAACCATGAGCAAACATAGCGCTCATATGGCTAACATTCGACACGTCCCAGTTACTGATGTTTTGGTTAAAAGCAGTGGCATAAGCAAACATAGAGACCATACGGCTAACATTCGACACGTCCCAGTTACTGATATCTTGATTAAAAGAACGGGCTCCAGCAAACATCAAATCCATATTGGTAACATTCGATACATCCCAACCGCTGATATCTTGATTAAAAGTTGAAGCCAAAGAAAACATCCTGCTCATATCTGTTACGCGAGATAAATCAGGCACATCAGCTGCATGAATAACTAAACTATCTGCGCCTCTAAATGCACTTGCCATTGAGTGCCAGTGAATATCTCCCCATTGTTCAATCGACTGTATTTTTTCTGAGGCGAGTATTTGAGGAAAATCACCACTGATTTTTACGGTGTAAAGTCCTATAGAGTCATAGGTATGCGTGAGACTTCCTTTAACACTTTTATCAATGGTACCGTCGCCCCAATCAATTTGATAATCATAACCTGCGCCATCAGTATTTATCTCAATTTGATAGTCATTATCAAGACCTTCCGTCGTCCAAGTGGTAATAAAAGGCTCTTTGGTTGAATCTGTGGTTGAATCCGAAGTTGAACCTCCACAAGCCGTTAATAACACAGATAAACATAAGACTAGCAGTGTGGATATTTTTTTTATTGATAACATAGTTACACTTAGTTCCTTTTAATATAGGTAGTACCCTAAAACCAAGACTAACATTTTATTTACATTAGTCTACTGTGTTGGTGTCTTATAATGATTAATTGCAGTAGCTATTAATGCAATTAATAGAACGAATACGATTATAAATTATCACTCCATTTTTTATGCTATAGCGAGAAGGTCACAATGACATAAGTATTTACTTTTATGCCATTGTGTTTAGTCTTGTTTAGTTATCAATGCCGCCATCGGTAATATTCCACCCATAAACATTAATAAAAACGTCTTTAGCGGATTGTGATGCTGCTGAATATTTACTGTTGCCTGCGTCAAAAGTAACAGACTCCTGTAAAGCTAAACTACTCCA
>Ga0209825_1000060_pt1 | contig 108853 bp, 90 predicted proteins | sample EN8Hudsemesocosm_FD_184631 | JGI IMG/M metagenome (GOLD analysis project Ga0209825, IMG submission 184631) | Methane-oxidizing microbial communities from mesocosms in the Hudson Canyon - EN8B Hudson Canyon (SPAdes) (version 2) | ecosystem: Environmental > Aquatic > Marine > Cold seeps | place... | reverse complement strand
ATCACCTTTCTGCCAACGATCCCAAATAAGATCTCTATGCTCTTTTGTATAATAAATACGTGTTCTCATAACCCACCATCCTTTTCTTATAAAGAATAGTGTGTTGCACCGATCAGTTGAAACCACAGCACAAAGCAGCCACTGAAAACTAGGGTCAACGTGGCCTAATTATCTTAATTTTTATTACTTCTATATCGTTGGCTATGGTAGCGATGCCTTTTGTTTAGTTAATTTTCTTCGTAAACTAGCCTTAACACTTGGCCAGCGGCTTGTAACCAACCAGTCCATTGAACGCTCAGCGAAGCGAGTCCATTTATCACGCAAACTTTCCAGCTAATAAACTTATCCTAGAAGTAATAGGAAGTGCAGTCATCGAAGACATGGATCAGGCAATTACGACACTGAAAGAAATTAGCCAAAAAGGAATTTTTATTTCATTTGATAACTTTGGAACAGACTACTATTCTTTAAACTATTTGAGAAAGCTTCCTATTTACGAGTAAAAGTTAGACCGCTCATTCATTATCGACTTAGTGAACAATATAGATGACTAGGTTATTGTGGAAACGACCCTTGCAATTGCAAAGCAACTGAAATCATTCAAATACAGTACTTGAAAACGTATTATTTAATATATGCTACTTTATAATTGTAGAGATGAAATTCTAACGGCTAGTTGTGCAGGTTATATCTTCAGGGGGGGCAACCATGAAATGGATATTAAAGGCTGGAATATTTTTCTTTTTCTCTACGTTTTCTTGGGCTGGAGAAACGATTCGCTTAACCACAGGAGAATTTGTTCCTTTTACTTCCGAAAGCCTTAAATACAATGGTGTTATATCTCGTATCGTAACAGAAGCTTTTGCTTTGGAAGGGATTGAGGTGGAATATGGCTGGTACCCTTGGAAGCGAGCTATGGCCCTAGTGAAGAGTGGGGAGTGGGATGGTTCATCTTATTGGAAAAAAACACCAGAAAGGGAAAAGGATTTTTATTTTAGCGATGTATTAACTCAAAGTGATTATGTTTTTTTTCACAGAGTGGAAAAACCATTTAACTGGACAAATTTAGAGGACTTAAAAAAAGTCTCTGTTGGTGGGACGATAGGTTATTTTTATCAAGCAGCCTTTGAACAGTCGAAACTCAATGTGCAATGGGTTTCTACTGATGAAGTGAATCTTAAGAAGTTATTGCTAGGACGAATTGATGTTTTTCCTGCAAATATTGACGCAACTTATTATTTGTTACAAAAGAATTTTTCAGTAGATGAGATTAAGTCAATTAAGTACCATAAAAAGCCACTTTCTACAGCGCCATCATCCTTAATTTTTTCCAAGAAAATTAAGCGTAATGAACGATTGATACGGTTATTTAATAAGGGGTTAAAACAGTTAAAAGATAGCGAAAAATATGACAAGTATTTCGAAGAGTCGCGAAATGGTGATTATTATCTCCCTTAACATGAGAGCATTAAAATCAACACTAACACAATATTATGTGTGCATTCTATAGACTCCATCCCCCTATAATTGGATATTAAGCGTAATCTCCACATACCATGATTGGCTTAGTTAAACACTCAGCTAAATAGACATATTTGTTGGGGAAATTCAGTTCGCAGAGATGATTTTTAATACGTTAGCAACCTAATTTTGATGACAGCTAAAGACACCGCTAAGACGAAGGCAGTCGGGTCAGAACCACTCATATTTGGCTAAATTCGAGTGACCGCTTTGTGGTAGATCAAGTCTTTTTGTCCATTGACCTATCAGTCTCAATTTCGCACTAAACGGTCACTAAGAATGGGGTTGGTTTCTGTGAATAAGCGGGCTACTTTGATGTCTCAATTGAGTCAAGCATTAGCCAAAGGCGTTTCCTGAGTAATTTTAGTATATGATCGACCGCTAGTTCTCGGGCGAGAATCCCAATTCTCTTTTACGAAAACGTGAACGAATAGGCGCTTCCATATAAACTAACTGTAATGAAGCGAGGAGATTTAGTATGATCAAAACGAATAAGTTGCACGTCTTTTCTGCATTTCAGTGAGTACTGCTATGAACTAACTAGCAATACAGATTAATGGAGAATTTTCAGCAATTGAAATTTATGGTAACCTGCAGCAATCTTAGGGACATTTCTTTGTGTGTAAAAAACTAGTTTTAGTAGCCTTTACTCTTTTTCTGACTGCCAATGAAGCTTATTCAGCGATTATTGCATCAACGACTCATATTGCTTCTAGTTCATTCTTTGGTGAGAACTACGATCTTAATTTTCAAGTAGGTATCGGTCCAGATTATTCCACAACAAATGCCTATGCTTTTGATGTGGTGATTCTTGAAGCAAATATCGGCGACTCCTATTTTCTTCACTCAGGAAGTCAATTCGACCTTTTCAAAGGTTATTTAGAAGATAATCTTGACCACACTATCAAATATAGTAGTCAGTTCAATGGCGGCGGACCCTTTAGTTATGAAAACGAATCGACTACATTTCCAGGAGTCGATTTTTCAAATTACGACATTGACAGTTTCGAGCTAATTATTAATGATATATTCATATTTACTGAACCAGACATCAGATGGTATCAAGGATATCGCACCGATTATTCAATAAACGCCACGTTTCAAATTCATGGCACTGCTGTCGTGCCAGAGCCCTCTACAGCATGGTTGCTCGGTCCAGCGTTGCTAGGTTTAATGAGAATCAAACGGAAAAAATAATTATTCAACTATTCTTATCAAGGCTCCTCGTGGAGTCTTTTCTATCTGTCGAATAATTGAAATTGACACTAAGTGGATCTTTTGCAGAGTTTTCATATTACAAAAAAATTTGACTAACTATAAACGTCTGGCTAATCATGGCCGGATTCTGTTTTGCGCGCATACGTTAGCTCCTTCCAAATTTGGAAACTAACTTAATGTTCTTCTGATTTTTAACCGGTATGCTTATCCAAAAGCTGACCTTTAGGCCACATCCTACACGCGCCCAGTGTCTGTTAAGTGGCATTACTTACCACTTGAAAACAGAACAGGCTTAAGTCGCAATTGGCGGTCAATCTTATGCCCCATACACAGATGTTTCAAGTGTGTGGGGCATCAATTGGTTGAAATCAAAAGACGTTTTTGTCGTTTAATAATGAGTCACTAAGGTTTTGACTGGCTTGGGTCAATTCTCATGATTTCGATGCATTTCTAAAATGCAGTAAAGGTCCAGATAGATCCTATTTGTTCGCACTAAAGCTCGAATTATGAGTTGAAATATATCGGTTTAGGATAAGCATTCAATACGAAAGAACAAACCTTTTATTATTCTCTTGGCAATGATGTTTTAACCGGTGATTAAAGAATAGATTTGATCAGTTTTTACTTCCCTTGAATTCACCACTTCATCATGGGGGCTGGGTTTAGAGGATGACGAAGAAACCATTTACTGGCTTTTTTAATCAAGCCTTTATGGAAACCAGCATTAGGCAAATCAGATTTCATCTCTTTAATGTAGTTTTTTGGTAAATCGAATTTCGCCATTCCGAGCGAGAAGTCCACTAGGTCACCTTTGCGAAAAAGTTCGACCATGTCTTGGTAATCACCTGTGTATTTTCGTAGTTTGTGATGCTCTGAAATCATCAATCGAATTTCGCTTTTCCAAGAAGATAATTGATGAGTGTCTAAATACGCCATGGCCGGAGAAATGGAAGGCTCAATATAGTCCACGGTGTGTTCAGTCCAAATACCAATGTCGTGAAATACACCTGCAATCATTGTTTTCTTTTTATCCTCCTCTGATAGTGATTCACCTTGAGCTTGCTTTAGCGCCCAGCAAAATTGCACCATGCGATATACATGATTTCTATAACCTTCATAATCAGCGCCAATCACCGTTTTCCATGGCGTAAACAGATCTTCGAGATAAGGTATCTGTGTTTCTACTTTATACAGGGATGACATATTCTAGCACCTAAAAATTGAATTATACTTCTTTGAGAGGTAGTTTAACCGGTTGTGGAAATGAAATAAGTGGCTATATTGACATACACCAGTTCAAAAATGACAAAATGAAATTTGCTATCGTAAACTACCCAATAAAATTAAGGTGTTTAAACTGTCAAAGTTAAGCCATATGAGTGAGCGTACTTTTTTACGTCACTATCCCAATCTACCGGCTTTAAACCTTCTGAATACATACAGAGCTTACGCATTCAAAAGGCTTGCGAACTTTTAACTTACAAAGCTTCTCAGTTCTTTGAGTGGTACTGCGCCAGTTTTTGTCGCGACAGGCACTCCATCTTTAAAAAGCATTAAAGTGGGTAAGCCTCTTACTCCATATTTGGCCAATAACTCTGAAGACTGGTCTGCATCGACTTTTACTACTTTTAACTCATCTTCAAATTCATCTGCAATCACTTCTAATAGGGGGGTAATCATCTTACATGGGCCACACCAATCGGCATAAAAATCTACTAGTGTTACGCCTTTGTGGTTCTCAACTTCAGTCGCAAACTTATCACTTGGAATTACTGTTGGGCTACTCATAGATATGTCCTCTTTAGTTAGCATCATCTTCGGAACCTGTTAAAACAGGTGTTCGAATAAAGTAAGAAGAAGCTTATCTGACTTGAACTTTGTTGATTAGGTGGGTTTAATAGAAACTATTGTTCTATTTACGAGACAAATTATGAATTCGAACTTGGAAGACTTGTATATATTCTCTGAAGTGGTTGAGACCGGGTCGTTAACGGCAGCAGCTAAAAAGTTGAATATTCCAAAATCGAAAATCAGTAGAAGGCTGGCATCTTTGGAGGCTCAGATTGGTAGCTCGTTGCTTACTCGAACCACTCGTAAGCAACGATTGACTGAGAGCGGAGCGTTGTTATATCAACGTAGTGTTGAGCATTTAAAAGCACTTGCTCTGGTTGAAGAAGAGGTTGGCTCACTTATTTCAAAACCCAGAGGAAAGCTAAGGGTGTTGCTGCCTTCAGAGTTTTTAAGTCGGCTAATTAGTGAAATAATTGCTGAATTCTCACTGCTCTATCCAGACATAACCTTGTGTTGTAGTCACTATCCTGGTGCTTTGCCAGAGCTATCTGAAAACTTTGATTTAACCTTTGTACTCCATGAGCATGATTTACCAGACTCAAGCTGGATAGCTCGTTCTTTAATGAGTATTCCTCAATCAATTTATGTATCAAATGCTTATTGTTTTAATCATACAAAAACACGAGTTTGTGCCGAGACGGTAGGGCAGAGTCTGGACCCAGAAATATTGGGTGAAGAATGCTGTGTACTGAATACCGGAGAGCAGCAATGGTTATTTAGAGATCACCAAAAAATCCAATCTGTACCGGTTAAAGGGAGGGTGCATTTATCTAGCCCGGAAATGAGAATTGAAGCTGCAGTAAGAGGCTTAGGTTTATTAAAACTTCCGGACTACCAATGTGAAACGGAGCTACAGCGTGGCGCGCTAAAAGAACTTAAGTTAACGATACCACCTTTAGCTCAAGAGCTTTCAGTGCTTTACCAAAGCCGAACCTTACCTGTTAAAGTTAGAGTATTTTTAGATTATTTTCAGAGTCATATTGGGCGGCTTTATTCAATTGTTAGGTGATCGTGGCTAATTTCAAACCAACGGGTTCAGACTTGCTTGAAAGCAACATAAGTAAATAATCAGAGTAAAATTAATATTTTGCCGTATTCATCATGTCCGCTATAAGCGGTTTGCATGGGATATCCTTGACGATACGATACGACCTCGAGTTAACCACAACTATGCCATTGATGCCTTTGGCACCAGTTCAGGCAATAATATTGGTTTATGGTCTGTTCATGGTAGTAGTAACCAATCCTAGACAATTATTCAGTAAGTAAATAACAATTACTGAAAAGTTAATTTAAGGTCGGCATTTTGTCGGCCTTCTTTATGTGTTGAAAGCTGAAAAATTCTTAGGTATGTTTGAAAAAGACATCAATTTTGCGAATAACATCTCAGGAACGGTCGATTCATCAACGGCTAGTTGTTGAGGTAGCGGTAGCAAAAAACGAAAGTGAGACCTGTGACTTTACTGAATACTTTGACATTGAAGCCTGCTCTGTGATTGTGCTGGAAACTGAATAATAGAGTTTATGTGGCTCCAAGTTAATGGGGTCATTTAGTTTTTAGCTAATCCGTTCTAGTTAATAATAAGCATTAAAGCCTCTGATCGACGCCCAGTTGTACCTGTAGTATCTGTTGTTGCAATCGCGAGTTGGTAATTACCAGGCAGCATGTCACTAAATTCAATATTATTCAGTGTCGCTGGTATTGTGATAGTTTCTTCAAATGAGTCGCCGTCATAAGAAATATAAATATTGTAACTATCAATTTCATTAAGTTCTAATGCTGAGCCATCATCTCGAGCGGTTGGCGTGTCCCAAGCTAATGCCATCGTTGGCAACTGGTTTACAGTTAATGTGGCGGTATTGCTATTAACTGATCCTACTTCATTCGAAATCACAACGTCATACAGAGCACTATCATTCAAACTAAGGCTTTGAAAGTTAAGGTAGCTCTGAGTTTTCCCTGTAAGCGATACGCCATTTTTTCGCCATTGATAACTTATTGTTCCTGAACCGGTAGCACTTACGTTTAGTGTAAAGTTTTCTTGAATATAGGCTGTTTGAGAAACAGGGTGTAATGATATATCAATGGCTATTACTGGGTCAGGTGTGGCTTCTATAGATAAAGATGCTTGTGTTGTTTTCGTGACATCGGATGTGCTTAAAACAATGCTGTATTCTCCTTGATCTGATAAATAAGAGGCTTCTATTGAGAAAGTTGCGGTATTTGCATTATTGATAATGCTTCCATTTAAGTACCATTGGTAGATGATTTCTTGTCCATCAGAGCTGCTGGCAGAAACGACAAATGTGGCTTTTTCTCCACTTATTATGGATAGCGAAACCGGGTGCTCAATGATAGTGATGTCAGAAATGGGCGTCGTTGTTTTGCCTTTTCCACCACCTTTTCCTGATCCTTTAGTGGGTTGTTCTGTCGAGCCGCCGTCTTTCCATGAAGGCTTTGCAGTTGCCATTGAGCCAAAGCTCAACAATCCCACAAATAAGAAAATAACGGCGAATTTGGAATTAGAGTGAAGTGACAACATTTAACTACCTCAGAAAGAATGATATGCAGCTATTAAATGTTAAATGTCGTAAAAAAGTCAGAATTACGTTTGGTATTTTGCTTGTTTATGGTCAGTAATTTGACGCCAGGTTTGTTTTGAGAGTTAAGTCAAGCCGCTTGTGTGATCGTCTAAGCATTCTTAATGTTAACTTGGTTTGTATGACGGTAGGTTTATCTCAGATAAAACGTAGGACAGATGGAAGCGTGGAAGTTAAGAAAATGGTCCCCCGAAAAGCTTAACTAAGTGCCATTCGGGCCTGATCCCCGCCAAGTCGGAGCAATAACGTAGAAGCTTAGCTGGCAATTATTTAAGGTGTAAAAAATTGATGTAGGATTGGGAGTGAAGGGACAAACGTCCCTTAAAATTTTGTTTAAAAATTAAATAGTGGTAGTTACCACTATTCTTCTTCGCAAAGCCATCCATCCCAAGCATCTTGCGAATCTTTGTAATACTTGCGCAGAGCACCGAACATTTCCATTGGGGTATCATATTTCCAACAGCCAGACTCAATATCGTACCAATAAGATTTTGCCTGACGTGTATCGCAAGCCATGGCATGGCCTTTGTTTCGGAACCAATAAACTCCGCGTCGGTTCACCATAAACTTCGTGGCATCCACTGGTTGAGATTTGAAAATCTGACGCGCCTTAAGCCCAGTCTTCTTTAGTAATCCTGAATCACCTTCACTACCGTAGTTTCGTCGATAACCTGCCTGCATGACCCCTATGGTCAGTTGCCCGGCTCCCTGCATCGGATCTACATTGGGCTTCGCACCTTCAATCCGGTTTCTGCACCATTTAGCCGATGATGCAGCACACCATCCCACACTAATATCGATGTCATCAGTAGTGCCTACCCAAGGTGTATCCGGGTCTACATGTCTTAGCTCGCCTGTTGAAGAGTACTCGTTAGTAGATTCAAAGATGCGTGTTTCTGCCATTTTTTCGATCCTCCATGTGATGCTTAATAAGAGAGCATTCTTGTTTTAAGAAGTTTAACAAGACCTCTTTTATGACGTCTACAGTACACAAAGCACTAGATAATCGCAATTGTCATGAATGTAATTTTTACCGGGTTTGGCGTTCAATTTTACAAGCAATATTATTGTAATGGCTCGTCCAAAATTCGATGATTATCAAAGAGTATATGATGTTTCAAACATCAGTTTTCTCTAAACCAATGACGAGTTCGATTGGCAAAATAAACTAATGACAACATGGCAACATGGCAACATGACAACATGACAACATGACAACATGACAACATGACAACATGACAACATGACAAGAACTTCAACTAATGCCCATCAATCGTGGCTAAGGCTGTACCTGATTGCAGGCCAAAATGAGTGTGTACTTGGCGACGCCTTTCGTAAGCTGGCCCCAAACAAATGCCATCGCAATGCAAGGTGCGACGCCTAACAAAATCATGCCCGCAATGTATTCATTGATACTTCGTGGCTCAACCAAGTCGGCAAATAAAACTTTGAAAAATAACCAGCCTAAGCCAGCTATTGTAAAAGGGCTAATGAGCCAATTAATGATGAGTGTTAGTCATAGGTCTTTGGTTTTTTTTCCCGTATTTTTGATTGAAGCGAAATCAATTTGAATCATCATGGGGTAAATCATTACCCAAATAAGCACCGCGACAATTAAATTGACATGGGCCCATTCAAATTTTGCAATGTAAGAAAAGATTTCAGAAAAAAGTAGCCCAGTAAACTCCTAGGGAGATGAAAATACCAATTCAGACCGATTAATAGCGTTCGTCCCCCCATTTAATGATTCCTAAACCTCTTAGAGTAACGGTTAAACTGAATCTTGCGATGGACTCTCGTTTTGTTAGATTAGCTTAGCCTGCTTATGTAAGTTTTGAGTGCAATATCAATGTTTGATCTAGCACTTTCTTAGTGTAGCTGAATTGTGGGGGATCCCAGGCAGGTCAGGTCTTGAATATTTTAATTACCTCCTAGTAATTCATTACAACTTGAGCTTATTTAGACTAATTATTTCTACTTAATAACTTATTACTTAATTTGGTTGGAACAGACCTGTAATACGAGCTATTCTCATAATATAAGGATAACTTTGAATTAAAACGCAATGAAAATATTTAGAGAATTATCGATAAAATACAAACTAATTGTCGTAGTGTTACTGACCGCATCGATTGGTTTAACGCTGGCAGGCGGCGCTTCTCTTTCTTATGATCACATTATGCAAAAGCAAGCGCTGGCTGAAGAAATGCAAATTCTTAGTCGGGTTGTGGCATTGCGTAGTGCAGCAGCACTGAGCTTTAGTGATCAAAAGAATGCATTAGCAAACCTCAATACATTAAAGGTGAGTAGTTCTGTTCGCTTTGCTTGCATGTATGATGCTGAAGGTAGAATTTTCGTAAAAGTGGGGCAAGTAGAAGTGCATTATGAGTGTCCGACTTTATTAAAGGCTGACGGAGAATATTTTGAACAGGATTATCTTGATGTCTTTCAATCGGTTGTGCGAAATAATGAGGTTATCGGGCGGGTATTTATCAGGTCAGGGTTGGAAAAACTTGATGACCGACTACTGAAGCAGTTAATTGTGAGTGTTGCGGTGCTCATTATTTCATTATGCCTTGCTTTTGCTTTCACGGCTCGAATGCTGCGGCAGATCTATCGGCCGATAATTCAACTAGGCAAGATTGCTGTTCAGGTAAGTAACAATAATAATTACGCCATTCGTGCATCGGTTGAAAATAATGATGAGTTAGGGAGAACGGTTAAAGCATTCAATGATATGCTCCATGAAATTGAACAAGACAAAAAAGAGTTAGTACAACTGGCTTATTATGACCCTTTAACAGGCCTTCCCAATCGTCGAATGTTCTCGGAGCGAATTAAGATAGCGTTAATGGACGCCGCGAGATATAGGGATAGTAAAATTGCTTTGATCTTTATGGATGTTGATAAGTTTAAACAAATCAACGACACATTAGGGCACGACATCGGCGATATTTTTCTAATAGAATTTTCCAAACGTTTACAAGCGGCCTTACCAAATACAGCAACAGCTTTTAGGTTAGGTGGTGATGAATTTACTGTAATTCAGAAAGACGTACTTGATAAGGTCGATATTATAAAAACCGCACAGGCAATATATAAAGAAATTTCGCCCGATTTGCAGGTAGCAGGGCAAACCTTAACCATGTCAGTAAGTTTAGGTATTGTCATTTCTGATGGAAAAGATACGCCTATTACGATTATGAAAAATGCCGATATTGCGCTGTATCGAGCTAAAGACGCTGGACGCGGGAACTATCAGTTTTTTTCATAAAATCGACTTAAATTTTTATTATTCCAGCTGAAATGCTCACCGGTATAACGAGCTTTACGAAAACATTGATCTTATAAAATTCTTTATTTAGTGTTGATAATTCTTGCGAGGCTGAGTAGATCCGAATCTATTAATAACCCATTTTGTATCGCTTTCGAAAGATTTATTTCAAATTTGTTTTGGTCTTGGGTTCTTAAAATATTGACGATGCCCCCTTTATCTGTGAAACCTTTTACGCTGCCAATACTTAACACAAACAAGTGATTCATATTGTTAAATAGCTGTTCAATAACCCCTAAATGTTCTGTGCCGACAAAGAGGATATGGCAGCCGGGTTCGATCTCCTCAGAATCAGACGTGCGCACTACTTTCAAATGTCTATCCCTGATTCTAGTTCCATCTATCGCATCAAGAAATCCACCAAATGGCACGTTACCGTATAAGCACAATCTCAATGGACTATCTAAATTATTAAACGCATCTTTTGGCCATTCAACGAAATTGGCAAAGTTATAAAGAAACAGTGCTTTCACATGAAATTCTTTGGTTTGTTGTGGGCTGCTTTTAGTCGCCGCGTTCAAGGAACCGCAGTTGATGGATAACAAAACAGCAAACAGAAGCATATTGGAAAGCTTAATCTGATATAGACGCTGAAAAAGATAGCGAACAGGCATGTTGGATTACTCCTTTAAAAACTAAAGCTAAGGTGGGCGTATATGACTGGCCGTTTTCGATCTATGTTCGGTTGGCCGCTTATTTTATTATCTAGCGGGTGGCCAACCGTGACATTGGTTTTTATAAGGTTTCCATAACCGGCTTTAAGGCCAAGGCCAGCACTCTGAAATTTTGCTGATAGATCCGTATTTTGTTTCAGCTCACCATAACTATAGTCAAAGAATAGGAAAGGTTGTAATGAGATTGCGTGCTCGTATGGGTTAAAATCAATAGGCCAGTCGATAGCTTGCTCAAGCGAAATGGCATATGCGTTGTTGCCGCTGAAAATTCCGGGGTCAAAGCCTCTGTTAACCGTTGAACCAGTCGTCGCAAACTGCTCGGAAGAGGGTAGGCTTTTACTTGTGTATTGCCCCGTAGCTGAAATGCTAAAAGGGTGCGCTGAAGGAAGCGAGGCGATCCATTGTGGCGTAATAAAATCATAGGAGATTTTAGTCAGCCAAAATTTGGAAGGTAGCGTCTTGTTATTAGTGTTCGTGATGCTGCTAATAGAGGGTTGAAGTGTCAAAATATGTTGGCTGTTAGTCCGCCATGGCCTTAGGAAATGTAATTGATAAGAGCCTGATAACATCGTGTAGTCTACTTCTTCATTTAAAAAGTCGGGAAATATTTCGCTGGTGACCGTAGATTGTTTAGTTGATAACGATAGGCGTCGGTTATGAATGATTTTGGTATTTTTCTTATGCTCAGAAATATTCGTCCAAGAGCTTGTTAAGGCACTTAAATCTCCTTCTAAGCCTAAATTTGCAAACTGGCCTGTTACGGCAAAGTCGCTTCTTAAAATTGATAGTTCAAGCTGGTTCGATGGGTTGACTGCGCGGCTATATCCTAGGCTACCAAAAAAGTTGTTCGGTTTATTCGTTGTCAGAACGGTCGCTTTCAGTTGACCGGATAAGTTCAGAGGATTATTCATAGTATGAGAATACATTAGACGGTTAATACCCGTTTGATTCACGCCTTTGTTATCGATGACAAGCTGAGATATATGCTGTATTTCTTCCATCACTTTAACATTTAGACGGGCTTCGCCTTGTTTAGAACCTAGCGAAAAGAAACTAAATATTTTTAGTCCCGGTTTTTCGTTGAGTAATGCCACTGCTTTTTTTATGTCAGGTTCATAAATGACCTGTCCGAGAAACCCGGCAAAAGGCGCTGTAAGTTGCTCAGTGCTGTATATTTCGTTGTTGTAAATATCTATCTCTGACAGGGTACCCTTTAGTACATGTATGGTAAATGTTGAGTTTACAATCTCTTGAGGAAGGACATACGCTTGATTAAAAGTTAATCCTTTTTCTCGGTATGCAAGCGTCAGTGCATCCGCAATTTTATTGATATCGCTGACACTGAGCAGCTCATTCATGTGGCTATAAACCTGATTAATCCGAGTATGAAGAAACTCATTGGTAATTCCATATTCAGGGTAGAGGGTATCGCCTTGTAATAGAATACGATTGACTTTAATCAGCCCATTTTTCATTTTATTTGGCTTTGTATCGGTCGTCGTTATATCCGCATCAACGGTGTCTGAGTTGGTTTGGCTTATTTTAGGGGAGGGTTGATTCGTGTGATTAAGTTGAATTTCTGGCTTTTGTTGCGCTATGTTTTGTTCAGAGTGTTCTGCTTGCACACCCAAGCTAAGCGTCAAGCAGGTAAAAAAGCAAATGCCTCGAGAGATAAAGCATAGAAGGTGAGTGGTGTACGTGAAAAGGGTCGTTAAGATGTTCAATGATCGTCCTAGTTTAATTTTTTAATTTGATTATTATTCTGGTAATTCGCCACCAAGTAGCAGCCTGCTTAAGTAGTTTTTAATTGCCCGATACTTACTACAGTCTGTGTTGTCATTGCTAGTATCAGATTTACAATCGGGCATAATGGTATCGATTGAAACCTTTTCGGGGGGCGTTAGTTCAATTTCTATAGTGGTACTTACATTTGGGTCACTACTAGTTTGGGAATCGGCGATAATGCTATCTAACTCAGTGATTTCCTCAGACAGTTCAGAAGAGGGGCTTAAGGTAAGGAACACTTGGCCGTTATCTTCGCTGATACCAATCGCGTTGACGAGCCCTTGGTTATTGACAGTATTGGCTTTAATTGAATCGCTGTAAAAAAGATCTAGGTAAATATTACCATTGAATGAAACGATGTCACCCTTGTTGTAAATTAGATTGCCAGAGGGCGATATGTCCGTATTTAAAGGTAGGGTAAGCTGAACCCCTAACAGACCATTATCACTGGTTGAGATAATCACTTCATGAGCAGTAGCAAGATGAACGTCGCCGTTGGAGCTTAATAAGGAGCCGCTGTTATCGATGAACTGACCCGCAATATAAATTCCACTGCTGCCTTTGGTTTGAATATTGCCCAGATTGGTTATTCCTCCCTGAGTCTGGTTCTGGTCTGTCAGCGTGAAGCTGCCTAGGCTAAAATCTTCGATGGTCGTTTCCATATCAGAGGCTAAGAAACTTCCCACATTAATCGAGGCACTTTTGCCAATCAAAATGCCAGCGCTATTCAGCAACAGAACTTGACCGTTTGCGTTGATGTTTCCAAATATCTGACTGGGCAAGCCAGAAAAATCCCTATTCAGTACGATAGATGAGCCATTAGGTTGTATAAAAGTCACGTCTTCTGTGCTGGCTACATTGAATGATTGCCAGTCAATCGCGAGTCGGTTTGAATTTTGGGTGATGGTCGTTTGCTCTAAGGCAGTGGAAATTTCTCCGTTTCCATGGACGATGTTACCACCGGAGGGGGCTGCTTTAGCGCTCGAAAATACAGATAAAGCAAGCAGTGAAAGTAAAAATAACGTTAAGTGATCGATGCTTCCACCACCTTCATTTGCTTTAGGTTCTTCATCATTGCTTGTTGAGCCTTCTGTAGGTTCAGACTGCGTATCCTGGCCCTCTATTACACTCCCCTCGATGAGACTCTCTTCTATGACATTGCCACCTGACAGGTCAATGGGAATTATCCCTATTGGATATATGCTGCCAGAACCAATGCCCGTCAGATGTCGAATTGCACCGTTTGGTAAGTGGTCGGCGTCATTGTCACTGCCATCGGTGATTTGTAGCTGTAAGCAATAATGCCCCGTGGTGAGGCCTTGAGTGTATTGGCTGTCTTCTGGGGCAGGGCAGGTTCCAGGCAAACCTTGAGCTGATGAATAATTATCTTTGTTGTGAATAAGGAAGTGCGACCAAAGAGAGGTGATGGGGTCGAACTGAAGCAAAACAGGGTTCGGGGGAAGTGGGTGATGTAATGGTATGACAACACTTCCTGTGTTCTCTGTTTCAAGTAAATTAACTATCTCGAAGTCGAAAATATTAAGCGTACCATCAATTGATGGAGGGTTTTGGGGAGTACCTAGGGTTATTGGTTGACCGAATTCAACGGTTTCTTCAATTTGGGTACTGGTAATGTTTGTTACTTGGTTATTGCTAAGTGAAGCAATTCTACCAAGTCTAGCGAATTGTCCTGTCTGAGTTTGGAGGACGTAGCGTGTTTCATCACCCAATGCAGAATGAAGTAGTTCTTCTTTGCCCATATGTGCATTAAACCCATCATAGATATTCGCTACACCATCTTTATCAGTATCAATATTGTGACTTGCTTTAATGTTGAAAGAATAATCGATCAATGACGTAAATACTTTATCATTTAACCAGCGGGATACGCTTAGTTGTATCGTATGTGTGCCAAGATCCAAGCCACTAATACGAACAGAGCGGGCGGTGGGATAGGTATCTGTTAGATTGGACTGGTTGGAGGCTAATCCTGATAGATCCCATGTGAAAATTGGAGACGGCGCTTGGGCGCCTGCTATATTTCCTTGTATCTCAACGGTGTTACTATCAATATATTCAATATCAATCCAAAGCGAAGGCTTTGAGGTTTTAAAAGCACTGCTACCTAAAGCAACTTCAATAATGTCTGGTACACCGTCAAGGTCTCTATCGGAGCTGTCTGTCGCTTCGCTAGTGTTGCCATATAGATAGAGTTCGACAGCATCTGAGATACTATCATTATCAGCGTCGCCGCTACTTTCCAAGTTAATATCAGAGGTGGGGTCAAAGCGATCAGTGATCACTGAAAGTTCAAAGATATCAGGTAAATTATCATTATCTCTGTCGTTGAGTTCAGTGTTGCCACCGTCATTAGTGGTGCCGGTTAAGAAGGCTTCAATGGCATTGTTAACACCATCGTTGTCGGTATCTTCTTCATTCGCATATAAGGGGTTACTCGCCAATCTAACTTCAAGTGCATCAGCGTAACCGTCGCCATCATAATCACTTAATAAGCTAATGTCGTTGATAGAGAATGATTGTAAATAGGCTTCAACAGCATTGCTTATATGATTAGCATTATCGTCAGATAATCCATCAATGGTCGGCCTGTTGGCATTGAACATGTTGGCGTGCTCTGTAATCAGTTCGGTCACATCAGGAAGTCCATCTAAGTCAGTATCAGAAGAAAGCTCCGAGTCTATTGGGCCACCTAGTTCAGCTAAGAAGTATTCGATTGCATTCGATACACCGTCGTTGTCACGATCCAGATGCCCGTCCGTTACTGGACTGTTAAGCGATAAATGGTCACTGCCTAAAATAAATTCTGCATGGTTAGGCAGGTGGTCACCATCAGTGTCAGTGTTAACGGCTGTATCTTGGGAACCGCCACTTTCTTTTAATGCTGCTTCAATGATATCCGAAATACCATCGTTGTCTGAATCCTCAAATAGGGTCGTTATGGTTGAAAATTCATTATTTCCAGCCAGATCGGTGGTCGTTACAGTTAGTATCTCTCCTTCGGCTAGTGCGATCGTGATCGCGCAGTGGTAACTCCCCGTTAAGCTATTTGCAGTTGTAGTGCAGAGTGTTAAACCCTGACTATCTAATATCGTAATAGTAGTGCCTGGTGGGGCAGTACCATTAATAAACGATCCGTCGCTGTCGTTTATTTGTGCGACACCGTAAGCGATAAACATAATGCTGGTTTTGCTACTGAACTCTTGACCATTTAGAGTGCTTGTGATGGTCGTTGTTTCTATATTAGCGTTGGTAACCGTTGCGGTGTAAGTGCCGTTATGATGATCTGATACACTGCTCATGCTTGCTGAGTTATCAACACTTAATATTAGTGTGTCGCCACCGGATAACAAAAGGTTTCCATTAAAATCAATGGCTTGAATGGTAATGACTGAGGTGTCTGTTCCGTTCCCACGCAAAATAGTAGGCGATGTCAATAAGGTTGTTGTCACGACTGATGCTAGTCCGGGTGAAAATGTGATCGTTTGATTGCCGGAGCTAATGTTATTGCCTGCAATCGTACCACTAATGGTCACCCTTTCGGCAAGGGTATTGCTGATGGTCGCAGTGTAAGTACCATTGCTGTGATCGGTGACGTCACTTAATACCGCTGTTGCGCTGTTTATTGCTAAGGTGACTGTTCCGCTACTACTTGTCAGATCATTGCCTTGAGCATCTTCCGCTTGCACGGTAACTGTGGATGTCGCGCCGCCGTCAGTGGTGACGGAGGTAAGTGAAACCGAGATCGTTGAATGTGCTGCAGAGACCAGACCGGGAGTGAAAGTAATGGTGGGATTACCCGAACTAATGGGGTTGCCCGCAACGGCGCCACTAATCGTTACTGTTTCGGCAAGGCTATTGCTGATGGTCGCGGTGTAAGCACCATTGTTGAGATTAGTGACGCCGCTTAATACTGCAGTCAGGCTGTTTGTTGCCAAGGTAACTGTGTCGGCGCTATTGGTTAGGTTATTGCCTTGGGTATCTTTTGCTTGAACGGTAATCGTAGAAGAGGCGTTTCCATCAGAGATAACTGAGGTCAGTGAAACCGAGATCGTTGAATGCAATGCAGAGACCAGACCGGGGGTAAAGGTAATGGTGGGATTGCCAGAGCTAATGGTGTTGCCCGCAATGGTACCGCTAATCGTCACCGTTTCGGCAACGGTATTGCTAATGGTAGCGGTGTAAGAGCCGTTACTGTGATCGGTGACGCCACTTAATATAGCTGTCTCGCTGTTTTCGGCTAAGGTGACTGTACCACCACTGTTGGTTAAATTATTGCCTTGGGCATCTTTCGCTTGCACGGTAACTGTGGATGTCGCACCGCTGTCTGTAGTGACGGAGGCGAGTGAAACCGAGATCGTTGAATGCACTGCAGAGACCAGACCGGGGGTAAAACTAATGCTTGGATTGCCAGAGCTAATGGTGTTGCCCGCAATGGTACCGCTAATTGTCACCGTTTCGGCAGCAGTATTGCTTATGGTCGCAGTGTAAGTACCATTACTGAGATCGGTGACGCCACTTAATATAGCTGTCCCGCTGTTTTCGGCTAAGGTAACCGTACCGCTACTGCTGGTTAAATTATTACCTTGGGCATCTTTCGCTTGCACGGTAACTGTGGATGTCGCACCGCTGTCTGTAGTGACGGCGGCGAGCGAAATCGTGATCGTCGATTTCGCTGCAGAGACCGTGCCGGGGGTAAAGGTAATGGTGGGATTGCCAGAGCTAATGGTGTTGCCCGCAATGGTACCGCTAATCGTCACCGTTTCGGCAGCAGTATTGCTGATGGTCGCAGTGTAAGTACCGTTATTGAGATCGGTAACGCCACTTAATATTGCCGTTGTGCTGTTATCGGCTAAGGTGACCGTACCGCCGCTGCTGATTAGGTTATTGCCTTGGGCATCTTTCGCTTGAACGGTAAGTGTGGACGTGGCTATACCGTCAGTGGTAACTGAAGAGTGTGAGGATGAAATCGTGGTATTTGTAGCAGAGGCCGGGCCGGGCAAAAAGGTGACTGAGGCTGGTGAGCCATTTGTTACTGATTCTTCAGGTGATGTACCGCCATCCTTATCTCTGTCTAGTGTTGCGGATATATTTACAGCCCCTGTTAAAAGACTTTTGAGGCTTGCAGAGGCAAGACCCGATGCACCGGTTGTGGTGGCAAAAGTTGTGAGGTTGTTACTGAATGAAGCGATGCCAGAAGAGATGGTGAAGGTAAGGTCGACGTTGGATAAAGAGATATTGTCGCCGTCTTCCTCTTTTAATTGAAGGGTAATATTACCGGTATCACTGCCATTGGCTATTGCACTATTAACGGTGGCTGTGAGCAGACTACCTGAAGCACTTATACTGATGTCTTCATCAATGATTGTGTAGGTAAATGCATTTTGGGTCGTAGCGCCATTATTTGCGTCACCGATTACAAAGTCTGTAATTGCGCCGATATCTAAGGTGATTATGATGGTTTTGTCATTTTCTGCAGACGTATCATCCAAAATTGAGAAATTGGTGAGAGATAGATTACTGGCTGGCTGACCATCATAAGTACCAGCAGGAATACTTAAAGAAGGGCTTGTGTAGTCTGTTCCATTGCTCGCTGTACCGGATAAATTTAAGGTAATAGCGGTGGTTGAGGGAATGTAACCAAATACGGCTATGGTAGGTAAGTTAGCGCCGCTGTCTTCACTGTCACTATTTGAAGCAAGGGTGAACTCAATTTTGTTGGTGATAATGGCAACGGTGAAGTAGCTGGTACCAGCAGGAAAGGTGATATCAGAAAATGAACTACTATTAGAATATTTTATCGCTGTGCTACCACTAGTGAAGTCACCATCATTATCCCCAAGTAGTACATAACTTTGTCCTGTTACAAGAGTGGGTAAGGTTGAAAATTGCATATGAATAGCCCCCACTGAGGAGGTATTCTCAACTTTCCATTCTCTGACCGTTCGTTTATCGAATGATGTACTTAAATCGCTTGTTTGAGTGGTAGAAACGCTACCGTTGTCATGCCCGATAAGTAAGTAGTCCCCATCACTAAGCGTGTCTGAATGAGAGGTGTTGACTGAAGTGAAATCGGAGTCGGTTGAAATGACGAGTCCCGAGCTATCATTTACACTTCGTGAGATACGTTGATCTAGGTCGCCAGTTAGATCTTTTGCTAAGCCAAACACGCCGAAATTGTAGGTGCCATCTAAAGTATAGACCGCTGTAGCGCTCGAATTAAGGTAGTTGTTTGTAAGTGTTTGACCGTATTTTATCGCCAAATATGACTCCACCTGATGGCGTTCAGAGGCCGTTAATACAGTGTTGTAGAGGATGAATTCTGCCATGCGGCCGTCAAAGTCTTCATCAGTATCGTCACCTCCCACTGAAAATCGGCTATCACCCCCATGTAATGACTCGCTAAACACAGTGGGTGTGTCCGAATTTTGGAAACCATTTAGGTAATTATAGGAAGGTGAGGAAATAATACTGTAGTCAATGGCCCCTGAATAAATAAGTGGCTCGTTATATCGCATCGGTTCGTTGGTGCTGAAGTTACGGTAATCGGGAAGCACGACGCCACTTGAATAAAATACTTGTCCGGTCGAGTAGAAACCGACATGAGGGTAAGCCAAAAAAGTGCCCATGCCAAGTAGCTGATTATAAGTACCCGAAGATTGGTCGGCCTCGATAACGGTAAAAAAAGTAATATCATCAGTCTGATTAGGCATAACGCCGCTGGCTTCGAGGAAGTCCCGATCACCATCCATCTCGACGCTGCGATGGAAGTTCATCGAACTGGCTGCCGTATTGAGGGATGGTTGATTAACCGTAGTATTTTGCGTGACATGTTTAGTATTGCCACTTAGGTCGTTCCACTGAGTAATAGCAGAAGTGCCCGTCACGCCTTGGTCGGCATCAAGCCATATTCTTAGATTGTTAACGACGCCGCCAGGTGCCGCTTGTGCAATTTGGAATGAAAAAGAGAGTGCTATAAAAAAGCGTAAGCAAATGCTCAAATACCTGCTCAGAAATCACCTCAACTATACTGCAAATTTTATTATTCAAATTAAGTAATAAATTATACATAAGTTTAAATGGGATATGTTGAAATGCTGGCAGTTTGATAGAATGAAATGTGTATAAAGTGGCTTTTAGTTATAGCCTTATGTACTTAGCAATCATGACAAGGTAATGGCACCTGTTTTATGAGTGGTGAAGTATCGTCAATTGTATTAGCCAATGTCAGTGCGAGAATGAAGATTAATAATCACTGACCAGTACAATCAACCCTCAGTTGTTCACAGGCAAGTAATAGCCTTCGTCTATTTATGGCTAGGTTTACCCGTTTCAAAACCTTGTTGAAGTAAGTGTTGTGTAACGGGCACCTTATGGCTGCTGTTATGAGTATTTTTCAATTATATATTAACTTGCTTGTAGCATTACCGGGTTTTCTTCGCGATCAAAAATGGCGTATTGCGCGATGTTTTGACCCGATACCACATCGTTTGTCATTTTATTTAAGAAGGGTTCAGCCTCTTTTTCTGTAGGAGCAAGACCGTTCTGACCTGCTAGACCAACTGCAAAGATAAAATTCCAGTCTTTAGAAACATTATCTGCTTCTTTTGATAAGTCAGAAAAAGAAGTAATATCTTCGGGTAATTTATCAACGCACATTACGGGTGAAAGTGTGCCGTGCTGTGTTTGTTTTTTCTTTTTACTGGTGCTTTCTGCTTTTGCAAAAAGTAGTAATAATCTTTGCGGCTGGTCTTGTTCGCTGGCAGCTTTTAATAGTTCAGAAAAATTAGAAATCATTTTAGTTACTCTATTGTGTTGATAAAAAAACAAGTGGTTAGTTGTTCGATTTAATCGTAATCAAGAAAATTATGTTGCCTTGCATCTGAGACACGTTCTTTTAAACGGGCAGATTTGTTGGCAAAAAACATCGTCGCCATACAGCAGGCAAGTACGCCGTAAAGTGTCATAAAGCAGGCTGTGTGAATGCCGATTAGGTCGACTGATAAACCAAATAAAATAGGGAGTGTGCAGCCTCCAAGACTACCGATTCCAGCGACGACTCCACCTATTTGTCCCATATTTTGGGGGTAGTATTCATGAATCGTCTTGAAGACACTCGCGCGACCAAAACCTTGCGCAATACCAATGGTGATGATGAGCAAACTGAATACCCAAACATTGATTTCAATGGCAATTTCGACGTCATGGTCAACACCATGAATTGTCATCGTGGTAGGGGGGTAGCTTAAGAAAAATAAGCATATTATGCAGATCCAAAATACCATCCAATTAACAGATCGTCCGCCGTAACGATCGGAAAACCACCCCCCCAAAGCCCTTGCCATGCTAGAGGTGACTATAAATATAATGGTGAATGCCATAGCACTTGAAGGACTTAATTGATAAGCGCTTACATAATAATGCGGCAACCAAAGAATGAGTGCGAGAAAGCTGCCAAAAACAAAATAATAGTAGAGGCCAAAACGCCATACCTGTATATTTTTTAAAACACTTAGAAGGCTAAGGTTATGGGATTTATTTTGCACTTTAAATGTTTTTGTTGGTGCAATAAACCAGAATAAAAAAGCCGAAATAATGAGCGCAAAACCAAAAAATGGTCCAACATTTTGCCAGCCCCATTCACGAACGATAAAGGGGGTGGTGATTAAGGTTAATGCTGCGCCAATATCACCGACACCATAGATACCCATTGCGGTACCTTGGTTGTGTCGATCAAACCAATCAACGATATATCTTAAACCAATGATGAATGAGGCGCCGCCTAAGCCAATCCACAAGCCAAGTAATAGGTAATGGTTAAACGTCTCCATAAATGGAAGCAAGAATAAAGCGGGAGCGGTTAATAGCATTTGTGCGATAAGGAGTGACTTAGGGTTTAACCTTTCTGACCAGACACCTGCAATGATACAGCTGATGGCACCGGTTAAAACAGGACTAGAAAATAGTAGTCCTAGCTGAGTTGCTGTGAGTTGAAGGTTGTCTTTTAAATCAATACCAAGTGCTGCAAATAGCGTCCATACAGAGACGTTGATGGCAAAGGCAAATGTTGCTGCGGTTAAGGCTGTATTTGCTCCAAGAATAGAGAAGTGCATGAAAAGCTCCGCAGATTTGTCAGACGATTAAAATAATATTTACCTAAGCGTTCTAAGCTATAGGGTGTGCTTGCGCACCAAAAACTTGGCCTTTTGCTTGATTCAGTGCGCGGAGCAGACCCTATAAAATAACATCAATGTTTTATGAGTAAGTGTTAATGACCTTACGACCTATTAAACCAAATAAGCGCTCTAATAGGTTTAAACTAACCCTTTTGCACGGCAGGGTAGTGCTAGTGTACCTATTAGTGGGTAGTAGTTTAGACGGAGCGCCGTAGCCGCATGATTATAACTGTTCAAAGTAGGTATATTTGTGGGCTACCTGCCTTTCTAACCTTAACATTACTTGATGTACATCAAGCTCTCTAAGACAGTTTCCTTAGAGAATGGCCTCATATACATTTCTATCAGGAGGCATTATGTCTGAAGCACATAAGATTAATCTCTTTGCTTTAAAAGACCCAAAGATAAAAACATTGCATATCACTTGGTTTGCATTTTTCTTAAGTTTTATGGTCTGGTTCAATCACGCACCGCTTTTGGTTTTCATGAAAGAAGCCTTTGATATGTCGTCACAGCAGGTTAAAGCTTTGATGATATTGAATGTTGCGTTAACGATACCTGCTCGAATATTTATCGGAATACTGGTTGATAAAATAGGGCCTAGAAAGGTTTATAGTGGTCTACTCATTTTATCTTCATTTTTCTGTATCGGTTTTGCCTTTGCACAAACGTATGAGCAACTAGCATTACTTAGGTTTTTGATGGGCTTTGTTGGTGCAGGTTTTGTAATCGGTATCCGAATGGTAGGTGAATGGTTTCCACATAAAAATGTAGGTATCGCTGAAGGTATTTATGGTGGTTGGGGTAACTTTGGTTCTGCGGCTTCTGCCATGTTATTACCTAGTTTAGCTTATTTATATGGTGGAGATGATGGGTGGCGTTATGCGATCGCAACAACAGGTATCGTTGCCGGTTTGTATGGTGTTTTGTACTACAAACTTGCTCGAAATACACCTAAAGGTTCAACGTACTTCAAACCAAAAAAATCGGGTGGTTTAGAGGTTAGTAGTCGATCAGATTTGTATCTATTACTTTTGATGAATATTCCTATGTATATTGCGTTAGCAGTGCTTGCCTGGAAGTTGTCGCCAGTAGGCGTCAATTTAATCTCTGAAATTGCGATGAATGCAATTTGGGCAGGGTTATTAGCGTTATATGTTTTTCAAACCCATCAAATATGGAAAGTGAATGTAGATCATCTTAGAGAAGGCGTTAAACCTTTAGATCGCTACAGCTTTAAGCAAGTAGCTATTTTGAATTGGTCTTACTTCGTAACTTTTGGTTCAGAACTAGCGGTTGTATCAATGTTGCCGTTATTTTTCTTAGAAACATTTGAAGGGCTAAGTGCGGTGCAGGCTGGTTTATTAGCTTCAGGTTTTGCGTTTATGAACTTGGTTGCTAGACCGACAGGCGGGTGGTTTTCAGACCGTTACGGGCGCCGTAAAGCATTGATGATATTGATTGGTGGTTTAGCTGCTGGGTATTTTGTATTGAGCCAGATTACTTCTACTTGGTGGTTATCCGCAGCCGTTATTGCAACCATGTGTTGTTCGTTCTTCGTTCAAGCCGGTGAGGGGGCTGTTTTTGCAGTGGTACCTTTAATTAAAAGAAGGATGACCGGTCAAATTGCAGGTATGACCGGGGCGTATGGTAATGTTGGAGCGGTGACTTACCTTACAATTTTGAGCTTTGTAGATTACAGCACTTTCTTTATGGTGATTGGTATTTCAGCATTAATTGTGTTCTGTATTGCTTCACTGATGACTGAACCAAAAGGCGCTATAACAGAAATACTGCCGGACGGAACGGTACATATGATTGACGTAGGTTAGTTTAGTTTATCTCCTCCTAATTTGGTGGAGATAGTTTGATGAATATAGCTTGATGCGAGATAGCGTGTGAAATCAGAGCTGAATATATTAACCGGGCATTATTCGGTTGCTGGTGTTAAGCCAATCAATGAAGATTGCGCGGGTGCGCGTGTTCCTGATGAGGCCTATATCCTCGATCATAAGGGAGTAGTGATTGCGATTGCAGATGGCGTGTCATCTGCAGAAGCAGGCAGGGAAGCAAGTCATACAACCATTGAACGATTTATAAATGAATATTATAAAACGCCTGATACATGGTCCGTGGCTAAAAGTGGCCAGAATGTATTATCGGCGCTTAATTTGCATTTATATCGTAAAAGCCATGAATTTGATTTAGATAGCAAAGGTTATTTAACAACGTTTTGTGCTGTCGTTATAAAAGGGCAAACAGCGCATTTCTTTCATGTTGGCGATAGTCGTATTTATCACTTAAGAGATGGGGTTATGAAATTATGTACAACTGACCATTCAGCGCCGCTAGGAGAGGGGCGAACGTTCCTTTCGCGAGCGATTGGTATGGATAACGTGCTTAATATCGATTATGGCACCATCGCACTACAAGAAAATGATCGATTTTTACTTAGTACAGATGGTGTACATGATTTTTTAGAGCAAGATGATTTAAAGAATATGCTGGAAGAGAATACTTCGGCTACTTCTTTAAGTAAGTCGTTTGTTGAGTCGGCACTTTCATCTGATAGTGACGACAACATTAGTGCAGTAGTTGCCTTTGTCTTAGGTTTGCCTGAAGAAAATGTAAATGATCATCAGCTTAAATTAACGCAATTACCTTTTCCACCAGGCATGTATGCCGGGGTAGAAATTGATGGTTATGTGATTGAAAAAGAGCTGTTTTCCTCTAGTCGTAGTCAGGTTTATCTTGTTCGAGATAAAGAAACTGGTCAATGCTTGGCAATGAAGACCCCTTCAAAAAATTACGAAGAAGATATGCCCTACATCGCTCGCTTCATTCGCGAAGAATGGGTGGGAAGTCGCGTTAATCACGATAATATTTTAAAGATAGCTCCCCAAACGCGACCTCGAAGTTATCTTTATTACTTGATGGAATATGTTGAGGGTATTGGTTTGGATAAATGGATGTTGATGAATCAGCCACCTAGTCCAAAACAAGCAATAAGTATTGTAGAAGGAATCGCCGCGGGCTTAACTGCACTTCATGATAATGAAACTATTCATCAAGACCTGAAGCCGGGCAATATTGTGATTAAGCCTGATTTGACTGCTGTGATTATCGACTTCGGCTCCGTGTTTGTTTCAGGCTTGGCTGAGTTAGCTAACCCTGTTGGTTTAAAAGGTGTTCTGGGGACCGCTTCTTATTCTGACCCTTTATACTTGCAAGGCAAAGATCCAAGTTTTCAAGCAGATGTTTATTCTTTAGGTTGTATCACCTATGAAATATTTACCGGGCAACTGCCTTACGGCGATAAAATAGAGGAGTGTCTGAGTGCTTTTGATTTTGACCAACTTCGTTATGTTCCCGCTTCTCAATATAACCCCATCGTTCCTGAGTGGTTCAATGGTGCATTAAAAAAGTCAGTAGCGTTTGATTTGGAAGTACGACATTCCACGGTAAATAGTTTGTTGTCTGACTTACAACACCCAAACCCTGAGTTTTTAAAAGATGACCCCGTTGTCGAGAAAAAATCTAACCAACTACTATTTTGGAAAATGATTTCGGGCTTTTGGTTTGTGACATTTTTATTATTGATCTATTTATTTGGCACTAAAGCCTAGATCACAACTTAAAGGCTTGGTTATAGGTTGAGGATGAATAAGTGTTCAAGTTACACCATACAACCTAGTTCGGCAAAAAACGACCAGTTGAACCCACAACACAATGTTCGAATAAATACTCAATCATTTCAAGATATCCTTTGTGAGATGCTTTCCAGTTTGAAATTACATTTTATTTAGGGTCAAACCCCCTGTGTTAGACATTATGCGAGTTCTCTCAGTATCAATGGTTTTAGCCGTTTAGATCAATGGGGGCCGGTGTTAAATACTGCTAAAAATAATGCATATGAAATCCTTGGTTACCAAAGAAGAAAACTTGTAAGTTGTTCAAATTTCAATTATGAATGCAGGTGTCTTTATTTTAGGCTCTGTTATAGTATTTTTGATAACTTAAATAAGCAGTCTGACAGGTAAGAAAATGGTTGATGTGATTATGGCTTTCTTAATGGTACTAACAGGCCTTTGTATTGGTTTAGCAAAAATAAAGTACTCTCTAACAGGTGATTTACCTGAAATCGCAACGATCTTATTTCTTTTAATGGGGTGGTTCCAGGCATCTGTATATGCAGTTGAATGGGTAGAATTTATTATGGGGTTTTCATTAATAGGGCCACCTTTAACAGGTTTTATCGGCTTATCATCACTATTATTAACAGGATTATCTATGTTTTTTATTCATATAGTTGGCTCAAAAATTCGAGTTGCATGATAAAAAACATGAGGTAAAGGAAAGGTCTGAGATATGAGCGAACCAACCAAAATACAGTTAAGCAGTTGGTACTGCTATTGATATTTTCGGTTTGGTTACATATTTGTTTGACGCGTTTTTTTTCATAAAAATCGGGGTCAGAGTTAAGTGGCACTTACTTAGTGTTATTTTATAGGGTGTGCTTGCGCACCATAAAACTTTACGACGACTTTTCGATGCGCAAGCGCACCCTAATTGTATTTAAAGCTAAAGTGGTTAGATTGTACACTTAAGTAAGTGTCACTCGGGCCAGAGTAATAACTGACAGAATTTTATACCTAGTTTAAGCCTTCCGTTTGCCATTACGACTACAAGGTTAAATTGTAGAGGTGTCATCCTATCCTCGGTCCGAATATTGAGCGCCGATGTACATTTACCATAGTTATATTTGGGCAGATTACTCATAACATATTATGAGTAATCTGCATGCACTACGTTTCTGTATTTAGCTTGAAAGTTCAGCGATGATTTTCTATTTATCTGCCAACGCTTTTTTGTTGAGTGATGGCAAACTGCCTCCATGGCGAATGAAGTCGGCGTAACCACCAACGTATTCGTTAACAACTCCATCACCTTCAAATACGATACAACTAGTGACCACGTTGTCTAGAAATTCACGATCATGGCTCACCAGTAATATAGTGCCGTCAAATTCTAGAAGAATTTCTTCCAGTAATTCGAGTGTTTCCATATCGAGGTCGTTGGTAGGTTCATCTAATACTAATATGTTGGCGGGTTTGCTGAACAATCGTGCCAAAATTAAGCGGTTTTGTTCGCCGCCAGAGAGGGCTTTAACTGGTTGGCGAGTACGTTCAGGCGTAAACATGAAATCCTGCAAATAACTAATCACGTGACGGTCTTTACCATTGATCGTGATAAATTCTCGACCCTCTGCCATGTTTTCGATAACTGTTTTTTCTAGGTCTAATTGGTCGCGTAACTGGTCAAAATAGGCAAGCTCCATTTTGGTTCCAATTTTCACACTGCCTTCATCAGGCTGAACTTGCCCTAAAAGTAACTTTAGAAGTGTCGATTTACCCATGCCATTGGCACCGATAAAACCGATACGATCACCGCGCATAATGCAGGTAGAGAAATTTTTAACAATTTTTTGACCGTCGTAGGTTTTAGATAAATTTTCTACCTCGACAATAATTTTGCCAGATCGATTAGCTGTTTCTACTGCAAAATTGGCTTTGCCTTGGCGCTCGCGACGTTGACCGCGTTCATCGCGCATTTTTTTTAGATCACGTACTCGACCTTCGTTACGGGTTCGGCGAGCTTTAACTCCTTGACGAATCCATACTTCTTCTTGCGCTAACCGCTTGTCAAACAGATCGTTGGCAGTTTCTTCGGCGGCTAATTGCTCCGCCTGAAACTTCAAGAAACCTTGATAATCACCGACCCAGTAGCGCAAGTTGCCACGATCAATCTCGATAATTGAGGTGCACATGCGTTGCAAAAAGGCGCGATCATGCGTTACAAGCATTAGCGCACCACGGAAAGACTCTAGTTGTTTTTCCAGCCAGTAAATTGTGGGGATATCGAGGTGGTTGGTGGGCTCATCTAATAATAATAGGTCGGGTTCGCTGACCAAAACACGCGCCATAGCGACTCGGCGCCGCCAGCCTCCAGATAGTGATTTCATCGGTGTATCAGCGGGTAGATTAAGCGCTTCGATAATAGCGTCGATCTTTTGGCCAAAACTCCAGCCATCTTTAGCTTCAAGCTGATCCTGTACACGTGTGAGTTTTGTCATGCTGGCTTCGTCAAACTCACCCATGATGAGGTGGTGATACTCTTTTAAGAGCGCGCCTACTTCCGCTAAACCATCAGAAACGACATCGTACACAGTGGCTTCGTTGGCATCTGGTAAGTCTTGGGTTAAATAACCTACCTTAATGCCAGGGCGAATCCATAATTTGCCACTGTCAGGAATATGCTGCCCATCCAGCATTTTCATAAAAGTAGATTTACCAGCGCCATTGCGACCCAATATACCGGTGCGCTGCCCGCGGTGAACAGTGAGATCAATTTTATCAAAAAGCACATGGGTGCCAAAAGCGAGAGAGACATTCGTAAGAGACAATAAAGGCATGAAGAGTGGGTACCGAGCAAATATAAGGACGCGGATTATCCCATACTTTCGTCGGTAAGAGTTTTCTTAGGCGCTTTTTATTTAACCAAGCCTAAAATACCGTTAGTAATAAATTGATAGTTTGTAAAAAATCTGAGTTTTGATGCAACCTTTTAATCGAACAAATAGATCTCCTGTAACCTCTTTTACAGCAGATTTCTCTGATTAAATACAAATAAGGCAGAAAAATTCAAAACACGGCTCATGTATTATTTGTCTAGTGTCAGATATTTTTACACTTTTTGTCAGGCTATGGGCCACTGAAATTTAATTGCATAATCACGCCTTATAAAAGAGTTAGTTGGCTTAGTTCTTGGCAGTGATGTCTATGGTGTGTCTTGAATTGGGAAGTACTCTTAAGGGTTTGTATTTTTATTGGTTAACCCTAATACAATGTCGTCCGACTTTTTAGTCAGCGTGACAAAGGGCTTATCATTAAAAAGCCCATCTATTCAAAACAGAATTAACCTCTTCAGCAGCAGACTTTTCAAGGAAGATAAGACAAAAAATATGAGACACGCCGCACGTTTTGTTATCTGGTGTCAGATATTTTTACACTTTTTATCTGGCTATGAGGGCTTCTGAAATTTATTTGTTTAATAGAATCTAATAAAACAGTTAAAACTTAAGTTATTTAAATTGTAAGCGACTGTAAGTTTATGTAATTTAATGGGATTAAACTGTCTTGATAAATTACTGTTTCGTTGATTTTTTACTTAGAAAATCTTGGCGCGATACTTGCTAACATAAATTACGATCATTTATCATTCAACTTTAATAGTTGTTTGCAATTTAAAAGGAAGGGAATAAAGATGAGCAAAATTACACGTATATTAGGTGGTATTTCATTGGTGTGTTTTTCAATGGCATCACAAGCAACTGTTTTCTTTGGAGAAGATTTATCTCCAGGTGTAAGTTCGGCAAATAGTGCTACTGCAAATGCTTCATTTTTGGCAGGTTTGAGTGGCGTTGGAACTGAAGATTTTGAATCTTTTGCTGTGGGTACATCTGGACCGCTAGCTGTTGACTTTGGCATTGCTGGAACAGCAACACTATCTGGAAGTGGTGACATTTCTACTGGAGTGGCTGGAAGATTTCCAACATCGGGGTCAAAACTCTGGGAAACTAATTCTGATTTTACCATTGAATTCTCTGAAGCAGTATCCGCCTTTGGTTTCTATGGTACTGATATTAGTGACTTTGCCGGTCAAATTACTCTAGATTTTATCAATGGCACTACGACTTCATATATTGTTGATAGTACTATCGGTGCACCGAATGGTTCATTGTTGTTTTGGGGTATAATCGATACAGCAAACGCGTTTACTAGTGTTACATTTGACAATACCAATGGAAGTGATTATTTTGGTTTTGATGACATGACAGTTGGTATTGCTTCTCAAGTTGTTGGTGTACCTGAGCCAGGTTCACTAGCTTTGATTGGCTTAGGTCTTGCTGGATTAGGTTTTACTCGTCGTAAAAAAGCCTAATTAGTATACTGCTTGAATAGTTATATTCGTTTGAGCATGAATGACACCTCAAATTAAATTGAGGTGTCATTTTTTTTGCACTTTTTACGTGCTCTTATCCCTATGAGTGTATGTTTCAATAAATTATGGTTTGTTAGCTATAATACCATTTTAGTTATTTTCAATTTCAAACTCTTTAAATATACATTTTAAGCCGTGCTCAAGTTTTTTAGGGTGAATTTGCTTTTACTATATTTTCCAATATTGTAGATACTTTGCGTCCTGCCAGATCTAGCAAGATATTCGTAATATTCATGATTGCATTGTAAAAGAAGTTGAACTTTTGGGCTCATGCTACTAAAGCTATCTACCTTAACTTTAAAATTGATCATAAATTTCAATCATTCGCAAAAAGCATTTTTGCCATAATACAACCCAGAAAACCTCATTTATATCGAAGCCCACCTTTTTTTACTTCAACTTGTTTTACGATGCATTGCTCGTGTAGCAAATAAAGAAGTAAATGTATGAATCACTTCGGGGCAGTTTTTATGCTCCTGTAAAGCCTGCATACATCACGGCTATGTGAATAAATAGCGTTTTAAGCTATCAGAATTGCTCAGTGAAGAGATCACAGTTGTAGTGATTACAATGGAACGTTTTATTCCATTTTGTTGGTTGATAATATGGCCTTAAATAGGTTTGAATTCTTATTTCGATGATTTATATGTCTCTTACAAGCAGAGCTTTCTCAAGTGTTTCGTTTGAAATATTGAGTTGGGATAGTTCTGGCACAACAAGCTCAACCGTGTGTTTTGAACCCGGAGCCACTTCAACCGATTTTTTAGTTTTGTGATCGACCATTTCGCCAACCCTAAAGTTTATATTCCCTTTAGGGGTAAGGAGTGAAACAGAATCATCTTTTGAGAACTTATTCTTGGCTTCTAAAGTAAGGGTTTGGTTATCTAGGTCTGAATTAGTGACCTCTGCGACGAAAATTTGTTTCGTTGAGGTGGAATTTCCCGTTTCATAGTTTTGGTATTCATCTGGCACGTGTCTTCGGTAGAAACCTTCAGTAAAGCCGCGGTTTGCCATGCCTTCAAGGTCATCCATAAGGTTCATGCTAAAGTTTTTGCCTGCATGCGCATCATCAATAGCTTGTCGGTAAACTTGTGCGGTGCGCGCAGCGTAATAATAAGATTTTGTACGGCCTTCTATTTTGAGTGATTCAACGCCAATATCGATTAGACGCTTTACGTGCTGTACTGCACGTAAGTCTTTTGAATTCATAATATAAGTGCCGTGCTCATCTTCATAAGCTGGCAAGTACTCACCGGGGCGGCCTTTTTCTTGAAGTAAAAAAAGCGGTGAAACTTTTGATAAATTTTCATCGGCTTGTTTTGCTTGAGTCGGGGTATTGCTGCCATCATATATTTGAACCGGGGAGGTGGGGATGATCTCGCCACCCGTTGACTGTAATGCCTCATGAGTTTGGTATTTCCATCGGCACGAGTTTGTACAAGCACCCTGGTTTGAGTCTCGATGTGTCATATAGCCTGACAGCAAACATCTACCTGAATAAGCAATGCATAAGGCACCATGAACAAATACCTCTATTTCCATTTCTGGGCAGCGTTGTTTTATTTCTTCAATTTCATTGAGCGAGAGCTCTCGTGACAAAATGACTCGGGTGAGGCCTTGCTTCTGCCAAAATTTCACCGTCGCCCAGTTGACTGCATTGGCTTGCACCGAAAGGTGGATAGGTAGATCGGGCCATTTTTCTCGCACCATCATAATGATACCGGGGTCAGACATGATCATTGCATCAGGTTTCATCGCCACAACTTGTTCCATGTCTTTTAAATAGCTTTTTACTTTGTCGTTGTGTGGACTGATATTCGATGCCATATAAAACTGTTTTCCCAAAGAATGTGCCCGCTCAACACCTTTCGCTAAATTTTCGATATGGTTAAATTCATTTTCTCTAACGCGCAAGCTATATCTGGGTTGGCCTGCATACACAGCATCTGCGCCATAGGCGAAAGCATATTCCATATTTTTTAAAGAGCCTGCTGGCGATAATAATTCAGTTTTTTTCATACTTGATCTGCACTTACTTTGTGGGAAAATGATTTTGTTATTGCTCATGCTGCATTGGTGATGACGGGCGTATTATAAGTCTTAAATGAGGAAGAGTAATTGATAAGTATCAAGTGGGTTTTATTTGGATAGACTGATATATATTTTGATTTAAAGTGGTTTAATGTATAAATGAGGCGAGGGTAGGAAGAAGGTCCCCCGACGAAGTACGGTTAACTTTGATCAAGTTAACCGTTTATACCTTGCTTAAAATTTAGCAACGAATTGAAGCCAAACTTTACTGGTGTCAGCTTTTCCACCTTCTGCATCGCCTTGGCTAAAATCTGCTAGCTTCAGTGTGCCTGAATAGTTTTTAGTAAACTTCTGAGTCACAGCAACATCAATTTCACTACCAAAATCCACACTACCTTCGTCGGAGTCAAACTGGTGGTAGGAAAATGATATTTTAGGACCAAACATTTTGCTAGACAATGATAGATATTTGTCTTCTAAACCTACAGTTGGCGTACCCAAAAATTTATCTGCCCAACCATTAAACTTATGATTAGTACCAAGTGGTGTAGAGAATCCTGCATCGCCATCATCAGAACCTAATAATTCATAACCTAGTTTTGCTGTAACGTTTGCTAGGCTTAAGCCACCTTCAAGGCTCATATAGCTTGTTTCAAAATCCGCAGCATTATCTGAAGACTGTTCAGCAAATTCAGCAGTGTAAATGACAGTCATAGCATCGTTAATATCAAACTTGCCATCAGCCCTTAAACCGTAAGTATCACTGATATCTTTTAAATCATACAAATAAGCAGTTAAAGATAAGCCCTTAATGCTTTTATTGTTGATGTTGTAGAGTTGATGATCGTTACCGTCAACATTGCCACCGGTGATCGTATTTACGTTATAAACATTTGCGAATAATAGGGTTGTGTCTGGTAAGCTCGAATTAACAATTGCAAGTGCGTCATAGGTTTGTTCGTTCTGCCTCCAACCCACACCGCCAACAAATCGTTGGTTATCAAGTAATACCTTCTGTCGACCATAGCGAATTAAAGTGTTTTCAGGTGCTGAGTAATCAAGATAAGCTTGATTGATTTCAGTGTATGTTGGGTCTTTTATAACCGCTTCTTCACCGCCTGTGCCATCATTGTAAGCGTCCTCAAATACTACGCTATTGTTGTCCATCTCGAGTGTGGCAGTTGTCTTGTAATAGCTTTTGGTTTTAAAGGTTAACCTTGTTTTTATTGTAGAGGCTTTCGCTTCTCTAGAGCTACCATCCTGGTCAACATATTCATATCGGTATCTTAAGGTTAAATTCGTTTGTGCGTTCGTTATTGCATCAGCAATTGATTGTGCTTCAGTGCTGGTTTCAGCGGCCATAGCAGAAAAAGGTGAACTTAGCCCTAATGCTAAGATAGAGATAGAAAGACTTAGATTAGTTTTTTTCATAAATAAACCCTAATTATGTACATCAATGCCCCGTTAATAATGTGTTCTATTCTGTGTCTGGGGTAGTTGTATTAGATAGGGAACAAGCTAGATGAACAATTCAACTAATGGGGTAATTTAAGGTTGAAGAGTGGGTAGGTTTAAGAGGTTGAGGGTGTATCGTTGATATTTTAAAATGATCTTTAATGCGCCAAATTAAGACGCTTGATATTAAAATGTAGGTCGGGTTTAAACCCGACAAATGTTGATGATTGAGCCTTTGTTGGAATAAATTCCGACCTACCTGATATATGTAGAAGTCTAGAGTGTGTAAAATGAATACGCCCGCAATTATTAAGGGGGCGGTTAAGCGGCGTTATTAACCATCCATACTGCCGCTTCTACTCGAGAGTTTAGTGATAGCTTTTTGAGTATATGTTTAACGTGAACCTTGACGGTGCCGTCTGAAATATCAAGTTCCCGTGCAATAAGCTTGTTACTCATACCTTTAGCAATTAATTTAAGTGTTTCATGTTCGCGGCTTGTCAGCTTTGCGAGTAAGTTGGTTTTATTGCTGGTTTCGCCGCCTCTTATAGCGCCAGCCAAAACGTGGGTTAGTTTTTCACTAATCACCATTCTACCTACAGCGGCTTCTTTCAGTTTTTCCAGGATTTGTTCTGGGTCCATATCTTTTAGTAAGTAACCGTCAGCACCATAAGTAATGGCGCAAATTACATCTTCATCGTTATCGGAGACCGTTAGCATAATAATTCTGGAGGTGATTTCAGCGCTACGCATTGCGCGAAGCGTTTCTAATCCATCCATTCCTTCCATATTCAAATCAAGCACAATCAAGTCTGGCTCATTTTTTTTGGCCATTTCGAGGGCTGTTTTACCATTGCTCGCTTCTCCGATTACCTCTAGCTCGTCTTCAAACTCGATTAGTTGTTTTAGCCCTTTTCTAAGTAAGGGATGATCATCAACTAATAAAATGCTTGCTGGCGTTTGGGTCATGTTTGAAAAATCCTATGTTTGATCACTCAAGGTGTGGCTTTGTCGGTAAATATAATGAGTGATTATTATTAACTAAACCTATTTTGGCAGGTATCAGCTAATGAACAATTGATTTAAGTCATGTGATAACTGTATTAGTAAAATATAACACTTATTTTAGGTCTGTATTCGTACCTATAAATAGCGATCTTGGTCGCTATCAATCTTGCTAGAGTGGCTCTGTTGCTGGGCTTGTTGGTGAGGATACTTACTTTTGGGTAGTTTTTGATTGTTTGAAAATGGCTTTAAGGCTACTACTAAGTGTTGATTGTTTGCCCTTTGTTTTAGATTCATAGTTGATCGTGAATATGAGTTACTAAATTAATTGGGAGAAATTCTATGGCGAATAACAAAGGCTTAGGGCATAGCTCTGGCGCAGATATTCGAAAATGGGATCCTGAGAACGAACAGTTCTGGGAATCTACGGGTAAAAAAATAGCCAACCGTAATTTGTGGATTTCAATCCCCAGCTTACTTTGTGGTTTTGCCGTATGGCTTTATTGGGGGATCATTACCGTTCAGATGTTGAACCTTGGTTTTCCTTATGCAAAATCAGAGCTTTTTTCGTTAATGGCTATTGCAGGCTTGACAGGGGCGACACTTAGAATTCCCAGTAGCTTTTTTGTAAGGCCATTTGGTGGTCGTAATGTTATATTTTTCACGACTGCACTTCTAATGATACCAGCGATTGGTACAGGTTTCGCTCTACAAGACCAGAATACTCCGCTTTGGGTATTTCAGTGTTTAGCGCTTCTATCTGGTTTTGGTGGCGGTAACTTTGCTTCTTCCATGTCAAATATCAATTTTTTCTTCCCTAAAAAGCAACAGGGTTTGGCGCTTGGCTTGAATGCTGGCTTAGGAAACTTTGGTGTCACTACAATGCAGATTGTGGTGCCGCTATTTATGACCTTCGGTATTTTTGGTGGCGACTCAATGGTGCTTCAAAATACTTCGGGTACGTTGATCGGTAAAATTCCGGCTGGTACGGAGTCTTATATTCATAATGCTGGCTTTGTTTGGTTGTTATTGTTGGTACCTTTAGCTGTTGCTGGTTGGTTTGGTATGAATAACTTGCGAGCACCGCATGTATCACCTGAAATACCTGGACCAATGTCGGCATTTGCTGGTATGACGGGGATGTTGTTCGTTGCTTTTGCAACAGCTATTTTCGGGCTTTGGTTATTATTGCCTGAAAAAGTAAATGGCTCAGGTTTTGGTGTACCAAAAGAAATTGTGTTGTTGATTGTTATCACGTTAACCGTGCTGTTATTGAAAAGAATTCCAGGGTCAATTGGCCAGACGCTTGATCGTCAATACAAAATATTCGGAAATAAGCACACTTGGGTTATGAGCGTTATTTACACCATGACATTTGGTTCATTCATTGGCTTTGCTGCATCTTTCCCATTATCTATTAAAGTTATCTTTGGCTACCAGCATGTGATGGTTGATGGTGTGATGAATCATGATATTGTGAATGCTAATGGCCCTAGTGCTTTGATGTATGCGTGGATGGGACCATTTATTGGCGCCTTAATTCGTCCAGTTGGTGGTTGGATTGCAGATAAGGTCGGTGGTGCTTTAGTGACGCAAGTTTGTGCGGCTATCATGGTTGCGGCGGCATTCGGTGTGGCGTACTTCATGAAGTTGGCTTATCAGTCAGCAACGCCTGAAGAGTACTTTGTGTCTTTCTTTGTCTTGTTCTTACTTTTATTTGCTGCGACAGGTATAGGAAATGGTTCAACGTTCCGTACTATTTCAATGGTGTTTAATAAAGAACAAGCAGGTCCGGTGCTAGGTTGGACGTCTGCAGTGGCTGCTTACGGGGCTTTCTATATCCCTAAAGTGTTGGGTGAGCAGATTAAACTGACTACACCAGAAGTTGCGTTATACGGTTTTGCAGCATTCTACGTGGTATGTATGGCGATCAACTTTTGGTTCTACTTACGTAAGAGTGGTGAGCACTACAATCCTTAATCGTTAGGGTAGTGATGTTCTTATAAGAAACTATAAAAAAGGCCTGTTGATGCAGGCCTTTTTTATGGGTGAATCTTAATATGTAAAAGTTCGAGCTCCATCATACCTTTAGAAATTGAGACCTAGATTTATAGAGCAATAACTCAATCCAAAGGCAGGCAAGAACGTGCCAAAAAGAATCTTTTAGTGTTAAGTTTGTAGGATGTGCTTGCGTACCGTTTTTTGGATTAAATACGGGATTTTCTACCTATAAAGTGCATTGGTGCGCCATTACCCTATAGATAAATATAACTAATGCGGTAGCTTTGAGGACGCTCAAGGCATTACTCATAAGATAATGACTTATAAATTTAGGCAAATATTCAGAGGCAACTAAGTGCGACCTTAAGTCGTTCAATAATTTACTGTCAAGTGGACAGTTATGAGCAAAAGCGTTCATTTTTCACTCACTCAAAACTGTTAGCTATGGAGCACAAAACTCCGTTTTTGTTCATGACATTTTTACATTTCAGCGCATTCTTGGGCATAAATCTATTTCATTCAGCGGCGAGTTAGTGCTACAAGCTTACCTTGAGCTAAATAAGTTTGCTCTTTAGTATTTTATATACTGTCAAGGCTCAGACTCTTAGTTTGATTTCCCGCCCTCCTTGTATTCTGATTCATAAGGTATGAACTTTCCAAAGATTTCATTAACTCTTCCGTTTTGCTGCAAAGTGAGAAGGGCTTTATTAAATTTTGTAATTAAATCATTGGCACGTGGAGATGATTTAGAAATAAACATATGGTATGTATATATTATTCCATTTGGAATAATTAAATGGCCTATATCTTCTGGGATGTTATATAAGCCAACAGCATCACCTCCAAAAACAGGTTCAAAGCTATTAGAAAGGACATCACACCGCCCTAGAGACACCTTTTCTAGAGCTGAAATTAATGTTTTTGCTTTATCATCTATCTTTATATTTTTTTTAAGGCCATACGTATTATACAAATATTCATATTGATACCCGAAAACTCCGCATATTGAATAGTTATTTAAATCCGAAGATTTTTTAAACGAAAGTCCGTTGGGGAATTTCTTTTTTGAATAAAATAGAGCGTCATGGGTTTTATATATAGCATTCGACACATAGTATCTTTCAGCTCTTTCTGTATTATAACTGCCATTTACAAAAGCCTCATATTGTTTACTCTCACCATAGTTATAAACTTCGTAAAGGCACCTTTTCCATGGAATCATATGAATCGTATATTCAATGTTTGCAAGTTTAAATGCTTCCCGAAGAAGCTCTGTATTGGCTCCGGAAATATGTTGTTTATCGGGCTTACCATCTTCCCTAGAAAAAAATGAAAACGGAGGCCATTCATTTTGGTCATCACAAACATTAAGAGTGTCGGCAGAAATTGTAAAGGATAGTAGAGGCAAGGAAAAAATACTCAGAATCACATTCTTCAGTTTTCTCATTTGTTGGCCTCTAGTATTGTCTAAACCCTTCTAATAATTTCTTAACCTAAGCTAAGTGTAGTTGAAATTCACGTTCCTTGTTTTTTGCGGAGGCACTCAGTATTGAAAATAAAGATAATCTATTATAAAAATCAGCAGACACTTTACTCTAGAATATTTGAGAGGTTACTGAAACCAGAATCGGCATTTATAAATTGCACAATAGTTTTACTCCAAAAGCTTTTACCAATTTGGTTTCGCTCTGTTCCTTTGGAAAGGCTCCTTATGAATCGAAGCCTAGAGGTTTATTGTTACCAAATAAGAGTATCGCTTTAACCCCTTATCAAACACTATAGAAATAATCTAAATCAAGATAATTAGGCCATATTGAACCTCGTCTTCAGTGACAGCTTAGTGCGAACTTGAGTCACTCTATCATTGGTGGTTCAGCAGCCGACTAGCGGGCATTCAAACCTAAGCTAAGTTGTTGAATGAGTTCAGTTCAAGGGAGTAAGTGAGCTTCTACTTTTAGTTGAAGTTAATTAATGCTCATGAACGTTATTGTTTTGTTCAATTAGATAGCTTGGTTTGAATTGTAATTTTATTTCGGTGTTTCCGTGTTCGACATCATTTTCAGGCGTGCTATTCACTGAAAGGGTTGCATTCAGGTGGCGGCTTCTTTCTTTGATAATCGCTAAGCCGTAATGGTTTAATTTTTCGGGCGATTTAGGTAAGCCAATTCCGTCATCTTTAATGACGAGTTCAATATTTTTATTTTCGTGTTGAAAAAGGCTTATTTTTAGATTTTTACCTTGGGAATGATTCGTGGCATTTTGGCTAGCTTCTCGCATAATTTGTAAAAGATGTATTTCTTCACTTGGGCTAAGAGGTACATCTTTTAGCGCGTAATTAAGGTGAATATCCATATCACTTCTAGCTTTAAGCTGATCTACGGCTTGTAGAATAGCGCCTTCTAAACCGTCATCATCAATTTTCAAACGGAATGTTGTAAGGAGTTCGCGCAGATGCCTATAAGCGGATGACAGTCCTTCTCTCAGTTCATCAATAATAGGCTGTTGTCGTTCAAATTTCTCCAAGTCATGAGACTTTTGAAGGCGGGCAACCTGAATTTTTAGGTAAGAAAGCGACTGTGCGAGCGAGTCGTGCAGTTCACGAGCAATTACGGTGCGTTCGCTTAGCATTGCAAGGCGGTGTTCTTGTTCCTTCGTTTCTTGAAGTGATAAGGCGATAGCGAGTTGGTCGGCACTTGATCTGAGTAATTGGTCTTGCCATGGCTGTAGTGAGGTGCCATCTAATCGTTTAACTTTAATAACACCGTATTGTCTGCTGTTACGGCCAATGGGGAATTTACTGCTGAAACCTAGTGTTTCGACTGAGTTGAATGGTTTGCTCGCTTTGCAAGTGTCGCAAGATGTTTTGGTGCATAGTTTGTTATCGTCTTCATGAGGGTCGATGTGAAAATAGGGTTTTTCACCTTCTGATGTGAATAAGCATAGTTCCATGTCTTGTAACTTAAGTACCTTTGCAAGGTCTTGGAGTGTTTCTTGATAGTCAAAGCCATTGGTTTGCAAATCGAGCATTTTGCGCGCTAATCCAAATGAAAAGGTTAAAACGGTATTGCTTTGTTGTAATGCTGCTGTCCTTTCTTCAACGCGTGTTTCTAGCTGCTTATAGGTTTCAGTTATTGATTGGCTCATTTGATTGAATGTTAGGGCAAGCATAGAAAGTTCATCCTTACCTTCAATTTGAATATCTTGCTCAATATGGCCGTCTCGTATTTTTTCAGCAGCTTGGCTGAGCCGCCTTAACGGTGTCTCAACTCTGTTTCTAAGTAGGTAAAAAATTAAACAGCCCACTAAAGTAGTCAGCAAAAAAACAATCAACTGAAAGGTTCTTAAATCACGTATTTTAGTTTCCGCTTCTTTTTGGAACTGGTTAACGAGGTTGTCAGTGAATGCTACTTGTTTGGTTAGTAATTCATATGTGTCGTTACTTTCGGGGAAGGCTTTAATAAAAGTACGGACAGTATTAAACCAATGGTCTGACCCTAAAAAAAAAGCTTTGGTTAAGTCTGTTTGTCTTTTTGATGATCTGACATGTGAAAAAAGAGGATTTGTCCATGTGTCATCAAGACTTTTAACTAAAGTGTTGACTGATTTTGGGTCATGGGTAAGGGCTAGGCCAATATGGTAGGTTTTCATGCGCATAGACCCTGAAAGGTTTATTGCTTGTGCGTCTGTATCTGCTTGTTCGCTTATCCAAAAAGAAAAGAAAATTGAAAGTAATGTAATCCCAATGATGGTAAAGAGTGAAAGGTGGATGTAATTCATTACTGAGCGGAAAAAATGTTGTTTTTGCTGAGTCATATTGATCTACCTATTAAGAACGATAACGACATATTTTGAAAGTATGAATATATAAAGTGCATGCGAATCAGTGTGTTACGTATTTTACTGTATAGCCCTTTGTGGGTAGAAGTAAGTATTATCTTCTACCTTAAGCTTACCTGTGTTGATGTAGGTCAACTCGCTTGTCTTATTTAGTTTTTATACTTTCTTCAATTCGTGCAATGAAGCGTTTATGGAACTCTTAAATCGCTTCATTAATCATTATTCAATAATGATTAACGCGCTCAGAATAACGATTGTTTATTTCACAATAATCATGATGAAAGAACCAGGGTGAGGAACCACTAATGAGTCAGTTTTTAGACAGGTTGCGTTTTTTCAAAACGAAGAAGCAGGACTTTGCCTCCGGGCATGGCGTTACAACAAATGAAGATCGTGGTTGGGAAGATGGCTATCGCCGTCGGTGGCAGCACGACAAAATTGTACGCTCTACACATGGCGTAAATTGCACCGGCTCTTGTAGCTGGAAAGTTTACGTTAAAGATGGTTTGGTTACTTGGGAAACTCAGCAAACTGATTACCCTCGTACTCGTCCAGACTTACCTAACCATGAGCCTCGTGGTTGTCCTCGTGGTGCAAGCTACTCTTGGTATATTTATAGTGCGAACCGCCTTAAATATCCTAAAGTTCGTAAAGCGTTATTGAAACTATGGCGTGAAGCGAAAGCGGAGCATAGTGACCCAGTTAAAGCATGGGAATCAATTGTTTCTGATCCGGTTAAACAGAAGTCTTATAAAACTAAACGTGGTTTGGGTGGCTTGGTTCGTTCTGACTGGAAAGAAGTGAATGAGTTGATTGCGGCTTCAAACGTTTATACCGCTAAGACTTATGGTCCTGACCGTATTTCTGGTTTCTCTCCGATCCCTGCAATGTCGATGGTTTCTTATGCGGCTGGCTCTCGATACTTGTCTCTTATCGGTGGTAACTGCTTAAGTTTTTACGATTGGTATTGTGATTTACCGCCTGCATCACCACAGGTTTGGGGTGAGCAGACAGATGTTCCTGAATCGGCTGATTGGTACAACTCAGGCTACATCATCGCTTGGGGCTCTAATGTTCCTCAAACACGTACGCCCGATGCGCATTTCTTTACTGAAGTTCGTTATAAGGGTACTAAAACTGTTTCAATTACGCCTGACTATTCAGAAGTAGCCAAGCTAACAGATGAGTGGGTTCACGCGAAGCAAGGTACAGATTCCGCCGTTGCGATGGCAATGGGTCACGTGATTTTGAAAGAATTTCATGTTGATAAACCAAGTGCTTACTTTACTGAATATGTTCGTACCACAACTGATTTTCCTTACTTAGTCTTGCTTGATGAGTCTACACAAGGTTTGCAGCAAGGGCGCTTCTTACGTGCTTCAGATCTAGATGGCAATTTAGGTCAAGATAACAATCCTGAATGGAAAACGATTGCAGTGAATGACGCTGACGGATCGTTAGTGTCACCAACCGGGTCGATTGGTTATCGTTGGGGCGAAAAAGGTAAGTGGAACATTGATCAATTAGATGGGAACACAGGCTCTGAAATTAAGCTTGGTCTTTCTTTGAAAGGCACTGCTGATGAAGTGGTTGAAGTTTCTTTCCCTTATTTTGGTTGTCAAGAACACGAGTTTGGCTACTTTGAACATACAGATCATAACGAAAACCAACTGCGCAAAGTGCCCGCTAAACGCGTTAAGTTAGCGGATGGTAGTGAGCGATTAGTTGCCAGCGTGTTTGATTTAACTTTAGCAAACTACGGTGTTGAACATGGACTGAATTGTCCAAATTCTGCATCAAGTTTTGATGAAGACAAACCTTATACACCGGCTTGGCAAGAAAGAATTACCGGTGTTAAGCGTGCGCAGATTATTAAAATTGCACGTGAATTTGGTAGCAATGCTGACAAAACCAAGGGTCGCAGCATGATAATCATCGGTGCTGCGATGAATCACTGGTACAACATGGATATGAACTACCGTGGTGTCATCAATATGCTGATGATGTGTGGTTGTATCGGCCAGTCTGGTGGTGGTTGGGCTCACTATGTAGGGCAAGAAAAACTACGTCCTCAGTGTGGTTGGTTGCCGTTAGCATTTGGTTTGGATTGGCAGCGCCCACCGCGTCAAATGAATGGAACGTCTTACTTCTATAACCATGCTAATCAATGGCGTTATGAGAAGTTAGAAATGACTGAAGTTGTATCGCCATTGGCTGACAAATCAAAGTGGCAGGCTTCTATTCTTGACTACAATACGCGTGCAGAAAGAATGGGTTGGTTACCCTCTGCGCCTCAGTTAGATATTAACCCACTTCAGTTAACAAAAGATGCGGTTGCTGCGGGTAAAACACCTCAAGAGTACACGGTAGAGCGTTTAAAGAGTGGTAAATTGAAGTTTGCGTGTGAAGATCCTGATGCGATTCAGAACCATCCGCATAATTTGTTTATCTGGCGTTCAAACTTGCTAGGTTCTTCGGGTAAAGGTCATGAATATATGTTGCGTCACCTACTGGGTACAAAACATGGTTTGATGGGTAAAGACCTTGACGAACGTGGTGCGACGAAACCTGAAGATGTGAAATGGCATGATGAGGCGGTAGAAGGAAAAATCGATTTATTGGTCACTTTAGATTTCCGTATGTCGACCACGTGCTTGTACTCAGATGTTATCTTGCCAACGGCAACTTGGTATGAAAAAGATGATATGAATACTTCGGATATGCATCCATTTATTCACCCACTTTCAAAAGCTGTTGACCCTGTTTGGGAGTCTAGATCTGATTGGGATATTTTCAAAGGTGTTGCAAAAGAATTTTCTAAGCTTTGTGAGGGGCACCTAGGGGTCGAACAAGATCTCGTGACAGTACCGCTTCAGCACGACAGCCCAGGTGAGCTTGCTCAACCAGATGGCGTAAAAGCTTGGTGGAAAGGTGAGTGTGACCTGATTCCTGGAAAAACTGCGCCAAACTTAGTGGTTGTAGAGCGCGATTATCCGAATACCTATAAACGTTTTACTTCGCTAGGTCCGTTATTGGAGAAGCTAGGTAATGGTGGTAAAGGGATTAACTGGAATACCGAAGATGAAGTGAAATTCTTGGGTGAATTGAACTATAAGCATACCGATGAAGGTATTCATAAGGGCCGTCCTAAGATCGAAACGGCCATTGATGCAGCGGAAGTTATCTTAAGCTTGGCACCAGAAACAAACGGGCAGGTTGCCGTTAAAGCATGGGCTGCACTGTCTGAATTTACCGGTAAAGATCATACGCATTTAGCGCGACCAAAAGAAGATGAGAAAATTCGCTTCAAAGATATTCAGGCTCAGCCGCGAAAAATTATTTCTTCGCCAACTTGGTCTGGTTTAGAAGACGAGCATGTTTCTTATAACGCAGGTTACACGAATGTTCATGAGCAGATTCCTTGGAGAACAGTTACAGGGCGTCAGCAGTTTTATCAAGATCATGAGTGGATGCGTGACTTTGGCGAAACCCAGTGTTTGTATAAACCACCGATAAATATGAAAACAGTTCGGCCACTATTAGGTAAAAAACCTAATGGCAATCAAGAGCTTGTTTTGAATTGGATTACGCCGCACCAGAAGTGGGGAATTCACTCCACATATTCTGACAACCTATTGATGCTCACGCTTTCACGTGGTGGCCCAATTATCTGGATTAGTGAAGATGACGCGAAATCTGCTGGCATTGAAGATAACGATTGGATTGAAGCCTTTAACGTAAATGGTGCGGTGGCTGCAAGAGCCGTGGTGTCTCAGCGAGTGCCTATTGGCATGAGCATGATGTACCACGCTCAAGAGCGTCAGGTAAATATGCCGGGTGCAGAAACAACGAAAACACGTGGTGGTATGCATAACTCAGTTACAAGAGCTGTGATGAAGCCAACACATATGATTGGTGGTTATGCACAACAATCTTATGGCTTTAACTACTACGGCACAGTGGGTTGTAACCGTGATGAGTTTGTAATTGTTCGTAAGATGGACAAGATTGATTGGCTAGAAGAGACCGTCGAGTCAGCAGAGACAGGAGCGAAGCTATGAAAGTACGTGCACAAATAGGCATGGTCCTGAACCTGGACAAATGTATCGGTTGCCATACTTGTTCCATTACATGTAAAAATGTTTGGACGAGCCGCGACGGTGTTGAATATGCATGGTTTAACAATGTTGAATCTAAGCCCGGTATCGGATTTCCTAAAGAATGGGAGAATCAGGAAAAATGGAATGGCGGTTGGACGCGTGGTAAAGATGGTAAGTTAACGCCTCGTCAGGGTAATAAACTGCGGGTTATCGCGAATATTTTTGGTAACCCAGATTTACCTGAAATTGATGATTACTACGAACCTTTCGACTACGATTACGAGCATTTACACACAGCTCCTGAAAGTAAGCATCAGCCGACAGCACGCCCCAAGTCGTTGATTACCGGTAAGAAGATGGAAAAGATCAACTGGGGGCCAAACTGGGAAGAAATTCTTGGTACTGAGTTTGATAAACGTAAAGCGGATGCGAACTTTAATGAAGTCGCTCAAAAAGACATTTATGGTCAGTTTGAAAAAACCTTCATGATGTATCTGCCACGTTTATGTGAGCACTGCTTGAATCCTACGTGTGTTGCAAGTTGCCCATCAGGTGCAATCTACAAACGCGAAGAAGACGGTATTGTATTGATTGACCAAGACAAGTGTCGTGGTTGGAGAATGTGCGTATCGGGTTGCCCATACAAGAAGATTTATTACAACTGGAAGTCCGGTAAGTCAGAAAAATGTATTTTCTGTTACCCACGTATTGAAGCGGGTCAGCCGACTGTTTGTTCTGAAACGTGTGTAGGTCGTATTCGTTACTTAGGTGTGTTGCTTTATGACGCAGACCGCATAGAAGAAGCAGCAAGTACACCTTTAGAGAAAGATCTATACCAAGCTCAATTAGACGTGTTTTTGGACCCTAATGATCCGAAAGTACAAGAAGCTGCACGTGCAGAAGGTATTCCGGATTCATGGATAACTTCAGCTCAGGCTTCACCGGTTTATAAAATGGCGATGGATTGGAAGGTGGCTTTACCGCTTCACCCTGAGTACAGAACATTACCAATGGTTTGGTACGTTCCGCCACTATCACCGATCCAAAATGCCGCAGAGCAGGGCAACATTGGTATGGATGGTGTGATACCGGACATTAAGTCTTTGCGTATACCTGTTCGTTATCTCGCTAACTTATTAACGGCGGGTGATGAAGCGCCTGTGGTAAGAGCTTTGGAAAGAATGCTTACCATGCGTTCATTCAAACGTTCTCAACAGGTGGATGGTAGAGAAGATTTAGACGTGCTTAAGAAAGCAGGTTTGACTGCGCTACAAGTTGAAGAGATGTATCGCTACATGGCGATTGCGAACTATGAAGACCGTTTCGTTATCCCATCAAGCCATAAAGAATATGCGGAAGATGCTTACGACATGAAGAGTTCATGTGGTTTCACTTTTGGTAATGGTTGTAGTGATGGTACGAGCGAAGTCAATATATTTGGTGGTAATAAACCAAGTAATCGCGCCAATATTATCGCTGTATCTAAAGGGGATTGATTATGTCTGAATCAACTATTATTGAGTCAAATATGTCTGAATCAAATATGGATATCCTTAAAGTGCTGTCTTGTTTGATTGACTATCCGCGTGAGGAGGTTGTATCAAATAAAGACGCGCTTGATGAGGTAATTCAAAGCTCCGGCCTTGAATCGCCCTTAAAAACTAAGCTGCTTACATTTGTCGACAACCATACTTCGAAAGAGTTGTTGGTGTGGCAAAGTGAATATGATGCGCTTTTTGAACGAGGGCGATCGTTAGCGCTTTGGTTGTTTGAGCATGTGCATGGTGAATCAAGAGATCGTGGTCAAGCGATGGTTGATTTGACAGCGATGTATCGTGAGGCAGGGTTGGAGCTTAGTCAGCATGAGTTGCCTGATTATATTCCGCTCTTCCTAGAGTTTCTTTCCACGCAAGGTGAAGAAAATGCTCAGAAATGGATACAGGATATGGAACATATCTTAGGGCTCTTATTCTGTCGACTTGAAAAACGAAACAGCGAATATGCTGTTTTGTTTGAAGCGTTGCTCACTATTGCAGACAGTGCAGTTGATCTTGATGATATTCGTGCACAAATAGCGGGTGAAAAACGAGATGATACTAAAGAAGCGCTAGATAAAGAGTGGGAAGAGGAAGAGGTAACGTTCGGTGCTGACTCATTAGAAAAGAGTTGTGATTCAGCAGTAAATCGACCCAGTGAATCTCAACGGCGTGATCAGGATATCCCAATTTCTTGGGTAGATTTTGATACATCTATACAGGGCGCACCTTTAGCAGGTGCTGCTATACCATCAGCACAACCTTTATCAGATACAAGAGGGTAAGGACAATGGATTACTTAAATCATTTATTCTTTGGGATCTATCCCTACATTGCACTTACTGTGTTTGTGTTGGGATCGATTGTTCGCTACGACCGTGATCAATATACCTGGAAAACAGGTTCTAGCCAGCTACTAGAAAGCAAACAACTTAGAAAGGGTAGCTTACCTTTTCATGTCGGTATAATTGCTGTGCTAGCAGGTCACTTTGTTGGCTTGTTAACCCCTAAAGCAGTTTGGCATGTTTTGGGTGTTTCAACAGAGCTAAAGCAGATGATTGCAATGGGGATGGGGGGCATTTTTGGCCTATTATGTCTTTACGGCATGATTATCCTTGTGAAACGTCGTTTGGGTAATGAACGCGTTCGTGCAACAAGTTCTACGATGGATATTGTCATTTTATTGATGTTACTGGCTCAACTGTTGTTAGGTCTAATATCGATTGGCGTTTCAGCCGGTCATATGGATGGTGCAGAGATGCTTAAATTAATGTCTTGGGCTCAAAATACCGTTTTATTGAGTGGTGTTGAAGCATCAGCGGCGATTGCAGATGTGCATATCATCTTTAAACTGCATGTATTCTTGGGGATGACATTGTTTTTGGTCTTTCCATTCAGCCGTTTAGTTCACGTATGGAGTGTGCCTGTTAAATACTTCTCACGTAACTATCAGGTTGTACGTTCTAAGAAAGCATTATAGTTTTTAGAATTATAGGTAGGTTGGGGTGGGCATCGCGAACCCCAACATCAAAGATTTCCCTTTTATATTAGGAGTCTCGCATGATCCGCGTGAACAGCACTGAATTTGACGAAACTGCAATTGTAAAAGAAATGCAGTACCACACAGCAGAAACGCATACTGAAGCAAAGAATAAAGCGAGTGAAGCGCTAATTATCAGTGAGTTACTCAAGCAAAGAGCTTCTGTATTAAAACTTGAAGGGACTGATGTAAAAATTGTCATGAGTGATGGCAAAGAAAATGAAGATGCGTTTTTAGATACATTGCTAGCATTGGAAGTAGATTTTCCAAAAGCGAGTGAAGAAGATAGCCGAAACTACTTTAGAGCAAACCCCAAAAAATTCATGACAACGCCGTTAATCGAAGCAAAACATATTTTACTTGAAGCTGCGCCAGATGATGCAAATGCACGGTCAGAAGCGATTGAGTTAGCTGAGCAACTTATTAAACGACTAGATGATGATCCAGCCTTATTTTCTGATTTAGCGACCTTGCATTCTAAATGCCCTTCTGCAAAAACAGGTGGACAGTTAGGTCAATTAGGTAAAGGACAGACCGTTCCTGAGTTCGAAAGACAATTATTTAATTGTTCCTTAGGCTTAGCGAGTGCGTCGGTTGAAAGCAGATATGGCGTGCATATCGTTTATCTTGATCGTCGTGTTGAAGGTAAAGTACTGCCTTATGAAATGGTTAAAGAACGTATTTCAGACTACCTTAATGAAAAAGTACGGCGTAAAGCGATTGCTCAATATATTCATACGCTTGTATCGGATGCAGACATAGAAGGTTTTGATTTTGCGGTTTCTGACTCTCCATTGATGCAGTAAGTTTTTCTAAAGCACGTTATTCTAATGTGATTTTATAGGGTGTACTTGCGCACCAATGATGGCTAGCATCAAATTTCGGTGCGCAAGCACACCCTATAAATTGTACTATCTTACTTTTTATTCTCTGTGTTTTTTCTAAAAAATAAACAGTGATTAATTTTGTATAGATGCACCTCGTAAGACCTCGTTATCAAATACCTTTTTATCCAATACTCATGATTAAAGCCTGCTTGATACAAATCAATGTGATTGACTGGTGAGCGTAATATTATCTAACTACTACTAAACAGGAGAAATAACGTGGTTAGCCCGATACATCGTAAACAGTTACAAGGCCTTATTCAGAAGTATCAGGTGAATGGCCCTCGCTATACCTCTTATCCGAGTGCTTTAAAGTTTAACGAGAATTTTACTGACCAAGACTATTATGCTCAGGTTGAGTCTAGTAATCAGTATGTTGTGCCGAAGCCTTTATCCGTCTATATCCATATTCCATTTTGTGCTTCGCTTTGCTATTACTGTGGTTGCAACAAAGTTGTCAGTCGAAAAAAAGGCATTGCTAACGACTATTTGGAATCTTTGTATAAAGAAATCGAGCTTCAAGCGGCATTATATGAAGATGATCGATTATTAGAGCAAATTCATTTTGGTGGTGGAACACCTACTTATTTAACGCCAAAGCAGCTTGAAGAGTTGCTGGGTGTGTTGGCGCAACATTTTCATCTAGCGCTACCAAATAAATTGGAGCTAGGGATTGAAGTGGATCCTAGAAGTGTTACTGATCAGACGATTACTGAGATAATAGAGCTTGGCTTTAACCGAATAAGTATTGGGGTGCAGGATTTTGACCCTGAAGTGCAAGTAGCAATTAATCGAGTTCAAAGTAAAGAGCAAGTTACCTCTGTGATTGAAGCGGCACGCCAAAATGGCGTTAAGTCAGTTTCTCTTGATTTAATTTATGGTTTGCCTAAACAAACGAAAGAAAGCTTTAAGCGTACTATTGATGAAGTTATTGCAATTTGCCCCGCTAGAATCGCTTTGTATCATTACGCTCACATGCCTAATCAAATAAACTCCCAGCGCTTAATCGACGAAAGCACTTTGCCAAGTAGTAGTGAAAAAATTGCGATGTTTTCCGAGACGATTGGTCGGCTGATTGATGCAGGATATATTTATATAGGCATGGATCATTTTGCTTTAGCTGACGACTCTTTAGCGCAAGCACTAACGAGTGGCGGGCTTCAGCGTAATTTTCAAGGTTATTCTACGCATGCAGAGTGCGACATTATCGGCTTAGGCGTCAGTGCTATCAGTAATGTGAATGCATCATTTTGCCAAAACACCAAGTCTATAAGTGATTACAAAGAAATGCTCGCTAAGCAAAAATTGCCAATCGAAAAAGGTATTACTCTAAATAAGGATGATCAGGTTCGTGCTGAGGTGATACAGCGTCTGATGTGTGATGGTATTGTCGACTATTGCAAAGTAGGAGAGCAGTGTCATATTCAATTTCAGCACTATTTTCATGAGGAGATCTTAGCTTTAGATCAGTTCGCAAAAGATGACTTGATTCAAATTAGTCAATCAGGCTTTATAGTGACGGAACGAGGTCGTTTTTTCTTACGAAATATTGCGATGGTATTTGATATATATTTGCCTAAAATTAGCTTGCAGAAGGTGAGTCAGTCTAGTTATAGTAAAACTATATGACTTAACCTCGCATAAGGCTAAATATGACAGCATCAGAATTAGGCGTTCTACAGAATCAATCTCGATGTAGTCAGTGTGCGCTAGGCAAAATATGTTTGCCGATGGGCTTAAATCATAGTGATATGAGTCGCTTGGAAGAAATAATTAAAACAACCAAACCTTACCAAGTTGATGACAAAGTTTATGAGGCGGGTGGTCCACTCCGTAACGTCTATGCTGTAAAGTCTGGTATGTTTAAGTCATATATCATTGATGCTGATGGCAATGAGCATATCGTAGCATTTCATCTGCCTGGTGAATTATTTGGCCTTGACGCTATTCATGCAAAACGGTATATCTCTACTGCCAAAGCCATTGGTACTTCTACCGTTTGCGCGATCGAGTACGAAAGCCTTACATCGTTATCCTTATCACTACCAACACTTCAGAAGCAGTTAATGAACCTTATGAGTAAAGAGTTCTCAAGCGCTCAAGCTTTATTGGCAGAACAATCTGCCGATCGTAAGTTAGCGGGATTTTTGCTGGGCTTATCAACTCGTTTTAAACTTCGAGGCTATTCTGAGACGACCTTTAATCTTGCGATGCAACGTAGCGATATTGCGAATAATTTAAATATGGCGCCTGAAACGGTAAGTCGAATGTTTAAGCGGTTAAAAAGTGAAGGCGTCATCGAACTTAATGTTAATGAAGTGACTATTTTAGATATGCCGCAACTGCTAACACTTTCGGGCTGTTTAAGCACTTGTTGAGTTAATAATGCCTCAGTTTGAGTGGGTCACGAGAACCCTTAACCCTCCTAGCATCAATCTTATAAAGTTCGATACCCTTCTCAGCGTAGGGTTCTGCCTGGTCTATTCGTAAGCGACTAGAAATACATCCTTCTCCTTTCATTATTACTTTAGAGTTTTTTTATTTTTTGAACTCGAATTTAGCGCGCGCACTCTTTTCTTGTACGTTTTACTCTAATGCATATAGATAATTAGGAGGGTTTTGGATAGATCGTGAGTTTCTGAATTCAGATGACGCACTTCACATTAACCGTTTTTGACAAAAAACGCTCCTGTTTTAACAATGATTATAATGCTGAAACAAAGCTTAATAACTCTATTGGCACGCTAATGCTCTGATGAGAATTTTGCTGGCAAGAGGCCTGAGTCAAAGTGTTAATAGGGTTAGTTAAAACAAATAAAATAAAATTCTTCAAGGAGAATGACATGAGAAGTACAAAAAAAATTGCTTTAGTTGCTGCAATGGTAGCGGCGTCATCAGTACAAGCTGAAATGGTTGCCTTAGATGATGCCTCAATGAGCGAAGCAACGGGTCAAGCAGGTTTAACTATTGACATCAATGACTTAGAGTTAAAAGTTGGTGCTTTTGATTATAAAGACCAGGGTTTTTTATCAGTCAAAGATTTCAGGTTTGGTGTGGCAGATGAGTTGAGTGGCGATAAGTTTGACAATATTAGGATGACGCTTGATATCGTGGGTGCGGGTACAAATGGTATTGGTGCGGATGGTTCAGGTGAAGATTTAGGTGAGGATAAGTTAGGTGCTCATTTTATTGAGCAAGCAGCGGCACTCGTTGGTGGAAGTGCAGGCGCTGGTTATGTGGATCAGGCTGCGGATATTACTGATGGTGATCTTGTGATTAGTTTCCGTACAATGGATCTGACTAATATTTTTAATGCCGTTGATTTCGGTTTAGATATTGGTTCGATCGGTCTAGGCGCGTCAACTGAAACGGTTGGTCAAGTAAATGACGGTACTGTATTTCTTGCTAACCTAGAACTCGATGGTTTCTTGGGGCCGGTTGATATCATTATTGATGGTGGTGATTCTGGAATGAATATTTCAGGATATTTCAATGCAGCAGGTCATGTCGATCAGCCTTTTAAAGCGGTTCAAACTGATTTTTATATCCATAATAGTCGTGGTGTGAGTACTGTTTGGTTAGATACGCAAGATAAAAGTAATTCAATGGCACACATTCAAATAAATATTTCAAAGAAGCATGATTATCTGTCGGTAGGTCAAACAGCTTTAGCCTTTGACTTGCAGAATTTTGAAGCAGATCTTGATTTTGAAAACGTAACATTAGGTACTTTTGCAGGTGCTGATGGTCGTGGAATTGGAGATATCTATTTTACAGACCTGTCAATTCGTGCAGAGACTGTTGTGTACGGTCACTAAGAGTGTTTAGTGAGGCTTGTAAGGCCTGATGAGGTTTTATTAATGCTCCTAGCACTTATTAGGTAAGGTGTTGTTGGAAGTTTAATGGCTGCTTTAAATAGAGGTGGTTGTTAGGCTTCTGGTTTTATTTTGGTTGGGTATTTATTTGGTTTATTTTGAAATGGATAAAATTATTCCTTTGTTAAGGTCTGTGTCGTTCTGTACATTTTTGATTTTGCTTATGTGCTTTGGTATAGCCTCGGCAAATGAAGATTATGAGCCATCTGTTGATCTCAATATAGAGCTTGCAAGAGAAGAAACACGAGAAAATTTGAAGTATTTACTGGGTGTTGTTTTAAAAAAAACATCCTCTATGCAGGAGAAATACGGTGATTTTTCCCCTTATGGTGCAGCTTTGTTTAAGGATGGGAGTATTAAGTACATTTGGTATGCAAAACCAGGTCAGATTGTAAAAGAACCTGCTAAAAGCTTGCCGCTAATTCGCGGGGCATTACAGTCGCAGGTATTGTCAGGAAAAATTGTCGGTTCGGCTGTGATTTATAAGTATCAAAAAAAGGCTCAGGATTCATTACAGTTAAATGTTGAGTTGGAATACCAGACTGGCTTAGCACTTGCCTATGCGTCTGAAATGATGATTGATGTAAATAACAATATTTCGTGGGGGAATAATGAACAGGTTAATTTTGAGCCTAGAGTATTTCTTTTGCAAGAACAGGCTGTGGGAAAAGGTATGGAAAATTCCGTTCAAGGCCCAGGATAAGAGGTGCCAGAGAAATAAAAGGGAAGAGTTTTGATGCATAATCTTTATGTTAAGTTGTAATTGAATTAAATAGTTGATATCAAGAAGTTACTGGCCTTTGAGGTCATTTTTTAATTCCTTTCGAATTTCTCCCGGTGTTTTTCCTGTCCAGCTTCGATAAGCGCGTGTAAAGCTTGCTTGGTCGCCAAATCCTAATTTGTTAGCAATTTTATTAAGTGGCATTGGTGTGTCTCGCAAGTAAAGGTCGGCGTAGTCTTGTCTCACTTTGCTGCTGATTTCTCGAAAAGAAGTGCCTTCATCTGCTAGTTGCTGGCGTAAGTAGCGTGAACTCATGTTAAGTAGTGTCGCGCTTCGTTCAATACTTGCTAAGTTGGGCGACTTCTTTATATGGTCATGTACTTTTGTAGCGGTATTGTTTGCTAAGTCGATATTAGAGTCGTTCTTATCTGATTTTTGCTGGTGATTATTTTCAGCAAGCGAATAGGAGATAGTGAGCTCCTTATCTGCGTTCTTTTGTTGTGTGTTGATTTGTCTTACGTGAGAAAGAACGACACGATTTTTTGCAGTGTTAAAGTTCCAATGAGAATTCGGTGCTATTGAAGTCCATTCCGCTTCCGTTTTATTGGATGGGAAGTCGATGTCGAAGTGTAAACTGTTACATATTTGTTTTGAAACAGAATAGATACTACCCATATACATTTTTGCAAGGAATGAGCGTGTAGTATCAATATCCCAGAAATCATTTAATTCAATGATTGTATCACGCCCACACCTTACTACTTCCATCTCAAACAAGGGGATGCAAATTTGCATATGTTTGACGATGGTTTCTACTTTTTGTTGAAAGTTTTCATTGCTCAATAGGGAGTAACCGAAGAGGCCGTGTTTGCCAAGATCAAGTTGTTGGCCAAACTCAAAAGCTGCGGTTTCATCATTAAGTAACCAGTCGGAAGTTTCCAAAATTGGAATCATTTGATTTATTGATATGTGGCCATCTAATTTTCCAATTAAGTCTTTTGCACTAGGGCAGTGTGCAAGTATTGCGTCTGTAGTAATTCCTTTTGTTTTGAGGAAGCTAAAAAATAGAGCGGCATAATTTGAGGAGATCAAAGGAACGTCATAATTTTGCGTGTCTTTCGTTTCTGCTGCGCTCATTGTAAATTCCATTTTATTTTTGATGCGCTATTGTATTGTGTTTACAAGTGTAAATAAAAGTTATACTTTTTTTATTATTTTAAAAATTGATTATGTTCACATATTCTGAGGGCATGGTTCTCACATGCTGAAAAAAACACGTCTGCTTAATGAGATAAATACGTTTAATAAAGTAATGAAAGTGCCTTTTGTTATGGTTTTGCTTGGATATAATTAAAGTTTTACTTGGTTTTTTTTATGAGTGAAAATTTGTTGTTTCTTAGTTGGTGTATCATTTTGATGATCAATAAACTATTTGATAACTTTGCGAACACTTGTGTTGTTTAAGCAACAAATCATAACTGCCGATTTTATCACACTTACCTATTTTGACAAAAAAAACACCTATTTTAACAATGACTATTTGTTTGAATAATCGCTTAATGAGCGCCAGAAGACTGATGGAAGTAATGCAAGTATCAGAAGTTGAATGTATGAAGTTTATTGAATGCAAGGTCAGAGTTCAGGTAAGGATGATCGCTTTTTGCAGGTGCTGGATATCGTTATATACATTGAATGCATTTCTTGTCTTTTACGTTGCTTAATCGCATTAAAAAAATAATTAATTTGAATACTCAGGAGTGAATAAATCATGAAAACAAAAACTTTTAAGGTTAATCCAATACGTGCAGCGATCATAGGTTGTACGCTTATGGCGGCAAACGGTGCAGCAGTGGCGGCGCCTGTTAATACATCGTTAGAATTTACCTGTCCTTTCCCTTTAATAGGCGATCAAATTATTATTGCCAATATTTCTGCTGATTATCCTGAGTCAATTGTGATCGGAGCCAACGGTGCGCCAGTTGAGTTGCCGCCAGTACAGGTTGATGCGATCACTATTGTTCCTGATAAAGCGCGTCAAGGTCTAGCGTTTGTTGATGCAACAACGATTACCGGTGTTGCTCATAGTGTAAATACGTTTCATACAGCCGTTGGTCCTATTGCGAATAATACAGATTTAGCGATTGTAGATACGACTATCCCAGCAAGTGAAAGTGGTCCATTTGATGTGCCAGCTGCAGGTGTTTCTCCAGCGCAGACGTTTGATGCCTCTCATGTTGGTGCTGTAACACTGACCGTTGACGACTTGATAATGGACTTAAGAAACCTCAAGGCTGATGGTTCTGTTGCTCCCGCACCTGTTGGCGAATTTTCAGCAGACTGTGCTTTGAACCCAGGTCAAGATAATGTATTGACGACTATTCAGGTGACAACTGCTTTAGCGGATGCTGAGATTGAAATTGAACCAACAACGATAGACTTTGGTATTAACTTATTAGGGCAGTCCGCAGCAGAGTCTGTGACCGTTCGTAATACTGGTGGTGCTATTCTTGGTGTCAATGCAATCAGTATTTCTGGTGCAGATGCTTCAGCTTTCTCTGAAACTAATAACTGTACAACGGTTGATGCTGGTGAAAGCTGTACAGCAACCGTTACCTATACCGCTTCTGAAGTAGGCGCACAAAACGCAAGCCTAGTGATTAACTCTACTGATGCGGATGAACCTGTTGTTTCTGTAACCTTAAATGGTACGGGTGCAATTGAAGATAAACCTGAAATTAATGTTGTTGCTACAGGGCTTGATTTTGGAGCAATTGAAGAAGGTACAAGCGCAACTCAAACCATTCTGATTGAAAATATTGGCACAGCGCCATTAACTATCTCTGGTGTAGTAGTTAGCAACACTCAAGGCGCTGAATTTAGTGTGACTGAAAATTGTTCTAACATTGCAGTAGCAGATAGTTGTTCTGAAACAGTTACGTTTGACGCTGTAGAAGGCGAGAGTTTTGGAACCGTTGTGATTTCTTCTGACGATGAAGACGAAGCAACAACGTTAGTTAGTCTAGCAGGTGTGGGCGAGGCGGAAATCATTGTACCTGTTGATCCATGTGAGCTAGATCCTACATTACCTGAGTGTGATGATGGCGATCTAATTATTCCTGTAGCACTTGATGTGGCAGGTAGTACTTATATTGCAGCAAACCACGGTACGGTACCTCTTTCAGGTGTTATCCAGAGTGAATTTAATCTTACTCAAGGGTCATTTACGGGAGATCTAAATCTTGCGCCAACTCAGGGTAGCTTTGAAATTATCAAGGGTTGGAGTCGGTATCAAGCCACTGCTAGTATCGAGTTTGAGCCAGTAGGTGAAACAGTTGGCACTTTGGTTGATGGCGTTTTAGTCGCGACCTCTCAAGCGTATGTGAAGTTGCCTAAAGTGACTAAAACGTTGTTTGGGTTGGTTAATTGGAAAATTGGTGGAGGTAATGAGTGTCGTACTAAAGAGCCAGTAACCTTTACAATTACTTCAGAAAATGGCGAATATTTTGACGCGTTATCAGGAGGTGTTGTGTCAGGAGAATATACCATGTCAGAGCTTGAGAACTGCGGTGTATTGACAAGTATTCTTAGCTCAAAGTTAGCTGGACCAGGTAATACAATCAATTTATCGTTGACGCCTGATTTGTAAGTAAGATTCGCTTAGGCGGTTAGTCTCTCTTGTTTGCATTCAGGTCGGCAAATTGAGACTTTTTAAGCGTTTGTTGTTATGGCAAACGCTTTTTTTGTGTCTGTAATATATTAATTAGTTCCAAATTATTCTTCACTTCTATGTTGTTCATTATTTTTCGAACTCGTTTTTGTTTGTCAGGTTTTGAGTTGTCTTGTGTGAGTTCGCATTTACCGTTTATAACAAAGAAATAACCTATTTTGACAATGCTTAATTCTTCGCAAAAGCGGTTAAATGACTTCTTAAGCCTTATGGAGTAAAGGGGGGGAGTTGGATGTATGAGGTGTGTTCAATGCAAAGGCAGGTTTTAGCTTGGGAAATACTGCCCTGTAGGTAAGGTTGGTTGTTATGTTGCAGGTGAGAGTGTTTGTTTATTTTATTGGTGGCATTTCTCGTCTTCTAAATCATTTATAAGTGTTTAAAGAATAATAAAAGCAGTTTTTTATATAAGAATTAATAGGTGTATAAACCATGAAAGTAAAAAAATTTAATATTAGTCGAATACACGCAGCAGTAATTGGTTCTACTTTACTCGCGGTAAATGGTGTGGCCATCGCGGCACCCGTATCAGCATCGCTAGAATTTATGTGCCCTTTTCCTTTTATTGGGGATCAAATTGTTATCGCTAATATTTCAGCTGATTACCCTGAATCGATTGTAATAGGATCTGATGGTGTGCCGGTTGATTTGGCGTCAGTAAATATTGATGCGATTGCTATTGTGCCTGATAAGGCACGTTTAGGTTTAGATTTTGCGGGTGCGACCACTGTTACCGGTGTAGCGCATAGCATGAACACTTTTCATACTGAAACAGGTGATCTTCCCCACAATATAGACTTAGTTATTGAGCCAACAGAAGTCCCTGCGGATGAGACTGGTCCTTTTGAGGTGCCAGCTAGCGGTGTTTCTCCTGTGCAGGAATTTAGTTTGTCGCATGTTGGGGCTGTAACGCTGACTATTGATGACCTAATCATGGATCTAAAAAATGTTAGAGCTGATGGTTCTGTGGCAACCAAACCTGTTGGTGAATTCACCGTTGATTGTGACCTGATTGCAGGTCAGGATAATGTGTTGACTTCGATTCAAGTGACAACTACTTTATCTGGATCTGGAATTGTAGTTGAGTCATCAGCGATTGATTTCGGTACTAACTTATTAGGGCAGTCAAGTGAAGAGTTCGTGACGATCAGAAATGTTGGTGGTGCAATACTAGGTGTTAATGCAATTAGTATTTCGGGTCCGGATGCTTCTGTTTTCTCTGAGAGCAATAATTGTACAACGATTGGCGCAGGTGAAAGCTGTACCATAGCGGTTACTTATACTGCTTCCGCTGAAGGCGCTCAAAATGCAAGCTTGCTGATCACCTCAACAGATGAAGACGAACCTTCTGTATCTGTTCCACTAAGTGGCTCTGGTGCAATTGAAGATATGCCTGAAATTAACGTTAATGTTACGTCGCTTAATTTTTGGACTATTAAAGAAGGTACGAACGCTACACAAACAATTCAGATTGAAAATGTTGGTACGGCGCCATTGGTTATTTCTGGGGTGGTGGTAAACAACATGCAAGGTTCAGAGTTTAGAGCGACTGAAAATTGTTCAAGCATTGCAGCGGGCGCAATGTGTTCTGAAGTGGTGACGTTCAATGCGGTTGAGGGTGATAGTGTCGGTACTGTCGTCATCTCTTCGAATGATGAAGACGAACCAACAACGATGATTGCTTTAACTGGTTCTGGTAAGGCGGTTGTCATCGTTGACCCAACAGACCCGGCGGATGATCGGATTGTATCAGTAGTGCTTGGTGTACAAGGCAGTACTTATATTGCAGCCAATGATAGTACGGTAAATCTGTCAGGTGTTATTCAGAGTGAGTTTAATCTGACACAAAGTTCATTTATGGGTGATCTAAATCTTGCGCCGACCCTAGGTAGTTTTGAGATAATTCAAGGTTGGAAGCGATATCAAGCGACTGCTCAGATTGAATTTGAGCCTATTGGCGAAACCGTTGGTACTTTGGTAGAGGGTGTTCTTGTAGCGACATCACAAGCGTATATCAAACTACCTAAAGTAACTAAATCTCTGTTTGGTTTAGTTGATTGGACGATTGGTGGTGGCGATGAGTGTCGTACGAAAGAGCCGGTAACGTTTAGTATTACATCTGAACATGGTGAGTATTTTGATGCACTATCTGGTGGTGTTGTAACGGGTACTTATACGATGCCAGCACTTGAGAATTGTGGTTTATTAACAAGTATTTTGAGTTCAAAGTTAGCGGGTTCAGGGAATACTATCAACCTATCGTTGACACCTGGCTTCTAAGGTTAGGCTCTTTTTCTCGATTGCTCTCTTGTTTGCTTTTAGGATGGGCAAGTCGAGGTTTTTGAGGCGTTTGTTGTAACGACAAACGCATTTTTTAGTCCTCAAATAAATACATACACGGCCAAGTTTTGTCAGCATGGTTGCTATTTCTTAGATAAGTCTATGTTTTAAACCTAATGTTAATTATCAAAACTAGGTAATAGTTTTAGGCCAAATAGTGTCTTCATCCTGTTGACGGTGTAATATGTAGCTTGTTTTTCATTAGAAATTATTGTCGCGTAAGTTGGTTTCATGAGTTATCAGGTTCTTGCCCGAAAGTGGCGCCCTCAAAATTTTAAAGAAATGGTTGGTCAAGAGCATGTTTTGAAGGCTTTGATCAACGCTTTGGATAGCCAAAGACTACATCATGCCTACTTATTTACTGGTACGCGGGGCGTCGGTAAAACGACCATTGGTCGTATTTTGGCGAAATGTCTAAGCTGTGATAAAGGCATTACGTCTGAACCTTGTGGCACATGTGGCGCTTGTACCAGTATTGTTGAGGGGAGTTATGTCGATTTGATTGAAATCGATGCGGCGTCACGAACAAAAGTTGAAGACATGCGTGAGCTTTTGGAAAACGTACAATACGCGCCAACTGTAGGCCGCTTCAAGATCTACCTGATTGATGAAGTCCACATGCTCTCTCAATCCAGTTTTAATGCTTTGTTAAAAACACTTGAAGAACCACCTGAACATGTTAAGTTTCTGTTTGCGACAACTGATCCTCAAAAACTCCCCGTTACGATTCTTTCTAGATGCTTGCAGTTTAATTTAAAAAACATGTCACCCGAGCGTATTGTTGGGCACTTGAATCATGTATTAACTCAAGAACAAGTCACTTTTGAAGAAATGGCTTTGTGGGCCATAGCGCGAGCAGCCGATGGCAGTATGCGTGATGCCTTGAGTCTTACAGACCAAGCAATAGCGTATGGTAATAGTGTACTGACTGAGGTTGGCGTGAGTACGATGCTTGGAACGGTAGATCAGAAAAAAATCTATCGAATACTTGATAAACTTGTGAGCCGAGATGCTTCGAGCATGTTGGCTGAAGTACAAAGTTTGGCCGAATTTTCACCTGACTATACCTCTGTATTAGCGACACTTGCTGCGATCTTACATCGCGTTGCGGTTGAACAGGCTGTGCCGGGTGCTAGTGATAATTCTATGGGAGATCAAGAGCAGGTTGTTAATTATGCTCGACAGTTATGTGCTGAAGACGTACAGTTATTTTACCAAGTGGCATTAGTAAGTCGACAGGATTTAGCGATTACACCTGATCCTAAGTCAGGCTTAGAAATGGCCTTGTTAAGAATGATGGCTTTTCAGTTATCGCCGGTAGAGGGTGAAAAACCAACTTTACCCGTATCGAATGAAGTAAAGCTTGAAGTTGCTGAAAACGCTGTGGCAGCTCAGTCTGAATCACAAACTTCAGTATCTCCGGAGGTGCCTGCTATGTTGTCTGCGGAGAATAGCCCGCCCTTAGAAGCCTACGAGAATGATGCGTCAATCAATGAGTATGAATCGGCTCCAAGTTCAGTGGCTCATGATTATGAAAGCGAAACGACCTCGTTAGAGGATGTCAAAAAAAAAACAATTTTAGCTGATGAGCCTTTAGAGCAAACTTCTCAAGAAGCTGTTGTGACAAAAACGGTCGTGCCAGAAGCCGTTGAAATTGAAAAGGTTAGAAGCGATAACCATGAGTCTGTTGAAACTGTATCGATTGGACAAGTTGAAGGCCAGTCTAGTGAAGATGAACCGCCTGTTAGTGCTACCGTAGCAGAAACAGACTCAGTACATGATCATAATGTTGACTTAGTGAATGCTGGTGAAGCAAATGAGGCGGTACGTACAGAATTACCGGAGGTTCGTCCGGAAAATGAACAAATAGTAAATTCAAGTCCAGCGCAAAGTGATGAGTCCTCTTGGTCTGTTCGAGCTGCTCAGCTAGGTTTATCCGGCATGACCTTGAATTTATTATTGAATGCGGTACTTGAAGAAAATGAGCAAGGCTTAGAGTTATACTTTGATTCGGGTCACTATCGCTTACTTAACCCAAGTCATGAAAGTAGAATCCGCGCGGCAATACAACAAGCTTACAGCTACGATCAGCAAATAACCTTTTTTAATAGCCTTAAAGAAAATCAAGAAACGCCAATGATGTGGCGTGAGCGCAAGCGTGGCGAAATGCAAGTACAAGCAGAACAATTGATAAAGTCAGACCCAAATGTTCGAAAAATATTAGATGTGTTTGATGGCGTTTTGGTCGAGAATAGTATTAAAGCAATTGGTGAAGTCTCGTAATGAGCCAAAAAGATTGATAGGAGAGAGTGATGATAGGTGGAAACATGGGCGATATGATGAAGCAAGCCCAAAAAATGCAAGAAGAGCTTCAAAAGCAACAAGCAGAAATTGCGAATGCAGAAGTGACTGGTGAGTCTGGTGCTGGCATGGTCAAAGTGCTAATGAATGGTCGTCATGACGTTAAAAAAGTTGAAATTGAAGACTCGCTTATGTCGGAAGAAAAAGAGCTTTTAGAAGATTTGTTAGCGGCAGCTGTGAATGATGCAGTACGTAAAATTGAAGAGAAAAGTAAGAGTTCAATGTCTGGTTTAGCCGCGGGTATGGGCTTACCTGCAGGTTTTAAAATGCCGTTTTAGGCTGCTGTAAAAAAGAAATTACCACTTAATGTAAAGAGATAAATATATGGGGTTCGGACCAGTAATTGATGAGCTAATTGATTCCTTAAGGGTTTTGCCAGGTGTAGGGCAGAAATCAGCTCAGCGAATGGCGCTTCATCTATTAGAAAGAAATAGGGCTGGGGCGCAACGACTCGCTTTTAGCTTAGAGAGTGCAGTAGAAAAAGTTGGCTACTGCAATGCGTGTCAAAACCTAAGTGAACAAGAAAATTGTGCAATGTGCCAAGATAGTTCACGCGATAGTGAAACGATCTGTATTGTCGAATCGCCTTCAGACCTAATGGCGATAGAACAATCACATCATTATAAAGGCCAATATTTTGTTTTAAAGGGTAGTTTGTCGCCACTTGATGGCCGTGGCCCAAATGAAATAGGTATTCCCGCATTAGTCTCACGCGTTAAGGCTGCGGGAATAAAAGAGGTTATTTTAGCGACAAATCCTACCATAGAAGGAGAAGCTACCTCTTATTATATCGCTGAAATTTTGAGCTCAAATAATTGTTTAATTACCCGCTTAGCTCATGGTCTCGCGATGGGAAGTGAGTTGGGGTACGTCGATGGCGGCACATTAAATCATGCCTTTTCAGGAAGAAAACCGGTACAAACGAATGAGTGATATTTTAGAAAGTTTTACCTTGATTGAAGATCAATTAACGCTTGAGGCACAGGCCAAAAGTTGGGCTTTAGAGGCTGTTTTAGCAATTGATACTGAGTTTATGCGAACGGATACCTATTATGCTAAGCCTGGCCTAATACAGATCGCCGATTCTAAAGGGGTCTTTATAATCGATCCGTTGAAAGTGACGAGCCTTAAACCTTTGGCAGTTTTATTAGCTGACCCGAATATCGTTAAAGTCATGCATGCCATGAGTGAAGATATTGAGCTGCTTTATCAAGCGACGGGCGTGCTGACACAGTGTGTGTTCGATACTCAAATCGCTGCGGCATTCTTAGGTTACGGCGCATCGTTGGGTTATCAAAGTCTGGTTTCAGAAGTTTTAGGTTTTCCCGTTGATAAATCAGAGACTCGATCAGATTGGTTAAAGCGCCCGCTTACAGACAAGCAACTAGTGTATGCAGCAAAAGATGCTGAATACTTGATACTTCTTCATAAGGAGTTAGAAACCGCATTAATCGTCAAGGCGCTCTTAGGTTCTGTTTTCGATGAAGCTAGAAATATTTTAGTACAAACAAAACAAAATTGGGATCAGCCCGCAGCAGCTTACTTAAAGCTTAGAGGTGCATATGAATTACCTTTAGCGCGGCAACAGGTACTTCAAAAATTAGTTCTTTGGCGAGATCAAAAAGCACAAAATGATAATGTGCCAAAACCTTGGGTATTTGGTGATAAGTATTTGATTCAATTTGCTGAAACTATACCGAAGAAAATTTCGGATATTAGAAGTATTAAAGATATAAAGCCCAAATCCATACGTTTATATGGCGAAAGTTTGATTGCTCAACTATCGACGTTAGATTGTGCTGAAAATAAGTTAGATGCTGATTTTGTAGCGATTGACCGACCAGTGAAAGGGGATGAACTACAGCTTTTCAAGAAATTAAAGGCGGTTGTGAGTGATATTGCAGAGAAAACAGGTATTGCCTCTCAATTATTGGGGTCACGTAAAATGTTAGAAAATACAGTAATTCATGTTGTAAGGAATAATCATAATACCTTACCTGCTGAATTTAGTAACTGGCGAAAAACACTAATGGAAGATCAGTTTTTAGAAATTTTAAAGCAAGATTTAAGCAACGGTTAGGAAAATATAATGAAACAATACACCTCGGATACAAAGCGTTTTTGTTCTGTTTATAAAAGCTCAAAAAAGAGAGAAATGTATTTGTATGTTGATCGTAAGGCGGGAGTGAAAGAGCTACCCGATACGCTCAAGACTATTTTTGGTGAACCTGCTCATGTGCTAGATATGATTCTTACGCCAGAAAAGAAATTGGCGAGAGTTGAGGCAGAAAAAGTGTTGTCTGAGATTGCACTTAACGGTTTTTATTTGCAAATGCCACCGGCAATAGATGAAGAGAAGGTAGGAGACTACCAAGTTCAACAGGATAGTTTGAATGGATAATGTGCCTTCTTTTTGGGAGCACAAAAAGCTATCAGAAATGAGTCCTAGTGAGTGGGAATCACTTTGTGATGGTTGTGGTAAGTGTTGTTTACATAAACTTCAGGATGAAGATACTGATGAACTCCTATTTACGAGCATTAGTTGTGAGTATCTAAATTTAGAAACGTGTCGTTGTAGTGTGTATACCGAACGAAAACGTTATGTGCCTGATTGTTTAACCTTGAGTCCAAAGCATTTAGATGAGCTAAACTGGTTGCCCTCAAGCTGTGCTTATCGTTTATTACACGAAGGGAAGTCATTACCAGGTTGGCACCCTTTGGTCTGTGGTGATACACAGCAATTACATGTTCAGCATATCTCAGTGCGAGGTAAGGTGATCAGCGAAGCGGATGTCGCCGATGATGAAGATTGGGATGAATATGTGATTGAGGATTTGTGATTAACACTCTAGATTAGACCTGTTGTTTGTTTTGAAATAACACTGAAAGAACATTAAACGTTACGAGGAATGAAGTTTGGAAATGTCATCTTATCTAATGGCTTGGGGCACCTATTTACTATCAGCTATTGGTTTAGTATTTGTATTTTGGCGAATGACAAAAAACCTTAAACTACGTCGAACTCGTCGTTCATTACGTAGTTTGGTTGCCGTGATATTATTCACACCCATCAATATAACGCCGGGTAGTCTATGGTTAGCGCCCGCTTATTTAGTCGGGTCATATGACTGGGTACTTGGCAAAACAGAAAAAGCGTTAGAAGCCGGAATATATATATCAGTCGCATACATTTTAATGATGTTTATTATTATGCTTGAATCCGTTATGAGAAGGTTATTTGGTATGGCGCGAGCGCATTAATAAGATGTTAAAAATAAAAACTGGAATTTATCAGCATTATAAAGGGCCTAAATATGAAGTTTTAGGTCAAGCTCAACATAGTGAAACCGAAGAGGTGCTTGTTATGTATCGTGCGCTTTATGGTGATTATGGTTTATGGGTTCGGCCATTATCTATGTTTCAAGAGTATGTGATTGTAGAGGGTGAAAATAAACCAAGATTTCAGTTAATTGAGGCGCAAGAAATACAACTAGGCTCATTCCATCAATGAGCTTGGCAAGTATAAATCACCACAAAAACAATAACTAAGCCTCCAATCTATAGAAAATACTTCTAAACTCTCATTGTTGTTATTGAAAAACCTGCTATAAATTAAATTATGTTCTGCTAATTCTTTTTAAAAATCGAGTTTAATTGGCAGATAACCTTTTTAAAAGATGTATGTAGCAGGGGAAAACATGTCCTTTAGTCTTAACTTTAGAACACCAAAATATTTGAAATTTTTGATGATATTCTTGGTGTTCGCTAGTAGCCCAATGACGATAAGCAATGCCTTGGGTGAAACTGCAGCAGAAGCGATTGCCGATAGCACCGCTAAAAAAGGCGCCGATATTCGTCTGCTAATAGATATTTCTGGCAGTATGAAAAAAAATGACCCTTCTAACCTCCGTATACCTGCTGTCAACTTATTAACAGAACTTATTCCAGATGGAGATAAAGCCGGTGTTTGGACATTCGGTCAATGGGTTAACAACTTGATTCAGCATAAAGTTGTTGATGCTGCTTGGCGTTTGAATGCTAAAGATCAGGCAAAAAAAATAAACTCTGTCGCTTTATATACCAATATTGGCGCAGTACTCGAGAAAGCCTCAGATGACTTTAAGAAAAATAAAAAATTTGATAACACGCATTTCATTTTATTAACCGATGGCATGGTGGATATTGATAAGGACCCTGAAATAAATTCTAAAGAGCGTGATCGTGTTTTAACGACGATTTTAAAAACTTTTAAAGATAAGGGGGCAAAAATCCATGCGGTTTCATTGTCCAAAAATGCTGATAGCGCTTTAATGGACAAATTAGCGATTCAGACTGGAGGGCAGTCAGCGGTTGCAGAGTCGTCAGAGGATCTTACAAAAATATTTCTTCAAGCACTGGATCAGGCAGTACCCAATGAACAAGTACCGATAGAGGGAAATGAATTTGTAATCGATTCAAGTGTCGAAGAGTTTACTGCTTTAATATTTAGAGGTGACGGAGCAATACCAACAGTCATTGTAGGGCCTGACGAAAAGCTGCACAGCAAAAGTTCACACTCTGACGATGTTAAATGGTATCAAGATAAAGGCTATGACCTTATTACCATTAAACGTCCGCTGGAAGGAACGTGGAAAATAAATGCAGATGTCCAGCCAGATAGTCGTGTAACGGTTGTAAGTAATCTTCAGTTAGATGTGACGCGCTTACCCGTGAACTTCTTTGCGGGTGATCAATTAAAAGTCGATGTCCGTTTTGTTGAAGACGGAAAAACGGTTACCAATAAAGACTTTCTGTCGTTATTAGATGTAAAACTGAACTTAAAAACTGAGGAAAACAAAGAAGGCAGCAAAACAATATCTGACCCCAAAAAACCACCTGTAGACGGTGTTTTCAGTGATGCTATACGTAAGCTTACTAAAGTAGGGCAGTACGAGTTAACTGTGCTGGTCGATGGGAAAACATTTAAGCGAAAAAATCGACAAATTATTAATTTGAGATCACCTTTTGATTTTGAATTTGCTGCAAAAGGTGAGGGCGATACAGCGCATTACCAGTTGATTGTTTCTGCTTTAAGCAAAAATGTTTCATTGGATGAAACCAGTGTTTTTGCAAAAATTAAAGCGCCTGACGCAAGCAGTTTAATTAAAGCGATTGAGTTAGATAAGGCGTCTGGTCGTTGGATTCTTCCTATTTCCGCAGATAAAGGTGACGGGATGTATAAAATTGCGATTAAAGTAAAAGCAAAAACGGTTGGAGGTAAGAAATTTAAATTTAGTCCAAAAGTATTTGACGCGGTCTTTCCTATTCCCGCAGGAGAGGCGAATAAAATTGTGTCTGTTAATGAGGATGAGAGCGTAGAGGACGCACTTTCTGAGTCAGCACCGGAGCCTGAAGAGCTTGTAGCGCCTGAGCTTGAGGTAATAGCACCACCTATTGAAATTCCTGACGAATTAGAGGAACCAGAAGTGGTTTCTGATGGTGACGATATCGTATTAGGTGAGTCAGATTTAACATTTTGGCTGATTGTAGCGGGCGCTGTCGTTGCAGGTTTAGGTTTAATTGGTGGTGCAGTATTCTTTATTAAAAAGAAACGAGGCAAAAACAAAGATGGGGAGGAGGAAATACTCAGCGACGAAGTGGTTGAAGAAATCATGGAAGAAGAAGTAGAAGACAGCGCTCCCGAAATCGATGAAGCATTGGATTTTGTTGAGGAGCCTGAAGAAATTATGCCAGAGCCAGAGCCAGAGCCAGAACCAGAGCCAGAACCAGAACCAGAGCCAGAGCCAGAGCCAGAGCCAGAACCAGAGCCAGAGCCAGAGCCAAAACTAGATCCAGATTTAGGGATGGATGAAGGGCTAGACTTGTCATTAGATGAGTTGAGCAAGGTAGCAGAAGATCTTGAACCAGTTTTAGAAAGCTCAACAACTGCTGATGAAGATATTGCTGCGGACATTGCTCAGGCAATTGAAGAAGCTGCAGATGAAGAAGAGGATGAAATAGATAAGGAAGTTGAAGCGGCATTAGATATAAGTGACCCAGATGACGATGACGATGACGATGACGAGGAATTTAACTTAGAAGATTTCGACATTGGTGAGACTGGCGACTCTACAAATGAAGATAAATAGAGTCTACATACCCTTCTGCTAAACCTGCCATATGGTCTGACAGATAAGATTTTTAAATTTAGTCTGTCAGATCCCACTTAAAACACTCATAACTTATTGTGCTAGTGCGTTCGTTGCGGTTTCATACTGCGCTTGTACAAATGACTGAATTGCTAACCCTTCGAATGCTTGATTATCATCTATCGCATTAATTTTGATGACTAAGTTTGCGTTTGGGTAATAGTTTAAGATGGATTGGTAGATGTTTTTTTAAGTGTGATAGTGTCTTTTTTATGGAAGTAACGCGGTTATCGGTTTTAGTTATATCAGTGACCTGCTCAACAATATGGCAATCATTTTCTATCAGCGCTCTTTTTTGTAAAAAAATACTTTACGTGCAGGGGGACGACTAAGAGCCTCTTGCTAATGGGTTTTGTTAGCTATTTGTATTTGTCATGCAGTTATTGATTGGCTAATAATCAATTTAAGTGCTGTTTATGAGTGTTTTACCTTTAATATACGGTAATCAAAATACCTCACTTGTTAATAGAACTCATAAACCAAAACCATTAAACTTTTATTTGGTTTAGGTAATAGGGCTTGGTCGTATTACTTTGTATGACGAGAGTCACATTTCTTCTGTGCACGGATTAGCATGAACACATATCGCAACAAAACCTTTCATGATCTAACCCTATTTTCCTCGATTAGCCACTACACTTTTTACAATTGTTGGCAATTCATATAAACAGCCTTTTTTTCTTGATTGTTATTATGAAAAGTTTGACGCATTTAAATAGACGATTCAGATATTCTGTTAGGAGTTAGCAAAGATGATTGAAACTACAATACGTTTTTTTCAAGAGGGCGGTTTTTTCATGTACCCAATCTCAATAATTTTAGTTGTAGGTTTGATCATTGCAATAGAACGCTATGCATACTTAACACTAGCCAAGCGAAGTAATCGGGCAGATTTTAATAAACTTCATAAAATGTTGGGCGGCAAAGACTTTAAATCGGCTGTTAAATTTGCATCGCAATCAAGCTCGGCAATGTCGAATATGGTTGGTGCTGGTTTAGTTCGATTAGGGCGCCGCCAACCAAGAGAAGAAATTGAATATGCGATGGAGGAAGGTTTACTTGATGCGATGCCTCGTCTAGAAAAGCGTACTCAGTATCTTGCGACGCTTGCAAATGTATCCACGCTACTAGGGCTATTAGGGACGATTATTGGTTTGATTGCCGCTTTTACAGCCGTTGCTTCGGCAGACCCGGCTCAAAAGGCAAGTTTATTATCACAAAGTATTTCGGTAGCGATGAATACAACCGCATTTGGATTAATTGCAGCTATACCTTTGTTATTAGTGCACTCAGTATTGCAAACTAAGACGAATGAGATTGTGGATAGCTTTGAGATGGCGGGTATTAAGGTAATGAACATTATCAGTGATCGCACACCCGTCCCGACTTCAGATAAGAAACCTGTTGTTTCTGCACAACGGCCTTCAGGTCCAGGTGGTATGCAAGCAGCAACAGCCATTTAGCCTTTGAATTGAATCTGAATATAAACCTTAAGCTAAAGCATCAGGGATTACGGACATGAAACGAAAGCATCGCCGCTTACGCAATAAAGATACCGATCTAGACATAACAGCCTTTATGAATTTAATGATTGTGTTGGTGCCTATTTTGTTGATGAATATGGTATTTGCTCAAACGAGTGTTTTGGAATTAAATTTTCCAGGTCAGTCGGACAATCAGATAGAGCAAGAGGCTGCACTTCAGTTGCAAGTAATTATTCTAGATAAACAGCTCGTTGTTGCTGATAACAAAGGCGGTGTCATTAAAAGCATTGATAACAAAGGCGGTGTGTATGACTTTGAAATGCTTGGGCGAGTGATGCAGGACTTGAAATCTCGTATTCCTGAGAAAAAAGACATTACAGTAATGGCAGAAAAAAAGACTTCGTATCAAACCTTGGTTTCAGTGATGGATAAAGTTCGCTCTTTTAAAACGGTTGTTGCAGGGAGTTTAGTTCATGCAGAGTTATTTCCTGAGGTATCAATAGCAGATGCACCTGAGGTGCTCTCATCGACTAATGTCGCTGAAGTGCAAAATACTTCATTAGGTAAGGAGAAGTCATGAAAACCTCAGCAAAAGCAAAAAGACTTCAACGTCACCAGCGAAGAGGTAAGGCGCAAGGAAAGCTGAATTTAGTTTCTTTAATGGATATTTTTACCATTCTCGTATTCTTTTTGATGGTTAATTCTGCCTCGGATGTACAAGTTTTAAATCAAGATAACAGTGTTAAATTACCCGTGTCGAATGCAGACAAAGTGCCTAAAAACGCTTTGGCTCTAGCTGTAACAGCAGAAGATATTTTAGTCGGTGGACGGGCTATATTAAAGGTTGATCAATTAAATGCTTTTGAAGGCGATATTGAGCCACAATTAAAGGCTGAGCTGGATTATCAAGCCTCAAAATCTAGTGCTTCATCACCCTTAGGGCTTCCGATTATTATTCTTGCTGATCGTGAGTTGCCTTATGAGTTACTGAAAAAAATTATGACAACGTGCGTGGACTCAGGATATGCCAGCATATCTCTGGCGGTTAATAAACCTGAACAGAAGGAGGCTTGAACGTGTCACTTACACTGCAAGGTTTAGCCTGGAATGTTGAAGCAGATGAGAATAACCGACTAAAGAAAATTATATTAGGCGTGCTTCCCTTATTTATGTGTTTGGTTGTATATGTCTCTTGGGTTGATTTACCAGAACAAGATAGGGAGGCGCTAGAAGCAATACCACCACAACTTGCCAAAGTGATTCTAAAAAAGAAAATTGAGCCTAAACCGGTTGTTCAAAAGAAGAAAGAAATAGAAAAGAAAGAAGAGAAAAAAATTGAACCTGAAAAAATTGCCAAAAAACAGAAACCAAAAGTTAAAAAAATAGCGCCACAGATTGTTAAAAAGCCAAAAGTTAAAGTAAAGCATAAACCAAAAGAAATATTACTAGCGCGTGAAAAAGCTAAAACTTCTGGATTACTTGCGATGAGTAATCAATTGTCGGCGATGAGCGCATTAGCTAGCAAGGTGACCCTAGATGTACCGAAAGCTATCACTGCCAAACCTATCGCGAGAAAAGCAGTTGACCGGTTAGCCTCAAGCGTTTCTACGACAAGAAGTGCGGGTGTAAATAAAGATTTGTTGACGCAAGATGCTCAAAAAATATCATTGTCTTCGCGTAAAGTTACAGAAGTTGATCAGGTTGAAGAGGTGTTTTCGGCGGTTGAAGAAGAAGAAAAAGTGGCGGCTGAGCAGCTATTAGCTGCACAGCGTACATCTGAAGAGTTGCGTCGTACGATGGATGCGAATAAATCAGCTATTCAAAGTATTTATAATCGCGCCTTGCGTAAGAAACCATCACTACAGGGTATGTTTACTCCTTTATTGGTTATAGAAGAGAGCGGTAAAGTATCAAATTGCACCACCGATTCGTCGACATTAGGCGAACCAGGGTTAGAAAGTAAGTTCTGTAAGCGTTTGAGGTTGGTTGATTTCGGCTTCAAGGCTGGCGTAGATAGAATGAAGTTTAAGTATCCGTTTGATTTATTACCAGGCTAGATAAGGGCCTTTTGGCAAAGAAAACTCTCAATTTCATCTCTTCATTAATAATTGTGCCTCACGATGTCGTGATATTGTGAGGCACAAATTCAGCAAAAAATGCCATTTAAACGTTCGGCGCCTAATAATTAAGCAAATAAAAGACTAAATGTGAATTATCTGCTTTAATTATTGTTCATATACTATTTGTGTCTTGCTCTAAATTGACACCATTGTTACAGTTGCTCGTTTAAATTATTCGAAAATTTTTAGGTTGATATCACTCCATGTTTAAAAAGATCCGAGGCTTATTTTCCAGCGATTTATCTATTGATCTTGGTACAGCTAATACACTTATTTATGTTCGAGAAAGAGGCATTGTTCTTGATGAGCCTTCTGTAGTTGCCATTCGAAATCACGGGGCACAAAAAAGTGTTGCTGCTGTGGGCGCAGAAGCGAAAAGGATGCTAGGACGAACACCTGGTAATATTACAGCGATTCGACCATTAAAAGACGGCGTTATCGCTGATTTTGTCGTAACTGAAAAAATGCTTCAGCATTTTATTCACAAAGTTCACGAAAATAGCTTTATTACTCCAAGCCCGCGTGTTTTGGTTTGTGTGCCTAGTCGTTCTACGAAAGTTGAGCAAAAGGCTATTAGAGAGTCTGTGCTTGGCGCTGGGGCGCGTGAGGTGTTTTTAATCGAAGAGCCGATGGCTGCTGCGATTGGTGCCGGCCTTCCAGTTGAAGAAGCAAGTGGTTCTATGGTTGTTGATATCGGTGGTGGCACTACTGAAATAGCTATTATATCTTTGAGTGGAATTGTTTATGCTGATTCTGTAAAAGTAGGTGGCGATCGATTTGATGAATCAGTGGTAGCTTATGTTCGTCGTAATTATGGCAGCTTGATTGGCGATGCGACTGCTGAAAGAATAAAGCAGGAGATTGGTTGTGCTTATGAAGGTCTGGAGCTGCGTGAAATCGATGTTCGCGGTCGTAACTTGGCTGAAGGTGTACCAAGAGGCTTTACGCTTAATAGTGAAGAGATACTGGAAGCATTACAAGATTCGTTAGCTCAAATAGTACAATCAGTAAAAGGAGCTTTAGAGCAGTCTCCACCAGAATTAGCTTCAGATATTGCAGAACGAGGAATTGTGCTTACCGGAGGGGGGTCTTTATTAAGAGGGCTCGACAGATTATTAAGCGAAGAGACTGGCTTGCCTGTAATTGTTGCTGAGGACCCGCTGACTTGTGTGGCGCGTGGTGGCGGTAAGGCGCTTGAATTAATTGATAGCACTTCTCACGGTTTTTTCCCAATCGAATAAGCCTGTTAAAATAAAGCCATACTGGTGCGCGAATGCGCACCATTTTTTTAGAGGCATCTTTACATTAATCACTGATGCTTCTAAATATTTATAACGTATCCATCGTATTGTGAGGAGGGACTGATTAAAACTATATTTTCACAAGGCCCTTATCTAGCATATCGACTTCTATTGGCGGTTATTCTTTCCGTTGCTCTTATTTTTATTGATGTTCGTACTACTCAACTAAGCCCTGTTCGTAATGTTATTAGTTCAGCTTTAACCCCGGTGCAATGGTTAAGTGATGTCCCAAGTGATATTTCTTTCGGATTAAAAAATATATTTACCAGTCGTGAGTCGCTTGAAGAAGAGTTAGAACTCATGAAAGACCGTATGTTGGTGCTAGAGCGAAAGTCTCAAAAACTTGCATCAGTGACTGCTGAACTGAATCGATTACGTGAGCTTTTGAATGCCTCTCGTGTTTTAGATGAGGGTGTTGTAGTCGCTGAACTGATTGGTGCAAGTCCAGACCCTGATAACCAGTATATTTTAATTAATAAAGGTTTTCAGGATGGTGTTTATTTGGGCCAAGCTATTCTCGATTCAGAAGGATTAATGGGGCAGGTTATTGAAATAAATGAATTTTCTAGCCGAGTATTATTGATTTCAGATAGTCGCCATGCCGTACCCGTACAGGTTAACCGTAATGGAATGCGTGCAATTGCCTACGGCGTTGGCTCACTAAGTTCTCTTGAGTTAGGTAATGTTCCTGATACAGCAGATCTTCAGGTGGGTGATTTGTTAGTGAGTTCGGGCTTGGGGGGGCGTTTTCCTCAAGGCTACCCCGTGGCAAGGGTAAGTTCAATCGAACATGACTCAGGGGAATCATTTGCTCACGTTATAATTACGCCAGAAGCGAAATTAAATCGTAGTCGCTTACTATTATTAGTTTTCAAGCAAGCTGACCAAGTAATGGCATTAGAAACGGCCGAAGAAAATACCGGAGGGCTTAGTGGCGATTAGTAAAATAAGATGGTCAGCTGTTTTTCTTTCGTTTATTTTTGCAGCCATACTAGAACTTAATTTATTACCAGATACCTTGGCTTTTTTGAGGCCTGAGTGGTTAGTACTTACTCTAATCTATTGGTTGCTACGTCACCCTGAAAAAATAGGCATTGTAACAGGTGTGGTGATTGGCTTGGTGATGGATGTTTTGTCTGGAAGCTATCTAGGCATACATATATTGTCTTTGAGCCTAATTTGTTATCTTGTTTTAACCATGCATAAACGCTTAAAAATGTTTCCTTTAATACAGCAGTCTGTTGTGGTGTTCTTTCTTGTGGGAATTCAGTTAATGGTTGTCTATACAATTAGGTCCATCCTTGGTGTATCCGATATCGGTTTAACTTATTTGTGGCAAGCGCTTTCTAGTGCCGTTTTTTGGCCCATGATCGTTATTTTGTGTGATCGCTTAGCTTTTGCACTTCGCTAATGAAAACAAATATCATATTAGCTTCTGCCTCGCCGCGTAGAAAAGAATTACTTGAGCAAATTGGTATCTCGTTTAAAATTCATGCTGCAGATATTGATGAGTCTCCCTTAAATGCTGAGCAGCCATCCAAGTATGTATCTCGCATGGCAAGTTCCAAAGCATACGAAGTGTGGAAAGACATAACTGCCTCTTCAGCTTCTTTGACAGCGGCGCGGACGCTTGTATTAGCTTCAGATACGTGTGTAGTGCTTAATGATGAGATTTTTGGTAAGCCTGAAACCAAGCTAGATTTTCTTAGGATGATGGCGTGCTTATCTGGCGAAACTCATGAGGTGATCACGAGTGTGCACATCTTAGAGCTGATTGCGTCCGGCATTATGTCTGAGAAAGCTATTTCTGTTGTGACAAAGGTAAGCTTCAAATCAATTACTTTGCAAGAGATGGAGCGTTATTGGCGCACGGGAGAGCCTGCAGATAAAGCGGGTGGTTATGGAATTCAAGGTCGCGGAGCTTTATTTGTTCAGGGTATTGAAGGTAGCTATAGCTCGGTGGTTGGTTTGCCATTAAAAGAAACGGCTGAGCTTTTGGTTAGTTATAAAGTTGATGTTTGGTCTCTTTGATTTGTATATTGGTTACGTTTATTTATTCAATAAATAATTTGAAAGTGTTAATTTCTAAAAATAATATAGTTTTAATAAAGGACAGCCCATGAGTGAAGAGATTCTAATTAATGTTACTCCTGTTGAAACACGCGTCGCGGTGATCGAAAACGGTATGTTGCAGGAAGTCTATATCGAAAGAACTTCAAAATGTGGGATCGTGGGTAATATTTATAAAGGTAAAGTCGTTAGAGTACTGCCAGGAATGGAGGCAGCGTTTATTGATATCGGCTTGGAAAAAGCTGCTTTCATACATGTTTCAGATGTTAAAGCGCAGATTAAAAACACCATTGTAAATGGCAAAGAAACTACACCTGATATCACATTATTATTACGAGAAGGCCAACATCTAGTTGTGCAAGTAATTAAAGACCCTATAGGTACAAAAGGCGCTCGCTTGACGACTCAACTTTCCGTTGCCAGTCGCTATCTTGTTTATATGCCTGACGTGCCGCATATTGGGATTTCACAACGTATTGACGATGAGGAAGAGCGAAACCGCCTTAAAGATTTAGTCGAAAGTTGTCAGTTAGATGATGACGCTCAAGCTGGTGCAGGCTTTATCGTGAGAACTGCAGCCGAAGGGGCTGGGGAAGATGAATTCAAAGCGGATATTCACTTTCTTGCGCGACTTTGGAAAAAGCTTAAGCAACGAATTAATGAAAATACTGTTCCTTCTATTATTTATCAAGACCTACCTCTATTTACGCGCGCGATTAGAGATCTCGTGAAGCCTCAGTCTGAAAAAATTCGTATCGATTCAAAAGAAAGCTACGTAAAAGTGAAAGAGTTTTCTGAAAATTTCTTAATTGATGTTAGTGATAGGCTTGAATATTACCCTGGCGAGCGACCCATTTTTGATCTTTATAGTATTGATGATGAGATCCAGAAAGCATTAGGTCGTAAGGTGCAATTAAAGTCAGGGGGATATTTGATAATAGATCAGACTGAAGCCATGACAACCATTGATGTGAATACCGGAGGATTTGTCGGTCATCGAAATTTAGAGGAAACAATATTTAAAACTAACCTAGAAGCAGCTCGTACTATTGGGCGGCAACTTAGGTTGAGGAACCTAGGTGGAATCATTATCCTAGATTTCATTGATATGGTGGATGAAGAGCATAAACGGCAGGTACTGAGAATGCTTGAGAAAATGCTTGAAAAAGACCATGCACGGACAACAGTAAGTTGTGTTTCTGAACTTGGTTTGGTTGAAATGACGAGGAAGCGAACGACAGAAAGTCTAGGACAAATCTTGTGTGAACCTTGCAATGTATGTAACGGAACCGGCTTATTGAAAACACCTGAAACGGTGTGTTATGAAATTATGCGTGAAATTCTAAGAGTAAATCGCGCGTATGAGGCTTCTGTTTATCTTGTTATGGCTTCGCAGAGTGTGATTGATCGCTTGTTGGATGAAGACTCGGACAATATTGCAGATTTAGAAACCTTTATTGATAAACATATCAAGTTCCAGGTTGAGGTCATGTATAATCAAGGCCAGTTTGATGTCGTTCTGATTTAAAAGTTTAATGTCATGTTTTTTATGAAACACAATTCACCTATATACTAGTAGAGCCTGACTGTGCTGAATAGCTCCTACCGACTACTAAAATTCATCGCTAAACTAGTATCCTTTACCGTTTTATTCTTTGTTGCCCTCTATGTACTCATTGGCAGGGCAGCTTTAGGTATCTTGCCAGACTATCAGAAAGATCTTGAGATAATTCTTTCAGAACAAATCCAAATGCCTGTTGAAATTAACAGTATCAGTGGGCGTTGGGTTGGTTTTGATCCTGTGATTGATATTAATGGCTTAAGTGTTAATGGTGCTGAGAATGCTTATATTGGTCGCGCACGTATTCGTTTTTCTTTTTTAGCCTCAATTTATGCCTTAGCGCCACGCTTTAAATCTATTGTCGTAGAGCACTCTGAGTTTACGGTATTTCAAGATGATTCGGGGACATGGAAGGCTGCTGGCTTCGAAGTGCCAGAAAAAGAAGGCGGGTCAGAAGCCGACTTTTCAGCCTTGAATAGCATTTTGAATGGTGTTGCAATTACGCTCAGTGATAACACTATTTTATTGAAGCACGAACAAGGTAGGGTGCAAATGCTTCGTTTACCTGCGGTTAATCTTAGTTATTTGAATGATAATTTTTATGCTAGCGGAAAGGTGTTGCAGGAAGAAGGGCGGAAAACCCTACTGAGCTTTTCTATTGAGGGACATGGCGTACTATCAGAGCAAGATATTGCGGGGACTCTCTATTTAGAAGCCCGCTCCGCGGAGTTTTTTGATCGTGTTTTAAAGACATATCAGTGGGAGAATGTCACGATTCAGGATATCGATGCGAGTGCGCGTTTATGGTTATCATTTGATGGCTTAAATATTGAGTCTATTCAAGGTGACGTGCAGGTAAGTAAGATTAATTGGATGGTTGCTGAAAAATCACTTCCGCCAATTATAAATGCGGTAATGGATGTTCAAATTGAGGGTGATGAGCATAACCGTCAGTTGATGTTTAGCGGACTAAGCTTTAATTGGGCTGGAAATACCTGTAATAGCTCTAATGTAAAAATTCTAAATAAAGTGTCAGAAACAGAGGTTCGAGCAAGTCAATTAGATATAAAGTGTATTAGTCGTTTAGCTTCTGCTGCCGGTATTTTATCCGCATCTCTACAGGAGCGATTAGATGTTAGTTTGCCCGAAGGTTTGTTGAAGAATATCAAGCTAACGGTTCGTGACCTGAAAGCTAAAAACATATTGCTAGAAACATTAGAGAGGAATGCGAACGACCTAAATGATCAAAAAGTATTACCTGCAGCATTACCCATCGAGCGGTTTAACTTTGAAGCCGAACTAGACAATGTTTCTTCCAATGCATATTCAGGAACGCCTTCAGTAAAAGGTATCGATGGTTATATTTATGCTGATACAAAAGGGGGAGGTGTTTATTTTGATAGCAAGCGCTTCGAACTTGGATTTCCTGAGCTATTTACTTCAACATGGCGAATGAAAAGAACTGAAGGTGCTATTTCTTGGAAGATTAATAATGATGACATCTTCATATACTCAGAAGGATTAAGGCTTTTTCAGTTTGATGAAAGTTTAGTTTATGGTGACTTCTTTTTAAATTTAAATCCAATAGAAAAAGAAGATTATTTAAGTCTTTCGCTTGGTATGCAGGATATTCCATTCACTCATGCTTCAAATTTTGTACCGGGCTTAGTTGTTGGTGAAAACTTAAATTCCTGGCTTAATGAGTCTTTGGTCTCAGGGGTCATATCAGAAGGTGTTTATATTGGGCATGGGTCGATCGAAAGTGATTCGCCTGATCATAGTTTTACTTCAAGTATTTATTTAAAAACAAATCAGGGAGTGCTTTCTTTTGATGATGATTGGCCAAACTTGGAGGGTCTTAATACAAATATTTATCTACAAAATAGTGAATTAATAATTTCGGCTGAACGAGCAAAAATTAAAGAAACGGAATTGCTTGATATTACTGCCGTTATGTTTGAAACAGATGCTGGTGAGGTTGACAGCTTAAATATAAAAGCTACATTACTGGCTGGAAAAAGTGAACAAAGCTACTGGTTAAAAGAGTCGCCAATCTCTTCCCATACTGAAAAAATTATTGAGCAAATTGAAATAGACGGCGTACTTAATGTTGACTTAGATCTTGATATTCCCTTGTCTGATGATAAAGATATTGTTTACCAGATTGAAAGTTCATTTGAATCGGTCGATGTGAAGCATATTGCAACAGATCTTTCGTTTAAGGGTGTAAAAGGTGTCTTAAATGTTTCTAGCTTAACTGGCGTGACGGCAAAAGGTCTTACTGCTGAATTCTTGGGGCAGAAAGCTAATGTGAGTATTGAAACGAGCACTGCTGAAGAGAAAAAAAGTGGACCGGCTTTCAAGAGCACAAAAATGGAAGAAAGTGACATTGCACTGAATTCACAGACAGTTATTAGTGTTGACTCTGAGATACCGGTAGGAAATCTACTTAATTATTATGACCAAAATGAAATAATCGGATTAAGTGGGATGCTTAGTTACCATGCTGAACTCAATGTACCTAATCAGGAGGGTGCTTATCCGAAGTTAACGGTTTCGTCAGATTTGAAAGGGGTATCGTATGATAGTCCCGCACCGTTTAAGAAAGTATCTACTGAAGCGCGTAATCTAGCGCTGAGCTTACTGATTGAACCAGATAAATTGGATTTGAACCTGAGTTTGAAATCAGAAAACTCGCCAGATATTGATAGTGAATTGTTGTTTGTAGGAAATGAATTTATTTCAGGAGAGATCTTAGTTGGCGGAGCAGAATCTAAAAAAATGGGTGCTAAGGGTATTAATGTTGCCGCAAATATTGACAATATTGAGCTTCAGCCTTGGGTTGAGTTTATACAAAAGAATGTAGAAAGGCTTGGATCGTCTGACTCAGAGATATTACAAAGAATTGATCTTGATGTTGGCGCATTAAATGCCTATGGACAAAATTTTAAAAGATCTCATGCTGTTATTATTAAACCCAAAGACGCTTGGCAAATTGATATAAAAGGTAAATTAATCCAAGGAAAAATAAAAATTCCATCAGAAGACGCAGCTCTTGATATCCAATTTGATCATATGTTTCTTGAAAGTGAATCGTCTGATAAGCATGCTGACGGGGGAGGAGCGAGCACAAATGATACCGGAATACTGGATCCACGAAAGTTGCCTGAAATTACTTTTTCGATTAAAAAATTAGTGAAAGATAAAGTGAATTATGGAGCTTGGAAAACTCATGTGCTGCCTAATGATCATGGTACGGTATTTAAAGATATTAAAGGGAATATCAAAGGGAGTGCTTTTGATGGACAACTGAACTGGAAGCTTGATGACTCTACTGAGGGTAAAGAAGCACATACTAGTATTCTGACCATGGATATAAAGGGCAAGAGGTTTGAAGAGCTGACTAAAGCGATTGGTAAAGACCCGCTTGTGAGTAGTGAGCAATTTGATGCAAGTGTCTCCTTGGTATGGCCGGGTGGTCCGGCTGAATTTAAATTAGCGAATGTCTCTGGAAGTGTGCTTCTAAAAATGGAGGATGGATTTTTAAATACCGAGGATGCTAAAACAGGTGCACTTAGAGTTTTTGGGATTTTAAATGCTGAATCAATCATGCGTCGTTTGAAGCTAGACTTTTCTGATTTGTATAAAAGTGGCGTGGGTTATGATGTTTTATCTGTTAAAACGACTATTAACAGGGGCTTGTTAAGCTTTGCAGAACCCTTAGTGATTGATGGACCGTCTAGTAGTTACTTGATAAACGGTTCCGTTGATTTAAAAAAGGAAACGCTTGATATGGATATGCTGGTTAATCTTCCTGTTATTCAGAATTTACCTTTAGCGGCTTTAATTTTAGGTGCGCCCCAAATTGGTGGTGCGGTGTGGCTTGTCGATAAGCTTTTGGGTGAACCATTATCCGCTATTACAACAGCCCGTTATGATATTACAGGATCATGGGAAAAACCTAATGTGAAGCTAAATACCGCTATGAATGCGAGTAAGAAAGATCGCTCTAAACAAAAGAATTTAAGGTAAGCGCAATGGAACTTGTCGCATCTGCAATTCAAATGGAGAGCACTGATGATATCGAGCAAAACCTTAACGAAGCATTGAGGTTGCTGGATATTGCCGTGTCCGAGCAAAATTCAAATTTAGTTGTATTTCCTGAAAACTTTCTTTGCTTTGGGCATGCTCAGCAGCATGCTTTAGCAACTAATCTCAAAAATTATCTTTCAAAATTTCAAGAAGTTGCTTCTGATCTATCTATTAGTCTTGTTTTGGGAAGTATGCCTAGCTTGATTCGTGAAGATGGAAAACGAACTGATGGTCGTTTTCGTAGTGCTTCTTATGTCATCAATGCAGATAGAGGTATTTGTTGCCAGTATGACAAAATTAATTTATTCGATGTGGATGTTAATGATGCGCATGGGCAGTATCGAGAATCTGAAAATTTTGAAGCTGGGAATGCTATAAAAGTTATTGATATTGAAGCGGCTAGATTAGGCTTAAGTATTTGTTATGACTTGCGCTTTCCTGAGTTGTTTCAATCGTTAAGATTGGCGGGTGCGAATGTGCTTGTTATACCGGCTGCTTTTACAAAAGCGACGGGGTGTGCGCATTGGGAAGTATTGCTTCGAGCAAGAGCGATCGAAACGCAATCGTATGTAATAGCAGCAAATCAAGGTGGAGTTCACTCAAGCCAACGTGAGACCTGGGGTCATAGTATGATCATCGATCCATGGGGAAGAATTATTGCTGAGATTGATAAAGGTGTTGGTGTTTGTAGTGCGCCTTTGGATTTAGATAGCTTGAATGAGATACGGGCATCCATGCCCTTATGTCGAAAATAAGAAAGTAGTGAATAAGAATATCGTGAGTAAGAGTGTTGCTCTTCTAAGAAAATAGATTTTTTAGTTGTCTACTTTCTTAGAAGGGCAACGATTGAGGAATATCCTGGGATAAAGTTTGTTTAATTTGCGTAGAGAGCTCGAATGAATTGAAAAAGTTTTTTTGCTGCGCCAGTATTTTTTTCTTGAGACAGGTCTTTCTGAGCATTACGAATTAGTTGACGCAAAACCTGAATATTAGCTTCGGGTTTTTCTTCGATAAAGGCCGTTAAACTACTTTTATCTCCGGCGATTAAGCGTTCTCGCCAGACTTCGATTAAATGTATTTCCTGAGCGTACCTTAAGCTACTTGAGTCGAATTGATCTAAGGCATACTGAATTGCTTCGGCATCTTCTGAACGCATTAATTTACCAATAAAATGCAGGTGGCGTCGTTTAGCTTCGCGTTGCTGAATATTGTAGGACTCTTGAACTGCTTTCAGTAAATCTTCACCAATGGGCATTTTTTTTAACTGAGCTGGTTTTAGATCAGTTAACTTTCTGCCAAGGTGCTGTAACGCTATCATTTCTCTTTTGATTTGAGATTTGCTAATTTCAGGGTTTAAATCATCATCAAAAGTATTATCATTTTTCATGTTTGTTCTCTAAATTTATGTTGCGTATGCAAGTGTTGCTAGGCCTAGAAATGAAAGAAAGCCAACAACATCTGTAATGGTGGTTAAAATAACACCACCCGCTAATGCGGGATCAATATTTCTTGATTTTAAGAAAATCGGGAGTATCGTACCAGCGATTGCTGCAACAACAAGGTTAATTATCATTGCAGTGGCGATTACTATACCGATTGTCGTGTCTTCAAACCAAAATATAGAGGCGGAGGCGACGACTATAGACCATAAAATACCATTAAGTAAGCCTACAAAAAATTCTCGATTAAGTAACCAGCTAAGGTTGTTACGACTTATTTGGCCTACAGCCATAGCTCTAATGACTAAGGTTAATGTTTGGCTTCCGGCGATACCGCCCATACTCGCGACAATTGGCATTAATACCGCTAGTGCGACGACTTGTTGTATTGTATCTTCAAAAAGTCCAATGACGGCTGATGCAATGAATGCTGTAATCAGGTTTATACCTAGCCAGACGGCTCTGCGTTTTGCAGTTTTATTAATGGGGGCAAAGGTATCTTCATCTTCATCTAATCCAGCCATGCTCATCAATGAGTGATCAGCATCTTCTCGGATAACATCGACAACATCATCGATCGTTATTCGGCCAAGTAATATATTTTCACCATTAATTACCGGTGCAGAAACAAGATCTTGGCGTTCAAATAGTTTTGCCACTTCACTATCAAGCATATTGACATCGATTGTAACGATATCTGTTTCCATTACCTCTCTAACTGTTGCGTACGGGCTAGATACTAGCATTTTAGTGAGTGGCAAAGAGCCGATGAGTGCACCTCTACGACTAACAACGAGTAGCTTGTCTGTCATTTCTGGCAGTACTTTATGGCGGCGGAGGTAACGTAAAACAACCTCGATAGTGATTTCAGCTCTAATTGTTACCGCATCGGTGTTCATTAGGCCGCCAGCGGTGTCTTCGTCGTAGGAAAGAACTCTTTCGACACGTTGACGGTCTTGGGTGTCCATTGAGTCCAAGACGTCAAGGATAACTGTTTGGGGCAATTGCTGCAGAATATCAGCTAAATCATCTGTATCAAGATCTTCAGTAACGCTAATAACTTCTTGTGTATTTAGCTTACTTAAAAAGTGAGATTGGACATCTTCGCCTAAGTATTGAAGAACTTCGCCTTTAAGGCCTTGATCGAGTAAACGCCATATTAGCGCTCTTTGTTTTGGTGGGGATGATTCAATTAAATGGGCGATGTCACTGGGAGAAAGGCCTTTATTAATAACTCTGGCAACTTGTTTAGTTGAGCCCGCTTCTATTGCTTCGCTAATGGTTTGAAGTTTGGATTCAGGGCTGTTATTAGGGTATTGTGCTGCCATTTATAGCCTAAACAAGAGAGGTTAGTTTTTGTCTTTCATGATCGTATTGGTTAGGCGAAGTATAGCTGATAGCATGGGAACTAGACAGGTGTAGCGACTAAACCTTATTGCTCTTCTCCAAAGCGATCATTTATGAGTGCTTTTATAGCCTTGAGTGCATCAATTTCGTCAGATCCATCACATAAAATTCCGACAGTAGAACCGCAACTCGCAGCTAACATCATGACTGACATGATACTTTTACCATCTACTTCTCTACCATCCTTGCTTATTTTAATTGCACTTTCAAATCGTGTGGTAGTGCTAACAAATTTTGCAGCAGCACGAGCGTGTAGACCTAAGTGGTTTATAATTTCAATATCTTCTGAAAGCATGTCATATCCAAGTTGATTTTTGTTATGGACTCTTGCTAGTAGCTGAGTTCATAGCGCGCCAAGGTTTTATTCTGTAAGTAATGTGAAATATGAGGGGGAGTGTATTATTATTTTTGAGAATGGGGTAGTTCTTTGTGCCTTATTTGGACATTGTTATATATCTTAGTGAAATATTGACCAATTTGGTCACATAAATATACGGAACGGTGGTGTCCGCCAGTGCAGCCTATTGATATGGTCATATAGCTTCTGTTTGAGTCTTTGTATTGGGGCAACCAAGTTTCTAAAAAATGAATGATGTCTTGTTTCATTTTTATGGCTTCGGGTTGGACTGCTAGAAAATCTTGAACGGGCTTTTCTAATCCGTTGTACATCCGTAAACTTGGGTCCCAATATGGGTTGGGTAAGCAGCGAACATCAAAAACAAAATCAGCATCGCTTGGGACGCCATGTTTAAAACCGAAAGATTGAAATAAAATGGCGAGCTCTTGAGTCTTTCTGCCAGAAACGCGAACTTTAATGAGATCTCTTAGTTCATAAAGACTAAGGTGGCTCGTATCAATGTTTAGGTCTGCTTTAATTGCAATGGGTTCTAGAAGGCTTTGCTCTTTTTTAATGGCCTCTTTTAAAGAGATATGAGAGTCGCTTAAGGGGTGTTTTCTTCGAGTCGCGTTGAATCGTTTGAGTAATACGTCTTTCCTTGCATCAAGAAAAATAACATCAATTTGTATATTTTCTTTTAAACATTCTAGATAAAAAGAAGGAAAGTTTACTATTCCGCTTTCAAGGTTTCTCGCATCAATACTCACCGCAACCTTAGATAACCGATCATCTTTACTGTTTGTAGATTGCTTGCAAAGGTCAAGAAGCAGGCCGACTGGAAGATTGTCAATACAATAATACCCAAGATCTTCCAATACATGAAGCGCTGTACTTTTACCAGACCCAGATCGACCGCTAACAATAATTAGTCTCATAAGTAGCGCTTCATAGTCGTATACATAATAATGTAGAGCCTATTAATTTGTGAACTTTAGCTAAGCTATCATTATTCGATAGAGTTCGTCACCTGTCTCTGATTTCCTTAATCGGGCACAAAGTGATGGGTCATTAAACTTCTCTGCAATTTGACTGAGTAACTCCAAGTGTTCACTAGTTGCTTCTTGCGGTACAAGTAGTACAAATAATAGGTCGACAGGTTCGTTATCAATTGCATCGAAAGGTATAGTTTGTCCAAGTGTGAAAAGGCAGCCAATGATTTGGCTGCAATTTTCTAAACGGCTGTGTGGAATGGCAATTCCTTGGCCGATACCGGTGCTTCCTAAGCGCTCTCGAGCAATTAAGTTATCGAAAATTGTATTTTCTTCAAGTTGCGAAAAGTGAGTCGAAATTAGTTTAGCAACTTGTTCTAGAACTTTTTTCTTACTACTCCCAAGAAGACCACATAGGGTCAGCTCGGGAGAAAGTATGGCTTCAATCGTAATGTTTTTGTGTGGCATGTTTTACTCGAATTACTAAGCTTTAAAGCTTATCGTGCCAATGCGCCATGGGAGCGGTCTACTGTCTTTTCTTTGTGTTTAAGAATTTGACGGTCCAGTTTGTCTACTAATAAATCGATCGCTGCATACATGTCTTCCTGTTCTGCTGTGGCGTGAATGTCGACACCACTTAGGTGTAAAGTGGACTCAGCTTTGTGTCGTAGCTTTTCAACGGATAGTGTAACTTGAATGTTACTAATGTTGTTAATATGGCGTTCTAGTTTTTGCAATTTATTGTTCACATAATCTTTTAATGCTTCGGTTAGTTCAATATGGTGACCGGTAATGTTTAATTGCATAGCTCTCTCCTGTTTCTTTATTTTAGTGAATAATCAAAAATTAAACTATTCACACTTTTTGTGTAGCTCTGGTTGATAAAGGGCTACAGGTTTCAGTATTTACGTCAAAATTAGTAAATGGACGTCTTTTTTTAAACAAGTCGCTTTCTTTCATTTGATGGTGGAATGATCATGGCTTCGCGGTATTTTGCGATAGTCCGTCTGGCTACATTCACACCTTGTTCTTTGAGTAGATCTGCTATTTTACTATCACTCAATGGCTTTTTTGGGTTTTCTGCTGCGATAAGTTTCTTAATAATCGCGCGTATTGCTGTTGATGAGCATTCACCACCGGATGAGGTGCTAACATGGCTTGAAAAGAAATACTTTAACTCAAAAATACCTCTAGGAGTATGCATGTATTTTTGCGTTGTGACTCGCGAGATGGTCGACTCATGCATGTCTACTGCAAGCGCAATATCATGAAGAATTAAGGGCTTCATTGCTTCGTCGCCATAATCCAGAAAACCTTGTTGATATTCTACAATTTTACTTGAAACTTTTAACAAAGTTTCATTTCTACTTTGTAAGCTCTTAATAAACCACTTAGCTTCTTGTAGCTGATCTTTCATGAACGTATTGTCGGTACTACTATCGGCACGTTTGATAAAAGATGCGTAATTATTATTGACGCGAATTTTAGGTGCAATTTCTGGGTTTAACTCGACACGCCAGCGGCCATTTGTTTTCTTAACAACCACATCAGGGACGACATAAACTGCTTCAGTTGTTGCTATCTCTTCACCCGGCTTTGGATTGAGGGTTTGTATTAACGAAATAACTTCTTTTAAATCATTTTCTTTCAGACGGCTACGTCTCATTATTTGTGCGTAGTCTCGATTACCTAATAAGTTTAGGTAATGATTGATGACTAATTTTGCTTGTGGTAACCAAGGCGTGTCATCTGATAATTGTCTCAATTGAAGTAACAAACATTCAGGTAGGTCCCTAGCGCAGACGCCAGCAGGGTCAAAATTTTGAACACGTTTTAATACTTGTTGTATTTCATCTAATTCAACTGGGTCTTCGTCATTTTCATCGTACAGACCTTCAAGAAGATCTTCTAAGCTATTACTGAGGTAACCTTCTAAATTGACAGAGTCTATGATTGAGAGAGCAATGAGTCTATCCCGGTCAGACATTGTAGTGAGGCTTAGTTGATCTAATAAGTGGCTGTTTAGGGTTTCACCTGTAGAATTTCGGGATTCGAAATCGTTATTATCATCATCAGGGGCTGGCCCACTACTAGCGGGTGCATTATTGGGGTATATATCGTCCCAAGCAGTGTCTACTGGTAAATCGTTCGGAATTGTCTCTGATGACCACTCATCTACTTCGCTTTCGTGTTTGTCAGCAGTACTTCCCTGTTCTGATGGGTCGGTTTGCTGAGTTTCATCTGCTTGTTGTGTATTGTTCTCTTTTTTATCTGTCTGATTAAGTTCGCTTTCTTCTAGAATTTCAAGCATAGGATTTGAGTCAAGCGCTTCTTGAATTTCTTGTTGAAGATCTAAGGTCGATAATTGCAACAATCGAATTGCTTGCTGCAATTGGGGGGTCATTGTAAGTTGCTGACCAAGTTTTAGTTGAAGTGATACCTTCATTACCATACTTTTTTGTAAACCTTAAAAAGAGATCAATAATAAAATTATGAGCTAATTACTAGTGTAGTGCCAAGTTATTCCGCTGTGAAACAAATTAACATTTTTTTACGTTAATCGTGATCATTTTCTTGTTTTGTATCAAGTGAGCTTAGCGCTAAGTCTTTAAGTTGAAGCTTTATTTATATTAAAGTTTAAATTTATCACCAAGATACACTTCTTTCACCTTTTGATTCGCTAAAATGTCATCAGCAGTGCCTGATGCAATGATATGACCACCGCTAACTATGTAAGCTTTTTCACAAATATCGAGGGTTTCTCTCACATTATGGTCGGTGATGAGAACGCCGATACCTTTCTCTTTTAAATGAGAAACGATTTGTTTTATATCGTTGACTGATATGGGGTCAACGCCAGCAAAAGGCTCGTCTAATAAGATAAAGTCGGGCTCCATTGCAAGAGCTCGTGCGATTTCAACACGGCGTCTTTCGCCACCTGATAACGCCATGCCTAAGCTGTCGCGTATATGAGTAATATGGAACTCCTTTAATAGTTTTTCCATTTGCTCAATACGCTGACTTTTATTTAAATCTTTCCTGATTTCTAATACGCCCAGTATATTGTCTTTAACTGTTAATTTTCTAAAAATTGAAGCTTCTTGGGGTAAGTAACCAATTCCTTGTTTTGCCCTCCCATGCATGGGGAGGTTGGTTAGGTCGTTATCGTTAATGCTTATTTTGCCTTTATCTTGAGATACTAAGCCTACGATCATGTAGAAACAAGTAGTTTTACCTGCTCCATTGGGGCCGAGAAGACCAACAACTTGACCGCTATCAATAGAAATTGATACGTCTATTACAACAGCGCGTTTATTGTAGCTTTTAGCTAAGTGTTCTGCTTTAAGGGTTTTCATTAATTGGTGCTATGTTAGTTGGTGTTGGTGTTGGTAGAGTTGTTGGTAATTCTGGTTTGAGAGTTGATGTGGGCGTATTAGACTCTATAGTGGTGTCATTGGTTTGTGGAAAATATTGTATTTTAACTCGGGTCCCAACGGTTTTATCGCCTTTGGCTCTGATAGCGCGCTTTACAATGTCGTAATGAATTTGTTCGCCAGAAAATGAATTGTTATCTTGCACTAAGCTTGCATTGTTTAGTAATTTAAGTGATTCATCAATGGAGGTGTAGATGATTGTGTTGGCATAACCATGTGTGAGACTACTTTCGTTTAGCGTTTTTTGTATAAAGTGGGCGGGGGTACCGGTTGCTTTTATCGATACAATTTTTCGATTTACTGCATTGACTGAAATGTTATCGGCTTCGAGTCTAGACTCGCCTTGGGTGATAATGACGTTCCCAGCATAGTTGGACACTCCCGTAGCGTCATCAAGTGTCGCGCGATCAGATTCTATTTGAATGGGGAGCTTACTTGTGGGGTCGATTGCAAATGCGAAAGGCGCGGTAATTAAAGTGGCAATAAAAATAAATGAAAGAAAAAAAGTGTAGGTCAAAGGAGCTTGTTTATTAGTTGAATACATAACGACCTTGAACCTCAGATAATAACTCGATTTTCCTCTCATCAATCCATGCATTTAAACCGACAGCTTGGATTGAGCTTTTACCTTTTGTCATAGTAACGGCTTGATCTGTAGATATAAAGTGAGTTTGATTATTTAATTCAAATTCATCGCTTTCTAGTGTCCAAGTCTCAAATTGTTCAGTTGAGTTGTTAAGTGTTTGTGAACTGCCAGTTGGGCTGTCCTCATTGGTGCTGGGAGGAAGCCGTTGTATAATTACGTCTCCCTTTAGGAATAGTTTCTCTTCTTCAGGGTGAAATATACCTTCTTTGGCGTTTAACGTGATTGTTTGATTGTCATTTGTGTCGAATGAGATGGATGGGAAGTCTATTAGGATACGCTTAGGGTTTGAGAAATAGCGTGCTTTCTTACTTGAAAGGTTTGTGGCGTTGCCGTCTTTATCATAAATTTTAAATTCTCCATTGCTAATAAAAGCACTGGGTTTTTCTTCTTTGTTTGTTTTTGTTTTAAGTGTGGTTAAGCTAGTGTGATTATTCTCATGCAGAAAATAATAGCTCGCAATTGCCAGTAAAATGATTAGAAGAGCTTGGCCCAAAGTCTTATTGAATCCCATTTTAGTTTAAATATGCCTTATGGGTGTTTTCAAGCAGCCCTTGTGCGTCGAGTATTAAATCACAGACTTCTCTTACTGCACCTTGGCCTCCAGGCGCTTTCGTACAATGGTTGGCGTGTTCTTTAACAAAAAAATGACCGTTCGGAACTGTGATGCCTAGACCTGAACTTATAATTGCTGATAGGTCTGGAAGGTCGTCACCAACATAAGCAATTTTGTCGAAAGTAATATTAAGTTCATCGCTTAGTTCTTGTAGTGCAACTTTCTTATCTTCTCTGCCTTGAAGTATTAGGTTTATGCCTAAATCTCTAGCGCGACGAGCTGTGAGTGGGGAGGTTCTACCTGTGATAATCGCAACTTGAATATTGTTGTTGAGTAGGGTCTTTATGCCTTGGCCATCTAGTATGCTAAATGCTTTAAGTTCATCGCCTTGGGCAGAAAAGTAAATTTTTCCGTCAGTCATTACGCCATCTACATCTAATGCTAATAACTGAATTTTTCTTGCTTTGTCTTTAATGGACTGCATGTTCGCTCCTATTTGTTAGATGACGCCGGCTCTTAATAAGTCATGCATGTGTAGAGCGCCAATTACTTCTTGATTGCTGTTGGTTACAAGAAGTCCGGTGATCTTATTTTGCTCCATAATGCTTAATGCTTCTGCTGCTAAAATATCATCAGTGATTGTTTTGCATTGAGTTGTCATGACGTCATCAATTGTAGTGGATAAAAGGTCAAGTTTAGCATCGAAAGTTCTTCTCAAGTCGCCATCAGTAAATAAGCCTTCAAGCTTACCTTCCTTATTAATAATAGCGGTTAGTCCGAGTCCTTTTTCTGAAATTTCGAGTAAACCGTCCGATAGTAGTGTGCCTGATTTGACAGTTGGTATGCGATTACCTGTATGCATTAAGTCGGCAACCGTTAAAATTAGTTTTTTTCCAAGGCTGCCGCCAGGGTGAGAAAATGCAAAATCTTGTTCGGAAAAGTTTTTTGACTCAAGAAGTGCCACGGCTAGGGCGTCACCCATAACTAAAGTAACGGTGGTGCTTGATGTGGGTGCGAGGCCAAGAGGGCAAGCCTCTTTTGTAATGCTTACATCTAAATTTATATTCGATTGTTTGGCAAGCGTTGAATTTGGGTTTCCTGTCATACTAATGAGGGGGATACCCATTCGCTTGATTAAAGGTAGGATTGTGACGATTTCAGCCGTATTACCTGAGTTTGAAATGGCGAGCACTACATCATTGTGTGTGATCATCCCTAGGTCACCATGGCTTGCTTCTCCAGGATGAACAAAAAATGATGGTGTGCCGGTACTAGCCAAGGTGGCAGCAATTTTTCTTGCTATGTGCCCTGATTTTCCCATGCCTGTAACAACGACTCGACCTTTGCAGAGGATCATTAATTTGCAGGCCGAAGAGAATGTCTCGTCTATACGTTCAAACAGGTCAGATATAGCATCGCGTTCAATTGTGATGGTGCGTTTTGCTGATTCTCTATACGTTATGCTCATGTGTTAAATGGGTACCGATTGCTGATATAGGGTGGCTAAATATGCGCAGTAAGATGCTAAAAGCAGCAGGCCAACGACTTTGCCGATGTCTTTTTTCTTTAGTAAAACTTTGCCATAAACTAACATAGCAAGGCCTCCAGTCAAGACTAGCATAAAAGTGTAGTCACGAGAGATAAGTATGTTGCTGAGCACTGGGGGGTTAATGAAGGCTGGTATTGCAAGGACTGCAAGTAAGTTGAATAGGTTTGATCCAATAATATTGCCTAAAGCTAAGTCGTGGTGTCCTTTTAAGGCACTGGCTATTGATGCTGCAAGCTCTGGCAGGCTGGTGCCAATTGCAACAATTGTTAGTCCTATTACCAGTTCGCTGACGCCTAGGTTGAGAGCGATGCCTGTTGCTCCCCAAACGAGAAGTTTTGAGCTGGCTAATAATAAGATGATGCTGCCTAATAGTAATAGGTAAGCTTTCTTTGCAGAAATGTTTTTGTTGTCTTCTATTTCATCGATTTCTTCAGAATTAGTGTCTTGTTGTAAAAATGCTAGGGCGCCTAAAGAGATAATAAGAATGATGAGAAAGAATACACCATCCATAAAGTCGATAACTTGATCCCAGATTAGTAGTGTTGCAATTAGTGTTGCAAGTAGTAGAACTGGCAATTCAACCTTAAGGATTGATTTTTTGAGCGGGATCGCGGAAACCATCGCAGTGGCCCCTAGGACAAATGCAATATTTGCAATGTTTGATCCAATTGCATTGCCTACTGCGAGATTGCTTGCACCGCTGAGTGCGGCAGTTGCAGAGACAATGAGTTCCGGTGCGGAGGTGCCAAATGCAACGATCGTAATACCAATCATCATTGGTGTCATGCCCAGTTTGAGAGCAGTTGCTACTGCGCCACTAACGAAGCGATCAGCACTCCATATTAAAATAATTAAGCCAACGATTATTGCGATTGAAAATGCAAGCATTTTAAAGGAGAAACCTCTGAATGAAAGGGGATGATCAAGTCGCGCATTTTGCGAGAGATTATGGTCGAGTGCAACCGTTTTTATTTACGCTAAGCAGGAATAGCGTAAAATGTAGTCATCTAGGCACTAAATCACTATTATTTACTACTTATTTACTGTTTTTATGTGGAAACTAGTTGGCTCGGAACACTAGCTTTGTTTAAATAGCGGTTTGCTGAAATATGAATATCAAATAGGTAGATAAAAAGCTTTGGAATCGTACATAAAAATAAATGAGCTTCATTTTTCTCGAGGGCATCGGGCTATTTTTAATGGCGTTAACTTAACGATTCCAAAAGGCAAGGTGACTGCTATTATGGGGCCAAGTGGCACGGGTAAAACAACCTTGCTTCGATTGATTGGTGGGCAAATAAAGCCTGATCGTGGAGAAATTATATTAAATGGGCAGGATGTCACTAAATTTAAACGTAAAGAGTTATTTGATGCCAGAAAAAAAATGGGGATGCTATTTCAAAGTGGTGCTTTATTTTCGGATTTAAGTGTTTATGAGAATGTTGCTTTTCCGATGAGAGCGCATACTAAGCTTCCTGAAGAGATGATACGTGATATCGTGCTTATGAAATTGAATGCTGTCGGCTTAAGAGGTGCTCGGGATTTAATGCCTTCTGAATTGTCGGGTGGTATGACGCGTCGCGTGGCTTTAGCGAGAACGATTGCTTTGGATCCTGAATTAATTCTGTATGATGAACCGTTTGCGGGTCAAGACCCGATTGCAATGGGGGTTCTAGTACAATTAATTCGACTGTTGAATGATGCTTTAGGTTTAACGAGTGTGTTGGTGTCTCATGATATTGCTGAGTCTTTGAGTATTTGTGATCATGCTGTAATTCTTGCAGATGGGCATGTTATTGGTGAGGGTAGGCCTTCAGAGTTAAGAAAATCAGATTCTCCTTTGGTGAAACAATTTTTAAATGGTTTACCTGATGGTCCTGTACCATTTCATTTTCCAGCGTTAGATTATCAAGCAGATCTGTTAGGGTGAGAAAAATATAAGTGATTGATTTAATTATTAAATTTGGCCGGTCTGGGTTGGGCTATAGCGAAGCGATAGGCCGGTCTGGTATTTTTTTGTTTTATTCGTTTTTTGGTTTGGAGTTATCCCCAAAAGGATTGAAGCTGTTGGTTCATCAACTTTATAAGGTTGGTGTACTTTCATTAGTGATTATTATTGTTTCAGGTTTGTTTATTGGCATGGTGCTAGCGCTTCAAGGGTATAGCATCCTAGTTGACTATGGTTCTGAGCAGGCAGTTGGTCAAATGGTGGCGCTGACATTAGTTCGTGAGTTGGGGCCTGTTGTCGCTGCGTTATTGTTTGCTGGTAGGGCTGGTTCTGCATTGACTGCTGAAATAGGGCTAATGAAAGCTACTGAACAGTTAAGCAGTATGGAGATGATGGGGGTTGATCCATTAAAAAGAGTGATTGCGCCAAGGTTGTGGGCGGGCTTAATCACGATGCCTCTACTTGCTGTGATATTTAGCGCTGTAGGTGTTTTTGGTGGATTACTTGTCGGTGTTGAGTGGTTAGGTGTGTATGAAGGGTCATTTTGGGCGAATATGCAATCGTCTGTTGATTTCAAAGACGATATTTTAAATGGCATTATAAAAAGCGTCGTTTTTGGTGTGGTCTGTTCCTGGATTGCCGTATTTCAAGGTTATGATTCGGAACCGACCTCGGAAGGGATTAGTATCGCAACAACAAAAACAGTTGTTTATTCATCACTTTCTGTACTGGGCCTGGACTTCTTATTAACTGCGGTTATGTTTGGCTAAGTATTTTTGTGTTCATGTGTTTTATTTTTTATATTTAAAGAGAGTTCTATGTATCAACGGTCTATAGAAATAACAGTCGGCGCTTTTATGTTATTAGGTTTTCTTGCGTTGGGATATTTAGCCATACAGGTGAGTGGACTTTCTGCGGATGGTCAGCGTGATACCTATAAAATATATGCCCAGTTTGATGATTTAGGTGGTTTGGCTGTAAGAGGTCGAGTGTCTTTGGCTGGAGTAACGATTGGTACTGTGAGTGCTATCTCACTAGATAAAGAGGCTTATGTAGCTTTGGTCGAAATGGATATTTACCGAGAAGTCAGTAGCCTTTCTACAGATAGCGTTGCTTCGATTCAGACTGCTGGGTTGCTTGGGGAGAAGTACGTCTCGATTAGTGTGGGTGGTGATGAGGAAGTTTTAGCGGATGGAGATACTATTTTTGATACGCAATCAGCTTTAAATTTGGAGAAAATTATTGGCGCATTTGCTTCTGGGGATATTAGTCTTTAATGGGTATCAAGTTGTTTAAAGATTCAAGGAGGGTGAAATGAAAAGTAAAGTGGTTTGTGTACCTGGTGTTCGGTCAATATTCTTCATTATATTGGCTGCTTATTTGTGGGTGTTATGTGTCGGAAATAGTGCTTATGCTGTTGAAAGCCAAGAAGAGTTAGTGCGACAGAAAGTTGAAATGAGTGTTATTGACTTATTGGACACTTTTAACCAAGAGCGGGAATATTATGATACTCAGCCGGATCGATTTTTTAAAAATATGGATATTTCATTGAGTAAAATAGTCGACTTTAGACGGATTTCTGCGCGGGTGATGGGTAAATATGCAAAGAGGGCATCAAAAGAGCAGCGTAATAACTTTGTTGAGGTCTTTAAAAAAAGTTTGTACGTTACTTACACTAAAACGCTAATTGAAAGTGGCGTTTTTAAAATTAATGTCACGAAAGCTAGTATAAATAGTCGAAGTGATAAGCGTGCAAATGTTAATCTTGATGTGATTTCTGATACCGGCACGGTGTTTCCTGTATTGTATTCAATGCATAAAAATAAGCGAAGCCAATGGTTAGTTGAAAATGTTGTCGTTTTCGGTGTAAATATAGGGTTAGCCTTTAGAGATCGATTTGAAACTCAAATGAGAAAAAATAAGAATGATATTGATGCTGTAATCAAATCATGGTCGGTTAATCTTGAAATTGTCAAGCCTAAAGAAGAGGGTTGAAACTTGGATTTAGTTGTTGAAATGGATGGGGAAAATGTTTTATTGAGTGGCAATGTTTTGAGTGTTGAGGATCATTCGAACGTGTTGAGTTGCCGCACTAAGCTTGAAGAAATTATTACTTTATCGGCACAAAAGCCTTTGAAAATTAATATTGCTCAGTTGAATGCTGTAAGTAGTGTTGTGCTCTCTTTGTTTCTTTGTCTAATACGTGAGGCAAATAAAGTGTCGTGTGAATTAACTTTTGTAAATATGTCTCAAGGTTTGTTCGATATGGCTCGGGTAGGAGGGGTTGAATCTTTCTTTCCTCGTTTGAATCACTAATGGCTCTTTTCTCTTAAGTGATCTATTTGTGGGGGTGTTTGTAAAACAAAGTTTACAATTTCGTATCTTTCTTTAGACAAGCATTCTATTCCTGTATGATAGCCCCAAAATTATTCCTGTTTATGAATATTAGCAGTTTGTTAATAAAAATTGGAATCATCTATAATTTATATCTTAAAACAAGGTTGAGTGTTGACTATGCAGGCTACTGATGTTGAAAAAATAATTCGTGATCAACTTGAAAATGTTGATGTGAAAGTAGAAGTAGACGGGTCTCATTATCAAGTAACAGCGATTGGTGAAGTGTTTGCTGGTATGGGCGCTGTAAAAAAACAGCAACTTATATACGGATGTTTAAATCAGCATATTATAGATGGCACAATACACGCTGTGATTATTAAAACATATACGCCTGAAGAGTGGGCAACTCAAGCTTAAATTAGTAATCTTAATTGATTCGAATACTTATATAAGGAACTAATCGTGGATAAGTTAGTAATTGGCGGTGGCGTTCAAATAGACGGCACAATACGTATATCTGGTGCCAAAAATGCAGCATTACCTATATTAGCTGCAGCACTATTGGCTGATGAGCCTGTTACAGTCGGTAATTTACCGCACTTGCATGATATAACAACCATGATCGAATTGATGGGGCGCATGGGTGTTGAGCTATTAATTGATGAGAAGATGAGTGTTGAAATTAACGCTAATACGATCAAAGAATTGACAGCGCCTTACGAACTAGTAAAAACAATGCGTGCCTCTATTCTTGTTTTAGGTCCTTTATTGTCTCATTTTGGGCGAGCGGAAGTGTCTTTGCCTGGGGGGTGTGCAATTGGTAGTCGACCTGTTGATCTGCACCTTCGAGGTCTCGAAGCTATGGGCGCTAATATAAAGGTTGAAGATGGCTATATTCGAGCAAGTTCAAACGGGCGGTTGAAAGGCGCAAACATTTTTCTGGATACCGTTACGGTAACGGGTACTGAGAATTTGATGATGGCGGCAACACTTGCTGATGGCAAAACGATCTTAAATAATGCTGCTCGAGAGCCGGAAGTTGTTGATTTAGCTGAATGCTTGATCGCTATGGGCGCTGATATAACGGGTCATGGTAGTGCAACGATTGAAATAAACGGAGTGCCTTCTTTAAAGGGGTGTCACTACGATGTTATGCCTGACCGAATTGAGACTGGAACTTACCTCGTTGCTGCTGCAGCTACACGAGGCCGAGTAAGGCTTAAAGATACGCGTGCAAATCTACTTGATTCGGTTTTGGTTAAGTTAGAAGAGGCTGGTGCTCATATTACATCGGGTGATGATTGGATTGAGCTAGATATGAAAGGTAAGCGGCCAAAAGCAGTTTCGATTAAAACAGCTCCTTATCCTGGTTTTCCAACGGATATGCAAGCTCAATTTGCAATATTAAACTGTATTGCAGAAGGCACAGGAACGATTACGGAAACTGTTTTTGAAAATCGATTTATGCACATTCATGAATTAATTAGAATGGGGGCAAACATTAAGCTTGAAGGTAATACGGCTGTTATTACCGGTGTCGAACGTTTGTATGCTGCACCAATTATGGCGACAGACTTACGAGCTTCTGCTTCATTGGTGATTGCTGGAATGGTGGCGGAAGGCGAAACAGTGATCGATCGTATCTACCATATTGATCGTGGTTACGAGTGTATTGAAGAAAAGTGCCAGTTATTAGGTGCAAAAATTCGTCGCCTGCCTAGCTAAGTAATAGGGCGTATTAATATACTTAAACGTTCGTGAAATAGTTCGAGAGAAATACAATGTCAGAAAATTTAATTATCGCTTTATCTAAAGGGCGAATCTTAAAAGAAACCCTGCCACTTCTAGAAATTGCAGGTATCGCTCCTTTAGAAGATGTGACATCAAGTCGAAAACTGATTTTTGATACGACAAAAGAGAATATCAAAATGATCATCTTGCGCGCTACAGATGTACCATCATACGTACAATATGGTGCAGCTGATATTGGTGTAACGGGTAAAGATGTGTTGATGGAACATGGTGCTGAAGGTTTATATGAACCTTTAGACTTAAAAATTGCTAAATGTCGATTAATGACAGCAGCAAAGAAAGGTGCAGTAAGCCCATCAGGAAGAATAAAAGTAGCAACCAAGTTTGTGAATCTTGCTAAAACTTATTATTCGAGCCAAGGTGTTCAGACTGATATCATTAAACTATACGGCGCTATGGAGTTGGCACCTTTATTAGGTTTAGCCGATGAAATTGTTGATATCGTAGATACAGGTAATACATTAAAGGCAAATGGCCTTGAGCCTCGTGAAATGATTCATGCTGATATTAGTACGCGCTTGGTTGTTAACCGTGCATCAATGAAAATAAAGCATGCTGAAATTCAACCTATTATTGATCAGTTAGCGACCGCTGTTGAATAAGTATTATTTGTTGTCATAGGGTCGTCTATTTTAGTTTAGAACGTAGAGAATTTTAGGGTGCATAAAAATGGTAGCAATTAGGCGCTTATGTAGTTGCGATATAAGCTTTGATCAAGATTTAAAGACGCTTGTGGCTTGGGATGATCAGTTGGATGCTGAAGTGCATTTAACGGTTAAAACGATTCTTCAAGATATAAAAAGTCAGGGTGATGCCGCGCTTGTTAAATATACCCAAAAATTCGATGGATTGAACTTAGCGTCTCCTGCAGAACTAGAAGTACCCCAAGCAAGGCTTCAACAAGCATTAGATGGATTGTCTGTGGATGAACGCAGTGCTTTAGAGGTATCTGCACAGCGTGTATTTGATTATCACCAACGACAAAAACAGAAATCTTGGGATTTTAAAGAGGCCAATGGTACTGTTTTAGGTCAACGTATTCAGCCTATCGAACGTGCTGGTTTGTACGTCCCAGGGGGAAAGGCATCGTACCCTTCTTCAGTACTTATGAATGCGATCCCTGCTAAAGTTGCGGGCGTTAAAGAAATTGTGATGGTTGTACCGACACCTAGAGGTGAGGTAAATGAACTTGTTTTTGCTGCAGCTGCAATTGTAGGAGTTGATCGAGTTTTTACTGTTGGTGGAGCACAAGCTGTCGCGGCATTAGCGTATGGAACGCAGACGATCCCGAGCGTTGATAAAATTGTCGGGCCTGGCAACATTTATGTAGCAACCGCTAAACGTGAAGTCTTTGGTACCGTTGGGATTGATATGATCGCGGGACCTTCCGAAATATTGGTAGTATGTGATGGGAAAACCAATCCAGATTGGATTGCGATGGATTTATTTTCTCAAGCCGAGCATGATGAAAATGCTCAAGCAATTCTAATATCTCCTGATAAAAATTTCTTAGCGCAAGTTGAAAGTAGTATAGAAAAACTATTACCGACGATGGAAAGAAAAGATATTATTCGCGCGTCTTTAGTGTCGCGCGCAGCAATGATCGAAGTAAAAGATCTTGATGATGCGGCTCGTGTGAGTAACTTAATTGCGCCTGAACATTTGGAATTATCGGTTGAAGATCCTGAAACCTTATTAGAGAAAATAACGCATGCGGGTGCAATCTTTATGGGAAGGTTTACCGCAGAAGCTTTGGGTGACTATTGCGCAGGGCCCAACCATGTTTTACCTACATCAGGCACAGCGAGGTTTTCTTCTCCTTTAGGTGTTTATGATTTTCAGAAGCGTTCATCTATTTTATATTTTTCTGAACAGGGCGCAAATGATATGGGTAAAGTGGCTTCGACACTTGCTAGAGGTGAAGGGTTAACTGCCCATGCGAGATCTGCTGAATATCGTATTAAGAACGCTTAGTTAACTTGGATAATTGCCTGAAAAAGCTTACTTAGGATCATGTCATGAGCGAAGACTTAAAAACCTTAGTAAATTACCTAGATGACTATCTAGAAGTTGGAAAAATTAAAGATTATTGTCCAAATGGCCTACAGGTTGAAGGGCAGGGTAAAGTTACTAAAATTTTAGGTGGTGTCACGGCATCTCAGGCTTTAATTGATGAAGCTGTTCGTCAAGGCGTCGACGCAATTCTCGTGCATCATGGTTTCTTTTGGAAAGGTGAGCGGGCAGAAATAACAGGTATAAAGCGTAACAGGCTTAAAGCATTACTTGAAAATGATATCAGCTTATTAGCTTATCATCTCCCTTTGGATGTTCATCCCGTAGTTGGGAATAATACTCAGCTCGCAAAAAAGTTAAACCTTACTATTACTGGCCCATTGGAACCCCTAGCGGCTAAAAGTATTGGTTTAGTTGGTGAGTTGTCTGAACCGATGTGTGCCGCAGACTTTCGAGTTATGGTGAGTCAGGTTTTGGAGCGTGACTGTATGCATATTGGTGACGGGAAGCAGCAGATTCATCGGATTGCATGGTGTACGGGGGCAGCCCAAAGCATGATTGATAAAGCGGTTGATTTAGGTGTTGATGCTTTTTTGAGTGGCGAAATATCAGAACCCACTGTTCATACTGCTCGTGAAACTGGGGTTCATTATTTTTCTGCCGGGCATCATGCGACAGAGCGCTATGGCATTCAAGCATTAGGTCATAAGCTCGAAACTGAGTACAACATCCAATTCCAATTTCTTGATATAGATAACCCAGTTTGACTTTTTAATATTTAATTATCAGCTACGAACGATTATTGATAAGCTATTCACCCATTTGTTTTGTTTGTTTCAGGGGTTCGGAGATACTTTCCTTCTCTGCAAGGTCAGTGTTATAAACTGTATTGCTGTCTTGGTTGCCTTCTTGTGAAATTTGTTCTTTCAACTTATTTTCAGGTGTCTCGCTATCTTGTAGCCCGTAATGTTCTGATAGCGTACCTTCTTCCTCTGGTGTTTCTTTTGGCGCATAATCCATAGGGGGGGCGTAGTGGTGGCTATTTTTAGCATCTGTATTTACGCTGTCAGAGTCTTCTGTTGTGAAATTAATTGAAAGAAAATCATTTGAATGATCATCATTACAGAGCCTGCTAGCGCCTTTAGCGAGTTGCGAGTGCACATCACGGTAGCTTTTATTTAGTGTTTGGACTGCCTTTGCGGTATCCATAAAATGCTCACTTACTTCTGCTTGGTAGCGGGAGTGAGTGTCTTGCAGTTCAGCAAGTTTTTGTTCAAGGCGTTTGTTTTTGCTTGTTTCACCCTGAAATGATCGGTGAAATACAGCCCCGACTATAATGCCAAGAAAAAATAAACCTACACCTGATAGTATCTGAATCATCATTTCGCTCACAGTTATTCTCTTCTTCGATTGTTGTATTAAAAAAGGATCGTAATGAACTGCCTGACTAATGCAACTCACCTTATAAAAATATACTAAAACCTCTTTCGATTGATAACAATAGCTAATAGATTTTTATCGTTAAAATTGGCCTTTCTAGTGCTTACACGGCAAAATAGCGTACTTTTATTTTACCGTTACTTTTGAAAACGCCTTAAGGTTTGCTTTTATGCCATCTTCTTTACCTTTATCACCACTTCAGAGATATCTTCAAGACTTGGAGAAAGAGAATTTTGTTGAAGATGCTGCCCAAAAAATGGCAGTCGACAAACTACAAAATTTGTACGAACGTTTAATTATCGATCACAAAGAACGTGAGGCGAAAACATCAGGTTGGTTTAATAAGTTTAATAAGAAGAAACCTTTACCAGTAAAGGGGTTATATTTCTGGGGCGGTGTAGGTCGTGGTAAGACTTATTTAATGGATAATTTCTATGAGAGTTTACCTTTTAAGCAAAAAATGCGTATTCATTTTCATCGATTTATGCAACGTGTTCATAAAGAGCTAACTGCACTAGAAAATCAAAGTGACCCATTAGTGGTAGTGGCCGAAAAGTTGAGCTCCGAAGCGCGAATAATTTGTTTTGATGAATTTTTTGTTTCTGATATTGGCGACGCAATGATTTTGGCAAAACTAATGGAAGAACTATTTAAAAATGGTGTATCTCTGGTTAGTACGTCAAATATTATTCCTGATGGCTTATATAAAGACGGCCTTCAGCGTGTCAGGTTTTTGCCTGCAATTGAATTAGTAAAGCAGCATACTGAAGTGGTTAACGTTGATGGTGGAAATGATTACCGCCTTCGAACACTTGAGCAAGCGGAGTTATTTCACTCACCTTTAGATGAGGGAGCAACGCTGAATTTAGAAAAATATTTCAAGCAACTGGCGGTTGAAGCTGGTAGTCATGACCTGGAGCTCGATATTAATGGCCGTACAATGAAAGCTCATAGACATGCTGATGATATTGTCTGGTTTGATTTTAAAGAGTTGTGCGACGGACCTAGAAGCCAGAATGATTATATTGAGTTAGCAAGAGAATTTCACGCTGTTATTATTAGTAATGTGCCTCAGATGAATGTCGATACTGATGATCAGGCTAGGCGATTTATTAACCTTATTGATGAGTTTTATGACCGGAGTGTCAAAGTCATTATCTCTGCAGAAGCACCTATACATGAGCTTTATCAAGGCGGTAAACTCTCATTTGAATTTGATAGAACTGAGAGTCGGTTATTAGAAATGCAAAGCCATGAATACTTGGAGCTCGCTCATAAAGCTTAAAATGTGATCTTTAATCACATTTTGATTGTTCTTCGATATAACTTTCGAGATATGAATGATAGTCTGATAACTCCCTGAAGTTTGCTTTTACTCTGGTGGAAGTGCTAAACAGGGAAAAGAAAATGGTTAAATTAGAATAATAATGGGTGTGAATAACATGCCCTTTTTCTAGGTGAAATATGAGTGAAGTTCAGTCGTTATCTGAAAATTCTGTAGAGACAACATCCCGGATCAAAAAAGCCGTACAAAAAATATTGTCACTGGCTATCCTTTGTATTTTATTCGCAACCATTATTGCAGGTACCAGTGAGAGTCTGCACTCCAAAATGCTGAGTGTCGGTGCGAATGTTTGGGGTGATTATTTTGTATTACGGGGTGATGAACCCGTTGCGGACTGTGAACTAGATATTAATATTGATGCGAGACTGGATGAGTTAGCCCTAGAGCATGAGCTTGAAAATGCAGACTTTGATTTGTTTGAGTCAGAGTTCGACCGTGGTGCCGCAAAAAACTCATTATCAAACCAGCTAAGCATTTGTACAGATCAGCATAAAGCCAAAGCTATTTATCTAGAAAATATGTCTATAACTGTAAGCATATTTAAAGCAGTAGAGCACTCATTAGCAGCGATTAGTTTATTTGCAATTGATAAGCAAAAACTTAGTTTGATTTTATTGTTAGTACTGGCAGCGATTGTTACAACATGGAAACGCGGGCATATTGCTTTTAAATCAATTCATTCTCAACTTGATCATTATGTTTCCAATACCGCACAACTTATTGCGAATTCCTGTTTAGGTATTTCTACCTATGCATTTTATCAAGGGTCCTATGCTTCAGGTACAGAAGTAAATAACCCTGAGTTGATGATTATACTGTTGTTAGGCTGTATTGCCTTGTGTTTGCTTAATTTGTATCAGATGAAAAACCCTGAAGACGGGTTGAAAAAGAAAGGGCGTCTATTAACCGCACTGTTAACTATTCCTATTCATACCTTTATGTTGCTTGCTGCTGCTTTTCACTTCTTTGTTACGGAGTCACATCTACCGGGTATTTCTATTTATTTTACTCAAGTTTTTCAATTGACCAATTTACACTTAGCCATTGGCTTATATATTTTAGTGGGTATGCTTTTAAAAGAAACGCTATTTGGCGCTAAATTATTTGACGTGTTCAAACCCTGGCATATGCCGCCTGAAATGCTGGCGTTTGTTGCTATTGGAGTGATGGCATTTCCTACTGCTTATACAGGGGCGTCTGGTATTATCATTATTGCGATGGGGGCGGTGGTTTATCAAGAAATGCGGCGTGTGGGTACTAGACGACAATTATCACTAGCGGTGACCGCGATGACCGGCTCAGGCGTCGTCTTGAGGCCATGTTTGTTAGTTGTCGGGATTGCTATTTTAAACAAAGAGGTTGTGACTGACGAATTGTTTCATTGGGGCTTTCGTGTATTTATTTTGAGTATGGTGGTGTTTGCAGTTTTTGCAATGATCACGAGAAAAGACCCTATGAAATTGACACCCGCTAAAGAAGCACTTGTACCTTCATTAAGAATGTTAGGGCCTCTGATGCCTTATATAATGATCTTAGCAGGTATTCTTGTCTTTTATGCTTATGGGCTAAACGCCTATTTAGATGAATTTTCTGCACCCACAATTTTACCCATCATCATTATCGCGATTGTGATCTTTGAAAGACGTTTTAGTAAAGATTTTCATGAGCGCAATAAAACAGCTGGAGCAAGCCCAACTGTTTCCACTGCATTTTCGTCAGCGGTAGATAATTCTGCGCTACAAATAGGGGCCATTTTGATGTTGATGGCTTGTTCATTTACGGTTGGAGGTATTATTGAACGGGGTGGCGGTGTTTTACTGATCCCTGAAGGTTTTACATCAATCTTTGCTGCAATGGCTTTTTTGGTCGTCTTTCTGGTCGGGATCGGCATGATTATGGACCCCTTCGGAGCTTTAATATTAGTCACCGGCACGATAGCGCCTGTTGCATACAGTCAAGGCATTCATCCTATACATTTTTGGATGACCTGTTTAATGGCGTTCGAGTTGGGTTATCTAAGTCCACCTGTTTCATTGAATCATTTACTCACTAGGCAGGTTGTGGGTGATGAAGAGGTTGAATTAGCATTGAAAGAAGGCGATACCTTTTACTATCGACATGAGCGTATATTGCTACCATTGTTGGTTATGGGAACGACGTTACTGATTGTTGCTTTTGTTCCATTATTTGTTATGGCTCCGTAATTTTCTAGGATCAAGCGCTGCTTCTTAGCTATGAAAGCCAAGGCTCGGTCAATTGAGGAATTGTGATGCGAAAAGAAAAAGAACAGCATATAGAGTTTTTAGAACAATTGACGGGCGAAGCATTACCTGAATTTTTTAATCACTTAAATACCCGTGATACGGAAGAGATTCATGCTTGGGTATCTTCAGTTATTGCAAAGGAGAGGGCGGGCTTGGATAAACTGTTCGATGCAATGACGCACACCTTTAAATATATTCCAAACTTCATACTCATAGCGATTACCAATAAATATATAGATGCACCTATCGCAGCACGAATTACCGAAAAACTATCTCTTAAGCAAGCGGTTGCAATCGCGGGTGGTTTGTCAACAGATTATGTAGGTGAGACATCACTGTATTTAGATAGTCAATTTGCTGCAGGACTATTGCTTGCTTTACCTAAAAAGCAAGCAAAGCAGGTTGTTGAGTTATTGGCCCAGAAGCACCCTCTAACTGTTTTAGATGTTTTTGCTTATGCCGATAAAAAGCTATTTAACTTAGTGAAACCACTAGCAAGCTTAGCGCATATAGATCAGTCTGTATTGAGTGATTCGAGAAAGGATGTTCTTGCCCGTATTCATTGATCTGTTTTAGCAAATATTATTGCTTTCTGCTATTTTTTGAATGGATAGTACTTCAGCACAGTCATTCGTTGCTTTCCAACGTATATTTAAGTCATAAAGGCGAATGCCGTACTCTCGATTAATATCCTTTTGAGTTTGATGGTAAGCAGGTCTGGGGTCAAAAGATAAGGTTTCTGTTATGAGGTGTTCTATTTTTTCCCCATATTCTGATTTTAATTGCGCTAAGTTTATTAAGCTTTGTTCAGTGAACTTCACAGACAATTTTGCTTCGGGTATATCTTGAGCAAAACCACATTGGGCATTTTCAATTGAGTCGGAATATTGGATATAAGGTTTAATGTCAAAGATAGGAGAGCCATCAAGTATGTCCGGACAGTCAATTTTTAAACACGTTATATTATTTTCTGTTTCAACATCGATTAGTTTCACGACAGACATACCTAAGCCGTTAGGTCGAAAAGACGAACGGCTTGCAAATACACCCACTTTCTCATTACCTCCTAGCCTAGGAGGCCGAATAAGAGGGCGCCATTTTTCAACATTATTTTGATGAAAACCAAAAGTAAGCCAAATATGCGAAAAAGACTCTAAACCTTTAAAAGCGTTGGCGTCATTGTAAGGCGAGAAAAACTCTATATGAGCATGTACTGAATGAATTAAGCCTGCTTGGCGTGGAATGCCAAATTTCTCTTTAAATGGGGAATGAAGAATGCCAATGGGTTTAACTTCAAAAGTATTCAAGTTAATTCATATGCTCAGCAATGCTGCTAGCTTGGTCATTAAGCGTCTTGGACGCTGTTTTGAGTCCGAATAGTCCCGTAATATGTAATATTACTTTAGGAATAGATTTAAGCCAGTCGCCTGAAGATCTGGGGATCAGGTGTAAGTGTAAGTGGGGGACAGTTTGATTAGCCGCTTTGCCATCATTTATTAAAATATTTGTTCCTTGAATGCCTAAACCTACTTTCTTTTGTGCTTCGATAATTTTATGCCCAATATTAAATAGCTTTGCGCGTTGTTTGGCCTTGAGGTTATCCAAGCGAACAATATGGGATTTAGGGATAACCAGGCAGTGACCCTCTGTGAGCGGATAGGCATCCATAAACGCGATGAAAATATCATCCTCATAAACAATGCTCGCCGGTGCGTCACCAGCAATGATTTTACAAAAAATGCAGTCGGTCACTTTATGCGCTCACTATTAAAATGTACTCTTTCTGAATGTTCACTGTAATGTGTGTCCACTCGACTCTGATGAAAAGGTATTATCTCCACTCCATTCTTCCGTAGGTTCAGCAGCAATACTGAACTCCTCATTCGCCCAAGCGCCTAAATCAATTTTCTGGCAGCGATCACTGCAAAAAGGGCGGAATTCAGATTTACTACTCCATTCCACTATAATTTTACAGGTAGGGCAGTTAACTTTTACAGATGATTTGGCTTGTTTCTCATTGCTCATGTGCTAATTCCAGGTAATGTAAGTGCTGCCGGTCGACTTCTTCTCGTAAATACGCAAAGTCATGCATATTAGAGATAATATCATCTGCTCTATCAATTTTACATTCTCTAGAGAGCTGATTATCAATGATCTTTTGAATTTGCTCAGCATTTGAATTGTCTCTCTTTGCCGCACGGCTCCTTTGGAGGGCTTCAGGCAAGTCAATTAACAAGGTTCGATTAACTAACAGGTGCTGGTCTGTTTCAAATAATAAGGGTGAAACAAGTATCGCGTAGGGTGAGTAAGCGTTGTTTAACTTTTTTTTGATTTCCGTTCGAATAAGAGGGTGTAATAAATGTTCAAGCCAATTTTTTTCATCGGACTTTGAAAAAATAATGGCTCTTAATTTGGCTCGATCTAACTTTCCATGAGCGTCTAAAATGTCAGCGCCAAAATGTTCAGCTATTTTACCTAAAGCGGGTGTTTCAGGCTCAACCACTTCCCTCGCTACAACATCTGCATCAACCACACAGATACCATGTTGTTCAAATAATGCTGAGGCGGCTGATTTTCCACTACCAATTCCGCCCGTTAGGCCAACTGTCCACATATTTTTTTCCAAGTGACTATACTTTATTAATCTCTAAAATTATCCTAGCGTTTATATCAAACTGTACGCATCCAAAACCGAAATAAATCCTCCCCCCAGATTAAGGAAATCCATCCTGCAATCGCTAAATAAGGCCCAAAGGGTATCGGAATGTTTTTATCGCGGCCCTTTATTAATATTAATGCAATGCCAATGGCAGCACCGACAACAGAGGATAATAATATAATGATGGGGAGTTGTTGCCAGCCAAGCCATGCGCCTAGCGCACCTAATAATTTGAAATCGCCATAGCCCATGCCTTCTTTACCGGTTAATTGTTTAAACAGCTGATAAACAAGCCAAAGTGAAAGGTAGCCGCACACAGCGCCCCATAAGGATGCTTCAAGGGTCGTAAAGAGGTTGAACGAATTAAAAATAAGGCCTGCCCAAAGAAGTGGCAGTGTCATGTTATCGGGTAATAACTGTGTGTCTGCATCAATCATTGTTAGCGCAACAAGCGTCCAGGTTAGAAATAACGCCGCAAGGCCCGCATAAGTAGCACCAAAGGTCATAATAACGATTAAAGATAATACAGATGTGGCAATTTCAACTAAGGGGTAACGAATCGAAATTTTGTTCTTACATTGGCTGCACTTACCACCCAAAAATAAAAAGCTCAATACCGGGATATTTTCCCAAGGTTTTATTTTATGCTGGCATTTAGGGCAGGTTGAGTTGGGTTTTGAAAGCGTGATTATTTCTTCATTTGCAAACTCTTTTTCAAGCTGATCCTGCTCTAACAAAACCGCACATTGTTGTTTCCAATCTTGTTCAAGCATTTTTGGAAGGCGATAAATAACAACGTTTAAAAAGCTTCCAATGAGTAAGCCTAAAATAATTGTGCAGGTGTAAAGATAGACGGGAGTGTTTAAAAGAATATCAAAATTAGCCATGTATATCGGAATCTCTATCTGAGTCTAGGGTGGAGAAATAGAAAAGCCTGCAATAGCAGGCTGTATCGCATAACTTAATTGTACATTAGCCTACGGCTTGACCCATTTGGAAAATAGGTAAGTACATCGCAATAATTAATCCGCCAACTAATACACCTAAAACTGACATGATCATAGGCTCCATTAAGGCAGTTAAATTGTCAACCAAGTTATCAACCTCTTCTTCAAAGTAGTTAGCAACCTTATCGAGCATGGTATCGAGCGCGCCTGATTCTTCTCCGATGGCGACCATTTGTACAGCCATTGCCGGAAACACGCCCGTTTGTTTCATTGAAAACTGAAGTTGTGTGCCTGATGAAACATCATCGCGTATTTTATGTACAGCATCCCTAAAAATAGCATTGCCGGTTGCGCCAGCAACCGAATTTAAGGCGTCTACAAGGGGGACACCCGCAGCGAATGTCGTAGAAAGAACTCGACCAAACCGAGCAATAGCTGATTTTTCTAGAATATTACCGACGATTGGCATCTTAAGCATATAGGCATCAACCTTATCAGCAAATTTTGGAGACCGACGTTTTGCTTCACTAAATGAATAAATGATTAAGGCAATTATTGCTAAACAAATAAACCACCATTCTTGCATCCATTCCGAAATACCGATCACAAATTGTGTGAAAGCTGGCAGTTCTGCACCGAAACCTGCAAAGAGTTGCTCGAACTCAGGCACTACTTTTATTAGTAGAATTCCTGTGACCACCATAGCGACAACTAATACAGCGATCGGGTAGGTCATTGCTTTCTTGACTTTTTTCTTTAAAGTTTCAGACTTTTCAAGATAAGTTGCAACGCGGTCAAGCATGGTTTCCAATGCACCAGATTGTTCACCCGAATCAACCAAATTGCAAAAAAGGTCATCAAAATGCTTGGGGTGATTTCGAAGTGCGCCCGCAAAGTTATTACCGGCAGCCACATCAGCTTTAATATCTAATACTAAATCACGTAAACTCGGGTTTTCGAGCCCATCAGCAACAATTTCGAATGATTGTACCAATGGTACGCCTGCTTTCATCATTGTCGCCATTTGACGGGTAAATAAAGCGATATCAAAAGGTGTGATTTTCTTTTTCTTTGCCGCGCCCAGCGCTGCGGCTTGTTTCTTTACTTTGGTGGGTGTGAAGCCTTGCTTTCGAAGTTGGGCTTTTACAAGTGCCGCATTTTTACCACTCATTGAGCCCTTTGTCTTATTGCCTTTTCTATCGGTACCTTCCCAAACGAAAGTAGATGTTTTTTCTTCTTTTGCTGCCATGATTAATCCTTGGTAACT
>Ga0209825_1000058_pt1 | contig 109823 bp, 104 predicted proteins | sample EN8Hudsemesocosm_FD_184631 | JGI IMG/M metagenome (GOLD analysis project Ga0209825, IMG submission 184631) | Methane-oxidizing microbial communities from mesocosms in the Hudson Canyon - EN8B Hudson Canyon (SPAdes) (version 2) | ecosystem: Environmental > Aquatic > Marine > Cold seeps | place... | reverse complement strand
TGATGTAATCGGCGTGACCAGGACAATCTACGTGTGCATAGTGACGAATTTCAGTATCGTATTCGATGTGAGAAGTATTGATTGTAATACCACGCTCACGCTCTTCAGGAGCATTATCGATTTGTGCAAAATCTTTAACTTCACCACCGTGAACTTTTGTTAATACAGCAGAGATAGCAGCTGTTAAAGTTGTTTTACCGTGATCGACGTGACCGATAGTACCAACGTTAACGTGCGGTTTATTACGTTCAAATTTTTCTTTAGCCATTTTTCATATACCTTAAAGTTTATTAAAAGCGCAGCCAAGATGACCGAGCTAGACTTTCACTAACTATAAGTGAGTGCCTTACGAGATTCCAAGAGATTCTGTTATTGCCGCAACTACATTCTTAGGAGCTTCACTATACTGTAAAAACTCCATTGAATATGAGGCACGGCCCTGTGTTGCACTGCGCAATGCAGTAGCATAACCAAACATTTCAGATAGTGGTACTGTTGCATTCACTACCTTAGAGCCAGCAGGACCTTCGTCCATGCCATCGATCATACCGCGGCGACGGTTTAAGTCCCCAACGACATCACCCATGTTTTCATCTGGCGTTGTTACTTCAACTTTCATTATAGGCTCTAAAAGTGTTGGCGTTGCTTTTAACGCCCCTTCTCTAAAGCCTAATGAAGCAGCAACTTTAAACGCCATTTCGTTAGAGTCAACGTCGTCAAAAGAGCCGTCATAAAGTGTTACTTTAACATCAAGCATTGGATAACCAGCTAATACGCCACTATCCATTTGCTCGAAACAGCCTTTTTCAATAGCGGGTATGTATTCTTGAGGAACACTTCCACCCACAGTTTCGTCAACAAATTCGAAACCACCACCTTCTGGTAATGGCTCCATTTTCAACCAAACGTGACCAAATTGGCCTTTGCCGCCTGATTGACGAATAAATTTACCTTCTACTTCTACTGTAGAACGAATCGTTTCACGATAAGCAACTTGTGGTTTACCCACATTACATTCGACACCGAACTCACGTTTCATACGTTCAACAATAATATCTAAGTGTAGTTCACCCATACCAGAAATGATCGTTTGTCCTGTTTCTTCATCAGAAGCGACTTTGAACGAAGGGTCTTCAGCAGATAATTTACTTAGCGCTAACGTAAGTTTGTCTTGAGAAGCTATTGTTTTTGGTTCAACAGCAATAGAGATAACAGGATCTGGAAATTCCATTTTCTCTAATGTTATTACGTGATTTGCATCACACAACGTTTCGCCCGTAGTAACATCTTTCAAACCAATTGCTGCAGCGATATCGCCTGCTCGAACTTCTTTAATTTCTTGACGATCATTTGCATGCATTTGAACAATCCGACCGAGACGTTCTTTCTTACCCTTAATAGGATTAAAAACGCTATCTCCAGTTTTAACTACACCTGAATATACACGGAAGAAAGTTAACGTTCCAACAAATGGGTCTGTTGCAATTTTAAAAGCTAATGCAGAAAACGGAGCGTTGTCGTCAGCTTCACGTATTGCTTCAGTTTCATCTTTGTCGTTTTTGATACCTGTTATTGCTGCAACTTCAGTAGGTGAAGGCAAAAATTCTACAACAGCATCTAAAACTGCTTGAACACCTTTGTTCTTGAAAGCTGAACCACAGGTACATAGAATTATTTCATTATTAAGGGTACGTTGACGAAGAGCTAACTTAATTTCTTCTTCGGTTAAATCACCTTCTTCAAGGTATTTATCCATTAATTCTTCTGAAACTTCAGCCGCTTCAGAGATTAAATTTTCACGCCATTCCTCAGCAGCATCTTGCATATCCGCAGGAATTTCTGAGTAACTGAATGTCATGCCATGATCGGCTTCATTCCAGTTAATCACTTTCATCTTAATGAGATCAATCACGCCTGAGAAATCTTCTTCTGCGCCAATAGGGAGCTGAATAGGTACAGGTTTAGCGCCTAAACGCGTTTTAAGTTGTTCAACAACCGAAAGATAGTCAGCACCAGTTCTATCCATTTTGTTTACAAAAACAATACGTGGAACTGCATACTTTTCCATTTGTCGCCAAACAGTTTCGGTTTGTGGCTGAACACCTGATGATGCACATAAAACAAGTACTGCACCGTCAAGAACACGCAAAGAGCGCTCAACTTCGATAGTAAAGTCAACATGGCCAGGAGTATCGATGATATTAATACGGTGATCTACGAATTGAGCGTCCATTCCTTTCCAGAAACAAGTAGTTGCTGCAGAAGTAATAGTTATTCCACGCTCTTGTTCTTGTTCCATCCAATCCATAGTAGCGGCGCCATCATGCACCTCTCCTATTTTATGAGAAAGGCCAGTATAGAATAATACACGCTCTGTGGTTGTCGTTTTGCCAGCATCTACGTGCGCACAGATACCAATATTACGGTAGCGCTCAATAGGGGTGATACGTGCCAAAATGAAATCCTCTAATTCTTAGTCACTAATATTTAGTGCTATTAAGTAAATATTCTCATAACTTGTGAGTATTTGCTTAATATAACTGCTTTATAATTGTATGAACTGCGTAAAACCGCTAGTCCGTAAAATGAGTATGGCTAGCAAGAGAAACTCTTGCTAGCCATGTACCGACCTTTGGTATACACCAGAGGAAAGTAATACGTTTATTCAGTACTGCTAGATTACCAGCGGTAGTGAGCAAACGCTTTGTTAGCATCAGCCATACGGTGAACGTCTTCACGTTTCTTAACCGCTGAACCTTTGCTGTCAGACGCATCTAACATTTCGTTAGCTAGGCGCTGAGCCATTGATTTTTCACCACGTTTACGAGCTGCTTCAACTAACCAACGCATGGCTAGAGCATTACGACGAACTGGACGAACTTCAACTGGAACTTGATAAGTAGAACCACCAACACGACGAGATTTAACTTCGACAGATGGGCGGATATTATCTAAAGCAGTTTCAAAAAGCTCTAAATGGCTTTTTTCGCTGTTTTTTTCAGTTAAAATGTCTAATGCACCGTAAACAATTTTTTCTGCAGTAGATTTTTTACCATCAACCATAAGGATGTTGATGAATTTTGCTAAAAGTTCGTTATGGAACTTAGGATCTGGCAATATTTTACGTTGCCCTACGACGCGTCTTCTTGGCATCTTAATTCTCCGTAGTATTCAGGATTAATCCAAAATATATAATTTATTATTTGGCCTTACTTAACGTTTTTTCTCTTCCTATTTATCAGGAATTAGAGAGGAAAACTTAAGATTTAGGTCGTTTAGCACCGTATTTAGAACGGCCTTGTCTTCTATCGCTTACACCAGAACAATCTAGCGCGCCACGAACGGTGTGGTAACGCACACCTGGTAAATCTTTAACACGACCACCACGAATCAAGATAACACTATGCTCTTGTAAGTTGTGACCTTCACCACCGATGTATGAAGTAACTTCGAAGCCGTTAGTTAAACGAACACGAGCAACTTTACGTAGTGCTGAGTTTGGTTTCTTTGGTGTAGTTGTATACACACGAGTACATACGCCACGACGTTGTGGACAAGCTTGTAACGCTGGAACGTTACTTTTAGTTACTTGTCTAACACGTGGTTTACGTACTAATTGGTTAATAGTTGCCATTAAATAGCTCCCGATTAGTTAAACTTGTGTAAATTCCAATCAATGAGAAATTTACACCCTTATAAACGTGAAAATCCGCGACCTTAAATTCCATACATAAACAGTACAGAATATAGGGTCGCGGAATTCTATAGGTCAAACTATGGCCTGTCAAGTAGGACAGGCCATTAACGCTATATTTTTACTTAATCACTAGCATTTAGTGCGTCAGTTAATGCTTGTGCTGCGTCGTCAGCTGAAACAGTGACTTCCTCAACAGGCATTTCTGCTTGAAGCTTACGCTTAGCACGTTCTTGATGATAAGAATAACCCGTACCTGCAGGGATTAAACGACCAACGATAACGTTTTCTTTCAAGCCACGTAACTTATCTTTCTTACCTGCAACAGCAGCTTCAGTAAGTACACGTGTTGTTTCTTGGAAAGATGCAGCTGAAATAAATGATTCAGTTGCTAATGATGCTTTTGTAATACCCATCATCAACATTACATATTCAGCAGGTTGCTTTCCATTAGCTTCTAGTTCACGGTTTGCGATATTTACGCGCGCCACTTCCACTATTTCGCCTTTCAAGAATTCGCCATCACCTGCATCAAGGATCTCACATTTGCGGATCATCTGACGTACGATAACTTCGATATGCTTGTCGTTAATTTTAACACCCTGTAAACGATATACTTCTTGTACTTCGTTAACAATGTAATTAGCAACAGGTGCAACACCACGTAATCTTAAAATATCATGTGGAGATTCAGGACCATCGGCAATTACTTCACCTTTGATTACTGGCTCACCTTCATAGATATTCAATAAACGTGTTTTAGGTATCATCTCTTCGTATACTTCACCGCTAGGCTGAGTAATCAATAAGCGTACTTTACCTTTAGTTTCTTTACCGAAAGCAACAACACCTGTTTTCTCTGCAAGAATCGCAGGAAGCTTAGGTTTACGAGCTTCAAATAAATCAGCAACACGTGGAAGACCACCTGTAATATCACGAGTTTTCGAACTTGCTTGTGGTATACGAGCTAGTGCATCACCAATGTTTACGTCTGCGCCATCTTCAAGGTTTACTATTGCATTACCCGGTAAGTAATAAAGTGCTGGAATTTCAGTTCCTGCAATCATTACTTCGTTGCCTTTAGCATCTACAAGTTTCAATGCTGGACGCATTTCTTTACCTGTAGCATTACGTTGGCCAGCTTCTGTAACAATAATACTTGATAAGCCAGTAAGTTCATCAGTTTGACGAACCATAGTTACGCCATCAGAAAGATCAACGAACTGAACTTTACCTGCTACTTCCGTGATAATAGGGTGAGTATGCGGGTCCCAGTTTGCGATAGTTTCGCCAGCTGTAATTGCACCACCATCTTTCTTAGAAAGAACAGTACCGTAAGGAACTTTATAACGTTCTTTCTCACGACCTAGCTCATCTATAACTGTAAGTTCAGATGAACGTGAAGTTATAACAAGGTGATCTTCAGAGTTAGTTACAAACTTAGCATTCTGAAGTTTAAGCGTACCAGTGTTTTTAACTTGTACATTGTTCTCAGCAGAAGCACGCGAAGCAGCACCACCGATGTGGAATGTACGCATGGTAAGCTGTGTACCAGGTTCACCAATTGATTGTGCCGCAACGACACCAATTGCTTCACCTTGGTTGATCATGTGTCCACGAGCCAAATCACGACCGTAACAATGAGCACAAATACCAAAATCGGTTTTACACGTAATGATTGAACGTACCTTCATTTGATCTATTGAATTTTCTTCAATGAAATCACATAAAGCTTCGTCAATTAATGTATTACGAGGTAATAAAACTTCATCTGTACCAGGTCTAACAACATCTTCAGCAACAACACGACCTAGAACACGTTCTCTAAGTGGTTCAACAACATCACCACCTTCGATAAGTGGAGTCATTTGTAAACCGTCATATGTGCCACAATCATGTTCAGTAACAACCAAATCTTGTGCAACATCAACTAAACGACGAGTTAGGTAACCCGAGTTAGCTGTTTTAAGTGCTGTATCGGCAAGACCTTTACGCGCACCGTGAGTTGAGATGAAGTATTCTGATACATTCAAACCTTCACGGAAGTTAGCTTTGATTGGCGTTTCGATGATAGAACCATCTGGTTTAGCCATCAAACCACGCATACCAGCTAGCTGACGAATCTGAGCAGCACTACCACGAGCACCTGAATCGGCCATCATATAGATAGAGTTGAAAGAATCTTGTTCTTCAGGGTTACCATCACGATTAATAACAGTTTCTTTTGATAAATTGTCCATCATCGCTTTTGAGATTTTCTCATTGGCAGATGACCAAATATCGATAACTTTGTTATATTTTTCTCCCTGTGTTACTAAACCTTGTTCGAATTGAGTTTGGATTTCAGAAACTTCTTCTTCCGACTCTTCGATAATAGTGTATTTAGCATCAGGTATAACCATATCGTCAATACCAACAGAACAACCGGCAATCATAGCGTAATGAAAACCTGTGTACATGATTTGGTCAGCAAATATAACGGTTTCTTTCAAACCTAGGTTACGATACGCATGGTTAATCAATTTTGAAATTGGTTTTTTACCAAGAGGTTGATCGATGAGATCGTAAGGCATACCTTTTGGACAAACTTGCCACATTAGTGCACGACCAATAGTCGTATCACGTAAGATGGTTTTAGGTACTGTAAAGTTACCTTCTTCGTCTTTAAAATATTCAGTAATACGAATTTTCACACGAGCATGTAGTTCTGCAACACCAGTACGGTAAGCTTTTTCAGCTTCTTTAGTGTCAGCGAAAGCCATGCCTTCACCTTTACCGTTAACACGATCACGTGTTAAGTAGTACAAACCTAAAACAACATCTTGTGATGGTACTATAATCGGCTCACCGTTTGCTGGTGATAACACGTTATTAGTAGACATCATTAACGTACGTGCTTCCATTTGTGCTTCGATAGTTAACGGTACGTGTACCGCCATTTGGTCACCATCAAAATCGGCATTGTATGCCGCACAAACTAGTGGATGCAAGTGAATTGCTTTACCTTCAATAAGAACAGGTTCAAATGCTTGAATACCCAATCTATGAAGTGTAGGTGCACGGTTAAGCATAACTGGATGTTCGCGGATTACTTCATCAAGTACATCCCAAACTTCAGCGCCTTCACGTTCAACTAATTTTTTAGCTGCTTTAATCGTTGTCGCAAGACCACGAGCTTCTAATTTACCGTAGATAAATGGTTTGAATAGTTCAAGTGCCATTTTCTTTGGTAAACCACATTGGTGTAAACGCAATGTAGGACCAACAGTGATTACTGAACGACCAGAATAATCAACACGTTTACCCAATAGATTCTGACGGAAACGACCTTGCTTACCTTTTATCATATCGGCAAGAGATTTAAGAGGACGTTTGTTAGAACCAGTAATTGCGCGACCACGACGACCGTTATCAAGAAGTGCATCAACAGACTCTTGTAACATACGTTTTTCGTTACGTACGATAATGTCTGGTGCAACTAAATCTAGAAGACGTTTCAAACGGTTGTTACGGTTAATAACACGACGGTATAAGTCGTTTAAATCAGATGTAGCAAAACGGCCACCATCCAATGGTACTAACGGACGTAAATCCGGTGGTAAAATTGGTAGTACGTTCATGATCATCCACTCAGGCTTATTACCTGAAGCAGCGAATGCTTCCATTAATTTTAAACGTTTTGTTACTTTTTTACGTTTAGTTTCACTACCAATTTCAGGAAGCTCTTCACGCATTTGCGCTACTTCGCCGTCTAAATCGATTTGTTGTAGTAAAGCTAGTACCGCTTCAGCACCCATAAGTGCGTCAAATTCATCACCATGCTCTTCAAGAGCATCAAGATATTCTTCTTCAGTAAGAATTGCACTTTTCTCTAATGTTGTCATACCAGGTTCAGTAACAACATATGATTCAAAATATAGTACACGTTCAATATCACGAAGGGTCATATCAAGTAATAAACCAATACGCGACGGTAATGATTTTAAGAACCAAATATGTGCAACGGGGCTAGCTAATTCGATGTGGCCCATACGGTCACGACGAACTTTTGTTAATGTAACTTCAACGCCACATTTTTCACAAATCACACCACGATGCTTTAAGCGCTTGTATTTGCCACAAAGACATTCGTAATCTTTAACTGGGCCAAAAATACGAGCACAAAACAAGCCGTCACGTTCTGGCTTGAACGTACGATAGTTAATCGTTTCAGGTTTCTTTACTTCACCAAAAGACCAAGAACGAATCTGATCAGGTGACGCTAGTCCGATACGAATACCATCGAACTCTTCTGTTTGATTTTGTTGCTTAAGAAACTTAAGTAAATCTTTCACACATTTCTCCTGTCGGAGTTAAACCTTAAAGAGAAAGCAGTTACCTGCTTTCTCCGTGTACTGACTCATCAATTCGATAGTCAGCATGCAGCATTGGAAGCTAGTCCTGATCTAATTCGATATTAATACCTAACGAACGAATTTCTTTCAACAATACGTTGAATGACTCAGGAATGCCTGGTTCCATTCTGTGATCACCGTCAACTAAGTTTTTGTACATCTTAGTACGACCGTTAACATCATCAGACTTAACCGTTAACATTTCTTGTAGCGTATATGCAGCACCGTATGCTTCTAGTGCCCATACTTCCATCTCACCGAAACGCTGGCCACCAAATTGCGCTTTACCGCCAAGTGGTTGTTGCGTTACAAGTGAATAAGAACCTGTAGAACGTGCATGCATTTTGTCATCAACTAAATGGTTTAGTTTCAACATATACATGTAGCCAACTGTTACTGGACGTTCAAATTCACGACCTGTACGACCGTCAGTTAGTATAAACTGACCGCTTTCAGGCATATCTGCAAGTCTGAACATTTCTTTAATTTCTTTCTCTGCAGCACCATCAAAAGCTGGTGTAGCGATAGGAAGACCTGCACGTAAGTTACCGGCTAAACGCATAACTTCATCGTCTGAGAAGCTTGCGATATCTACAACTTGACGAGATTCACCAACATTGTAAACTTCTTGAATGAAATTACGTAGTTTATGAATTTCTTGTTGTGCTTGTAACATGCGGTTGATTTTCTCACCAATACCACGAGCAGCCATACCTAAATGCGTTTCAAGGATCTGACCAATGTTCATTCGAGATGGTACACCCAAAGGGTTAAGTACAACATCAACTGGAACACCGTGCTGATCGTAAGGCATATCTTCTACAGGAACTACGTTTGAAATAACACCTTTGTTACCATGACGACCAGCCATTTTATCACCCGGTTGGATGTGACGTTTTATCGCTAAGTAAACTTTAATAATTTTAAGAACACCTGGAGCTAAATCAGCACCTTGAGTGATCTTACGACGTTTAATTTCAAATTTCTTATCGAAATCAGCTTTAATGTTGTCGTATTGCTCTGCAATTTGCTCTAGTTCAGACTGCTGACCTTCGTCAGACAAGTTTTGAACTAACCAATTCGCACGAGACATACCATTAATATCTGATTCATTTAGACCTGCAGAGAGAAGAAGGTTTTTAGCACGGGCAAAGATACCATCTTCTAAGATGCTAAATTCATCGCCTAAATCTTTCTTAACTTCTTTGAGTTGTAATTCTTCAATCTCAACGGCACGCTTATCTTTTTCTACACCATCACGGGTGAAGATTTGCACATCGATGATTGTACCTTTGACAGAATTAGGGACACGTAAAGAGCTATCTTTAACATCAGCTGCTTTTTCACCAAAGATTGCTCGTAAAAGTTTTTCTTCTGGTGTTAATTGAGTTTCACCTTTAGGAGTAACTTTACCCACTAAAATGTCACCACCATTAACTTCAGCACCAATATAAACAACACCGGCTTCATCTAATTTAGATAAAGCTGATTCGCCAACATTAGGAATATCAGAAGTAATTTCTTCACTACCTAGCTTAGTATCACGGGCGATACATGTTAACTCTTGAATATGAACCGTTGTGAAACGATCTTCAGTAGCAACACGTTCAGATAACAACATTGAATCTTCAAAGTTGTAACCATTCCAAGGCATGAAAGCAATACGCATATTCTGACCAAGGGCTAATTCACCCATGTCCGTTGAAGGACCATCGGCAAGAACATCATCACGTGTAACAGGCTCACCCATACGACACAAAGGACGCTGGTTGATACATGTATTTTGGTTCGAACGCGTGTATTTTGTTAAATTGTAAATATCTATACCTGCTTCACCAGCATGCATTTCATTTTCATTAACTTTAACAACGATACGTGAAGCATCAACATAGCTGACAACCCCACCGCGTTTAGCAACTTCGGTAACACCTGAATCAACAGCTACTACTTTTTCCATACCTGTTCCAACTAATGGCTTATCAACGATAAGTGTTGGTACAGCTTGACGTTGCATGTTCGAACCCATCAAGGCTCTGTTAGCATCATCATGCTCTAGGAATGGAATCAAACTTGCTGCAACTGAAATAATCTGCTGTGGCGAAACGTCCATATATTGAACTTGTTCTGCCGAGATTAATGTAAATTCATTTTTATGACGACATTGAACTAAGCCATCAATTAATTTACCTTCACTATCAACCGGAGCTGTAGTTTGGGCAATAACAAAGTTACCTTCTTCAATCGCTGATAAATAATCTATTTCATCAGTCACTAAACCATCAACTACTTTACGATAAGGAGTTTCTAAGAAACCGTAATCGTTAGTACGTGCATAACACGAAAGTGAGTTGATCAAACCAATGTTTGGTCCTTCCGGAGTTTCGATAGGACATACACGACCATAATGGGTTGGATGTACATCTCGAACTTCAAAACCAGCACGTTCACGCGTTAAACCACCTGGGCCTAAAGCTGAAATACGACGTTTATGCGTAACTTCTGATAACGGGTTGTTTTGATCCATAAACTGAGACAGTTGTGAAGAACCAAAGAATTCTTTAACTGCAGCAGAAATAGGCTTAGCATTGATTAAATCTTGTGGCATGATCGCATCTAAGTCACCAAGACTTAAACGTTCACGTACAGCACGTTCAACACGAACTAAACCAACACGGAATTGGTTTTCTGCCATTTCGCCTACAGAGCGAATACGACGGTTACCTAGGTGATCTATATCATCAGTTTCGCCTTTACCGTCACGAATGGCGATTAAGGTTTTCATTACTGAGATGATATCTTCGTTTGACAGTATGCCGCTACCAACATCGTCAGCATTGCCAACACGTCGGTTAAACTTCATACGACCAACAGTTGATAAGTCATAACGTTCAGATGCAAAGAATAAGTTAGTAAATAACGTTTCTGCCGCATCTTTAGTTGGTGGTTCGCCTGGACGCATCATGCGGTAAATTTCAACTAAAGCTTCAAGCTTATTTGAAGTACCGTCAACACGAATAGTGTCAGACATATATGAACCAACATCGAACTCATTCATATATAAAGTTGAAAGAACTTTGTGTCCAGCTTGGCTAAGTTCTGCTAATAACTCTAACGTTATTTCAGCATTCGCTTCAGCGATAACTTCACCAGTTGACTCATCGATATAAGCTTTAGATAAAACTTTACCAACAATGTATTCCGCTGGAACTTCTAACTTTTCAATTTTTTCTTTTGATAAAGTGCGGATATGACGAGCAGTAATTCGTCGTCCTTGTTCTACTAAAACATCACCATTTTTCAAACATATGTCAAACGTTGCCGTTTCACCACGTAAGCGTTCAGGGATTAAATCCATGATGAGCTTATCGCCTTTGATTGAGAAATCAGTCGTGTCGTAGAACATATCTAGAATTTCTTCTGTAGAATATTCTAATGCACGTAAAATGATTGATGCCGGTAGTTTACGACGGCGATCTATACGAACAAATAAATTGTCTTTCGGATCAAATTCAAAATCTAACCAAGAACCACGGTAAGGGATAACACGTGCGTTATATAACACTTTACCTGATGAGTGTGTTTTACCTTTATCATGATCGAAAAACACACCAGGAGAACGATGCAATTGCGAAACAATAACACGCTCAGTACCATTAATAACAAACGTACCGTTGTCTGTCATTAGTGGTATTTCACCCATGTATACTTCTTGTTCTTTGATATCCTTAACTGTGCCTGCTGGCGCTTCTTTATCATAAACTACTAAACGTAGTTTAACGCGAAGCGGCGCAGAGTAGGTTACACCGCGGATTTGACATTCTTTAACGTCAAATAACGGTTCGCCAAGTCTGTAGCTCACATACTGTAATTCTGAGCTACCAGAGTAAGCTTTAATTGGGAAAATAGAATGAAATGCAGCCTCTAGGCCTGTTTCACCTGTTGGATCAATATCAATAAACTTACGGAAAGATTCGAGTTGGATTGATAACAAGAATGGATAATCCATTACTTGTGTACTTTTACCAAAGTCCTTGCGAATACGTTTCTTTTCAGAGTAAGAGTAAACCATGGGGTTCCTCAGCTTGCTGGTTATGGCCGATCTGCCTTTAAAATACCAATTGGACTAGACAACTTTAGTATGGTGACATACTGCAGGTTAGCTAATCCAATTGGTATCAGACAGGGTAATGCGAATGATACCTAAGTAAGTCAAGTATCAAATATGCGCTTTTTGGTTAAAAAAAACCACTTTCTTTAGCGCAAAAAGGCCGGTGACTTAAAAGTCACCAGCCATTGCCTTTTCAGGCAAATAATCTGTTTAAAAACAGATTATTTGATCTCAACAGAAGCACCAGCTTCTTCAAGAACTTTCTTAAGCTCTTCAGCTTCAGCTTTTTCAACGCCTTCTTTAACAACGCCAAGAGCTTCAACTAAGTCTTTAGCTTCTTTAAGGCCTAAACCTGTAGCGCCACGAACTGCTTTGATTACTGCAACTTTCTTCTCACCGAAGCTAGTCATAACAACGTTGAATTCACTTTGCTCTTCAACAGCTTCAGCTGGTCCAGCAGCAGCAGCAACAGCTGATGCAGATACGCCAAATTTTTCTTCCATTGCTTCGATTAAAGCAACAACGTCCATTACTGACATGTCAGCAACTGCGTTTAGGATATCGTCTTTAGAAATAGACATTTTAAATTTCCTGTTTTTTAATAAACAGCCTTTGGCTGTTTGAAATAACTATAATTACAAAAAGTGCTAATTGTGCTCTACATATGTTTAAGTAATAGCAGAGGTAAACAATTATTATGCAGCTTCTTGTTCTTTCTGATCGCGAATTGCAGCAATCGTGCGGGCTAATTTGCCTGCAGATGCTTCTTTCATAACGCTCATCAAACGTGAAATCGCTTCGTCGTAAGTAGGTAGCTTAGCTAACATATTTACGTCTACTGCGTTACCTTCAAATGCAGCTGCTTTTAATTCAAATTTTTCGTTAGCTTTAGCGAAATCTGTGAATAAACGAGCAGCAGCACCTGGGTGGTCACTTGAAAAAGCAATTAATGAAGGACCTTTGAATACGTCAGAAACACATTCAAATTGAGTACCTTCTACTGCACGACGTGCTAATGTATTACGGACAACTTTCATCCATACGCCATTTTCACGTGCTTGCTTACGCAAAACAGTAATTGCTTCAACTGTAACACCACGGGCATCCGCGATTACAACTGAGTGAGCGCCACTAGCAGCTTCTTGAACTTCAGCAACAATTGCCTTTTTGTCATCAAGATTGATAGCCATTGGCTTTAACTCCTGGTTCACCGGTTTAATAAACCGGCATTTACTATCCCTAATTTTTTTCTTTAATAAGAAATAAACTTAGGCCGTTACGGCGAGGACCAGAATTGGAAATACTGGGTAATCACCATCTACGTAGGAAAAATTAAGTCAAAATAGGTAATAAAATACCCATTTCAACTCCTACGGTCTTTGACGGGGCTGTTTAACTTCGTAAACGAAGAAAACAACACCTACCAAAATTTTTAAGGGCGAAATTATAGTCTATAATTTCACCCAAGTAAAGCACTTGGATAAGTACTTTAAATTAAGCTACTGTCAAACTAGCTTGGTTTACCGATACACCGGCACCCATAGTAGTTGATATAGAAAGTTTCTTAATGTACTGGCCTTTAGCGTTTGCTGGTTTAGCCTTTTTCAAAGCTTCCAATAAAAACTCTAGGTTTTCTTGTAATTTAGCATCGTCGAAATCAGCCTTACCAATAGTAGTATGGATGATACCGTTTTTATCATTGCGGTAACGGATTTGACCCGATTTAGCATTGTTAATAGCGGTTACAACGTCTGGCGTTACAGTGCCAACTTTAGGGTTAGGCATTAAACCACGTGGGCCTAATATCTGACCTAATTGGCCAACAACACGCATAGCGTCTGGAGAAGCGATAACAACATCAAAGTTCATCTCGCCTTTTTTAACTAATTCAGCTAAATCTTCCATACCTACGATGTCAGCACCAGCTTCTTTCGCTTTCTCAGCATTCGCGCCCTGTGTAAATACGGCAACACGAACATCACGACCTGTACCATTTGGTAATACAGCTGCGCCACGAACATTTTGGTCTGATTTACGAGCATCAATGCCAAGGTTTACAGCAACATCTACACTTTCACGGAATTTAGCAGTTGCTAATTCTTTTATTAATGTAATTGCTTCTGCAATATCATAATCTTTTAATACGTCTACTTTTTCACGGATAAGACGAGCGCGTTTTGATAATTTAGCCATTGATTAGTCCTCTACCACTAAACCCATTGAACGAGCAGAACCCGCAATGGTACGCACTGCAGCTTCCATAGAACCAGCAGTCAAATCAGATTCTTTTGTCTTAACAATTTCTTCAAGTTGAGCTGTAGTAACAGTTCCAACTTTGTCAGTGTTAGGACGGCCAGAACCGCTTTTGATTCCAGCAGCTTTCTTTAATAAGTAAGAAGCAGGAGGAGTTTTTGTTTCGAACGTAAAAGAACGGTCATTGTATACAGTAATTACTACTGGTACTGGAGCGCCTTTTTCTAAAGAATCTGTTTTTGCGTTAAACGCTTTACAGAATTCCATGATGTTCACACCGTGTTGACCTAATGCAGGACCAACTGGCGGTGACGGGTTTGCTGCACCAGCAGCAACTTGTAGCTTGATTAAAGCTTGGACTTTCTTAGCCATTTTTCAATACCTTTAATTTGGGTTCTAACGCTAAATATTAATTCAGCTCCCCGTTGTACGATTTACCTTGCTTTCTTTCATGCATAAATTGCTTAAATTGCTTAAAAAAAATAGGCAGCGGATTATATATTAAATATCGTGAAAGACACAAGTTATTTTTTAATCAATTTATTTTCTTTCACATACAAAAAAGGCTAAAGATTTACATCTTTAGCCTTTTTGATTTAATTAGCATTTATGTCTTAATAGAAAAAAGATTATCCTTTTTCGACTTGACCAAACTCTAAATCAACAGGAGTAGAACGACCAAAGATTAGAACAGAAACTTTAATTCTATTTTTGTCATAATCTAACTCTTCAACAACACCATTGAAGTCAGCAAAAGGACCATCAATAACACGGACAACTTCGCCGGGCTCGAATAAAGTCTTAGGTCTAGGCTTATCGGTATCTTCAAGTCTTTGTAAAATACGATCAGCTTCTTTTTGAGTAATTGGAGCTGGACGGTCACTTGTACCACCAATAAATCCTAAAACACGTGGCACACTTTTAACTAAATGCCATGCTTCAACATCCATTTCCATTTGAACAAGAACGTATCCAGGGAAGAATTTTCTTGAACTCTTGCGCTTTTGACCTGCGCGCATTTCAACGACTTCTTCAGTAGGAACTAGAATTTGTCCGAACTTTTCATGCAACCCTTGAATTTCGATATGCTCAACCAAAGTTTTTTGCACACGACCTTCATAACCTGAGAAAGCTTGTACAACATACCAACGTAACTTAGGGTTGGTATTAATTACCGGCTCTTGAGTTTCTGCGTTTTCTTCTGGAGATAAATTTTCTTCAGTCATGATTACACCTGTAAACCAGTAATAAATCCAACGACCCAAAACAATGTAGAATCAAGTCCCCACATCACTAAAGACATAATAAAAGTAGCGAATAGAACGATACCAGTAGTTTGTATAGCTTCTTGGCGAGTTGGCCATACAACTTTACGTATTTCTGTACGAGATTCTTTTGCGAATGCAACCGCATTGTGACCTTTGACAGTTTGCATTGCAATTACACCTGCAATAACTATTCCCACTACTGCACCAATTGCTCGGTACAATACTGACTCTTCACCATAAAAATAATTCGCGAAAACGACGCCCGCTAAAATAAGGATAACAATTATCCATTTTACCGAATCAAGAGAACCGCTTGGCTGGCTTTCTGTACTTGCATTCATAATATTAACCTGTAATTTTGCCTAAGGCATTTGAACTTCATCACTGAAGTTTACTTCAAGAGTATTAATTCAATACCCTATTAAATTTGGCAGGGGTAGAGAGACTCGAACTCCCAACCATCGGTTTTGGAGACCGCTGTTCTACCAATTGGAACTATACCCCTATTTCTATACATCTAAAATGCACAGTTACACTTATCGAGTGAGTCTTATTATTTGGGAATTAAGAGATACTCTAGAAGTGAGGCGCTATTATACTAATGAAATTACTTTACTCAAGAGATATTTTAAAATGTACGACGATACTTGATTAATTGTCCCTCTTACGTATTTTCTTTTCACTTAAAAACTAGCAAAAACACATAATTCCGCGTTACTATAATTCATATAATTATTAAAATAAGGAGTAATAATGAAAGCAAGTGTAAAATGGGTCGGCGATGAATTATTCATGGGTAGTTCAGAGAGCGGCCATACTATTGTATTAGATGCCAATGGAGGTTCATTAGCTCCTAGCCCACTTGAAAATATTCTTATTTCTTTAGGTGCGTGTTCATCTGTTGATGTTGTAAGTATACTTGAGAAAACACGCCAAGATGTAACAGGGTGTAGAGTAGATATTCTAGCAACTCGTGTTGATTCTGTTCCTAGATTATTCTCAGATATTCACCTGCACTTCGTTATTACAGGAAACGATGTCGCTAGTAAACACGTTGACCGTGCAGTAAGCCTTTCTGCTGACAAATATTGTTCTGTTGCACTGATGTTGAATAAATCTGTAAAAATAACGCATGACTTTGAGATTTTAACAGCCTAAGTCAAATGTTTCTGTAAAATCTTTTAGCTTATGAACAACTAAAAGATTTTACAATTTCAATATTATTAAAGATCGCTCATCCAATCTAATTGCTTATTTGCTTCATTTTTCTTATTCATTAAATCTAATATTAAAGGTGTTAACAATAGTTCCATTGCTAAGCCCATTTTCCCACCAGGAACGACGAGCGTATTTATACGTGACATAAACGCACCGTCTATCATTGATAAATAATAGGGAAAATCTACGCTTGTTCCTTCACGAAAACGGATCACAACAAAGCTTTCATCTAGTGTAGGAATAGCTTTCGCGCTAAACGGGTTAGAAGTATCTACTGTAGGTACACGTTGGAAGTTTATGTGTGTTCTTGAAAACTGTGGTGTAATAAATGAAATATAGTCCTCCATACTGCGTACTATACTTGCTGTTACTGCTTCACGACTATGGCCTCGTTGATTTGTATCGCGAATAATCTTTTGAATCCATTCAAGATTAACAATTGGAACCATACCAATTAATAAATCAACATGCTTCGACACGTCATTTTTTTCTGTTACGACACCACCGTGTAATCCTTCATAAAACAGTAAGTCAGTGCCATCACCTAAATTTTCCCAAGGTGTGAAGGTACCTGGCATCTGGTTATATGGAACAGCTTCGTCAAAAGTATGAAGGTATCGCCGCATCTTGCCCTTACCTGTTTCCGAATAATCTTTAAAGAGTCTTTCTAATGCATCAAAATCATTAGCTTCATCACCAAAATAACTGATATTACGTCTATCGTCCCTCGCTTTCCGTTTTTCCATATCCATTTCTTGACGGGAATAACGATGAAAACTGTCTCCTGCAACTGTAGCTGAGGTGATGCCAAGAGATCTAAAGATATGCTCAAATGATTCTATTGTAGTTGACGTGCCAGCTCCTGATGAACCTGTTACGGCAATGATAGGGTTTCGAGATGACATAGTTGATACTCTTAGGGATGGGGTTAAATGTTATACGGAGAATTTGTTGTCTGGTCAAGTTTTACTAAGAAATAGTAATTATGTGATTTATGAAAACAAAAACGGAGCCGAGGCTCCGTTTTTAATTTAAAGTAAATTTAGCTATGCTAAATTATGCTTCTACTGCTTCTTCAACTTCTTCTACAGCATCTTCTACTGCAGGTCGGTCTACTAATTCAATATAAGCCATAGGCGCTTTATCACCAGTTCGGAAACCACATTTTAAAATGCGAGTATATCCACCTGGACGCTCTTGGTAACGAGCACCAAGTTCGTTGAATAAAATACCTACTACTTCTTTATCTTGTGTACGAGCAAACGCTAAACGGCGATTTGCAACACTGTCGGTTTTAGCCAATGTAATTAATGGCTCTACAACCATACGTAGTTCTTTAGCTTTAGCTACAGTCGTTTTGATCAAACCGTGCTTCACTAAAGAGCTTGCCATATTGCGGAACATCGCTTTACGATGACTGCTATTACGGTTTAACTGGCGACCGCTTTGACGATGGCGCATAAGTTAATCCTTCTCTCAACTATTAAAAAAATGATGAACGAGTTAGTCGTTATCAGCAATGCTTTCAGGTGGCCAATTTTCAAGGCGCATACCTAAAGATAAACCACGAGACGCTAAAACGTCTTTGATCTCAGTTAAAGACTTCTTACCTAAATTAGGTGTTTTAAGAAGCTCTACTTCTGCACGCTGTACTAAATCGCCAATATATTGAATTGCTTCTGCTTTTAAACAGTTTGCTGAACGAACTGTTAATTCAAGATCATCTACTGGACGAAGCAAAATAGGGTCAAATAGTGGTTTAGCTGCTACTTGCTCTACTTCTTTAATATCACGCAATTCTACAAACGCATCTAGCTGTTCAGCTAAAATTGTTGAAGCACGACGAATCGCTTCTTCTGGATCCAATGTTCCATTGGTTTCCATATCAAGTACAAGTTTGTCTAAATCAGTACGCTGTTCAACTCGGGCAGAGTCAACATCGTAGGCAATTCTTACAACTGGACTGAATGAAGCATCAACTAACAAACGTCCGATTGCACGATCTTCGTCTTCGGCATCGCGTCTAACTGAAGCAGGAACATAACCACGTCCCATTTCAATTTTGATACGCATGCTGATAGAACCGTCACCTGTAAGATTACAGATTACATGATCCGGATTTGCAATTTCTACATCTCCATCATGCTGGATATCAGCTGCCGTTACAGGGCCTTCACCGGATTTAGTTAAAGTAATAACAGCTTCGTTTTTACCTTCTAAACTTATAGCTAGCCCCTTAAGGTTCAACAATATTTCGATGATGTCTTCTTGAACACCTTCTTTACTACTGTATTCGTGTAGAACGCCGTCGATTTCAACTTCAGTTACAGCACAACCTGGCATTGAAGATAAAAGTATGCGACGTAACGCATTACCTAAAGTATGACCAAAACCACGTTCTAATGGCTCTAAAGTTACCTTAGCACGAGTAGTACTAACGGTTTCAATACCAACCAATCGTGGTCTAAGGAATTCGGTTACAGAACCCTGCATATATGTCCTCTCTTAAGTGCTACTTTACTTAGAGTAAAGTTCAACAATTAACTGTTCATTAATTTCGGCAGACAAGTCAGAACGATCAGGAACACGTTTGAAAACGCCTTCAAGTTTCTTGTTATCTACTTCAACCCAGACTGGCTTCTCACGTTGTTCAGCTAATTCTAAAGCAGCGATAATACGCGCTTGAGTTTTAGATTTCTCACGAATAGAAACTGCATCTTCAGCTTTAACATTGAAAGATGGAATATTAACAACTACGCCGTTTACTACGATAGCTTTATGGCTAACTAGTTGACGAGCTTCAGCACGAGTGCTTGCATAGCCCATACGGTATACTACGTTATCAAGACGCTTCTCTAAAAGTTGTAACAAGTTCTCACCTGTATTACCTTTTAAACGAGCCGCTTCTTTATAGTAGTTACGGAATTGTTTTTCTAGTACGCCATATATACGACGAACTTTTTGTTTTTCACGAAGTTGAACACCGTAATCAGACAAACGACCGCGACGTGCGCCGTGTTGACCTGGTATTGTTTCGATTTTACATTTAGTGTCAATTGCTCTAACACCGCTTTTAAGGAACAAATCTGTACCTTCGCGACGACAAAGTTTTAACTTTGGACCTAAATATCTAGCCATTTTCTTTCTCCAACTATCCTAAAAAAGTACGATTAAACGCGACGTTTCTTAGGAGGACGACAACCATTATGAGGAATAGGTGTAACGTCAGTAATGTTGGTGATTTTAAAACCAGCAGCATTTAAAGCACGGATTGCAGACTCACGTCCTGGTCCTGGGCCTTTAACGAACACTTCAATATTCTTCAAACCAAACTCTTTTGCAGCTTCGCCAGCACGGTCTGCAGCTACTTGAGCAGCAAACGGAGTAGACTTACGTGAACCACGAAATCCTGAGCCACCTGCAGTTGCCCAAGATAAAGCATTACCTTGACGATCTGTAAGAGTTACGATTGTGTTGTTGAAAGAAGCATGGATATGAGCCATGCCATCAGCAACTTGTTTTTTTACGCGTTTACGCGTACGTACAGGTTTTTTAGCCATTGTCTAGTTCCTCTTACTTCTTAATTGGCTTACGAGGACCTTTACGGGTACGCGCATTTGTTTTAGTGCGTTGACCACGTAGAGGAAGACTGCGACGATGGCGTATGCCACGGTAACAACCTAAATCCATAAGACGTTTAATATTCATTGAAACTTCACGGCGTAAATCACCTTCTACGGTGTATTTATCCACTTCAGCACGTAGCAAATCAATATTTGCTTCGTCTAATTCACTGATCTTCGTTGATTCTTCGATACCTGCTGCTGCACAAATTGCTTTTGCGCGAGTAGCTCCGATACCGTAAATCGCAGTAATGGCGATTACTGCATGCTTACGATCAGGGATGTTAATGCCAGCGATACGGGCCACTAAACACATCTCCTATTTTAAGTTAATATACATCAAGTTGGAAAGCCCGTTAGGATACCCAACCTGTCTTCTTTTTTGCAAATCGAAGCGGCATTATACAGAAAATTCTACATAATGCTACTTCTAAAAGATATTGCTGATAGCTTAGATAATTCTAAGACTAGCCTTGTCTTTGTTTGTGCTTTGGTTCTACACAAAGAACGCGTACTACGCCTTTACGTTTAACCACTTTACAATTACGACAAATCTTTTTTACGGATGCACGTACTTTCATTTTATACTCCGTTTACCTATTGAGCTAAGCTTTAAAACTTAACCTTTTAAGTTAGCTTTCTTAAGTACATTGTCATATTGATGAGACATCATATGAGTTTGTACTTGTGCCATAAAGTCCATAATTACCACTACTATAATTAGTAATGATGTACCACCGAAATAGAACTGTACGTCCCACGCGATGATCATGAACTGAGGTACCAAACAGATAAAGGTAATATACATCGCACCCGCTAGGGTTAAACGTGTCATAACTTTATCTATATATTTAGACGTTTGCTCACCAGGACGTATCCCAGGAATAAACGCACCTGATTTCTTTAGGTTATCTGCAGTTTCACGCGGATTGAAAACAAGAGCCGTGTAAAAGAAACAGAAAAATATTATCGCTGCAGCAAGTAACATTACATACAGTGGCTGACCTGGAGAAATAGCAATAGATACTTCTTGTAAAAAGTCAGCAACCGCACCTTCACCTTGACCAAACCAACTCGCTAGAGTGCCTGGAAACAAGATAATACTTGATGCAAAGATTGGTGGTATAACACCAGCCATATTCACTTTAAGCGGTAAATGTGTGCTTTGTGCAGCGAAAACCTTACGGCCTTGCTGGCGTTTAGCATAGTTAACAACAATACGTCGTTGACCACGTTCCACAAATACTACAAAAAATGTTACAGCGAATACTATGACACACATCAGCAATAATACTAATAAGTGCAATTCACCTTGACGCGCCATCTCTGCTGTTTGTGCAACAGCTGAAGGCATGCCAGCAACGATACCTGCAAATATTAAGATTGATATACCATTACCAATACCGCGTTCTGTAATTTGTTCACCTAACCACATTAAAAACATGGTACCAGTTACTAAACTTACTACAGCAGCAAAGTAGAAACCAAAACCTGCGTCCATTACTAGACCCGGCATCATTCCTGGTAAACTTCTTGCAATTGCAATTGATTGTACTGTCGCTAGAACTAACGTGCCGTAGCGGGTGTATTGACTGATTTTACGTCGTCCAGCTTCACCTTCTTTTTTTAATTCTGCCATTGCTGGGTGCATAACCGTGAGCAATTGCATAATTATTGAAGCTGAGATGTACGGCATAATACCAAGTGCCAATACAGAGGCTCGCTCAAGAGCACCACCAGAGAACATGTTAAACATCTCTACTATGGTGCCCTTTTGTTGTTCAAACAACTGAGCTAATACAGCGGCGTCAATACCAGGGATTGGCACAAATGATCCTAAACGGAACACTATTAGTGCGCCGAGAACAAACCATAATCTTTGCTTAAGCTCAGACAAACCGCCTGCGCCTTTACTACTTTGTGAAGTAGCCATTCCTGGTGTAGCCATGCTGTACTATTCCTCGATTTTTCCGCCAGCAGCTTCAATAGCTGCACGTGCGCCTTTAGTAACACCTAAACCACGAACCGTAATTGGACGGTTAATTTCACCAGACAACATGATTTTTGCTGTTTTGATGTTACGTGTAATTAGGTTTGCATCTTTAAGAGCAAAGATATCGACAACATCACCTGTGATGTTATTTAGTTCATGTAAACGTACTTCAGCGCGAACTAAAGATTTACGTGACGTGAAACCAAATTTAGGTAAACGTTGTTTCAATGGCATTTGACCACCTTCGAAACCTGGACGTACACTACCGCCAGAACGAGACTTCTGACCTTTGTGACCACGTCCGCCTGTTTTACCAATGCCAGAACCAATACCGCGACCACATCGCTTCTTAGCTTTCTTTGCACCTGGTGCAGGGGATAAAGTATTTAAATGCATAATTAGTCCTCCACCTTAACCATATAAGATACTGTGTTAATCATACCGCGTACAGATGGAGTGTCTTCTAACTCTACTGTATGACGGATACGACGTAATCCAAGACCTCTTAATGTAGCTCTATGCTTCGGTAAACGACCAATAGAACTTTTCATTTGAGTTACTTTTACTGTTTTAGCCATGCTCAATTACCCCAGTATGTCTGCAACGGTTTTGCCACGCTTAGCTGCAACACCTGCCGGCGATTTCATATTCGCAAGAGCTGAAACAGTAGCACGAACTACGTTGATCGGGTTAGTAGAACCGTATGCCTTAGACAATACGTTCTGAACACCTGCTACTTCTAGTACTGCACGCATCGCTCCACCGGCGATGATACCTGTACCTTCAGAAGCTGGTTGCATGTAAACTTTAGAACCAGAATGCTTGCCAATAATGACATGCTGAAGAGTTGTACCCTTCAAATCAACGGTTACTATGTTACGACGTGCTTTTTCCATTGCTTTCTGGATTGCAGCAGGCACTTCACGTGCTTTACCGTATCCGAAACCAACGCGACCAGCACCATCACCAACTACTGTAAGAGCAGTGAAACTGAATATGCGACCACCTTTAACCACTTTTGAAACGCGGTTAACGGCGATTAGCTTTTCAGCCATATCACTTTGTTGTGAGTTTTCTTGATTATGATTAGCCATTATCAACCCCTAAAACTGCAAACCAGCTTCACGAGCTGCTTCTGCTAACGCTTTTACGCGACCATGGTAACGAAAGCCAGAGCGATCAAAAGCTATGCTTGTGATGCCTTTAGCGACTGCACGTTCAGCAATTGCTGTACCGACTGCAGTTGCAGCTGCAACATTACCTGTTTTTTCTAACTGAGCACTAATTTCTTTGTCTAAAGTAGACGCAGATGCGATTACTTCAGAACCCGTTGGAGCGATCAATTGCGCGTAAATATGACGAGGAGTACGAAATACAACTAAACGATTCGCACCCAACTCGCTAATTTTTGCACGAGAGCGTTTAGCTCTGCGCAAACGAGATGTTTTCTTATCCATAGTATTACCCTACTTCTTCTTAGCTTCTTTACGGCGAACATGCTCGTCACTATAACGTATACCTTTACCTTTATAAGGCTCTGGCTTACGGTATGAACGAATGTCTGCAGCAACTTGACCAACCAACTGTTTATCAGCACCTTTCAGTACGATTTCAGTTTGACTAGGAGTTTCAACGGTAACCCCTTCAGGGATTGCGTGGTCAACCGGGTGTGATAAACCTAAAGATAAGTTTAAAGACTTACCTGCAGCTTTAGCACGGTAACCAACACCATTTAATAACAATGTTTTCACATAGCCTTTACTAACACCTTCAACCATATTATTGATTAAAGCACGTGTAGTGCCGGCTTGAGCCCAAGCGCCTTTAACATCAGCAACGATATTAGTAATGATATTGTTTTCTTCTTGAGAAACAACAACGTCACTATGGATCGTGCGAGATAATTCGCCCATTGGACCTTTAACTTGTATATCTTGACCTGATAACGTAACAGTAACGCCAGCAGGAACAACGACATGTGCTTTTGCAACACGAGACATATATTTCTCCTTACGCTACGAAACCGATGATTTCACCGCCGATACCCGCAGAGCGAGCAGCGCGATCAGTCATCAGACCTTTAGAAGTAGAAACAATCGCAATACCCATACCTGCAAGAACTTTAGGAAGTTCATCACAACTTTTGTATATACGAAGACCAGGACGTGAAACACGCTTGATCGTTTCAATTACTTCTTTACCTTCAAAATACTTCAAAGTTACAGATAACTCAGGCTTAACTTCGCCTGATACTGAAAACTCTGATACATAACCTTCTTCTTTAAGCAAGTTTGCAATAGCAACTTTAACTTTAGAAGATGGCATTGTAACTGCAACTTTTGCTGCAGATTGACCGTTGCGGATGCGTGTAAACATGTCCGCGATAGGATCAGTCATCATAACAATTTACTCCCGTGAATTACCAACTAGCTTTCTTAAGACCTGGAACTTCACCACGCATCATTGCTTCGCGCAACTTGATTCGGCTTAAACCGAATTTACGTAAGAAACCATGTGGACGACCTGTAACATTACAACGATTACGTTGACGGCTACTTGAAGAATCACGAGGTAAACTTTGAAGTTTCAATACAGCATCCCAACGGTCTTCTTCAGAAGAAGCTTCGCTAGAGATGATTGCTTTTAATGCACTACGCTTTTCAGCATATTGTGCGACTAATTTGGTTCTTTTAGCTTCACGAGCTTTCATTGACGTTTTAGCCATAACTCTACACCTTCTTCTTAAACGGGAAGTTAAAGGCAGACAATAAAGCATGTCCTTCTTCATTATTCTTCGCGCTAGTAGTGATAGTGATATCCATCCCACGAATTTTATCGATTTTATCGTAATCGATTTCAGGGAAGATAATTTGCTCACGTACGCCCATGCTGTAGTTTCCACGGCCATCGAATGACTTTGGATTTAAGCCACGGAAATCGCGGATACGAGGAATAGAGATCGAAATTAAACGCTCTAAAAATTCCCACATACGTTCGCCACGTAGAGTTACTTTTGTGCCTATAGGATAACCTTCACGAATCTTGAAGCCCGCAACAGATTTGCGCGCTACAGTCGTAACAGGTTTTTGTCCTGAGATTGCAGTAAGATCATTTGTGGCGTGGTCTAATACTTTTTTATCAGCAATAGCTTCACCAACACCCATGTTAAGGGTGATCTTTTCAATCCGAGGGACTTGCATGACACTTTTGTATTCGAACTTCGTCTGAAGGTCGCTTACAACAGTATCTTTGTAAAAATCATGCAGTTTCGCCATCGTTTACTCCAATAATTAAACTAGTTCGTTATTAGATTTGAAGAAACGAACTTTTTTGTCGTCTTCAATTCTAAAACCTATACGATCTGCTTTACCCGTTTTAGGGTTAACAATCGCTACGTTTGAAACTTGTAAAGGTGCTTCTTTTTCAACTATGCCACCAGGCTGCTGTAACTGAGGTACAGGCTTAGTGTGCTTTTTGATTAAGTTAACGCCTTCTACAAATACTTTGCCGTCTTCAACAAGAACTTTAGTGACTTTACCAGTCTTACCCTTGTCTTTGCCAGCTAGTACAATAACTTCATCATCACGACGAATCTTAGATGCCATTATCGTGACTCCTTAAAGTACTTCAGGTGCAAGTGAAACGATTTTCATGAACTTTTCATTACGAAGTTCACGCGTCACTGGACCAAAAATACGAGTACCAATTGGTTGTAAGTTAGCATTTAACATTACAGCCGCGTTTTCATCAAAACGGATGGTTGAACCATCTGAACGACGAACACCTTTCTTAGTGCGCACAACTACCGCAGTCAGAACATCACCTTTTTTTACTTTGCCGCGAGGATTTGATTCCTTCACTGCAATTTTAATGATGTCACCGATACGCGCGTAGCGACGGTGCGAACCACCAAGAACCTTTATACACTGTACACGCTTAGCTCCGCTGTTATCAGCACAGTTAAGTTGTGATTGCATTTGGATCATTGAGTTTTACTCCGCTATTTATCTAAATATACTTAGATATAATTTAAGGCCAGAAATTTGACCCGTCACTGCCTTCTCCCCCCTTGAATTCAACATTCGAATTCGGAGGGCGCGAGATTATAACACCACCTATACAAAAGTGATACCCTAATTAGTTAAAATTTAAACAATCTCTACCCTAAAAAATATTAATTCCCTGCCTTAAATTTTCAAGTTCTTAAGTTTTCAGCTCTAATAATTGCCAGAGCCCATTTATTTGGCACATAAAAAAGCCCTATCACATTGTGATAGGGCTTTTAATTAACACTTTCGTTAAAACAAATTTATTTTAAAATAAATTATGCTTTAGTAATTACATCAACCAAAGTCCAGTTTTTAGACTTTGAAATTGGTGCAACTTCACGAATTGTTACTAAGTCACCTTCGTTACACTGGTTAGTTTCATCATGCGCTTTCAACTTAGTTGAACGCGTAAGGTACTTACCATACATTGGGTGCTTAACACGACGTTCGATTAATACAGTGATAGACTTATCCATTTTATCACTGACAACACGACCTTGTAGTGTGCGGATTTTAGCTTCGCTCATTACTTACCTGCCTTTTCAGTTATGATAGTCTTAACACGTGCAATATTGCGACGTACGATTCTTAGCAAATGAGTTTGAGCTAATTGACCAGTACTTGCTTGCATGCGGTAGTTAAACTGTTCGCGCAATAATTCAAGTAATTCAGTATTTAGCTCTTCAATGCTTTTATCTTTTAATTCATTAGCTTTCATTACATCACCGTTCTAGTTACGAAAGATGTTTTGAACGGAAGTTTCGCAGCAGCTAAAGCAAATGCTTCACGTGCGATTTCTTCCGATACACCTTCCATTTCATAAAGAACACGGCCTGGTAGAATTTGGCATACCCAATATTCCACTGAACCTTTACCTTTACCCATACGAACCTCAAGAGGTTTTTTAGTAATTGGCTTATCAGGGAATACTCGTATCCAGATTTTACCTTGACGCTTAACGTGACGAGTCATTGCTCGACGTGCCGCTTCAATTTGACGCGCAGTCATACGACCACGTTCCATTGCTTTTAAACCGAAAGTACCGAAGCTTACTGAACTACCGACGTGTGCAAGACCGCGGTTGCGCATTTTAAATTGCTTACGGAATTTAGTACGTTTTGGTTGTAACATTACTTAGCTCCTTACTTAGGCTTGCGGTTGTTTTTTCTTTTAGGCTTAGCCGCTGGTACTTCTGCCTGTAGAGGCATGTTACCAATGATTTCACCTTTAAAGATCCACACTTTGATACCGATAACACCATAAGTGGTGTCACCGCGTGCAATAGCGTAGTCGATGTCAGCACGTAAAGTGTGTAATGGAACACGACCTTCACGGTACCATTCAGCACGTGCAATATCTGCACCGCCTAAACGACCACTTACTTGTACTTTAATACCCTTTGCGCCTAGACGCATAGCATTTTGTACAGCACGTTTCATAGCGCGACGAAACATCACACGACGTTCTAATTGACTAGCAATGCTGTCGGCAACTAACTGCGCATCCATTTCTGGCTTACGTACTTCAGCTATGTTGATTTGAGCAGGAACGCCAGCAATTTTAGAAACAGCTAAACGTAGTTTCTCAACATCTTCGCCTTTCTTACCGATAACAACACCCGGACGAGCCGTGTGGATTGTTACGCGGATAGATTTAGCTGGACGTTCAATTACTACTTTTGATAATGATGCACGTTTAAGCTTCTCTTTCAAATATTCGCGAACCAAATGGTCACCGCGTAAATTTTCAGCGAAGTCTTTGTTACTTGCAAACCATGTAGACGCGAAAGGTTTCGTGATACCTAAGCGAATACCGTTAGGATGAACTTTTTGACCCATACTAATATACTCCTAAGAATCAGACACGATCACAGTAATGTGACTTGTGCGCTTTATGATGCGATCCGCGCGGCCTTTGGCACGTGGTCGAATACGTTTCATTGTAGGACCATCGTCAACCATTATAGTTTTTACGATAAGTTCATCAATGTCTGCACCTTCGTTATGCTCAGCGTTAGCAATTGCAGAATTAAGTACTTTTTTAACTAAGTCAGCAGCTGATTTGTTGCTGAATGTTAGTATTTCAAGTGCTTTTTCTACATGCAAGCCGCGGATTTGATCCACAACTAAACGTGCTTTTTGAGCAGAACCACGGGCAAATTTATGTGTAGCGATAGCTTCCATCTAAATTCCCCTATTTCTTCGCTTTCTTATCAGCGATATGACCGCGATAAGTACGAGTTGGTGCAAATTCGCCTAACTTGTGACCGATCATTTCATCAGTTACAAATACAGGTACGTGTTGACGGCCATTATGGACAGCTATGGTCAATCCGATCATCGTAGGGATGATCATTGAACGACGGGACCAAGTCTTAATTGGCTTTTTATTCCCGCTTTCCAGAGCTTTCTCTACCTTCGTCAGCAAGTGTAGGTCTATAAATGGACCTTTCTTGAGAGAACGTGGCATGGTGAATCCTCTTTATTTACTCTTCATGTTGAACTTAACTTTACCGAAATAAAACAAGTTCCACATTCAGAGTATTAATTAAATGTACTATTTAGTACGACGACGTACGATAAATTTATCAGTACGTTTGTTTGAACGAGTCTTGTAACCCTTAGTTGGTACGCCCCAAGGGGATACCGGGTGACGACCGCCAGATGTTTTACCTTCACCACCACCGTGTGGGTGATCAACTGGGTTCATGGCAACACCACGAACAGTTGGGCGAACACCGCGCCATCTTGAAGCACCAGCTTTACCCAAAGAGCGAAGCATGTGTTCAGAATTGCCGATTTCACCTAAAGTAGCACGACAGTCAGACTCAATTTTACGCATTTCGCCAGAGCGAAGACGTAAAGTGACATAAGCACCGTCTTTAGCAACTAACTGAGCATAAGTACCAGCAGCACGTGCGATTTGAGCACCTTTACCTGGTTTAAGTTCAATTGCATGCACAACACTACCTAATGGTGTGTTGCGTAATGGCATTGTATTACCCGCTTTGATTGGAGCATCAACACCTGACTGGATTGAATCTCCAGCACTTAAGCCTTTAGGGGCTAAGATGTAACGACGTTCACCATCTGCATATAATACAAGTGCAATATTAGCAGAACGGTTTGGATCATATTCCAAACGCTCAACTTTTGCAGGGATACCATCTTTATTACGTTTAAAATCAATCATGCGGTAATGTTGCTTGTGACCACCACCAATATGACGAACCGTAATACGACCGTTATTATTACGACCACCAGACTTAGACTTAGTGTCTAATAATGGTGCGTAAGGCTTACCTTTATGCAACTCCGTGTTTACCACTTTTACTACGTGGCGACGACCCGGAGAAGTAGGTTTACATTTAACTATAGCCATTTTCGTAAACTCCTATGATTCCGCGCCGACGAAGTCGATGTCGCTGCCTTCAGCAAGAGTAACGTATGCTTTTTTCCAGTCGCTTCTGCGACCAAAACGAGCACCAGTACGTTTCACTTTACCTTTAACATTTAATGTGCGAACACCGTCTACTGAAACTTCAAAAAGTTTCTCAACAGCAGCTTTAATTTCAGCTTTAGTAGCAGTAGTAGCAACTTTGAAAACAACAGTGTTGTTTGCTTCAGCAGCCATCGTGCTTTTCTCAGAAATGTTCGGTGCTAAAAGCACTTTTAACAAACGTTCTTCGCTTATCATCCTAACATCTCCTCAATTTGCTTAACTGCAGATGCAGTCATCAAAACTTTTTCGAAACCAACCAAGCTAACTGGGTCAATACCGTCTACGTCACGTACGTCAACTTTATACAAGTTACGTGCTGATAAGAACAAGTTCTCATCAACGTCTGGAGTAACGATTAATACGTCTTTTAACTCCAAACCGTTTAGCTTAGCTACTAATTCTTTAGTCTTTGGTGTTTCAACTGTAAAATTCTCTACCACTACTAAGCGATCTTGACGAACAAGCTCAGATAAGATGCTTTTAATTGCACCACGGTACATTTTACGGTTTACTTTTTGGCTGTGGTCTTGAGGTTTAGCAGCGAATGTTACACCACCAGAACGCCAAATTGGACCACGAGTAGTACCAGCACGAGCACGGCCAGTACCTTTTTGACGCCAAGGTTTTGCGCCACCGCCACTAACTTCTGAACGAGTTTTCTGAGCACGAGTACCTTGACGAGCGCCAGCTGCATATGCAACTACTACCTGATGTACTAATGCTTCGTTAAACTCAAGTCCAAAAGTTGCTTCAGAAACTTCAAGAGCACCTGTAGCGTCTTTTAATGATAATTCCATCACAAATCTCCCGGACTAGGCTTTAACAGCTGGTTTGATGATTACGTTACCGTTGATTGCACCCGGAACCGCACCTTTAATAAGGAGCAAGTTACGTTCTGCGTCAACGCGAACCAATTCAAGGTTTTGTGTAGTACAACGCACAGAACCCATGTGACCAGACATTTTTTTGCCTTTGAAAACGCGACCTGGTGTTTGACATTGACCTAACGAACCGTTAGAACGATGTGATAAAGAAACACCATGAGTGGCATGTTGCATTGTAAAGTTCCAGCGTTTAATACCACCTTGGAAACCTTTACCTTTTGACGTGCCAGTTACGTCTACTAATTTTGTGTCATTGAAAATTGAAACAGTTAATTCACCGCCCAATTCTAAATCAGCACCTTCATTTTCGTTTAAGCGAAATTCCCACAGGCCACGACCTGCTTGAACTCCAGCTTTAGCGAAATGACCCGCTGCTGGTTTTGTAACACGGCTAGCCCTGCGGCTACCTGTTGTAACTTGAAGCGCTGAGTAACCGTCAGTTTCTAAAGTTTTCACTTGAGAAATACGGTTGGCTTCAACTTCTAGAACGGTTACAGGTGTTGAAACGCCATCTTCAGTGAAGATACGAGTCATGCCTACTTTACGTCCAACTAGACCAATAGTCATTGTTAAAACCCCTTAACCCAAGCTGATTTGAACGTCAACACCAGCTGCAAGATCTAAACGCATTAATGCGTCTACAGTCTTTTCAGTTGGCTCTACGATATCAATCATACGTTTGTGAGTACGAATTTCGTACTGATCACGCGCATCTTTGTTAACGTGTGGAGAAGTCAAGATAGTGAAGCGTTCCTTGCGAGTAGGAAGTGGAATTGGACCACGAACCTGAGCGCCAGTACGTTTAGCAGTATCTACGATTTCAGCTGTTGATTGATCAATCAAACGATGATCGAACGCTTTCAAACGAATGCGAATTCTTTGATTTGACATTAAGACAAATCCCCATTTTAAAGAACAACAAAATACATCCCATCACCTTTTATATGTAAAAGGAGGGTGTATCGCTAATAACATTCAACTCCCAATCGGAGTTGTTGTATGAAGCTAAATTCTTCGAAGCAATTTAGCTATTTCACGGAGGCTATGCCTAACGTGAGTGCGCATTATACACAAACATAAAAAAAGATCAAGAGGTGATTGATTATTGCACTTTATATTACGTAAGGTTGTAAAGATGAGAGAAAATAATTTAGACTAACATTATTCACCCCCTAGTTCTTTAAGTAATTCCACTACCTTTTTTGCCTTACTCTATTAATGTATATCTTAGTTATCTTAAATCACATCTCACTTTCCAAATAGCCCTACCTCTTATATTTTATAATTACAACATTTCTAATAAGCTCTGCTTATATATAGGAAACACCATTTCAACCATATCAACGGCGTATAAACCTAAATAAACACCTCTTAGGTGAGTTTTTTTCATTATTTATTTAGATTTCGATAAAGTAATGGTATACTCGCGCGCAAATTTTCAACAATTCCGCTTTTTTAGTAGCGACTTAAATAGAGTAAAGTAATGGCAGATTTATCTAAATATAGAAATATTGGTATCTTCGCTCACGTTGATGCTGGTAAAACCACAACAACTGAACGTATCCTTAAATTAACCGGTCAGATCCATAAAACTGGTGAAGTACATGACGGTGAGTCAACGACTGATTTCATGGAACAAGAAGCTGAGCGCGGTATTACTATCCAGTCTGCTGCAGTAAGTTGTTTTTGGAACGATCACCGTTTCAATGTTATCGATACTCCTGGTCACGTTGATTTCACCGTTGAAGTTTACCGTTCACTTAAAGTACTTGATGGTGGTGTTGGCGTATTTTGTGGTTCTGGTGGTGTTGAACCACAATCAGAAACTAACTGGCGTTACGCGAACGACTCAGAAGTTGCACGTATTATCTTCGTAAATAAATTAGACCGTTTAGGTGCTGATTTCTACCGTGTTGTTAAACAAACTCAAGACGTGTTAGGTGCTAACCCACTTATCATGGTGTTGCCAATTGGTGAAGAAGATGAGTTTGTTGGTGTTGTTGACTTACTTACCCGTAAAGCATGGGTCTGGGATGACTCTGGTCTTCCAGAAAACTACGAAATCCAAGATGTTCCTGCAGACATGGTTGAGAAAGTAGAAGAATACCGTGAAATGCTTCTTGAGACTGCACTTGAGCAAGACGATGACCTTTTCGAAGCATATCTAGAAGAAGGCACAGAGCCTTCTATGGAAGAAATCAAACGTTGTATCCGTAAAGGTACTCGTACAATGGACTTCTTCCCAACTTACTGTGGTTCTGCTTTCAAAAATAAAGGTGTTCAAAACATTCTTGACGCTGTTGTTGATTACTTACCTTCACCTACAGATGTTGATCCACAGCCTCTTACTGATGAAGCAGGCGAGCCTAATGGCGAATATGCACTTGTTTCTGCAGATGAAACATTCAAAGCATTAGCATTTAAAATCACTGATGACCGTTTTGGTACATTAACTTTTGTACGTATCTATTCAGGTACGTTGAAGAAAGGCGATACTATTCTTAATGCTGCTACAGGTAAGTCTGAGCGTGTTGGCCGTATGTGTGAAATGCAAGCTGATGACCGTAACGAACTTACTTCAGCACAAGCTGGTGATATCATCGCAATTGTTGGTATGAAAAGTGGTGTTCAGACTGGTCACACATTATGTGATCCTAAAAACCCAATCGTACTAGAAGCAATGGTATTCCCTAAGCCGGTAATTTCTATCTCAGTTAAGCCTAAAGATAAAGGTTCTACAGAGAAAATGGGACTTGCTATCGGTAAAATGGTTGCAGAAGATCCTACTTTTAAAGTTGAAACTGATATAGATTCAGGCGAAACAATTTTATCTGGTATGGGTGAACTTCACTTAGACATCAAAGTAGATATTCTAAAACGTACTTACGGTGTTGAATTAGCGGTTGGTAAGCCACAAGTTGCCTACCGTGAAACAATTACTTCAGCTATTGAAGATTCTTACACTCATAAGAAACAATCTGGTGGTTCTGGTCAGTTCGGTAAAATTGATTACCGTATCAAGCCCGGCGAACCTGGTACTGGTTTCGTATTCAGCTCTGTTGTTGTTGGTGGTAATGTTCCTAAGGAATTCTTCCCAGCAATCGAGAAAGGCTTCAAAGGCATGATGGATACTGGTGTTCTTGCTGGCTTCCCTGTACTTGACGTTGAAATTGAATTATATGATGGTGGTTTCCATGCGGTCGATTCATCTGCTGTTGCATTTGAACTTGCTGCTCGTGGCGCGTTCCGTCAATCAATTCCAAAAGCTGGAGCTCAGTTAATTGAGCCTATCATGAAGGTTGATGTGTTTACACCTGATGATCACGTTGGTGATGTTATTGGTGATTTAAACCGTCGTCGTGGCATGATCGGTGGTCAAGACGCTGGTGTTTCTGGTGTTCGTATTAAAGCTGACGTACCTCTTTCAGAAATGTTCGGTTACATCGGATCATTACGTACTATGACATCAGGCCGTGGTCAATTCTCTATGGAATTTTCTCACTACATGCCTTGTCCTAACAACGTAGCTGAAATTGTTATTGCTGAAGCTAAAGCAGCTAAAGAAGCTAAAGAAGCGGCTAGAAAATAATTAGCATTTAAAGCTAATATCAAAAAAGGACGCTTCGGCGTCCTTTTTTATTATCAAAATTTACTGTAATCAGTAATTAGAATATAGCTTTTTACTATTTATCACCATTTTTTATATCACTTTCAATATCATTGACCGCAATAACAGTTGCCCAAGGGTCTCCAGATTCGTCGTCTTCTTTAGGTAAAGCCGTTTTCGATGATGTTGCTACCGCACCATTGATTTCTGTCATTTCATCATCGGTTAAATCTCGCCACTGTCCAGGCCTTAATGTGCCAAGTTCAACACTCATAATACGTGATCGTTTGAGTTTCAATACTTCATAATCTAAATATTCACACATACGGCGAATTTGACGATTTAAACCTTGAGTAAGAATAATGCGAAATTCAAATTTACTGTGTACTTTTACAATACAAGGCTTAGTAATAGTCCCCAAAATAGGAACACCTTTAGACATACGTAAGATGAAGCGCTCACTGATAGGTTTATCAACGGTGACTATATATTCTTTATCATGGGAGTTTTCAGCGCGTAATATTTTATTAACGATGTCACCGTCACTGGTAAGAAAGATCAAACCTTCTGAGGGTTTATCTAAACGTCCTATTGGGAAAATTCGTTCTTTATGTCCAATAGCATCAATGATATTACCTCTTACATGTGACTCAGTAGTACAGGTGATCCCTATCGGCTTATTGTAGGCGATATACACCCTATCAGACTTGTTTGCAGGCATTGCACCAATAAGTTTACCATCGACAAAAACGACATCGCCTGGCTGCACTTTAGTACCTAATTCAGGAATTACGCCATTTATCGTTACTCTATTTTCTTCAATCAGTTTGTCGGCTCCCCGACGGGAGGAATAACCTGATTCACTGATAAATTTATTGAGTCTTTTTTCTTGATCGCTCACAAGGTATGTCCAAAGTAATACTGAGTAATAAAAGCTATTTTACCTGAAATTTAACAAACAGTGGGAACGCTTTGTCAATATTTCACTTTATTCCATAACTTTTGATTAATCTTCAACGCAAAAAACTCGTTCGGGTGCCAGCAGCGTGGTAATAAATCTAATTGCTTACGTTCATGATAGTTAGACACTAAAAGTTCTAGAATTTCATTGAGCCGGTCTTTACTAATTGTAGAGAATGACTTTGCAGTATCGTTGAAGTATAAATTATTCGTATTTTTGATCACTATGTCTTGGCCATGGCTAATGAACGTCAAGTTTCGTGTGGCGGTGCGACAAATAGGATGTTCCGGCGACTCAGGGTAAAGTTGACTAACAATGCCGTATTCATAGCGATCATAAATATCTTGTTCCGACGGTATATAAGTTACTCCATAACCTTGAGGAAAATGACCAATAATCTTAGCAAGAGAATCAACAACGACTGTGCTGCAAGCCCCGCGTTCTGCATTTTGATTTAAGACTTGAAAAACCTTTGGTAATAATTTGTAATTGTAACTGTCTTTTGTTGACAAGATAATTGAACTATATATTTGCGGCACTTTCAGCAAGTTACCAATTCCGTCTTTCGGGTTAACTGAGCTTTTGAGTAAGTGTTTTATAAATAACAGTTTTTTATGTTCAATAATATTAAATTTATCACGATCAGCTTTCGAATTACCTATGTACATTGAAGCACCAATACCATCAACAAGGTATTTCACTGTTTCTCGATAATTAATTTGTAGTAATGATTTTCTTTCTTCAATTGGCAGCGTTCGAAACGGGTCTTGCTTATAGTCAGCACCTAGTAAGATTGATAAGGATTCAGGATGATTATTTCCTATATCTTGTAATAATGAGGCCATTACCAGTGGAATTTTTACTGTTTCTACAAAAACTTGATATTCTTCAGGGTGTTTTTCAGCGAAAGTGGTATATTTTATTCCTACCATATCCCCTAATGCATCTTTAATATAAGGCTCGATAATATGTTCATCTATGCATAATCTGTCGAGTAAACGTAAACATAATACACTTTTATAAAGTGGCTTATATTTCTCGTTGATTAAAGCAGTTTTTTTCCCCTCAGTAGGTACCACTAGCTGGATAGTGCCTAAGAGCTGTGCTGATTTCCTGTTACTCTCATCAAAGCTGTCACCTTCACAAAGACCTATTATTTCTTCACATATGGTATATAGGTGCTGATGGCGTTCATTACGCTCAAAGGTCAATTCATCATGATAATCGCGCAGTTCGCGCTCTAGTCTAACTATGTATTGCCTACTCTTGTCTGTAGCAATTTGCGCTGTTAGTTTGTGAATATTATGTTTTAGTTTATCTAATTTCAGATCAACAGATGGCTTATTTTCATAATAGACAAGCGCACGTTCTAGTATTGAGTCTTTTAACTGACTACGGCCATAGATCCTTGAGCTAAGACTTTTTACTTGCGTAGTAAAATTGGTATCACTCTGCGCTTTATTTTCCATTAAAATACAACATATTTTCTGATCTGTGCTACTGAAAGAATTTATTATCTAAATGCTAGTTAATATTCAGTTAACAGACAAGTATTTATTCGCTATTTTACCAAAAAAGCACAACCTTCAAGGTTGTGCTTTTAACAATTTCACGAACAAATAATAAGTTAGTCGTCCAATAGGATATGTATTAACTCAAGCCTTTGATTTTAACTTGATGCTTTTTACCCGCGAGTTGCTGACAAATACTAACTAAATCTGAATGCAAACCACCTGCAGTAACATCACGACCTGCACCAGGGCCACGAATTATAAGTGGATTATCTTGATACCACAGACTCTTAATTTGAAATATATTATCGCACGGGGTCAAACTAGCGAATGCGTCGTTATTAGGTAACACCGCTAAATAAACTTTAGCGGTAAGATTACCTTGTTCACCCACAGCGAACTTTGCAATATATCTTATACACGCTTGTTTCGCTGAAGCTTCAGCTAATTGTTCAGCAAAGTAGCTATCTAATTGCTCAGCTTTAGCTAAAAAGCCTTCTACTGATAATGATTGTAATGACTCTGGCACTAAATTCTGACAATCAATATCATCTAGAGATAATTCAAAACCCGCCATACGTGCTAATATTAGCAACTTTCGCTGTACATCTCGACCAGATAAATCTTCTCGTGGGTCTGGTTCTGTAATGCCTTGTGACAAAGCATCTAGTAGCAGTGTTGAAAACGCTACACTTCCATCATAAGTTTCAAATAACCATGAAAGCGTGCCTGAAAATATCCCAGATATTTCATGTATTTGATCACCGCTATTAATAAAATCGTTAATCGCATAGTTAATCGGTAATCCGGCACCTACGGTAGTATTACCTAACCATAAACTCTTATTTTCTGCTGCTACTGCCAACAATTCATTATATTTATCGGTACTAGATGATGCAGCCCATTTATTGGCACCAATGACATGAATTCCTTGTTTGAAGAACTCGCCATATAAATTACTAAAATGCTCACTGGGTGTAATATCAACAACAATTAGCTCATCATACGGGTGATTTGTTAACCACGACATTAATAACGTATTATCATAAGCTTTAGCATCACGTTCATATAATGCCATCGACTGAGTCACATCAATGCCATCTATATTTACAAGGGCTTTCTTAGATGTCACTAAACCGACTAAATGTAAATTTTCTAAGGCTGAAACTCGGCTCAATTGTGAAGGTAATAACTCTAAGAATCTTTGACCAATGTTGCCAAGTCCCGCGACAACAACACCAATGTGACGAGAATCTTTGGTCATGTCGTAATGAACATTATTAAGTAACTCTCCAGTGCAACTTTGGTTAAGAATAGCAATGATACTGTGTTCACTGAGTGAATTAACCAAATGTAAAGCATGGGTATGCTTAAGCGCACGTTTAAACCGTGCTTGAATATTTCCCTGATTCACAACGTTATGACCGACAATAGCTAAAATTGAAACTGGCGTAAATGTGACTTCAGTATCATGGCTTGCTAACCATTGGCTAACAGACTTTTGTTGAGCTTGGTGAATAACGATAAAACCTTGTTGAACATCACTACATATAGCAGAAAATTCGTTGGTGGCCTGCTCTCCAAATGATCCCACTAAACTGATAGATTTCACGAGTAATAAATCGTTTAGTGAAGTAACCGATAATTCTTGCTTGGCGATCTGGCCAAACTTACCAATTTCTGTACCCGAAATGTCTGGATCAAAACTACTTGCAACATGTAAATGTGTACTGTGATTGGTAAGCGGCTCTAAGGTTTTCGCATGTAATACCGGATTACCTAACCGCCCAAGTTCTTTTGCAACACCGTTAGGTAAGCGATGTAATTTACGAGCAAGCGGAACAATGCGGGGGTCGGCACTATAAATCCCATCAACGTCAGTCCAGAGCGTTACATTTAATGCGCCTGAAAGCGATGCCATGATGGTTGCTGAATAATCACTTCCGTTACGACCTAGTGTGCAAGTTTCACCCTGATAGTCTTTAGTAATATAACCTGTGACCACCGCTAATTTGCCCTTTTGCAACTGTTGTTGAAATTGATGACTGCTCTTTTGATTATCTACCGCACAGTCTTTATCATTATTAATGACAAGGAAATTACGAGCATCAACTGGGTAGCTAGGACAGACTTGCTCGCTTAGCACTGCTGATAATAAACGTGCTGTCCACAATTCTCCAAACGCTAATATATCAGCCTGAAATGTGCTGGGTGCTTCTCTCAACCAAAGGGTTAATTTTTCTATCTCTTCAGATAAAATTGCTATAAGTTTAGTAGCGCTACTGCTTATTAATAATTCGTTAATTAATTTGCTTTGAGAGGCTTTTAAATCCTCAATAACAGATAAGAGATCTTTGCTTTTCTCTGTAGCAAGTTTATAAATATTAAATAAGTCATCAGTCGTATTACCGTTCGCCGATACAACGACTAAATCATTTAACTGGCAATTTTGACGTATAATGTCAACGACACGTTCAATACATTTCGAGGTAGCTAAACTGCTTCCGCCGAATTTGTGTACATGAATAGCATGTTTTGCGAGTTGGTTCTTCCCTGCTTCTAATTGTTCTGCTGTATTTGACTGTGTCATTATTAACTCATTAACTTATTAATTTTTACTGAAATAAATACAATCTTATATTTGGCTTGCAAGTAAAGCTTGTTCTAAATCACTGATGATATCTTCAACATCTTCAATACCAACAGAGATTCTTACTAAAGATTGGGTTATACCCGCAGCTATTTGTGCTTCTATTTCCATACCAGCATGTGTCATTGTCGATGGGTGGCTAATTAAACTTTCAACTCCACCTAGTGATTGTGCCAAGGTAAAAAGTGCAAGTTTATCAAATAATATTTTTACCGCTTCAACGCCACCTTTTATCTCAAAACTCATCATTGCGCCAAAACCTTTTTGTTGGCGCTTAGCAATTTCATGACCAGGATGGTTAACTAAGCCGGGGAAATAAACAGCTTTGATTGCTGGGTGATTGTTTAAATAATTTGCGACTTCATTCGCATTCTGTTCATGTTGCTTCATACGAACAGGTAATGTTTTTAATCCACGTAATGCAAGGTAGCTGTCGAAAGGAGATCCAGTAATACCAATACAGTTAGCCCACCAAGCGAGTTGTTCTCCAAGCGCTTGCTCTTTTGTAACTAATACGCCGCCAACGACATCACTGTGTCCGTTAATATATTTAGTTGTTGAGTGAAAAACAATATCTGCACCTAATAATAAAGGCTGCTGTAAAAGAGGAGACATAAATGTATTATCAACAGCAACTAAAGCACCCACATCGTGACTTGCTTTAGTAACCTTTTCTATATCAACCAAACGTAACAGCGGGTTACTTGGGGATTCAACCAAAACCAATTTTGGTTTTTTATCGAGTGCTTGAGCCAAAGCTGATTCATTATTTTGATCTACAACAATAACTTTAAATTGCCCTCGCTTTTCGAGGTGTGTAAATAATCGATAGCTGCCACCATAACAGTCATGAGGAATAACGATGGTATCTTCGGTATTTAATAATTGGCAAAGTAAATGTACTGCAGACATACCAGTACTGGTAACAATACCTACCGTGCCGTGTTCTAGGTCAGCAATAGCTTGTCCGAATGTACTGCGTGTTGGATTACCCGTTCGAGAATAATCAAACTGACGTTTTTCATTAAAACCTTTTAACGCATAAGTACTCGACAGGTGAATTGGAGCAATAACGGCACCGTGATGTTCATCACTATTAATACCGGCTCTAACGGCCACTGTAGCTGATTTTTTACTTGTCATTTTTTGCTCCAATCGGGCAGTAAAATCATTTAGATGTTTGGACGTCTATAACTCTAAACGCTTTACTTTTATCGGTCAAGAACTTTAGACTTCTAAACTTCTACACATTCGTTATTGACTCAACGCCCACAACTAGTAAAATCTATCTTATAACAAATAATTTAGCTAAATAAAGGTAATTAGATGGCAAAGTGGAATGGCGATTATATAAAACCATACGCCGAACATGGTAAAAAAAGTGAACAAGTTAAAAAAATCACTGTATCAATTCCGTTGCGCGTACTTAAAGTATTAACTGATGAACGCACCCGTCGACAAGTAAATAATTTACGTCATGCTACGAATAGTGAATTGTTGTGTGAAGCTTTTCTACATGCTTTTACCGGGCAGCCGCTTCCAGATGATGGTGATTTAACAAAAGACAATACTGAGAAGTTGCCTAGAAGTGTTCGTGAAGCATTGATTGAACAAGGTATTACTGACTTTAGTCAATTTGAAGATGATGAAGATTAGTAATGAACTTATCTAAAAGTATTTTATAAAGACGCACTTGCGTCTTTTTTTATACCGATACGATAAGCATCAACAATACCTACGAACCAAGAAACGATTAGAATATAAGTTAATGTACTGACGATTTCTTGATCTAAAATAATGGGATTTTTTGAAATTTCGTAAGTAAGTGCTTGAGCATTCAACGAGAGTTCACCTGATTTTACTTTCTCTATCAGTGGCTGATACTTGTTGACTACCTCTTCAATATAGAAATAAGCGGCAATTGAAAATATTAAAATTAATAGAATAGCTCTACGATAAGCATGATAAAAAAGTTGCCCTATACCTGGATAGACCAAAGCTGATAATAAAGCGGCTTTCGTTGACGTTTTCATTTCTATCATGCCTTTTGCATATCGCCTTCATCTACCATATTGAAATAAAGACCTTATTTCAATATGGTACTGATAATTTAGTCTCAAAGCCAAAGGAGAACTAAGCTCTCCTTTGATTCAAGTAAACTATTCCATATAATTTTCTGGCATTTCGAGTGCTGCGACACCAGAATCTACCGCAGCTTTAGCAACTGCAAGTGCTACACGCCCACACAAACGAGGATCCATAGGCTTAGGTATAATATAGCCTTTACCCAATTTTAGGCTTGTTTCACAACTTGCATCTAACACTTCTTGTAAAACAGGTTCTTTAGCTAATTCACGAATGGCGTGAACAGCCGCAATTTTCATTTCATCATTAATCGTTCTTGCACGAACGTCTAGTGCTCCACGGAAAATGAAAGGAAAACATAAAACGTTATTAACTTGATTAGGGTAATCAGAACGGCCAGTTGCTATTATAATATCGTCTCTAGCTGAAAGCGCTAATTCAGGTTTTATTTCAGGATCAGGATTAGAACAAGCAAATATAACTGGATTAGCCGCCATTAATTTTACGTTTTCAACGGAAAGCACATTAGGTCCAGAAACCCCAACAAAAACATCTGCGCCATCAATTACATCTTCTAGTGTTCGTTTGTCAGTATTATTAGCAAACAAACGCTTATATTCATTCAGATCATCGCGACGTGTGTGAATGACACCTTTAGTGTCTAGCATGTATATTTTCTCACGCTGTGCGCCACACTTTATTAAAAGTTCCATACAAGCGATTGCGGCAGCACCTGCTCCCATACATACAATATTGGCATTTCTTATACTTTTACCTTGAATTTCTAAGGCATTGATCATACCTGCAGCAGTAACGATGGCCGTACCATGTTGGTCATCATGAAATACTGGAATCTTACAACGCTCAATTAGCGCTTTTTCAATGGCGAAACATTCAGGTGCTTTAATATCTTCTAAGTTAATACCACCAAAACTGTCAGCGATATTAGCAACAGTATTAACAAAATCTTCAACCGTTTTATGTTTGACTTCGATGTCGAACGAATTAATATCCGCAAAACGTTTGAATAAAAGTGCTTTACCTTCCATTACAGGTTTTGATGCCATACCACCTAAATTACCTAGACCTAGAATAGCTGTGCCGTTAGTAATAACAGCAACGGTATTTCCTTTTCCCGTATATTTATAAACATCATCAGGATTTTCAGCAATAGCACGAACAGGTTCAGCAACTCCAGGACTATAAGCAAGAGATAAGTCGAGGCTAGTTTCAGCGGCGGTAGTTAATTCAACACCTATTTTTCCAGGTGTTGGGAATTGATGGTAATCGAGAGCTTGTTGGCGAAAATCAGTCATGATGAGTCCTATGCGTTAGGTAAATTAATTGTTTTATATATGCCATTTTTCACGTTTTATTATTTTTATATACAGCATAGTTATATATATTATTGTAATCTTACATTTTGTCCAACGTTATTCTTATATAAAAAATAGCTAGAAGCTATAACAAACATACCTTTAGCACTTTTTGATTGCACATCATAAAATTAAATATTCGTTATATAGCTTTATCTATTCATCAAAAAAAATTGTATATTTTATAAACTTCAGGGATTTGTTATATAAAATTATCAATTTCTCTTAATTTCAACGCATAACAAAGAATTTATCAGCATAATTAGGCATAAAGTTAATAAATTCTATTAACTTTATTGCTTTCGTTTTTTCAAGTTAATCCCTTTATTGTGCATCTATATTTAATTGCCTGTTTGAATATAGTTTATTTTAGATACAAAAAAACCACCTTATAGGTGGTTTTAAAAATGCATTCTTTTATTAAATAAAAGATTTAGCGCAAAATATTACTCTGCAAAAGGATTTACTAGCACAATAGTTTCATTACGCTCAGGTCCCGTTGAAATAATATCAACTGGAACACCCGTTAATTCTTCGATACGCGCGATGTAAGCAATTGCGTTTGCAGGTAAAGCGTCACGAGAAGTTGCACCAACCGTTACTTCAGACCAACCAGGCATTTCTTCATATACTGGTGTTATTTTTTCATAACCTTCAGCAGCCGTAGGAGGAACAGTAATAATGTTACCTTCTGAGTCTTTATAACCAGTACAGATTTTTAATGTTTCTAAACCATCTAAAACATCTAGTTTAGTTAAACAAAAGCCTGAAACACTATTTACTTGAATTGCACGATGCATTGCAACAGCATCAAACCAACCACAGCGACGCTCACGCCCTGTAGTTGCGCCAAATTCATGACCAACAGTACCTAAGTGATTTCCAATTTCGTCGTCTAATTCTGTAGGGAATGGACCAGAGCCAACACGTGTAGTGTATGCTTTAGTAATACCTAAGATATAATCTAAGTGACGAGGACCAACACCACAACCAGTAGCAACGCCACCTGCTGTTGTATTTGAAGAAGTTACGTATGGGTAAGTACCGTGATCAATATCAAGTAATGTACCTTGCGCTCCTTCAAACATAATTGACTCACCATTTTTACGGGCTTGGTCAAGAATTTCTGATATATCGGCAACCATCTTAAGAATAACTTCACGCACTGATAAAGCATCAGCAAGCACTGTTTCATAACGAACAGGCTCTACTTTATAGTAGTGCTCTAGCGAGAAGTTATGGTATTCCACAATTTCTTTTAATTTTATTGCAAAAGAATCTGCACAGACCAAGTCGCCAACGCGCAAACCGCGACGTGCAACTTTATCTTCATATGCTGGACCAATACCACGACCAGTAGTACCAATCGCTTTATTACCACGAGCGATTTCACGCGCAGCATCTAAAGCATTATGATATGGAAGAATTAATGGACAAGCATCACTAATAAGTAAGCGATCACGTACTGGTACACCTTTAGCTTCTAACATGGCGATTTCTGTCATCAAGGCTTTCGGGCATAATACTACGCCGTTACCGATGAGACATTTTACGTTGTCACGTAATACACCAGATGGAATTAAATGAAGTACGGTTTTTTCACCGTCAATAACCAAAGTGTGACCCGCATTGTGGCCTCCTTGGTAACGTACTACGTACTTAGCTTTATCTGTGAGTAAATCAACAATCTTACCCTTACCTTCGTCACCCCATTGGGTTCCTAGAACTACTACGTTTTTGCCCATATTTTCAATTTCGATAAAAAATTAGGCGGGGATTTTATCAAATAATAAATTGGAGTCCAAGTAATAAATGAGGAATTTTAAGACGATTTTAAAATATTCAATTATCTAAAGGGCTTAGAAAAGATTTTATAAATATTTTTATTAAACTATTGGAGTAAAAAAAGCATAAAGAGTCCAAATATTATTAAACTAATGCCGATATTACGAATAGAAGAAGGCGATTCTTCTGCAAGCTTCAAAACATAGCTTCTCCATTTATTAGGAAAAAGCGCTGGAATTAACCCTTCAATAATAAATGCTATGGCTAATGCCATCAATAATGTTTCGATCATATTATGCTTCTATCCTTAACAATTATTAAAATTTGGTTATTTATCATAATTAAAATATAAAAAATTCGGTTAAGTAATCAGATACTAAAAAGCCATGACAAGTCATGGCTTTTTTATTAAATTAAAAATGGCTGGCTATTTTTTTACTTTAGCGCCATCTTTTAAGTAATTAAAGAAATCACCATCAGGCTTAACCACTAAGATATCACTTTTACTACTAAAACTCTTTTCATAAGCTAAAAGGCTACGATAAAAGCTGAAGAATTCAGGATCTTGACCATAAGAGTCAGCGTAAACTTTAGCGGCTAATGCATCACCATCACCTCGCATCTCTTGTGCATTTTTTTGAGCTGTTGCTAACATTACTGTTACTTTAGCGTCTATCGTTGCACGAATTATTTCAGCTTGCTCTTGACCTTTAGAACGATGAGCTTTGGCTACTGCAGAACGCTCTGCTCGCATACGGTCATATATTGACGCACTAACTTCAGTTGGTAAGTTAATTGCCTTTATACGAACATCGATAACTTCAATACCTAAATCTTCACGGCTACTTGCTGCACTTTCTAGTGCTTTTGCCATGATGCCATTACGATCACCAGAAACAATTTCTTTAATGGTACGCGTACCAAACTCGGTACGTAGGCCATTATTTACTTTCTGTTTCAATAGAGCGCGGGCATTATCTACTGAACCTGCAGTACGTAGATAGAATGTAGAAAAGTCGACAATTTTCCATTTAACAAATGAGTCAACCATCAAATCTTTTTTCTCTGACGTAACAAAACGATCTGGTGCTTCATCAAGTGTTTGAATTCGAGCATCAAGTTTACGAACGTTGTTAATGAAAGGAATTTTAAAGTGCAAGCCAGGTTCATAGACCTTCATTTCACCTGAATTTGCGTCTCGTGTTATTTTTGAAAACTGGAAAACAATACCACGTTGTCCTTCAAAAATGATAAAAACAGATGAAACGCTTAATACTAGAATTAATACAATAAGTGCGATTATAAAATTTTTCATTGCTTAATTTCTCCCATCATTAAATCTGTCTGAACGACCTGACATAGCAGGTGCTGAACTAGACGTATTAATTGGTTGATTCACACTTGATTGACTTTGTGGCAAAGTTCGTTGACCTGAAGATTGATTTTGCATAATTTTATCTAATGGTAAGTACATCATATTATTACCACCCTCTACATCCACCATTACTTTACTGGTGTTAGCGTAAACGCTTTCCATTGTAGAAATATACATACGTTGACGAGTTACTTCAGGAGCAGCAGTGTATTCTGGTAATAATTTGTTGAATTTAGCAACTTCACCTTCTGCGTCTAATACTGTTTGTTGTTTATACGCAATAGCTTCTTGTTCCATACGTTTCACTCGACCACGTGCTCGCGGTTCAATACCACTTGCATAGGCTTCAGCTTCACGTAAAAAACGAACTTCATCTTCTTGTGCAGAAATCGCATCATCAAAAGCGTCTTTCACTTCTTCTGGAGGACGTGCATCTTTAAAGTTAACGTCGACAACGATTAAACCAAGATTATAAGGTGCAATAATCTTATCCAATTCTTTCCAGACATCTTGTCGAACTTGTTCACGCCCGCTAGTCAGAATGTCGTCCATATTAGAATGACCAATAACGAAGCGTAATGCACTGTCTAACGACTGGCTCAAACTATCATCGGCGCTGGTTACACTAAAAATATAATTACGCGCATCAACAACACGATATTGTATTTGCATTTCAACACGTACAACATTTTCATCTTGCGTTAGCATAAATCCTGATGCAGGTAAATCACGTGTTGTCTGCATATCAACTGGAATAATACGTTCAGCAAATGTCCATTTCCAACGTAATCCTGGTTCAACAACGCCAGCATATTGTCCGAAACGTAAAACAAGCCCTTTTTCAGCTTCTTTAATGGTATAAAAACCGCTGAAACCATAAACTAGAATACCAACGATTAAAGCGATAATAATACCGATGCTTGATGCACCCTTATTACTTCCGCCATTTGAAGATTTACCGCCAAAGATACCGCCAACTTTATTACCAATATCTTTTAGTAAATCGTCTAAATCAGGTGGTCCTTGATTCTTATCATCTTTCTTTTTCCAGGGGTCTTTATCATTATTCCCCGGTTCATTCCACGCCATGGTCTTCTCCACTCATTTTAAATTAAATACATTTTAGAACTGACTTACTCAATACGAGTAATATATCAGCCTGTTAACTTTCAATAAAGCCTTCTATATCAGCTTCATTGAGTTTAATTAGTCTATTCCATTCTCTAACAGGTAATTTTACCTTTAATAAACAATCACCATTCTCATCATAAGATTCTTCTTCAATACAATTTAACTGGTAAAACTCACTACGAAGCTTTCCCTCATTTGCAGGTAAGCGTAAGTTATGCTTGATTATTTGCTTACCTAAACGTTCTGACAAGGCTTGAAAAAGTAATTCAATACCAATACCTTTTTGAGCAGATAACCATACTCGAATCGGCAAACCTGTATCATCTCGGTCAATGCGTGGTTGAATATTTTCCAAAGCATCTATTTTGTTACAAATTAATAACTGTGGCACTTCACCCGCACCAATCTCTTTTAATACTTCTTCTACTTGCTCAATGTTTTCAGTTCGACGGTCATCAGATATATCAATTACGTGCAGTAACAACTCTGCTTCTCGAGTTTCAGTTAGCGTTGCTTTAAAGGCAGCAACTAAATCATGAGGTAAATGCCGAATAAAGCCAACAGTATCTGCTAAAATTGCTCGACCGACATCTTCAATATTTATTTTTCTTAATGTTGGGTCCAACGTTGCAAAAAGTTGATCAGCGGCATAAACATCTGCCTTAGTAATTTGGTTAAACAATGTAGATTTACCTGCATTGGTATAACCCACTAATGAAAGTGTTGGGATCTCTGCTCGATTTCTTGCACGCCGACTTTGCTGACGCTGTTTCTCAACTTTTTCTAAACGCTTACGAATATTTACCATACGTTCGCGAAGTAAACGTCGATCAGTTTCTAATTGTGTTTCACCGGGACCTCTTAATCCCACACCACCTTTTTGTCGCTCAAGATGGGTCCAACCACGAATAAGTCGAGTACTCATATGCCGCAACTGTGCAAGCTCAACTTGAAGTTTACCTTCATGTGTACGTGCTCGCTGGGCAAAAATATCTAAAATAAGTGCGGTGCGATCGACAACTCGACACTCACATAATGCTTCAATATTTTTTTCTTGTGATGGTGACAATGAATGGTTAAAAAGTACGACGTCAGCTTTGTACATAGATACAGCTTCAGCAATTTCTTCAGCCTTACCAATGCCTACAAAAAACTTTGTATGAGGTGTATTACGCTTGCCGGTAATAATATTAAGTGAATTGATGCCAGCCGAACTTACAAGTAATTCAAATTCTTGTAGGTCTTCACGTGCATTTTCATCAGGAAAATCCAGATGAACAAGTATGGCTTGTTCACCTGCTTTATAACGATCAAACAATTGAGCAGTACCTATAAACTAAATAGCTAAACCAAAAAATCTTTTTGGACATTACATATCTGGCCAATAACCAAACTCAATAAAATCATTAATCTTGTTGTTCTTGATTAAAGTCACCTGTTGAAGGTGCAGGCATGGTAGAGACTGCCCGAGAAGGAACAACAGTAGAAATCGCATGCTTGTAAACCATTTGGCTTACTGTATTTTTAAGTAAAATAACGAATTGATCAAAAGATTCTACTTGTCCTTGTAGTTTAATCCCATTAACTAAATATATTGCTACTGGAATGCGATCACGTCGTAAAGCATTCAAAAATGGGTCTTGTAACGATTGCCCTTTTGCCATTATTTGGCCCCTTTTATTGTTATTTTTAATAAATTTATTGTTCGAGTTTTTTTCATAAAACTAGTTACTTACTATGCAACTGTTTTCATTATACATCAAGGTTTAAAGTTTGCTTACTGAAGACAGAATATCTTTTAAATTATTTTCATCTTCCATATGCAACCAATGCAAATTTGGCCAATTCCTCAGCCACGTCAATTGGCGTTTAGCTAATTGGCGGGTTGCACAAATTCCTTTGAAGACCATTTCATCATGATCAACTTCATCATTTAAATATTCCCACATCTGTCGATAGCCAACACAACGTATTGAGGGTAAATTAACATGCAAATCAGTACGTTCTTTTAACTTAACGACTTCTAACTCAAAGTCTTGCTCAATCATCTGCTCAAATCTCAGAGCGATGCGAGCATGTAAGTCTTTACGATCTTTGGGTGAAATAGCAAACTGTAAAACATCACCACCAAGACGATCACCTTTAACTTTAGTTAATTCAGTCATACTCTTGCCAGTGATACGGTAAACTTCTAAAGCCCGTATCAAACGTTGCGGATCATTTTTATGAATACGCTCGGCAGATACAGGGTCAATTTTAGCCAGTTGATCATGTAAATAACTCCAACCCAGCTCTTTAGCTTCAGCTTCTATCTCTTGGCGAATTTTAGCGTCTGCAGTTGGTAAGGGTGAAATACCATCAATCAAACTTTTAAAATACATCATGGTACCGCCTACCAATAAAGGTATACGGTTGTTAGCTCGGCTTTTGTCAATTTCTCTTAAAGCATCTCTACAAAAGTCAGCGGCTGAGTAACTTTCACTCGGATCGATTAAATTGATTAAACTGTGTGGGTACTTTATTAACTCTTCTGCTGTTGGTTTTGCTGTACCGATATCCATATCCCGATATACAAGGGCGGAATCAACACTGATAATATCGCAAGGTAAAGCATCATGTAATGCCATTGCTAATGCAGTTTTTCCAGATGCTGTAGGTCCCATCAAGCATATTACTGGCGGTAATTTACTTTGTTTGGTGTCAATATTATTTATTGATATAACTTCAGACATCACTTTATTAGGCATTAGTTAACTTTGTTATTGAAGATGTGAGGTCTACCACTACAGAATTCAAGCGTAAGTGCTGATCGAATGTAGAATTAAATTGCTGCTTACTTAAACGCAGTAGATTTACAGCAAGTTTGGCATCATAAGCACTCGTTGTTAATAAACTTGCAAATGCTTGTTGCCATTCATTATTTGTTAATTTATCAACATTGTGAATCAATAATAGTTTAAGTAATTTGTTAAAACTAAGGTTAACGTCCTTATTTCTTAATAAAGCTGGAAATTGGCGAATTTGCACGCTATTTTTTGTTAATACATTGACCACAACACCAATTTTTTTCAAAGCATCCGTATGACGTTCAATAAAACTGACTTGTTCATAATTTAACGGGATTTTGATGGGTAACAATAAAGGTTGACTGATAAAATCTTGATGCCACCTTTCTTTAACTTCAATAAACTTAAGTGCTTGTTCTATTTTATTTAATGATAACAAACGAAGCTCATGATTCAATTTGATCACTGCATATTGTTGTTCAACAACTGTTATAAACGCTAAGGTTTCATTTTCATTGCTTTCTAATGAAATTGTTTCTTTATTACTTTCAACTGATTCTTCATCATCAGGCATAGGCGTCATTAATGTTTGATAAGCTTTTGCAGCGTTCCTACTGACTTGATTATTATTGTGAGTATAAGAAGACTGATTCCTTTGATTACTTAGCTGATAGGTTTCATTGTTCACATCAGCAACTTTGGTCAATGGTTTTATATAGTCACGTGTTGTTTGATAATCACTTCCTTGCTGCTCAACTGGACTTTGTGAATAGCTTACTGCACTAATTTCAGGCTGATGTTGTGGTAAATCTGTCGTTTGGTATTCATGCTCAGGTATAAGGTTACTGTTAATACTATCGCTTAATGCGTTGTGACAAACAGAATAAATAAAATCATGAATATATCGGCCTTGGTGAAAACGGACTTCGTGCTTTGCTGGGTGAACGTTTACATCAACTTCACGAACATCAAGCTCTAAAAAAAGTACAAAAGCAGGATAAGTATCCGCTGGCAACAAGTTACTATACGCTTGGCGAATGGCATGATTAATTAATTTATCTCGCATCATACGGCCATTCACATAACTAAAGCATAAATCATTCTGGCTACGTGCAAAGCTTGGCAGACCTACCCAACCAGATAATTGTAAATCGCCATGTTGACAATCAACCTCAAGCGCGTGTTCAATAAACTTTGGTCCACAAATTTGTGCAACACGTTTTCCAAATAAGCTTTTATTATTAACAGCCCTGAAGTGTTTTATCACTTTTTGGTTATGCGATAAAATAAAGCTCACATCAAAACGTGCTAACGCAATGCGCTTAATAACCTCTTCAATGTGGGAAAACTCTGTTTTTTCAGTACGAAGAAACTTTCGTCTCGCTGGGGTATTAAAGAAAAGATCAACGACATCGATCGTTGTGCCATTAGGATGTGCCGCGGGTTGTAGTGCTACAGCCATGTCTCGCCCTTCGGCAATTGCTTGCCAAGCAGACTCTTGCTCTGCGGGTTTAGATGTAAGCGTTAATCGAGAAACAGAACTAATACTTGCCAGTGCTTCTCCTCTAAAACCTAAACTACAAATACCTTCTAAGTCATTTAAATTTTTAATTTTACTGGTGGCATGACGACTTAACGCTAACGTTAATTCATCTTTGACAATACCGGAGCCGTTATCGCTAATACGAATACGTTTAGCACCGCCTTTCTCTATGTCTATTTTAATAGTAGTGGCGCCAGCATCTAAACTGTTTTCAACTAACTCTTTCACTACAGAAGATGGACGCTCTACCACTTCACCAGCAGCAATTTGGTTTGCAAGGCGAGCAGGAAGGATTTCTATGGTCATAAATTTTGATCGTTAACTATTTTTTTAATGGAATTAATCAGCACGAGGTATAGTCAATTTTTGACCAATACGGACGATATTCGACTTTAGATTGTTTGCAGTTTTTAATTGTCTAATAGAAACATTATAGCGTTGTGCAACAACAGATAAGGATTCACCACGCGTAATTTTGTGTTCTTGCACTTTAGTTGCAGCATATAGGCTTCCTTCAGGAGGGTTACGCGTAAAAAAGTTGTCTATCGCCGTAAAAATAGCTTTTGCTAGTTTTTGTTGATGGTTCGAGCTATTAAGATTCCGCTCTTCTTTATGGTTTGATATGAAGCCAGTTTCAATAAGAACAGAAGGAATGTCTGATGATTTTAATACGGCTAAACTTAAACCTTCTGGCTTTTTCTTATGCAGTTTAGTGACCTTTTTCATTTGCTTGATTACATGCTCAGCAAATGTATAACTACTGCTCATCGTATATTCTTTCTTCATATCGGCTAATGTGAGCGCTAAGTTTTTATCCTTGGTTTTTTTAATGGTTTCACCTGCACCACCCAACATTTCTGACTCTTTTTGTCTGTTAGCAATCCAGCGCGTAAATTCTGAATTTGCGCGCCGCGAAGATTGTACCAATACAGAAGCACCACTGGGTTGCGAAGAAGTAAAAGCATCAGCATGAATAGAGATCAATAAATCGGCTTTATTTTTACGTGCTATTTCTGGTTTGCGGTTATGGGGAACAAAATAATCTCCTGTACGGATCATTACCGCCTTCAGACCAGGTTGTTTATCAACGAGCTTCGCCAGTTTTTTAGCTATTTTTAACGTCACTATTTTTTCATAGGTGCCTTTGGCACCAATAGAACCAGGATCTTCACCACCATGCCCTGCTACAATAGCAATAACAATATCACGTTTGTTTTCAGTTTCAGTATTCACTACTTTGCTAACGCGATTTTTATCATACAAGTCAATGACTAATCGATTTCCATATTGACCTGCAGGCGCAAGAGGGAAAACGGTTAACGAATAATCATCGGCTAATTCCAACACTAAGCGTGTGGTTCCTTTAGTCTTGGATTTACTCGTACGAATAAGTTTAATACGCTTATCTGTTTTTAACACATTTTTAAAAGAAACGAGGTTTTTACTGTTCTTAAAATCAATGACTAAACGTTGAGGATTTTTTAAACTGAAATACTTATAATCGGGTTTGTTACTTAAATCAAAAACAATACGCGTATTTTCTGGGGCTGGCCAAACACGAACGCCATCAATACTATTACCATAGGCGGGAAAGAAAGCGCCTACAGATAATAAAATAGCTAATAATAACGTTCGAATATTCATTTACTGCTTTCCTTACTTCTGCTGCGATTAAGCTATATTAGATTAATGCATTCAGTACTTGCTCACCTAACGAGGTTTTTGCTTGTACGTTAATTGTTCTTTGTTCTTCACTATACGCTAAGTCGATACGCAAATCAGGTTCCTTGATCATACCTAATCCCTTTTCTGGCCACTCAATAAAACAGCAACAATTATTGGCAAAATAATCTCGAATCCCCATATATTCTAATTCTTCTGGATCTGACAATCGGTATAAATCAAAATGATAAACTAACCAATCATTTAATTCGTAAGGTTCAACTAATGTATATGTAGGACTTTTAACGTGGCCTTCATGCCCCATGCCTTGGACGAAACCTCGAGTCAATGTGGTTTTTCCGGCACCTAAATCACCATATAAATAAACGACAATTCCTTCATTAAGTTGGCTTTTCACAATATTGGCTAGCTTTTCACCAACGGCAATTGTTGCTGATTCATCGGCTAAAAAGTACTGTTTGTTTGTAAGTATTTCTTTCATTGATTTTTTCTAACATTAATTATGTATAAGTTGCTGGATAACGAACAATTAGTCATTTGTAAGCATACCAATTTTACTCGGTTTGTGTGTAATAAAATTATCAAAATATCACAAAAAAACATTAAAAACTCATCTCATTTCTTTGATTACTCAACTCTTGTTCGTGGAAAAAGTCTCTTGTGGTAAACTATTGGTTAACCGTTTTACTTTCATTAGTTTCTCCTAATACTTTTCTAACTTTCCAGCGATTATTATTCAATTATGACGACATCTACAATCAACTATCAAGCATTGGCTAAACAAATAAAACATTGGGGACAAGAGCTAGGTTTTTCCCAAGTTGGCTTTAGCGATATTGATTTATCTAGTCATGAAAAAGCCTTAACAGATTGGTTAGAAAATAATTATCATGGCGAGATGGATTATATGGAAAAGCATGGTTTGATGCGTGCCCGTGCTCAAGAACTTGTTGAAGGTACAACACGAGTGATCAGTGTTCGTATGGATTATTTACCCCCTGAAGCAAAATTCGCACACATACTCAAAAAGAAAGATCATGCCTATATTAGTCGTTATGCACTAGGACGTGATTATCACAAGTTAATTCGTAAACGCCTAAAACAACTTGGCGACAAAATTAGTGAACATTGTGAAAAGTTCAATTTTCGCCCGTTTGTTGACTCTGCGCCTGTTTTAGAAAGGCCTTTAGCTGAAAAAGCGGGATTAGGTTGGGTAGGCAAACATTCGTTACTCATCAATAAAAATGCAGGCTCATGGTTTTTTCTCGGTGAACTTTTAGTTGATATTCCTTTGCCTATTAGCGAACCGGCATCAAACGAATGCGGTAGCTGCGTTTCATGTATTAAAATTTGCCCTACCCAAGCGATAGTTGCTCCTTACGTGGTTGATGCTCGTCGGTGCATATCTTATTTAACCATAGAATTACGTGATGCAATCCCTGAAGAGTTTAGGCCATTAATCGGCAATAGAATTTATGGTTGTGATGATTGTCAGCTAATTTGTCCGTGGAATAAATTTGCGAATTTGAGCGATGAAGGTGATTTTTCACCACGTCAAAATCTTGATAACATTGAATTACTGACGGTATTTAGTTGGGATGAAAAAACTTTTTTGAGCAAAACTGAAGGTTCACCTATCCGTCGTATCGGTTTTCAAAGTTGGCAACGTAATATTGCAGTTGCAATAGGCAATGCTCCGTACACTGAAGAAAATATTCAAGCGTTAACTCACAACCTTATCAACGCAGAAACTATGGTAGCTGAACATATTCATTGGGCACTGCGTCAGCAAGAACAAAAGCGTATCGCTATAGAACAGCAAAAAACGCTTCACATAAAAAACAAAAGGTTAACTGAAAGGCTAGTTCGTAGTGTTGAAAAAGGTTTACCTAGAGACGCTTAGCGGGTTCAGCTTCTTGCCATTTTATTTTGAGTTTATCAATTGCTTCTAGACCACTCCCTTTAACATTTGAAGATAACAATGTTTCAATAGCTTCATCACCCCAGGTTTCATGACATTCTTCAAATTCGTTACTTTGCTTTATCACAATCAATATCTTTAACATACGCATGGTCAGTTTAATATTGTGCGGTGTTAATCGAAGTGCCTGTTGAATAGCATCAAGTGCTGGTTTCAAACGATTTTTTTCAAAATGTTCAATCGCCATGTCATTCAATTGCTTCGGAGAAAAATTAATTTCAGCCCGTTCAATACTTTCTTGTTCTATATATTTATTGATGACTTGGCCAGTAAGTGAGTCTCCTGTAGCTTGATTACTAATGGCATCTAACATTTTAACTGCCTCTTCGCGCATACCTAATTCGTGAAAGACTTTAACTTTGTCTAGATTGTCTTCAATTTGCGGTGAAGGTATTAAATCCACATGATTTTCAATGAGTTTGATGGCTTTGCTTTTTTGTTCACGGACAATATATAAACGTGCTTGTATCACTAACAACTGTTGTTTGAATTCACCTAACTCTTTGCCATACTCACTTTGAAGTTGACTGAGGTATTTGTCCGTTTGTTTCAAAACTAGCGCTGTTCGTTCATCTGTAAGTGCGCTCGCTAAATCGATACCTGAGCGAATCACATTTAACAGTAATTCTGGCGAATCATGGATAGAATTTTTTGCTTGTTTCGCAATGTTTCGAGTGGCGATATATTGCCCTTCGTGATCATGATTGAGACGCGCCAAATCCCAAGACTTTTTATTGCGATCAATATTGCGAGGTGATAACTCCGTCGCTTTTTTTATCTCGTTATAGGCTTTGTCATATTGCTCTTGCTCAATATAATATTGAGCAAGCATATCGTGAGCACCAAATCTTGTAGCTGGCTTCTCGATTAATTTTTCTATTAATTCATGAATTTCGTTAATACGCCCTTGTTTTAATAACGACTTTACGTAACCCAAATACACCCAAGCATAAGTATATGTTTTCATTAAACCTTTATAGAAACCTTCTGCAGTTTCAAATTCTAAAAGGTTTAAATAAGCCTCACCTTTCATCCGTGATATGTTCGAATGGAAATGGTGCAAATTCTCATTAGCTAAATAACGGTCCGCAAAATAAATAACTTTTGCAAAGCTCTTCGTGTCAATCGAGCGATACATGTTGAATAATTGCTTTTTAACTTGCAAAGTATGTATCAGGCGTTCTTTAACTTTTTTAGGCGCTAGCGGTTTTACCCAAAAATCATCAGGTTGTAATTCCACAATCGAATTAACCAGAGACTCATTAGTTTCAGTACTAAGGAAAATCAATACTGTAGTTTTATTAACATGTCCTCTGAATTTTAATTCTTCGAGTAAATGAAAACCGTCTTTATCACTGTTAACATTAAATGAACAAATAACAATATTAAAACGTTCTGATTCACATAACCTTATACCAAAATAAGCACTTTCCGCACATTTTACGTGATTGATCCCTACGTCATACAATCCCCTTTTTAGGGTGTCATGCACGAGTCGATTGTCGTCGATTATTAATACGGTAAGTTGAGAAAAGTCATCCAATTCACTTTGTTCAGTAATTTCCATTTAACTTTTACCTTGATAATTTTTCTTTTCTGCCGAAGCACGCCTTTGGATACAGCTGTTAACAACGAATTTTTTTTCATCCGTTTTATAGTTTTTCCACGCGAGAATTTCATTTATATGTCGGTAGCAGCCTAAACATATATCTTCTGCGTTTAAACAACAGTTTCGCACACAAGGGCTCGAAACCTCGATTGTTTTTTCATGTTCAATCATCTCTAAATTGCCTCAGCAAACTGATTTAACTGTAATTTTTGACAATCCAACTGACTAAATAACACCATAACTTGCTTATGGTCTGTTGTCACACCTTTGTTAAGGTTTACCAGTAGTTGGTGACAAATATCAGTAAAATCCTGAGCGGCTAATATGGTACCTATTTTAATCAAGGTGCGGGTTAAACTTATAGCTAAAATGATATTTTGCTCTGCGAACGCTACCGATAGTTTTTTAATCGCTTCATCAATTTCATCAAGATATTCATCAAGCATTATAACGGCTAACTCAGCTGACCCCTGATTTTGTGCATATAGAACCAAGTTTATTTCTTCAGGTTGATTGTTCTTCGACACTTCTGGTAAAGGTAAAACTAATGCCGATGATAAATTATCTAGCGGTTCACTTGTATTAACCGTACTTACTTCACTAGGCTTAATTACATTGATTTCATTAGTGAATTTTTCATTTTTATCAACAGAAATGACTTTAGTTTCTTTCCGTTTTAACCACGGTTGTAATAATGCAACTAACGCGTCAATGTTTTTAAGTTCCGGTACGACAAACTCGCCCCACTTTTCAACTAAGGATTGGTCACCAGTCGTCGCAAAGCTACGCTTGTTAAAAGTAAATATATCTCGACGTACCCCTTTCCCTGCTGCCATTTCAATAAAAGGTGATTGTTCAAACTCAGTAAATAATAATAAATATCGACCAGAAGTCCAGAATTTCATCATAGCTTTTGGCTGACAAACAATCTTTATCTGTAAACCTAGCCACTGTAAAATACGTATTAATGTTAAATGTTCAGTCGGGTTTTCAACGGCAAAAAGAACTTCAACTTGCGTCACTAAGTACGGATGCGTGTTAAACGTATTTGCATCAAATTTCTTATTACTCTTTCTATCATCAGATAAGAAATTAGATAAACTTTGCTGCATTTCAATTATTTTTAATGGATTGGCTGTTTGTTCAAATAAACCATGCTTTTCTAAGGATGCATTAAAAAACGGCTGCATCACAAAGAGTTTCGGCTGAATGCTTTCATCTAAACTTGAAATATGTTGTTGAATATTTTCAAGTGACTTTGAATAAAAATCACTACCCAATATCACAAGATCAACCTTGTTATCAGCTAAATAGGTCGAACTGAGTTTTTTAATAATTAATTCAGGTTTAGCAAAATTTTCTATTAATCCATTGGCTGAAGAAATAGCCTTTTCGATTGTGCTGCTGATGCTATTGTCATCAGAGAGTAATAAAATATTCGCTTGATGCAAATCAGTATTTTTAGATGTGATTTCAGGAACAACATCTGCCAAGGCAATAGGTAGTGTAAATGAAAATTGATACCCCCCCTCTTGTAATCGAACATTTTTGTCGGTGACATGCAAAGAGTCAAAAAGCAAACACATATAATCAAGTGTTTCGTTTGCGATTATTTTTTCTGACTTAGGACGTTCAACCAATAATAATCGTTCTATCTCCTCAGGCACTTGCGCTATTTTCTTACTCGTAGATACGGATAATTCAAAACGAACAATTTGCTGACCTTCATTCTTGTCCAATACTGTCGTACTGATTTGTAAGTTAGCTTTAAATAAGTCAGCAAGTAATAATCTGCATATTCCACTGAAAAGTCGATGAAATAAGCGAATATCTAATTTAGCGTGTGTTAATAATTTTTCGTCTTGTTGGTAATAAATATTATTACGCTGAAAATGCGAGTCTGCAATGATATTAAGTATTGCAGCGTCTATTTCTCGATGAAAAATAACATCATTCAGTGTCATTGATTGCATTGCAGACGAAAACTCATGCCTAATTCTATTTTGTCTACACCAATCAAAAATGCGTGCCAGCTGTCGATATACTTGCAGCGACGTAACACCGGACCCAATAGAAACACTTTGGCTTTGCAACATAGTGCGTACCACCATATTACTTAATTTTTCGTTATTATCTCTTTCTTGAGATTTTCGCATTAAACTTTCTTCTGAAGAAGCTGACTCTAAGTATTCTATACAACTTTTTAGTTTTTGAATTTCTTCAAACTGTTGATGAATATCATCATTGGCCGCCTTTTGTTCTGCAAGCTGTTGCTGATATTCTTTTTCACTGTGCTCAGGATCAGTCATTACTTCTAATGATTCTTGAAATTTTTCCGCTATCTTTTTATTTTCTTTAGAATTAAAAATGTCGGACGTACTTTTTTTATCGCTGTTTCTACTCTCAATAAATTGAGTAAATAAATGCACACTTTGTTGCCCATGCCTTTTTATTTTTTTCTTAGTTCCAAATATCATCTTCAGTAAAAGTAAAAAAAGCAATCCTATAAATCCAAGAATCAATAGCTTTAAATGTTGGTTATTGAGGATGATATTTTGTTGCTCGAATAAATCCTTTATTTCAACAGGCACCCAATCTATTAGAAGTGACTGATTAGATAATGTGGCGTTGCCTACGGCGGATTTTGTTAATACTAATTGTTTGAGTTTTTGTTGTTGTTTTTTAATAAATTCGGTGTACAACCGAGACAAACGTAAATGACTGCGCCATTTTGCCACTGAATTTTGTTGTGAAAATAAAAGTTGTTCTAATGTTACAAATTGCGTAATCAATAACGAAGAATTTTTATTAGGCCGTTTTCCGCTAGGAAAGACGTTTACCATTGCTTGCTTCAGTTCAGCACTGACATCATCAAAATCAAGAACTGAAGACTGTAAATCTAATTGTTGAAAGGCTAATAAGGCACGAATAATAGTCTGTTGAAGTTTTTGTAGTTGGCTAAGATCTTTTATTTGCTTGGCGTAAGCCTTAGATCGATTTGCAGTAACTTTGTCAGTAAATCGATCTGTACTAATTTGCTGTAACAATAGATCTGTTTGTCGCTGTTTTTCTTTTATATCGGATGTTAACTGGTCATTAAGTAGCTGTAATTGAATTATCGTATTTTGCTTTAATTGATTATTTCTATCGTTATTTTTATTCAGTTTTTCTATAACACCCACAAATTCTTTATGGCCGATATACATGAGATCAAGTTGAGATTTATTTTTATTGACGAGTAATGATACTTTATTAATTTGCAGCTGAACTTTTTCATAATCATCAGTTAAATTTTCAGCATGTTTACGTTTAGCTAAATCATCTAACGCAAGATATGTCGATAAAATCTGCTGTTGTTGAATATTTTGATTCGTTAGAGATGGCAGTGTTTCCCCAGTTAGAAGGGTAAGTTGATTATCACGAAGTGCTAAAAGTGCCGTTAGAGAAATACATAGGAAAAATGAAAGGAAAGCAATGCGAAAAAATCGCCCTGATAATTGCTGATTCAAGTAACGAGAAACGTCCATATTGTACTGTACCTTCAACGGTAAATTCGGGTAAAAATACAGTGTAAGGAATTGTCACTAAGAATCAACGGTTTTTAGGGCTCTATTACGCTTTAATATCCAAGTAATTAGGTTCTCTTCTTTACCCAAGCCCATTCCATTTCACAAAAAATAGGCTGCTGCTCTGTTTCATCTGTTATTTCTACACATACCATCATGCTGCCTTTGTCTGAATTCTCGATCATTTGGACATCAGCTTCAGTTATTTTTGCTATTGCAATTAAGTTACCTTTCATTCGTCTTTGATAATGAACTGTCATGCTTTTCAAAAGCGGTACACAACTATCCAAAACATTCATTCCAAAAACGATACCTGTCGCTGATTCCGCTAGAAGTGCAGCTGCAATAGCATGAATGCCACCAATATGATTACGCACTTTTTTCTTATTTTCTAAGGTGAGTAAGGCTTGAGTATTGGATACCGATACTAATTTTATTGATGAAGTTCCTGCAAATTTTACGGTTGTACAGAAGATTTTAGTTAATAAAAACGACCGCATGCAACGAGGGGCCTTATTAACTTTATTTACAATTTTTCTGAATTTATTGGTCATGAGGCTACTGCGCAAATATAATTTTAAAACAGTGTCGCGCAAACTGGTCTGACCTGCAAGTTTTTTTGCTTGACGACATTGTTAGTTTTACAAAAAAAAGCGCCATTGGCGCTTTCCTTCTAAAAATATTTATCTACTATAATTTTACAGTTTAAAAAAGTGTTCTTGATAAACTTTCATTTCGGCAATCGATTCTAAAATATCATCAAGCGCTAGATGAGCCCCCGTTTTAACCACTTTGTCTAAAACTTCAGGCTTCCATCTGCGTGCTAATTCTTTAACAGTACTTACATCTAAATTTCGGTAATGGAAGTAATCTTCAAAGTCAGGCATATATTTGTTGATAAAGCGGCGGTCTTGTCCAATGCTGTTACCACACATCGGTGACTTTCCCTTTGGTACATATTGCTCAACAAATTTTAGCGTAGCTTCAGTCGCATCTGCCAATGAACTTACACTTTCACGGCATCGTTTAGTCAAGCCTGATTTACCATGATGTTCTATACACCATTCACTCATGTTATCTAAAACATCATCACTTTGATGAATTGCAAAAACGGGACCTTCAGCCAAAATGTTTAAATGGCTATCCGTAATTATGCTAGCAATCTCTATAATCACATCTACAGCGGGCTCTAGTCCTGTCATTTCCAGGTCTAACCAAATTAAATTTGTATCGCTACACGTCATACCGTTTCCTTAAATAGCCAACTGTTTTACTTGCTGTTACAAGTATATTAGATGAATTGTGATTTAGTCAGTATAATACGTGACAATGAACTGTGATAAAAACGTTTTGTCACATTACCTTTTTTATATAATAGTGAAATATACATAAATAACATGATGAAATTGCATGTCTAAGGTCAAAAAGCTGACTAAAGGTCAGACAAGACGTATAAAAGACAATCAAGCTAAAAAGCTACGTAATAAACCTGAGCAAGTAAAATGGCAAGATACTGAACTAGGTGAAGCTGAAAGCGGCACTATTCTCAGCCGTTTTGGGCAACATGCCGATGTTGAAGCTGAAAACGGAGATTGCATACGTTGTAATATTAGACGTGGTGTTAAATCTTTAGTTTGTGGCGATAAAGTTTTATGGCGTAGAGGTAAAGAAACTCAACATAGCATTTCGGGTGTTATTGAAGCTGTTCATGAACGTACTTCAGTTTTAAGCCGTCCTGATGTATATGACGGCGTTAAACCTATCGCTGCCAATATTACTCAAATATTGATTGTGTCTTCAGTTTTACCTGTTTTTAATCCAGATATTATTGATCGTTATTTAGTCGCAGCAGAGCAAACAGGCATTACCCCTGTTATTTTACTGAACAAAACAGATTTATTTGATGAAGCGTCTCAAGCTGATATTGAACAACAGCTCAATATTTATCGTGACATCGGTTATCAAGTTATTTATGTCAGTAATGAATCTCAAGAAGGTATTGAAGACCTTAAACTTCAGCTCAGTGAACATACTAGCGTTTTTGTTGGACAATCCGGCGTTGGTAAGTCAACACTCACTAACTCCTTAATGCCTGAATTAGGTGTAATGACAAAAGTAGTTTCTGAAAATTCCGGTTTGGGTCAGCACACGACAACCGTTGCTCGTTTATACCATTTCAAACAGGGTGGAGATTTAATTGACTCACCAGGTATCCGTGAATTTGGTTTATGGCATTTAACGCCTGCTGAAGTTTATGGTGGCTTTATTGAATTTGAAGATTACTTAGGTGATTGCCGATTTAGAGATTGCAAACACCAAAAAGATCCGGGTTGCGCGTTAATAGCTGCAGGTAAAGATCTGAAAATACACCCAAAACGTTTAGCGAGCTTTCAACGAATTTTAGCGAGCTTAGGCGATAATAAATTAACGTCTCGTTTCAACGATTAACAAAAATTAAAATAAAGGATCAATCAGTGCTTTTAAATAAATTAAAAATTACCCTTCAATACATTATGCCAAAACATATCATTTCTCGTTTGGCAGGGAAATTTGCCGACGCAGAATGCGGCACGTTAACAACGAAAGCGATTAAAGCATTCATTAAAAATTATGACATTAATATGGCTGAAGCAAAGTTTAAAGATGCTGAAGACTTTAAAACATTTAATGATTTTTTTACCCGCGAACTTGAAGAAGGAGCTCGCCCTATTGATAGTGATGACGGTGCACTTTGTTACCCTGTAGATGGCGCGATTAGTCAACAAGGTGACATTGAAGACGGCCGTTTAATTCAGGCCAAAGGTTTTGATTATTCATTAGAAACATTGTTAGGTGGTTCATATAATACTGCTAAACTATTTCAAGGAGGGAAATTTTCCTGTATCTATTTAGCACCTAAAGATTATCACCGCATTCATATGCCAATGGCAGCAACCTTACGTGAAATGATATTCGTACCAGGTGACCTGTTTTCTGTAAACCCGTTAACCGCTAATAACGTGCCTAATTTATTTTCACGTAATGAGCGTGTTGTCGCTATATTTGATACAAAAAATGGTCCTTTGGCTATGGTGCTTGTAGGCGCAACAATTGTTGCCAGTATAGAAACCACATGGGCAGGCACAATTACTTCACCTAGAAAGAAAGGTATTTTCAAAGAAAGTTACCCTGCTGATGGCGCTGACGCAATTACGTTTGAAAAAGGTGATGAAATGGGACGTTTCAAGCTTGGCTCAACTGTAGTTTCAGCGTTTGCACCAAATATGGTTGAATTTAATAGCCATGCAGAATCAGGAACCGTTACACGTTTAGGTGAACATTACGCTGATCTTGTTACCACTGACAATGTTGATGTTGATGTTGAGAGTACTAACAAAAATACTGTTAACGAAGATTAATCATGAAGATAATTGCTCATCGAGGTGCGAGTGGAGAGTTCCCTGAGAACTCACTTCTGGCTTTCGAACACGCAATATTGCAACAAGCTGACGGTATTGAGCTCGATGCTCAGTATCATCAACTTTCAGGAGAATTTGTTTTATTGCATGATTCCTATGTAAAAGACAACGTGGGTAATGAATTTCATTTCAACGAATTATCTTTAGCCGACCTTCTCTCTATTACCAAAAATAATCAACCTATTACTACACTCGATAAAGCGTTAACAGCAATTGATGGACGTTGTTTGGTTAATATTGAATTAAAATCTTCCGTTGCTGACACGACTAATATAGATGTTATCGTTCTGGCTTTGATTAAATTATTGAATAAATATACTCAAAATCACAAATTTAGTTATTCTCAGTTTATAATTTCTGCCTTTAACCACCATTTATTGCTAGCGGTTAAAGACCTTATCCCTGAAGTAGAAACTGCTGCATTAATTGCGCATTACCCTTTAAGTATTGATGAATATAAGATAAAGCTTCAAGCTCAATCAATTAACCCTTCAATAGAATGTTTAAATCAAAAATTGGTCAATGACATTCATCAACTTGGCTTATCTGTTTGGGTTTACACCGTAGATCGTGAACAAGATATACTAAGATGTAAACAATTAGGCGTTGACGCAATTTTTACCAACTATCCAGCTCGTACTAAACTAATCGTTGAAGAAAATTAGAATTTTAAAAATTAAAAATCCTTAGATATCAAAGTCGTGTTACAAAAGAATGACACTATAAAGAAAAGTGGTTGCTCATTTTATCAACACAAGATACGATTGCATTCGTATATAACTTTAATTATTCATAGCTTAAGGAATTTCAATGGCTCGAGATAATATAAATATCAAGCCTACAGAAGCAGAGTTAACTTTGCTTAATGTTCTCTGGAAAGTCGGTCCAGCAACTGTTCGTCAGGTTCATGACGTTGTTAGTAAAACTCAAAAAACAGGCTACACTACAGTTTTAAAGATTTTACAAATTATGCATGAAAAAACGTTGGTCATTCGTGATGAAAGTAACCGAGCACATGTATATGCGCCAGCAAATAGCGAAACTTTTACTCAATCTTCATTATTAAAAGATCTAGCTACAAAAGCTTTCGGTGGTTCAACGTCTAAGTTAGTTATGCGAGCTTTAGATGAATCCACCAGTAAAGAGGAAATTGCCGATATTCGCCAATTACTCAATGATTTAGAAAAATAGTAATCGATACACCTGTTAAAGTAGTATTTATAATGAGCACTTAAACACGGAAGAATAATGCAGGATAACTTAATGAGTAGTCCCTTTTTATACAATTTATCGTTAACCCTAATCCACTTTATGTGGCAAGGGGTTTTCGTTGCACTTGCGCTTAAATTGGCATTAACGTTTACTTCTTATAAAAAACCACAATGGCGTTATGCCTTTTCGTCATTGGCTATGGTTGCAAACTTATTCATACCTTTATTTACCTTCTTTATTATTTATAAGCCGGACTTCCAACAATTTATTCCATTGATTAATAACAATGTATCACTTGGAAATTCAATTGGTAATGACATTCAGAGCACAGCTGTTTGGTATTCGAATACGGTTGAATTTTTACCTTATTTGTCATTGACTTGGATAACGATTAGTTTTGCTCTTGCAGTAAAACTTTTTATTGAATTATATAATGTTAATCAACTACCTAAAACAGGTACATCTCCAGCTGATCCTGCTCTTGAAGCACGCTTTCATCAATTAGTTGAACAAGTAAAATTAAAATGTACGCCTCAAATCTTAATTTCACTGAAAAATGATGTTCCTATGGCAATTGGTTGGATAAAGCCGGTTGTACTTATTCCAGTTACTATGTTGTCGGGTTTAACGCCAGCACAACTTGATATGCTTATTTTACATGAATTAGCTCATATTCGTCGTCACGATTACTTAGTGAATTTTATTCAGACCTTGGTTGAAATATTCTTATTCTTCCATCCTGGTGTTCGTTGGGTTTCAAAGCAAATGCGCAATGAACGTGAATACTGTAGCGATGACATTGCAGTTCAACACTGTGGTAATCCTGTAGCTTACGCACACACCCTTGCAGACACAGCATCAATATGTAATAGCCATCGCAATCACTCAATACCAGCAATGGCAATGGCTGCTTCTGGTGGCGATTTAAAGCAAAGAGTTATACGTTTGATTGATCATAATCATCATTGTTCGACCAATAATAACTCAGGGCAATGGATGGCTTCTATTGCGATTATTCTTTCAATTATTGCTATTGGGAGCCAGAAATACATTCAAATCCCCACTTTAGATTTAAGCGCAGACAATATATTATTATATCGTGGGTCAGATGAAAATTTCACAAAAAATATTAACATTACAAATAGTGATAAAGAAGCTCTTCCCTCTTTAGCACAACAATTATTACATCAAGACGATGAAAATTCTCCAATCATCAATCAATCATTAGATAATACTCTTATTACGGGCAGCCAATACATAACTAAGAGTGACAATGATACTTTAGCTATTACTCAAGATGCTTCTAGCTACGTTTCGGAAAAAGCATATATCGTTAACAACAATTTTGACAAAAATACTACGGTTAGAAATATCGATAATTTATCTGTGAAAAACATGGATACAAAATTAGCTCCTACCAAAGAAGTTGTTACCAAAGCAGCTGTCGATTTTATAAGAAATAGGAGCAAAGTTAATAATAAAGTATCACTTTCAACGACTCAAAAAACTATTGAAACATCGTCTCCAGAACTAAGCTTGGCCGATAAAAGGGTCACAGAAAAATCTATATCTGAATTGGCCTTTGAACGCACTGATTCATCAATAAATGGGTCTGTATTAAATAACCCATATGCCCAACAAGTTGCAAATTTAGTGAGCGCTCCATCCCCTATAAATTCACAATTAGATATGCCAACGAGAATTGGTTCAAATGCTATTGAACAAATACTATCATCAACTACTAACACTTCTGCTAAATTCGTGCCCGTTAACTTGCCAGCCAAGTTGTTAACTTCTGAAAACCCTAAGTATCCAGCCACTGCAAAACGTAAACGTATTGAAACTGATATTGAAGTCACTTTTACAATAGATAAACAAGGTTATATACGTGACATTCAATATAATGGCAATGGCAGAGTAAATTACTTTCGTAACACTATTCGCTCAGCATTAGATAAATGGCGTTTCACACCAGCAAGTTATAATAACCAGCCGATAGAAAGCACCATGTCGAAAATATTCTCATTCAGTATTGCTAAAGACTAAAAGCATTTATTCAGAAAAGTGTGATCTTTTACCACCAAATCTTTTATGAGACTTCACTTTTTCACGTTGTTCTTCAGTTAATATTTTCATAAAGCTATTTTTAGACTTAGCTTTTATTAATGCCATTTGTGCAAAAGTTTCTTGGTATTCACTTTGTAAATCGATAAACGCTTGCTCATTGAAGTTATCTTCCATCGTCAAAACTTTGCTTTGTTGATGAAAACTTTTAAGGCTTTCCTTCAACACTAGTCTATTTATTTTTGCTTCTTTGTGAATAACCTTTGCTTGTTCACGTTGTTCGTCAGTGAGATCTAAATATCGAGCCATCTTTTTAAACTTTTTCTGCATAAAACGTTCAGATTTCTGAGAATGCTTTGATCCGTCTTTGTTATGTTCAAGAGCAAGTCCGTTTGTAAATGCCGAAGCAGAAGCGCTCGTTAATGACATGGCTAATACTGAACTTATTAAAAGTACTGATAGTTTATTTTTCATCGGGTAACCCTCTTTGTTGAATACATAACAACTATAAACTCTACAATGCAAAGAAACGCAAGGCAGTGTAAAGTTTATGTAAAGGCTCTTACAAAGTGGGTTTTCCTCTACAAGTTAAGTTAATATTGTCTCAGTAATATAATGCGCATTAAGTAAGATGATTGAAAAATTATGACTAAACAAAAAATATTGATCATAGATGACGATAAAGAACTCACTGAACTATTGACTGAATATTTATCATATGAAGGCTTTGAACTTGAAGCATGTCATGATGGTGTCGCTGGCTTAGCACGCGCATACGATGAATCTTTCTCTTTAATTTTACTCGATGTAATGATGCCAAAACTAAATGGCTTTGAAGTTTTGAAGGCATTAGGTGGTCAACACAACATCCCTATTCTGATGTTAACGGCTAAAGGTGATAATGACGATAGAGTTCGTGGGTTAGAGCTTGGCGCTGATGATTATTTAGCAAAACCTTTTCAACATCGTGAATTACTAGCGCGTATCAACGCAATTCTTAGACGAATTAAGATTGTAAAAACCAATGAAAATTCCATTGATAATCAGCAAATAAATGACGTGATACTTGATCACGCTACTCGCCAAGTATTCTGTCATCAACAACGTGTTGAACTAACAGGTACCGAATTCCAAATATTGGATTTATTAATGAATAACGCCAGTCAAATCGTTAGTAAAAATTTAATTTCAGAACAAATCCTAAAACGAAAGCTCAGCGCCTTTGACCGAAGTATAGATATGCATATCAGTAATATTCGCCGAAAACTTCTTGAGTTTTCTCCGAGCGATAAATTAAAAACTATTCGCGGAGCTGGTTATATTTTTCTCGCTGGAGAGACAGATGGGCTAAACGATAATGATTAATAGAATTAGCCGTTCATTCTCTTCTATTGGTTTCAAAATATTTTTATCTTTTTGGCTTTTCGCATTAAGTACCATAATTGTGACTCGTTTCATCTCAGCACAGATAGCACAGTCGAGTATCGTTATACCGGCACATCATATTGATCAACAAAAATTGAATCGTCTTGCGAAACGTTTTGATAGAAATAATATTTCACCTACAGATATCTTGCAGCATCGACGTAAAGCCCCACACGAAGAGATTATTATAAAAGACATCGAGAATGGACAAGTGACTTCGACGAAGAAGCATTTTTTAAGAAATCCGGTCAATTATTTAGAAATAAACAGCTTTTCTACAATCACCAGTGTTCAATTCTCTCAAGCCCGCATAACAGGCCCTAAAGAAATCACATTAGAGAATAGGAAGGTACAACTGTATTTAGCATCGCGAGACAAATCACGACATTTTGATTCTTTTATTATGCAACTACCAAATTGGTTAAAGCTCCTCATTCCAATTTTTTTAAGCTCTTTACTGGCTTGGTTAATGGCAAGAGCATTAAGTAAGCCAATACTTGCTATAGAACGAGCTGCTACTGAAATAGGTAACGGAAAACTTGATACTCGTATAAATGATGCACATAAAAGAAAAGATGAACTGGGGTCATTAGCTGCAAGTTTTAATACCATGGCTGATAAGCTATCTCAAAATCTTACGGCAAATCAACGTTTATTAGCTGATGTATCTCATGAATTACGATCACCAATGACTCGCTTACAACTTGCCGTTGGCTTGGCTCAACAATCTATAAATAACCCAGAACTACAACAGAAACATCTTGCCCGATGTGAATTAGAAGTTACCCGTCTAGATGAAATGATCAGTGATGTACTTTCTCTTTCTCAATTAGAAAATACCTTTCAGAAAACTAATTTTCAAAACGTTTGTCTTGATACCTTATTGGCGGATATCTGCCAAGATTGCCAATATCTTGCTGACGAAAAAAACATTCAAATTACGACCAATGATTTATTCTCACTTAATCTTCTTGCTGACCAAAACTTGTTAAGCAGTGCTTTCAGCAATGTCATTATTAACGCCATAAAATATACGCCCAAAAGCAGTGAAGTTGTTATTTCAATGAACAGGCTTAGTCACAATCAACAAGACAGCATTAACATAGTTATTAGTGATAACGGCACCGGAGTACCTGAAGGCACAATAGAAAAGCTTTTCCAGCCATTCTATCGTGTAGATGAAGCACGTGATAGAAATAGTGGAGGAACAGGCTTAGGTTTAGCCATAGCACAGCAAGCAGTATTGGCGCATAATGGTCAAATAAAAGCTAAAAATAAAGAAGATGGTGGCTTATCGGTAACAATTACATTACCTATAGGGCCCAACCACGCATAAACCACTTGTGAACAAAAGATTAAAATTATGACTTTAACGCTATGTTCATTTTAGGATTAATATATGACTGTATCGCACATGAATCTTGATGAATACTCAAAAGAGATAGATCTAACTGCTCGTTTATCATCTGAAATAGATGCATTTTGGCAAGAAGGTGCTTTTTCTTCTTTTAATGGCATAGATCAAATAAGAATAAATTACGCGACATTCATTCATGATGATGTTCAAGAATCTATTGTGCTAGTAACTGGAAGAACGGAAAGTTATGTAAAGTATCAAGAGCTCGCTTTTGATTTGTACCATCAAGGCTATAATGTTTTTATTATTGATCATCGTGGCCAAGGTTTATCACAGAGATTGTTAAAGGATAAACAGAAAGGATATGTAACAAACTTCGATGATTACGCCCATGATTTAAAACAATTTATTGATGAAGTAGTCGTGAGCAATTCAACCGATATACCCTCACCAAAACCTCATTTATTAGCACATTCTATGGGTGGTGCAATTGCTGTTCGAATGATGCAGTTATACCCAACGTTGGTTAAATCAGCCGTGTTAACCTCGCCAATGATCGCCGTTAACAATGGCAATATTCCCAACTGGCTAGGCAAAGCTATTATACACATGGGAGATAAACTAAACGCATGGTTTAGTAATGAAGCAAATTATTTTATGGGCCAAACAGGTTTTAAGCATGTCACTTTTGCTGACAATGAACTCTGTCAATCAGAAGTTCGTTATAAAATTTTTGTAGATATTTATAATAACAATGAAGAAATTCAGTTGGGTGGCGTAACAACTCACTGGCTAAAAGAAGCAATCAGTGCGAATAACAATATTTTTAAAAATTTGGATAAACTTATCGTACCTATTTTAGTCATGCAATCTGGCAGTGATACGATTGTCTCCAATGAAGCACAAAATGAATTTTGTCAGCAATTACATAAAAAAAATTCAGCTTCTTGTCCAGAAGATAAACCCTTTACAATCAATAATGCTTTGCATGAACTTATGTTTGAAAAAGACCAATACCGTTCACCCGCAATAAAAAAAGCACTTGATTGGTTTAGCACGTATTCAGCTTAATTTACCTAGCTCTCCTAGTTTTGACAGTTCTCCTTGCACAACAGAGCTAGGATCATGGTGAATAAATACCTCACAGGGTGAAAACTTCGCTTCAATTTGTTTTTCTATAGTTTCACCTATACTGTGTGCTTCAAGCAAAGATAGCCTGTCATCAAGCTCTAAATGAAATTGAATAAAACGCTGAGGACCAGATTGACGCGTTCTTAGTTCATGAATACCTAATGTTGATTCATGAGCAACCACAATCGAGGTTATTTCGGTAATTTCATCATCAGACAATTCGTGGTCCATTAAATTATGAACACTTAAATAAATGATCTTTAAAGCACCACTCAATAAAAACACCCCCACAGCACAGGTAAATACACCATCAGCATACTGAGAATAACCGCTACTTAAAATTAAGGCGGCTAATACGCCAAGGTTTAATAATAAATCTGATTGATAATGTAAAGCATCGGCACTGATTGCCACTGACCTTGTTTTTGTTATAACAAAGCGTTGTAGTACAACTAATAATAATGTCATGACTATAGCGATAATGGTAACAACAATACCAATGTCTGTTTTCAGCACAAGTTGAGGATTAAGAGTTCGGTCAATACCATGAAAAACTAATAATAATGCAGAGCCTGTGACGAAGGCAGCTTGTACTAAACCTGCTAAGCTTTCTGCTTTGCCATGGCCAAATTTATGATTATCGTCGGCAGGAGCCAACGCATAGTGAATAATCACAACATTCATTAATGAAGCAAATAAATCTAACATCGAATCTGTCGCAGATGCCAACATGGAACTCGCGTCCGTTGCCATCCAAGCATAGAGTTTCAGCACAACTAATAATAAGGCCGTACCTGTGGCAGCAAAAGCAGCAACTCTGACCCAGAAACTATAGTCATCTTTTTTTGTTAAATCATCACTCATATTCTTACTTTCCGTGGCATACAACAAATGATAGAAGGGATATCGCTATTCTCTGAAGATGATATAATACCTTATCATCTTCGAATTTAAGTATACTTTTTATGTTAGACGTTGTTTTATTCCAGCCTCAAATTCCACCAAATACCGGCAATATTATCCGCCTTTGTGCTAACACAGGTTTTAGGTTACATCTTATTGAACCCTTTGGTTTTGATCTAGACGATAAAAAGCTTCGACGAGCAGGTTTAGACTATCATGAGTTTGCAGCGATTAAGCGCCATAAGAATTATGAAGCATTTATTGAAAATGAACAGCCAAACCGTGTTCTAGCGATAACCACCAAAGCAACGAATTACTATGGTGACGTATCATTTGTGAAAGGGGACTATTTACTATTTGGTTCAGAAACTAGCGGATTGCCAGAAGAAGTAAGGCAGCAAATACCTGACCAAGATAAGATTCGTATACCCATGTTGGAAGACAGTAGAAGTATGAATTTATCTAACGCGACGGCTGTGATTATTTTTGAAGCTTGGCGACAAATGGGATTTGAAGGCTCGATTTAAGCGAGTATGTATTCACTTAAAAAGAGCTTTATTGATTACGTGTAAAATTATTCGACAGTACGGTCACGTGAAAGTAAATCAGCAGCAGCTAACTTTGCTGATTTTCCGCAATATAATACTTGATATACTTGCTCAACAATTGGCATTTCTACGCCCATACGTTGTGCCAGCATGTAGACTTCTTTAGTATTGCGGTAACCTTCAACCACCTGGCCAATATCCGTCATCGCTTGTTCAACTTCAGCACCACTACCTAACGCTAAACCAAATCGACGGTTTCGTGATTGGTTATCAGTACAGGTAAGTACTAAATCACCTAAACCAGCCATGCCCATAAAAGTACTTGGCTCTGCATTTAACGCACAGCCCAAACGAGTCATTTCAACTAAGCCACGGGTTATCAAAGCAGTACGCGCATTTGCACCAAAACCAATGCCATCAGCCATTCCTGCACCAATAGCGATAACATTTTTAACTGCACCACCGAGTTGTACGCCAATAAAATCTTTATTTGCATAAACGCGAAAGGTTTTTTCGCAATGCAATAAATCAGAAATATCACTAACAAAATCGTCATCGGTTGATGATAAAGAAATTGCAGTTGGCAAACCAGCAGCCATTTCTTTAGCAAAAGTAGGTCCAGACAATACAGCTAATGAGATATCATTGCCCAGAATATCACGTGCAACATCTTGTAATAATCTACCCGACTTATGATCTAAACCTTTTGTCGCCCACACTATTTTCGCATGAGGCAATAAGAAAGGTTTGATTTGACTGAGCATTTCGCCAAAAGCATGACTAGGTACAACAACCAATATATTTTCGCTCGCTTTAACGGCGCTCTCAAGATCATTGGTTATTATTAATGATGGTGGAAATTGACTACCCGGTAAGTATTTTTCATTCGAGTGCGACGCTTGCATCTTCTCAACATGTTGAGGATCTCGCCCCCATAACACGGTGCTGTGACTATTTCTAGCCAAACAAATAGCAAGGGCAGAGCCATAAGACCCTGCCCCCAAAACCGTGATTTTTGCCGTTAATTCCGACATATCATCAATTCCATTTTATTGTTACTAATCGTTCACTTACGTTAAAGTAAAACTGTCAATTAGTGAGTTTCAGCGCTCGCAGGTGCAGCAGCTTGCGCTTGAGCAGCACGTTGTTGAACATAAGAAGCAAATAAAGCTTCAAAGTTTACTGGTGCTAAATTAATTTGTGGGAATGAACCACGGCTCACTAAGTTCGCAACTGATTCACGAGCGTATGGGAATAAAGTTGTTGGACAAAATGCACCAATAGTATGAGCAAGTTGTGCTTCAGCTAAATTACCAATAGAGAAAATACCCGCTTGTTGAACTTCAGCTAAAAATGCCGTTTGACCTTCAACAGTCGCAGTAACCGTTAATGAAAGTATAACTTCATACGTATCTTCAGCTAATTTGTTTGATTTAGTATCTAAATCTAATTGAATTTCAGGCTTCCAGTCTTTTTGAAAAATAGCTGGAGAATTTGGTGTTTCAAAAGAAATGTCTTTTGTATAAATTCGTTGAATAGCAAATTGTGGTGTTGCTTGCTCAGTAGATGCTTGTGTTGCATCAGCGTTGTTTTGGTTTTCATCAGACATGTTTCTTTTCCTATTGTATTTGCTATTTTATTTAATGATGTCTTTTAATCTTTTGCTAAAAGTTCATCTAATTTATTTGCTGCATGTAATGCGAATAAATCATCGCAACCACCTACATATTCATCACCAATAAAGATTTGTGGAACGGTTACACCGCCACTACGCTTGATCATCGCATTGCGTAATTCATCATTATTGTCGATTTTAATTTCATTAAAACTTACTTGTTTTTCATCAAACAAAGCCTTTGCTCGCATGCAATAAAAACAAGTCGCTTTCGTATAAATATCAACGGTCATATCAAGCCTTTATAAGTCAATCATGTTTATTTTTTAACAAGCGGTAAACCGGCACCTGTCCAAGCATTCAGACCACCTTTCAACAAACTAACTTTCGTAAAGCCTGCTTTAAGCAGTTGATTAGCTACCGTTGTAGCAGTAATTCCTGCGGTACATACAACTATGATGGGTTTATCTTTATAGTTTTCAAGGGTAGCAAAATCATTATTTGATACTTTCTCTTTAACTAAATTTTTAGAATCGATAATACGACTCGCGTTAAACTCTTTTTCTGTACGAATATCGACAACAACACCTTCTTGACGATTAACTAAAAAAGTAAGTTCTTGTGTCGATATTTGTTTAATCGGTGACATTTGAATACGAATAGTCGTAACAATAATCATAACAACGATAGCAGCCCAAGCAGCACTTAACAGTGGATGGTTACCAGTAAAAATAATTAATTGATCCATAGAAATAATAAATATTGTTTGAATAAAAAGTTGCCGACAGTATACAGAATTACCAAGAAAACCCAAAAAGAACTTTTCTTGATATGCGATAAAATCAATGAAAAAATTTATTTTGTTGAAACAACTGAGTTATAACGTATAAAAGAACATAATTCGTTTGAAATGTTTTGTCTATCAGCACACAAGCAATTCTTGTTTTGCCTTGGTATACTGCCAAATAATTAGACAATTTCAACATTATGGAAAATATAATGCCAAATAAAAAACCTACAGTATTACTTATTTTAGATGGTTGGGGATACCGAGAATCACCAGAATCTAATGCTATTTTTCATGCAAAAACCCCTGTACTTGACGACTTAAATGCTCGTTATCCAAATATGCTAATCGGCACTTCAGGTATGGCAGTAGGTTTACCTGATGGTCAAATGGGTAACTCAGAAGTTGGTCATGTTAACTTAGGTGCTGGACGTATTGTTTACCAAGATTTCACACGTATAACGAAATCGATTCAAGATAATGAATTTAACGACAATGAAGCATTGAATAATGCTGTTACAGAAGCGATAAAACACGATAAAGCGATACATATTTTTGGCTTATTATCACCAGGTGGTGTTCATAGTCATGAAGAACATATATTTTCAATGCTTGAGCTCGCTAAAGAGAAAGGTGCAAATAAAATTTACTTACATGCATTCTTAGATGGTCGAGATACTCCACCACGCAGTGCAGAAGCGTCATTAATCAAAGCGCAAGAAAAGTTTAAGCAACTAGGATGTGGGCAAGTAGCGTCTGTAATAGGTCGTTATTACGCAATGGACCGAGACCAACGTTGGGATCGTGTCGAATTAGCTTATAACCTGATGGTGAGTGGAGAAGCACAACATAGATATTCAAGCGCAACAGATGCATTAGAAGCAGCCTACGCTCGTGACGAGAACGACGAATTTGTTGGTGCGTCTGCTATATTAGACCCAACTGGCAATACTATTGAAATCAATGACGGCGACGCATTAATATTTATGAATTTTAGAGCCGACCGTGCCCGCCAGTTTACACGTTGTTTTACTGAAAAAGATTTCTCGGGTTTTTCTCGTAAGAAAAATCCGAAGATAGCCGATTTTGTTATGCTCACTGAATATGCCGGAGATATAGAAGCTAATGTTGCATTCCCTAAAGTAGCGCTTGAGAATGTGCTTGGTGAATGGTTAGAAAAACACAACAAAACTCAGTTACGTATTTCAGAAACAGAAAAGTATGCTCACGTTACTTTCTTCTTCAGTGGCGGTAGAGAAAGTGAATTTACGGGTGAAAAACGTATTTTAGTGCCTTCTCCACAAGTTGCTACTTACGACTTACAACCAGAAATGAATTCAACCTTATTAACGGACAAATTAGTCGCAGCGATTGAAAGTGGCCTGCATGACTTAATTGTTTGTAATTATCCAAATGGTGATATGGTTGGACATACTGGTAAATTTGACGCTGCTGTTGCTGCTTGTGAAGCTGTAGATGCCAGTGTTGGTCGTGTCGTTACTGCTTTAGAAAAAGTTAACGGTGAATGTTTAATTACTGCCGATCATGGCAATGCTGAACAAATGCTTGATAACAACTCAGGACAAGCACATACCGCACATACGTGTGAACCTGTACCGTTAATTTATATTGGCCGAAATGCTCAACCCGCAGAAAGTGGCGCATTAAGTGATATTGCTCCTACTCTCTTGCAACTAATGGGCATGGAGCAACCTGAAGAAATGACAGGTACTTCATTGATGAAATTTATTTAACTATTGTGATGAGAATTGCCGTGAAAAAAATATTATTATTTGCATCAATATGTAGCTTTTGCTGCATATTGATGTCGGTGAGCTTTGCTGAACAATCTTCTGATAATGACAATACCAAGAAGAAAGCTAATCAAGCACTCTCTAAAGTTCAACAACAGATTTCTCAACAACAAAAGTCTATCAAACAAACAAGTAATCAGCGTTCATCTTTAGAGAATAAATTAAGAAGTGACGACATATCAATTGCTAAAATAGCAAAAACAATCATAAACACACAAAAAGATCTTCAAGAAACTCAACAAACATTAAAAAAACTCGCACGAGAAAAAATATCGTTAACTAACAAGAAAAAACAGCAAGAAAAAGTATTAGCACAACAATTAAGAGCCGCTTATACATCAGGTCATCACGACTATATTAAGTTGTTACTTAATCAAGAGAGCCCCTCTAGCGTTGAGCGAACCGTAACGTATTATAAATATTTGAACGACGCTCGCACTAAAGAGATTGACCAATTCCAAATCGTATTAAGTGATTTACTCGCCGTCACTACAAAACATCAAGAACAAGCTAAAAAGTTGAACGTACTAAAGCAAGAACAAGCTGAACAAAAAATCACTTTTCAACAAAGTAAGCAAGCACGTAAGAAAACCATCAGAGCATTAAGTAAAGAACTCCTTAATAGTAAGCAATTGCTAGCCAAGTTAGTGGCTGAAGAAGAAAATTTAGTGGTCGCTTTACAACGTATTGCTGCTTTGTCACAACAAAGTGCTGAATTAGTTGGTTTAAAAAAATTAAAAAGGAAACTTGCTTGGCCTATAAAAGGTAAAATTAGCAACAGTTTTGGTTCTCGTAAACAAGGCTATTTGAAATGGAAAGGCATTCTATTGGCCGCACCTGTTGGCAAACAAGTTAAAGCTATTCATAACGGCACGGTTCTATTTTCTGATTGGTTAAAAGGCTATGGTTTAGTGACTGTTTTAGACCATGGTGAAGGATACATGAGTTTGTATGGGCATAATCAAGCCTTATTAAAGTCAGTGGGCGATCGTGTTGAAACGGGTGAACCTATTGCACTTGTTGGACAAAGTGGTGGCCAAAGTAAGTCTGGGTTATATTTTGAAATTCGTAGAGATGGTCAAGCCGTAAACCCTAAACCTTGGTTTAAATAAAACAAAGAGAAAAAGTAATTCATCACTTCTACTCGATTTAATATTTTTCACCTGATAACCTGAATCAATATTAATTGATTTTTCGAATGACGAGCTCTTTTGAATTTATTTCCACTTGTATTTATTTTACTCACCTTGTTCAGCATAATGCCTACGGCTGTCGCTAAAAACGCTCAAGTCGCCATTATTATCGACGATATCGGTTATCGGCAAAGTGATGCTGCAGTACTGACTTTACCCGGGGCAATAACCTTCGCCATTCTTCCCCATACGCCTTACGGAAAAACGTTAGCGCTACAAGCAAAAAGTAAAAATAATGACGTTATTTTACACATACCTATGGAAGCCGAAAATGATAAAAAACTAGGCCCTGGCGCATTAACAATTCAAATGAATGAACAATCAATTCGTCATGAACTTTCGCTTGCCTTTGCAGAAATCCCTTTTGCTATTGGTATTAATAACCATATGGGTAGTAAGCTTACTAAACTTTATACCCCGATGATGTGGACAATGCGTTTTTTAAAAGAACGTGATTTGATTTTTATTGACAGCGTAACCACAAACAAAACGAAAGCAGAACGTATTGCGCTTCAATTAGGCGTACCCACAGCGCATCGACAAATATTTTTAGACAATGAATTAACCCGTGATTATATTGATCAACAATTTATGCAACTTATTGAACATGCTCAACGACTTAAGTCAGTAGTAGCGATTGCCCATCCGCATCCAGAAACAATCGTTGCCTTAAATCGCTTGATCCCTTTATTAGCTGAATTGGACATTGACCTCGTGCCAATATCAACATTAATCGACTCACCTAAGAACCACCAAGACAACACCGAAATGAGTGATGATTAACTAATCACTCATTTTATTTAAGATAATCTATTTTATGCTTTTTCAACAAAGCTAATAAATATTGAACCGGTATCGCGTAAGTAATACCACTAGGTTTACTGATCACTGCTTCTTTAGATTCTTGTACAAATACTTTATTAATAATGCCAATCACTTCTCCTGTATCAACATCGTATAGCGCACTGCCACTATTCCCCGGGTAAGCGGTAGCATCAAGCTGATAAACCAAATAAGGATTACGCAACATTTTAAGCATTTTAATACTAATTTGTTGAGCATTATCCACAGGTATAATCGTTGGTGTAATACTGGCAATAATACCTCGATGCGTAACAGGATATAGGCCAAGAACTGCACCGATAGGAAAACCGCTAAATGCGACGTAACTTCCTTCTCGTCTAAAATTTTTATCAGCAAGTTTCATTGCCGGCAAAGGCGCTCCATGTACTTTCAGGACTGCAATATCATGAAGCTGAGAGCTGGCAATGACATCAGCCATGCGTACTTTTGCATTTTTTCCTGAGCCAGTGAAAATGGCCATTTTCTGTAAAAGGTTACTATCAAGCTCTTTAGGTAAAACGTGATGATTTGTCACTACATATTGACCATTACCAATGACAAACCCGCTACCATTCAGGTTGTTTTTTTGTCTACCTGAAGGTGTATGAACACCAATACCCACAACCGAAGGTTTTATTTTTTCAACTGTGTCAGCCAAATCAGCAAGCGCTAATCCTGTATATAAAATTAAGTAAGCACTCAACACTATTTTCACATAAGCCATTTAACACTCCGTCCCGATAAAGTTCATCTATATTAATAAGTTTACTGCGTTTTCCTCGCAAAAACAGTTATCATTGCTCATAATTAAAAATATCAGAACGATATCTTATTACTCTGGCGAGCAATGATCCCCATTTAAGGCCAAACAATAACATGACAAAAAAAACAGTCGTTCCTATATTTGCAGGCGGCGGGACACGCTTACCTGCGCACGTTGGGATTTTGCATGCATTGCAAGAGTTTGATGTCGACTTTAATCACATAGTTGGCGTTTCAGGAGGCAGTATTGTTAGTAGTTTGTTTGCTGCTGGAATGAGCCTTGCTGAAATTAAAGAGATCGCGTTAAACACTAACTATAACGAATTTCGAGAATTTTCATTGTTGAAACTCATTCGAAATGGTGGGTTAAGTTCTGGTGACCGCTTTGAAAAGTGGATGGATGATTTATTAGGTGGAAAAACATTTGCCGAATTAGATTATGATTTACATATTGTTGCTACCGATGTTGCGAATGGTGCTCCAGTAATTTTTGATAAAGAAAATACGCCCGATGTAAAAGTATCACTCGCGGTAAGGTTTTCTATGTCAATTCCTTTAGTTTTTAGTTTCAAATCTTTTGGTAACCATGTAATGGTTGATGGCAGTATTTTGTCTGAAGATGCGGTTCACCGTGACTGGGCTAAAGATGGGACTCCTGTTCTTTGTTTTCGCCTTAAAGGTGATCATGAAACGAATGAAGTTAAAATTAAAGGTTGGTTCCCTATTTATAAATACCTAACGCTTCTAGTTCGCACGTTTATGACGACTATATCTCGAGAATATATTAATGATGCCTTTTGGCATAACACCGTAGTGGTTAATATTGGCAATTATTCTGCTGTTGATTTTTCGATGACACAAGAGCAAAAACTTGCTTTATTTGATATTGGTTTTGAAACTGCAGAGCATGTATTACCGATAAAATTAGGTAAAAAATAAGTTTTTTCAAATATTAGTAATAATTATTTTATATTAGGTTATTATTAATAGTATCTATCATGATAAATCCCTATTTGTCGATAACGTGAAACACGAAAATAAATGGATGAGAAAATGAGTCTAGGAAAGATAATATTAAATTCTCCAATTATTGGTGACATAGCAAAAAAAGTTGCTTCACTGAAGGTGAATCATGATGCCGGAAATATAGCGGAACATTTTACAAAATTCCTTAAGCCAGAATATGCGAATACCGATGAGTTGAGAGAAGAGGTTTTTAAAATTCGTCATAATGTTTATTGCGAAGAGCTAGCGTTTGAGCATCAAAAAGATAATGGCATGGAAATGGATGAGTTTGACTCTCACTCCTCTTTTGCAATGATCAAGCATAAGCCTACAAATAATTATACAAGTTGTGTACGTTTAGTTCGCTCAACCTGCGATGAAGAATTATTACCCATTGAAAAATTTTGCTATGAGTCAATTCAAGATAAGAATTACGATCCAAAAAAATTCAAACGTACAGAAATAGCTGAAATATCTCGTCTCGCGGTTAAATCTGATTTTAGACGTCGTCAATCAGATCGCTTTAAAGGATCTGCGGTAGGTGCAATTCTTGAGAGTACCTATTCAGAATCAGAACTTCGCTGCTTCCCATTTATTGCTATCGGTTTATATATGGTGGCTGGTACGTTAGCTATCGATAAAGGTATAAAACATGCTTTTGTAATGATGGAACCTCGTCTTGCCAGAAGTATGAAATTCGTAGGCATCAAGTTTATCCAAATAGGCGAACCAATCGATTATCATGGCTTACGCGCGCCTTATTACATTAATGCAGAAATTTTCTTAGGTGACTTAAGCAGTGGCTTTAAAAGCTTATATGAAGAAATTCAAAAAGAAGTAGCCAAGTAGATTAAGAATGTTTGAGTAACCAAAAAAAACAGCCATCGTTATGGCTGTTTTTTTCGTTATAGGTCTTTACTTTTCCTTTTCACTTCCAAGTTCCAAAAAATCTAGAACGTATGAAATAAACTTAGTTAGACAGTTTACGTTTTCTCTCTATTTGCGCCATTGATACACCCGTTATTTCGCTCAATATACGTTGAGCCTCATCTGTATTATTATTGGCTAATAACGTTTCAGCATAGTTTAAGGCGATATCAATATTTTTCCCTTTCGATAACTCAAAAGCCTCTTTTGCTTTTACCAATGCTTCTGATTTCTTATCTGACTTCAATAAGGCTTGAGCATAAGTATCAACAACATTAGGGATCTCAGCATTTAGATCATAAGCTTGCTTTGAATACTTTAACGCTTGGAAAAGCTGCCCTTTCTCCATATAAAGCCAAGATAAATTATTTAAAGCCACAATGTTTTTCGGAGTAGCTTTAATAAGTCGTTCATATTCAACAATAGCTTTATCTTTATTTTCAGCTAAATACATATTGGCTAAGTTTAAGCTTATTCTTGGGTGAATTTTATTATCTACTTCTTCCTTACTTGAAAACTGTTCCAACAATTCAATAGCTTCTGATTTTTGATTATTTCCTTCTAAAGCAAAAGCAAGATATGTAGCGTTAAGACTGCTAGGTTTTGCAGTATATTGTTGTTTCAAAGGAGGTATGGCCTCAAAAAACTTTCTATCAAGTAATAAAATCCGTCCTGTTATACCCGCCAGTAAGTCTTTATTAATCTCAAATTGTGCTAATTCTTTAAATAAGCTTTTAGCATCAGAATTACGATTATTATCCAACAAAACCTGCATTTTAACTAAATGAAGCATCAAGTTATTTGGATGTTTTTCATTAGCCTTTTGTAAAACCCTTAACGCCCTGTCTGGTGATTTTTTATTCGTCCAATAATTTGCTAATAAAAATGAAGATTCAATATGATATGGGTTGGTTTTCTGCCACTGCTCTAGAATAGAATAAGCATCTTTCCCATCTGGATTTTTCGCATTAATAGCAAGCATTAATTGCCAGTAACGTTTTGGGGTTTTAACACCTACTTGATAGCTATTTAATATTGCGCTTGCTTGCTTAAACTGCTCTAAATAGATATACGCTTCAGCCAATAAAACACCGTATTTAATATCACCTGCTTTTTTTTGTTGAGCCTCAACAATAATTTTTAGTCCATCATCATTTTTGTGAAAATCAAAATATTGACTCAGAATTTGAATGTTACTTGGGTGAACTTTTACTGCATTTTCTGTTAAGAGTGTTGCTTGTTCGTTATTATTTCTGAAACTGGCAAGTTGAACCTGCTGAATAAGTGCATAAGCATTATCTGGCTCTAACTGTAAACTTTGCTTTAATGAAGCTTCGCCTTTCATTAATTCATTATTTTTGAAATGTATGGCTGCTTGTAGGTTATATCCTCCTGCTTTTCCTGGGTATTGCTTCAACCACTTGTTAGCTATTTTTGTTGCTCGAGGTAAATTTCCCGACTTGATTGAACTAAAAGCCAACATAAGTTCAGCATCAACAAGTTCAGGATTTTTCTGTAACGCCAGTTCTAATTTATCAATACCTGAAGGGTCATTCATCATAAGCTTTAATACACCGATACGAGCTGTTTCTTCAGCAGTCATATCTGTTGAGCTTGAAACATAACTCGCCATTTCCTTTGCTTGCTCGTATGCACCAACTTCTAATAACTCATAACTGAGTGTTGCTAAAAACTGAGTGTCTTCTTTATTTGTTGAATCATAATCGCTTAATGTTTCACTAATATCATCAATCAAACCTAGTTGTAATTGGCTCACCGCAAGCATTCTTCTAGCGGGATGTTCCCCAGAAAGGTAAGGGAGAATATCTTTTAAATTATTAACACTTTGTTCATGATTTTGTAAATAAAAACCACTTGCGCCTGCAATTAATTTCAAACTAAAAGAATTAAAGCCAGAGCTTAACGATTGATTTGCATAACGGCTAGCGGCTTTATAGTCTTTGTCTTCAAAACGTGCATTTGCTTTTATGTAGAGTAAAAATGGCTGTGATGGCACATTTGCTAGAATGGTGTCGGCAATGGCTTCAGCCTCTTTGTATTGACCGTTTTTCAAGAGTGAATCGGCAATAAACAACTGCACCTTGCCTGAATTTGGTTGCAATACTTGGTATTGCTGAAAACTTTTAACCGCTAAAGCGTAATCTTTTTCAACGGTTGCAATTTGGCCTTGCAACATAAGTGCATCAACATTATTTGAATTTGTCTCTAAGATACGAGCAACGAGATTACTTGCAGATTTTGTGTTTTGTTTTGAAAACTCTAAGTAGGCACTCGCTAAAAGGCTATATCCATCTGACCCAAAAAGTGAAAGTGCTGCATCCACTGTAGCTTGAGCTAGTTCATTATCACCCGTGCGTAATGAGGCCATTGTTTTATAGGCTAGGTATTGAGTACTCCGTAGCGCTAGAGAAGCTTCTTGTTTGCTAAGATCTAAAATATCAGCATCTGACCCTGTCAACATATATGCCCTAGCCAACAAGGGTATAACTTTTTCAATAGAATATTTTAATTTCTTAGCTCGCTCTAGCTCTTTTACCGCGCTTTCTGCATCCCCAGCATTTAAATATAAGCGACCTAATAAAAACCTAGCACGCGCATTGTCAACTTCAATCTTAAGTGCATTTTTTAATGAAATGATCGCCGCGTTGTTTTGCTTTTCTAAAATGGAACTCTCTGCTTTAGCTATATAGGTTTGTGCCGACTCATTGTCAGAACATGCAGATAACACTAGAACAACACTTATACATATTATCGATTTTAAAAATTTCATTAAACTTCCTGTATCTTGTTTACTGGATTCATTACTTAAGTATGATAATAAAGCATTAACTTACTTTTTTATATGAAATAAAAATAATCACACTTCAGTTTAAATATATATGACAAATGCTTTTTTCGTGTGTATTGTTATTTGGTAAAAAACAACTCTATAAATAAAAAGGAATTTATTATGTTTAAAATACTAGGCTTTATTGTATCTGTACTCTTATGTGCATTTCCCGCCTCTGCAAAAATTAAAATTGAGAAACACCAACTTCCCACCATTAATTACGTAAGTATTCCCGTTCAAACACCGGAAATAAGCTGGGTAGTGTCTGCAAAATTAAGCATTCCACGTACAGATAATACAGCTAAAATGCCAGCAGTTGTTATCATGCATAGTTCTGGCGGTATAGACAGTACTGGTGATTTTTACGCAAAGTCACTTAATAAAAATGGAATAGTAACCATTGAACTCGATCTTTGGGGTGCTCGTAACCTTGCAGGAGGAACCGACAGGCCAGCCAGCCCACAAGAAACCTTACCTGATGCAATTGCAGCATTACACTATTTAGCGTCAAGACCAGATATAGAACCTACTAAAATAGGTATTATCGGATTTTCTTGGGGTGGAGTCTTATCTATGTTAACGGCTACTGAACAATATATGAGTATGACAGGCAGCTCTCTTCGATATGCCGCCCATGTCGCTCATTACCCTGTTTGTTGGGTATACAACAATGTTCCTGGTTTTGAGTTTGAAAAACTTACAGGTGCACCTGTATTGATTCAAACAGGACAATATGATGATTACGATTTACCTGATACCTGTTCAAACATGGTGAATAACTTGGCTGATACAGATAAAGAGTTAACAGACCTTAATATATATAACAGAGCCTACCACGCATGGGATAGACTTGAACCGACATTAATTATTGAAGATCCCTTTGCACACTTAGGTCAGGGAGGCATAGTTACCCTAAAGCCTAATAAGAGACTTGCCGCTAAATCGCGTCGCAAGGCTGTAAGATTTTTCAACAAAGCTTTTAACACCGATTAGACTTATGAACAAAATGAATATGTTCATATAATAAATGTCTCTTGCTGCCAATAACCTTTACATAAAGCTATTGGCAGCCATTCAATAATGTAAGATACCTTCGATATCTCTTCTTAAATTCAGTGTAATAGCTCCTTAAACAACAAAACCGAAGATTTATAGTCTTAAAAATTCCAATAAAATTATTATGTCATATAATAATTTACAATCTAAAAATTCAAGAAGAGTAACTATGAATAACCTGATTTCGTTATTAACAACCATAGTAGGTACTGACTACATTTTTACTTCATGTGAACAAGTGGCTGAATATAATTTAGGCACTTTTCCTCATAAAAATAAAAACAAAATCGTTATCAAGCCGGCTAGCACCGAACAAGTTCAGCAAATTGTTAAAGCCATTAATCAGTATAACTTATCCAATGATGACTCAAAATTTTCGATTAACACGTTAAGTTCAGGTAAAAACTGGGGATATTCAGCGCAAGAACCAAGTTTTAATAATGCCATTCTAATGAAGCTATCGCGTATTAAACAGCTTGATGATTACGACCACAAGCAAGGCACTATCACCTTAACACCTGGCATAACCCAACAAGAACTTTACGATTACCTGCAAGAACAAGGAGGAAAGTTTTGGATGGATGCCACAGGGTCGTCTCCAGAATGCAGCATTATTGGTAATACGATGGAAAGAGGCTTTGGGCATACCGAATACGGTGACCATTTTAATAATGTATGTAGCTTTGAAGTTATATTAGCTGATGGCAGTATAATTAATACCGGCTTCAAACAGTTTTCAAAAAATGGTGTAGTACCTGTTGCTGCTGATTGTTACAAATGGGGGATTGGCCCTTATGTTGATGGTTTATTCAGCCAATCAAACTTTGGTATTGTCACTAAAATGACTTTATGGTTGATGCCAAAACCAGAGCATTTTGAAGCATTCTTTATCAGCATTAAAGACGAAGATAAAATAGCGAATTTAATCGATGCACTGCAACCGTTAAAATTAAATGGCATTATTAAAAGTTCAGCGCATATTGGTAACGATCATAAAGCGATTCAAGCACTCAGTTTTTACCCTTGGAAAAAAGCGAAAAATCAAACGCCATTACCCGAATCCATCAAAAATACATTAAAAAAGAAGTTTATGGTGAATGCTTGGAGTGTATCAGGGGCATTCTACGGCACAAAGGCGGAAGTAAAGGTATGGAAAAAAATACTTAAACAGGCGATAAAACCCGTTACAACTGATATCAAGTTCATCGACCAATCAACTTTAAACCTAGCGATGAAATTTAAAGGTATACTCAGTTTATTTACAGGGATAGATTTCAACACAAATATTCCATTACTTGAAAAAGTATTTCGCCTCAAACAAGGTATCCCCACTAATTACTTTATTCCAAGTACTTATTGGCGAAAGACCCCCCCCCCAAAAACTATAGATGGATTAGACCCCACCCAAGACAACGTGGGCTTACTATGGTTAGCCCCAATAGCGCCTATTGATGGCCAACATGTAAAAACAATGGTTAAAATAATAAATGCTATTCAAATTAAGTATGGTTACGAACCAGGGTTATCTATAACCCTATTAACTGAACGAACTTTAGACTGCGTTGTATCGCTGGTTTATGATCGTGATATAGAAGGTGAAGATGCAAAAGCATTGGCGTGCCATGATGAAATGTTTGAAGAGCTTACCAATGAAGGTTATTTTCCTTATCGACTATCGAGCCATGCACATGAAGCATTTTCTGAAATAGAAAGTAGCCTATCCCCTGTGTTAAGATCCTTAAAGCAACAATTGGATCCTGAGAATCTGCTATCACCTAAAAAATACAATATTTAGTGTCGGATTTATTTACACCTATAATTAAAGCACAACACGAACCAACAAATAAACAATAAAAAACAACAACTTAAAAAGTTGGCACGATAAGAGCATACTAAAGAGCAAGTAACTAATTAAAACCAACAAGCATTCCAAATGGAATCGGAGAGAAAAATGAATTTAACTAACTTAACAAAAGGCTTAATCGCTGCTTCTGCTTTAACAGTAGCTTCTTTTAGCGCGAATGCTGGCGTAATTGCTAGTTCATACCTTGAAGTAAATAACTTTTCTTTAAACGGTGTATCATCAGCTGACTTATTATTTTTAGCTCCAGGTTCTCGTGAAGGTAATACTTCAGCCCAAATAAACGTAGGCACAAACTTAACGGCAGGCGATGCTGATTCATCATCAGCATTAGGTGATGTTGATGCATTACTAGCATGTGTTGGTGATTGTAGTGTAATTGGTTTGGATACTCCTGCAGCAGAAAACGCTGGCACTTTACATTGGTCAACTGGATTAGCGGATGACTTAAATTACTCTTACTCAGACCAAACAGTAGCAGGCAATGCACTTGACGGTACTTCAACAGGTTTTACTCTAGCTGAAAGTTCATTGTCAAGTGTACCTCAAGGCAATGCGAGCTCAAATGGTAATATCTTTAATGAATTTGAAGCTATATTCAAATTTAATGGTGGCACTGATACTAATGTTAACTTTACTTTAGATTATGTATTAGATATGGCATCTGTAATGACTGCTGATATTGCATTCAATGACCTTGTAACAGCTACAACAACTGCATTCGCAAACTTTACTGTATCATTAACAAATATCGGTACTGGCGTTAAACAACAATGGAGCATTGTTGATGAGACTATTTCTGGCCGCGATGGAGCTATGTTTAATACTATATTCCCTGGTTCAAACTCTAAAGAAGTGAATGAAGATGAAAGCTTCAACTCTGGTGATTTTTTACTAGAAGCTCAGAACGCTTACACTTTGAACATCTCTCAAACTACAAGCACTAACATCTCGCTTGTTCCAGAGCCAACTTCTATTGCAATATTTGGCTTAGGCTTAATTGGTTTAGCTGGCGCAGCACGTCGTCGCAACACCTAGTAAATAGAATAAGTTAACTTAAAGCCCTCTTACGAGGGCTTTTTTTTGTCTTCTGTTAACTTTAATTGGATTATATTCACTCTTAATTAGAATGGGTAGATGGAAACATGATTATTGGGAGTAAGTACCTCAAAAGATACACTTAAAGTGCACAAAATGAAGTAGTTAAAAACATTACTTATGTAGAAGTACTTCACCCGTAAAATTAAATAAATTAGAAAATTGGACTTTCGAATTTTAACGACTGTAGCAATAAAGTTATTAGAGAAGGTTTCAAGGTATAAAATAACAACTGTAAATATATAATGATCAATACATCTTTTAAATTGTTCTAAAAAAGGTCAGCCCATTAATGAGCACTAGCTGAATCACCTGAATGCTTTCAGTATAATCTAAAAATAATCACAACGTTTCCGTGTCTACTTTTTTTACAACCCTTATTACTCAAAACTCCCAATAAAAATTAAAGCATTTAAAATCAATAAATTAAAATACTGGCATGATATATGCATACTAAAGTAATAAGTAACTAATTAAAACAAACTAGCATTCCAAATGGAATCGGAGAGAAAAATGAATTTAACTAACTTAACAAAAGGCTTAATCGCTGCTTCTGCTTTAACAGTAGCTTCTTTTAGCGCGAATGCTGGCGTAATTGCTAGTTCATACCTTGAAGTAAATAACTTTTCTTTAAACGGTGTATCATCAGCTGACTTATTATTTTTAGCTCCAGGTTCTCGTGAAGGTAATACTTCAGCCCAAATAAACGTAGGCACAAACTTAACGGCAGGCGATGCTGATTCATCATCAGCATTAGGTGATGTTGATGCATTACTAGCATGTGTTGGTGATTGTAGTGTAATTGGTTTGGATACTCCTGCAGCAGAAAACGCTGGCACTTTACATTGGTCAACTGGATTAGCGGATGACTTAAATTACTCTTACTCAGACCAAACAGTAGCAGGCAATGCACTTGACGGTACTTCAACAGGTTTTACTCTAGCTGAAAGTTCATTGTCAAGTGTACCTCAAGGCAATGCGAGCTCAAATGGTAATATCTTTAATGAATTTGAAGCTATATTCAAATTTAATGGTGGCACTGATACTAATGTTAACTTTACTTTAGATTATGTATTAGATATGGCATCTGTAATGACTGCTGATATTGCATTCAATGACCTTGTAACAGCTACAACAACTGCATTCGCAAACTTTACTGTATCATTAACAAATATCGGTACTGGCGTTAAACAACAATGGAGCATTGTTGATGAGACTATTTCTGGCCGCGATGGAGCTATGTTTAATACTATATTCCCTGGTTCAAACTCTAAAGAAGTGAATGAAGATGAAAGCTTCAACTCTGGTGATTTTTTACTAGAAGCTCAGAACGCTTACACTTTGAACATCTCTCAAACTACAAGCACTAACATCTCGCTTGTTCCAGAGCCAACTTCTATTGCAATATTTGGCTTAGGCTTAATTGGTTTAGCTGGCGCAGCACGTCGTCGCAACTCTTAGTAAATAGAATAAGTTAATTTAAAGCCCTCTTTCGAGGGCTTTTTTTTGTCTTCTATAAACTATAATTTACTTAGATTCATACCTACTTACCAAACACCATATTAAGTTTCATTAAAACTTGATTAATTAGTCAATTATTATTTGCTTTAGATGCATATTTTGTAACACAGTTGGTTTATTAAGGTTCTATATATTCACCTAAAGACCTAGAGCATCGAATATTTACTTTCATTTAAACAATTAGTGAAAGATAAATGCTTTTGACTTTGCATACCTAGAGCTTATTCCCTCGAAAAACACTTACAATTTTGAATTAGACATATACCTTTCAAAAATTTTTCATAAACAATTGATAAAAAACATTTAACAATTTCGGCAATAACGGGGACCCTTTCGATTAATGCAAGAAAAGTGAGATTTTTGTAGTAAAAAATCCTAATAAGCTAATTAATTAAACATGAAAAATCACAAATATAAATAATGTATTCAGAAATGATTATGGTAATTTTCAAATGATAAACAGAAAGGAGGCTTAAAGAATACATGATTAGCTTAACAGAGGGCATCACAACAAAGGCAAATGTATGAATGAGTATAAATATAATGTTTATTTAGTTTTGCTCAAATATAAAAAAAATAGGTTTCGATAAATCATTAAATTAAACTTGAATGTAAAAATCCCTTAAATTACAACAACATTGAATCTACTTAATCCAATGTTGTTATGACATTATTAATTCACAGAATTTATTTAATAGCATCTTGATAATGCTTGGCAATTTCCTTATCTTTTGGTGCTAGAGCAATGGCCATTTTTAGTAATTTTATAGCGTTATCTTTGTCCCCCATTTTAAGCTTTATCAAAGCTGCAGTATCAAGAACTTGAGGATGATTTTTATTAATTACAAGTGCTTTATCAGCTAGTTTATTTGCAGATTGATAATGACCTAATTCATATTCAACCCACGCAAGGTTATTCAAAATAGAGAGATCATTTGGTGATTTAACCAAAAGCTTCGTATATTGTTCTTGAGCTAAAATCTTATCAAATTTAAGCGCGCTTTCTGCCAATAAACTTTGAATAATAGTATCGTCTGGATATTTTTCAACATGTTTTTTAATGAACGAAAAAGCTGCTTCTTCTTGCTCAACTTTTTTAAGTGTAGAAAAAACCAATATACCATTATAAGTGCTAGGTAAATTCTCATATAGCGCCTCAAGTCCTGATATTGCCATTTTATATTTACCCTCAGATAACCAAATTTTAGCTTGTAATCCTTTAGCTAAAGGTAATTCTTTCTGTTTTTGAGTTAAGGTATTCAACTGGGCCTGTGCTTGAATAAAACCTTTAGTTAGAATTAAAAAGTGGGTATTTAGGAGTTTAAAATCCAAATTATTGGGTGATAATTTTAAGGCTGAATTAGTTGTTGATAATGCACCTACATAGTTTTGTAACTTTTCTTGCACTGTGACTTTTCTTAACCAGGCTACACGATACTGAGGTTGCACCTTTAACCAACGATTAAAGGTATCCAGTGCTTTTTCGTTTTCCTCAAGTTTCATATAACTATCACCTAAAAGGACCCAATAAACTGGTTGAGTCATATTTTCACTGGCAACATTACTTAATAAATCAATTACCTTTCTATAATTTTTTTCAATAAAAAGAACTTCAGCATATAAAGTTAAGTAGCGCTTATTTTCAGGATTGTCAGTAAAACTTTTTTCTATTCGATCAATAGCTAAATCAACTTTACCAATTACTTTAGAAGCTTTGTATTGCAGTCGAAGCCCTGCCAAATGATAAGGAGATTTATCAAGAAGCTTTTCTACAATAACTAATGACTTCTTATAGTTTTTATTTGCGAATTCTTTTGTCGTAAAGTATATGATTGAATATGGATTGTATTCATTGATAGCTAAAGCCAAATTAAGTTCATTTTCAGCTTTTTCAATTTCATTCTGCAACAGTAAAATTTTTGCTGCTAAATTGTAACCTTCAACTTGATTTTTATCTGTTTCTTTCCATTTTTCAGCTAAAGTTAACGCTTTATCATACTCCTTATTTTGAATATAAGCTGACGCAAGAGCAAATTTTGCGATAGGTAAATCAGGATCAATCTCAGACGCTTTTTCTAAATCTGCAATCCCCTCTAAATCGTTCATTGAAAGCTTTAAAATACCAATCTTAGCTATATCCTGAGGATTATTGATACTCATGTCGTTTGTTTTAGTTACTAATGCCTTGGCCTCCTGAAACTTTCCAGCCTTTAACAATTCAAAGCTCGCTGTAGTAAACAAATTAATATCCTCTGCAGTAGCTCCGTCCATAACTTGCAAGGTACTTCCTGCTTCAGAACTATAACCAAGCTTCAATTGAACTACAGCTAAAACTTTTCGTACAGGATGTGTCGAAGATAAAGATTCTTCAATAGTAATTAAAAAGTGATGTGCTCGCTCATATTGCTTTAACTTAAATGCACTTAAGCCGGCAACAATTTTATTTGAAGGAACATTAAGACCATTTTGTATAGCTTTATCCGTATGTCCCAAGGCACTTTCATATTCTCCGTTTTGATAAAAAACCAAACCTTTCAACTGATTGATAAATGGATGTTCTGGAAATATATTCAATAAGAAATCTAAATGTTCATCAGCTTCAGAGTATCTTCCGGCTCTCACATAACTATTAGCCAGAAACAATCTTACTTGCGTATTCGTTGGTAATAAACGATAGAATTCATCGAAAGAACTAATTGCACTATCAAAGTCACCTTGGATAAATAATAGCTGACCTTTTAATATTAATGCTTCAGTTAACTCAGGAGCTTCTCCTAAAACATTTTCAAGAAGGCTTAAAGCTCCACTTATATTGCTGGATTCCGCCATCATATAGGCTTCGCCTAATTGACTAAAAACTGATTCAGCAGAAGTTTCGCTTGCTTGGGCAATAATACTTTTAGCTTTTTCATTATCTCCAAGTTTAATATAAGCCATTGCCTTATATAGTAATATCTCAGGTAAAACACTTTCTGACAATACTTCAGTCTGGTTTGCTAAGGTTATAATCTTATCGCTTTTATCCTGTAAATTTAATGCCTTAAATAAAATTGGTAATATTACTTCTACATCACCATTTAGCTCTAAAGATCGCATTAATTCTTTTTCTGCTGCTTCAGCATTTCCAATTTCCAAATAAAGCTGTCCTAATAAAAGTCGCGATTCAGGATTTTTCAGATCAATCAAAACGGCATTTTTCAACTCTAAAATTGCTGAGGCGCTTTTACCATTTTCAACATGCGTCTTAGCACTTTGGATGTACTCTTCTGATGTCTTTTTTGGTGAACAAGCAGTTAAGCTGAAAACTACACATATAGTGAGTACTAATTTTTTATTGAATTCCATGGTATTCCTTCACTTTTTTTATTAATTTGGGATACATATTATAAATATTAACTTTCATAAACATTACATTACACTCAAACTTATCTTGTCAACCACAAGTGCTAATGAAATAATACACTTTTGAACATTATTTTATAATCTTTTAATGTATTTTCTAGATTTAAATGAGGGTTTATTTCTTTTACTCCTCTAAAGTTAGATATATTTTTATACCCATGACAAATTTACTAAATCTATAGACTTGATTTTATACGCTTTAACCATATTTCTATTTTCAGGCGCATATTTGATTTCTGATAACAAAGCATGTTTTGTATGTAGCTGGCATTAGTTAACGATTGTTTATAACGAGATTTACCCGCTAGGAAGTCATAATATTTCATACCCGCTTCTTTATAATGCTCGATAGATAAACTATGCAAATACATACCTAACTTTATCTTGCCATCAAAACTAGTGCATAACGCTGATAAATAGAAATAGACCCTGCCTTTATAAATATAATTAACAAGAAAACCTATCGCTGTATCATCTAAGCTTAGTGTTGATATTTCGCAGTATTCACAGATTACCTGGTCTTCGATACTTCCAACAAAAACAGGGTTGGTGAATCCACTAGGGGTGGCTGTATCTTGCCATTTCTCTGTGTGTATTCTTTTTATTTGAACTAAGGCTAATAATTTATCTTGTGCCGTTGTCAACACTCTAAATGCTAATTCACCTTGTAGTTCGAGCATTCGGCGTGTTTGATTTATCTTTTGACGTGTATTTCTTGATAATATTTCAGTTGTGTATTTTTGATTGATTTCGGTTAAATTAACTTGATAACCCATATCTTCAATCAAATAATTCTTGTCTTGAGACAAGTGAGATAGATGATGTTCAAACTGATCTAACATCATCCCACAGACAAATTCATCCCATAGAGTCTGTTTAGAAATAAATTCGATCAACGAAGAACGAACAGCGCTCTCAAAAGCTTGATCAATTAAAAAGTCATTGTATTCTATCCATACTTGGTCATATTTTTCATCACCTGTTCGGTTTAACCACCATTGGTTAACAGAGTAAAAACCAAGAAATTTACGCTTTTTTTCAAAGATAAAAGCTAAAGCAACAACTTGCCCTGAACGATACGCCTTTATAATATAGAAAGGTCCTTTACATTTTTTAATCCAAGGCCCTATCCAATCCCATGAGAGAAAAAAATGACATGTCGAACGAAGTTGTAGTTCGAGCCATTGGTCCTCTATTTCTTGTATATCAGTCTGATTAGAATGATGTATTTCAACAGTAATGGTATTTTGATTTTCAGCCACTTTATTAAGTTTACCTTTATTCATTGATTGACTTGTAAGCCCTTTAACGGCAGTATTTGTAACCTAAATATAAGTAATAATCTATTTCTTTTGGAATAAACTTGAAAGTTCCATTTAAACTCAATGAACACGCATTACTCTCCCAACATAAAGAAGTTGTTAGCTTTTCTTTTCCTGTTGCGAAAGGGGAAGTATTAATACTATCTAATTTACAACTCATTAATGAAAACAAAAAAATTCATATAGCAGAGTTTAGCGAAATAAGTTGTTGGCCTGACTCTTCATTGAAGTGGATTAGATGCAATTTTATCGCGACATCCTCCGCTTTATCTGAAACATCATATACAATAATATCAAACGATAATGTTCACAATATAAAAATTGAACCCTCATTAACTTACCATAACAATCAAACTTCGACCGAAGTCGGTAATGATACTTATAGTTTCCAACTAAATCACTCTCAACTCTTAATTAATAACATTCCTTGGAAATTAGAGTTAATTGATACCAATAAAAATTATCTAAGTGCAAAAGTAAAGCAATTTAGTTTGGTTGATAATGATTCAAAACTAAAAAGTCAAGCACTATATCAAGGTACATTTGAACTAAATTCCGAAGATACATTATTAGAGTTTGAGTGTAAACTTACCTTCAATGCAGTTACCCCTTCGGTAAAAATAGAGCTTACTCTGCGCAATCCAAAACCGATGGTTCATAATCAAGGTAGGTGGGATTTAGGCAATACAAATTCCTTTAATTTCAACTCATTTAATGTCATTTTTAAAAATACTGGCTCCAAACGAACCAGTCTAACTTGTTTTGATCAAAACAATCAGCATAATTCAATGGGTGAATTTACTTTATTTCAAGCATCTAGTGGAGGAGATAACTGGTATTCATCCAATCACATGGATAAAGAAGGAGTTATAAAAACTCCTTTTAAAGGCTTCCAAATAAAGAAAAACCAAGAAATTATTTTTTCCGGCAATAGAGCTGAACCGTTAATATCTGTATACCAAGGAGAAAATAAGCTAACAGTTATCTGCCCAAATTTTTGGCAAAACTTTCCTAAAGCTATTTCAAGTACACATAACAAAATAAGCTTAGGTTTGTTCCCGTTTTTTGAAGGTATGCCTCATGAATTGCAGCCTGGCGAACAAAAGACACATACTTTTTCAGTCCATGTTGGAGACCTTCCTATCGAAAGTTTAAAAGCACTTTCGAATGATCGCACTGTCACTATTTGCCCAACATACCTAGCTGATACCAAAGCTATACCTTTTTTCAGTCAATCAATCGGTGAAGAGCTAACCCAAATAATCAACCAAGGGTTGGATAGCAAAAATAACTTCTTTGACAAACGAGAAACTTCCGATGAATATGGATGGAGAAATTTTGGTGATATTTATGCTGACCATGAAAAATTAGAGTATAAAGGTGATGAAGAACTTATTTCCCACTATAACAACCAATATGATGCCTTGTATGGTTTAATTCGACAATACCTCGTTACTGGAAACACACAATGGTGGTCATTGGCAACAGATCTCGCCCAACATGTTAAAGATATAGATATATATCATACAGATAAAGATAAAGCAGAATACAACAATGGCTTATTTTGGCATACTGACCATTATTTATCTGCAGAAACAGCAAGCCATAGAACCTACTCTCAAAAACAACAAGCTAACGCATATCAAGATCATTCAGGAGGTGGAGGCCCCGGAGGGGAACATTGTTACACTACAGGTTTGATGCTCCATTATTATTTAACCTCCGATGAAACGTCTAAAACAACAGTAATAAAACTCGCCGATTGGATTACCAACTTCTATGAGGGTTCAGGGACAATTTTAGAATTTATTCTCTACTTGAAAAATAGAAATACACCAGGATTAAAGAATAAATTAACCGGACAGTATCCCTTAGATAGAGGGACAGGAAATTATATTGTTGCGCTACTCGATGCCTTTGAATTAACCAATAAACAATCTTACTTAGATAAAGTGAGTTTAATCATTAAGCATACCGCAAGCCCTTTTGAAGATCTAACCACAAGAAATTTGAGCAATATAGAGGAGTCGTGGTTTTACACCATATTCCTTCAAGCGGTATTGAGATACTTATTTACAAAAAATGAAGCAAGTCAAATTGATAGCTCATTTAATTATGCCAGGAATTTATTATTACATTACTCAAATTGGATAATTGAAAATGAATCACCTTATTTAGATACACCAGAAAAGCTTGAATACCCTAACCATACATGGGCAGCTCAAGATATACGTAAAGCAAATGTACTTTACGGTGCATACTATTTTTCAGGAACAAATGAAATAAACAAAAATCAATACAAAAATAAAGCAGACGAGTTTTATCAATATGTATATAACTCATTGAAAAATGAAGAAACTAGAACATATACTCGTATTCTTGCTATTTTGATGCAAAACACAGGTTTTAAAAGCTTTATCGAACTTAATACTCCAACAGATTTCATTACATGTCAGGTAAGAGAAATGACAAAAACTTCCCCCTCAACCAAGCTAGAATTCGTGAAAATATTTGCTAAAACTCTAATGAATACATCTTTGAAAAAAGAATTAACTTGGTTGTCACATCGTTCCAGCAAAATAAAACAATTATTTGAGAGGTATCTGTAAATGAAAGTATCCTTTATTATCCCTCACAAAGGTCGATTAGAGATGCTAAAAGAAACAATTGTTTCTATTTTGAATCTCGATTACGATCAAAATCAGATAGAGATTATAGTTGTAAGCCAAAACGATACACTCCCTATAAGCCAGCTCGTAGAAAATGATTTTAATAAACAAATTACAGTTGTTTTGGTTGATGAAAAAGGAACTATTTCAAAATCTAGAAATATTGGCGCTGCCAAAGCTAAAGGCGAGTATTTAGCTTTTTTGGACGCAGATATAGATTTATCAACTAATTGGCTTGTTGTTATGCTTGAAGAAATGAACAGAGATAAACAACGTAAAATTGTTAGTGCTTACCAAGTTTGTGCCGATGACGCACCAGAATTAGAGAAATTGAGAACTGAATTAAGTAATGCAGAAGTTGATGTGAATGTTAAATTTCTCCCAGGTCGAAATCTATTTTTACATAAAGATACTTTTCAAGAGGTAGGTGGCTTTCCTGAACACCTGGTAACCTGTGAAGACTATTTTTTTACCGATAAAGTTGATGAGTTAGGAGACTTATTTTACACTTCTAAAGCAAGCTATGTTCACTTAGGTGAAGACAAAGAATGGGACCAATTATTTCATAAAGAAATATGGCGGGGTCAGTCAAACCTCAAGTCATTATCTGGCCGTAATGTACCACTACGAGAATACCCTAGCCTACTAGTCCCCTTGTGGATTTTCTTTTTTGCCATAACAACAAGTATCTCTGTACTCTTAGGTCATATTGTTATGTCATTCTCTAGTGTACTATTTATCGCATTACCCATTTTTCTTTATAGTCAACGTTTAAGTCGTATGGCAAAAAGAAAAATTAAATTTGGTATTATTGTTAAATTCTATTTGGTATATTTCGCTGCAAGAGCCATAGGTACAGTAGTTGGTTTAACAAAATCTTTTAACGTAAGGAATGCGGCGTGAGTCAACAAAAAATAAAAGTTTTACAATTTATTTGTTCTACGGGGTTTTATGGCGCTGAACGCTGGATTTTAGCTTTGGCTAAAAATTTACCTAAAGATAACATTCCATGTGATTTAGTTATCACTATAGAAGACGATTCAGAAGATTTAGAGTTAGTTAAAGAATATAAAAGACAAAATATTGGCCAAGTATTTGAAGTGCACATGCGCCATAAGTTTGATTTCTCCGTAGTAAATAAGTTAGCAAAACTAATAAAGGACAATGGTTATGATGTTATTCATACTCATGGTTACAAGTCTGATATTTTAGGCGTACTAGCTGCCAAAAAAGCAGGCATTCGCTCTGTCGTAACACCTCATGGCTTTGAAAATTCTGAAGATTTAAAACTTCGTCTATTTATCTGGTTAGGTAATAAAATGATGAAGTATGCCAATGTCGTAGTTCCTCTTTCTAAAGCACTATGCGAAGACGTTAAAGGCTTTGGTGTTAAACACCGCAAAATTGAATACATACAAAATGGTGTTGATTTATCAGAAGTAGAAGAGCAAAAGGTTAAAGACAATAAATTAATTTCAGAAGGTGATGCCAAGCGTATTGGTTTTGTTGGCCAAATGATTAGCAGAAAGAACATTCAAGATATTTTAGATATTTTTGAAAGTTTAGCTGAAAAACATCCCAATATTACACTCAGTTTGCTCGGTGACGGAGAATCTCGCGCGGAATTGGAAAAACATGCTAAAGGCTTAACCCATAAAAACCGCATTGAGTTTATGGGGTACAGAGATGATCGACTTGAGTTACTACAAAGCTTTGACCTATTTGTAATGACATCGACTCTTGAAGGTATTCCCCGCTGTTTAATGGAAGCTACTGCAATGGGTATACCTGTAGCAGCTTATAATATCGCAGGAGTTGATCAGCTCATTGAACATGGAAAAACAGGGTTGTTAGCCCCTTTCGGTGAAAAAGAAATATTAACTACCTACTGGGAAGAGCTACTATTTGATGAAGAGAAAGCGAAAAGGCTAAGTGATAGTGCCTGTGAATTTGTTAATGAAAATTATGCTGGTAAGCGTATGGCTACAGAATACATTGAAGTATTCAAACAGCTATTGAATGGAAAGTACGATTAATGCCTGCGCTAAACAAGCCAAAGGTTCAGTTTATATTATCAGTAGATACTGAAGAAGAATGGGATTGGTCTGGACCTTTCCCAGATAAAAACTTCTCTGTAAATAATGTATTCGAAATCCCAGCATTTCAACTTTATTGCCAAGAATTAGGCATTAAGCCTACTTATTTAGTGGATCACGCAGTATCTAACAATGTAGACAGTGCCGCTATATTAAGAGAATTACCTCGTAAGCATTGTGAAATAGGTGCCCATTTACACCCTTGGGTTAATCCACCTTTTACAGAAAAGACCACAGAATTTCTTTCTCACGTAATAAATTTACCTATTGATTTAGTGGAAGCAAAGCTCGTTGAATTGATCTCGAGTATTAAAACTAATATAGGTGTTAAACCAACATCATTTAGAACGGGTCGATGGGGGATTAATGGCGCTGTAATAGAGCTGTTAATCAAATATGAGTTTGAAGTAGACAGCAGTATTTATCCTTTATACCACAACGATTACTTTACATGTGTAACTGCACCTATCAAGCAATATTACCCTAGTTTAGCTAATACAAATATTCACGACAAAAAGCATAAACATAATATTCTTGAGTTACCCGTTAGTTGCGGGTTTAATCGTTCGAATTATTCGCTAGCTCAAAAAATGCATAGATTATTCGAAAAACGTCCATTTTCATGGCTAAAAATGAACGGTGTTTTGTGGCATACTCTTTTGCTAAGAAAGATATATTTAAGCCCTGAACTCTGCACTAGTAAAGATATGAATAGATTAATAGACAATAAGTTAAAAAATGGCGATACCTGTTTTCATATGTATTTACATAGTTCAAGTCTATTAAGTGATATCACAGGACTTAATAATGAAGTAAATGCTAGAGAGAATATCTGTCAGCGCATAGGCGAAGTAGTTCATCATTTAACACATGTTGCCGATGTTGAGTTTGTAACCCTTACTGAAGCAAAGTCTAAATTAACCACTATGGATAATGTATGATTAATATTAGATTAATCCAAGATCTAGACTTCCAAAATTGGGACAGTTATGTTGAACACCACCCTCATGCATCGGCTTATCATCAAATAGCATGGAAAAAATCTGTTGAAAATGCTTATAAGCATCGTTGTTATTATTGGTTAGCTGAAAATGAGCAAAAAAAAATTATTGGCATTATGCCATCAGTTTGGGTTAAATCGCCTATTTCAAAGGGTAGCCTTTGTGCGCTCCCCTATTGCGACGTAGGTGGAATATTAGCAAATGATGACGAAATTGAACAAGCACTTATAAAAGAAGCCATTAAATATTGTAAAGCGAACAATATTCCAACATTTGATAATCGTAGTAGTATGCCTAGTAAGTTGGCTTTCGATCATGAAAGTAGTCCCGCACCTAAAGTACGAATGTTAATATCTTTTCCTGATACCTCAGATGAATTATTTGCCGGTTTTAAATCAAAATTACGTAGTCAAGTTCGAAAAGCTGAAAAAAATGGTTTAACAGCTTCAACTGCTACAGATTCAGCTCACTTAGATGCTTTTTATAACGTATTCACACGTAACATGCGCGATCTAGGTTCACCCGTTCATGCAAAAGAGTGGTTTCAAGAAATAGTTAACACCTATGGTGAAGATGTAATTATTGCTAATGTTTATTTTGAAGGTAAAGTGATAGGCGCTGGTATTGTATTATTCGTTGGTAACAAAGCATGTATCCCCTGGGCGTCAACAAACGCCGATTATAATAAGCTAGCACCTAACATGTTGCTATACTGGACATTACTGAAATTTGCTAACGACAAAGGATGTAAAGAATTTGATTTTGGTCGTTCTACGCTTGGTGAAGGCACTTACCGTTTCAAAAGCCAATGGGGCGCAGAGCCACAATTATTGAATTGGCAAAAATTTGATTCTAATGGTCTACTGCTAACAGAAAGCACGGGGGATGTTAGCAAGTTAAGAAAAATTGTTGAACAAACCTGGCAGAAACTACCTGTAGGTTTAAGCGAATTTTTAGGCCCTAAGATACGACGATATATCAGTTTGTAGCACAACCTGATGGAATTAATTTTACACAGAGAATATAAATGATAGATGAAATTGTAATAAATATATTTAATGAATTAAACAGTTCTGACCTTCAGTATATCGTATTAAGGAACTACGAAAAGTTCCCATATGATGTAGGTAATGACATTGACCTTTTAATATCTGCTAAAGAACATGCTCAGGTTCAAGCTGTTATCACAGATTCATTTTCCAAGTTAGGCTTTTTATCAAAAACATCATCAATAGAAAAAAATGGAATGCTATGTAAAGGCGTTAAAATTCAATCTGATGGTTCTACAACATCTTTGAGTATTCATATTCAGTTTTGGGTTTCTTGTGAAATAACGAACTTGCAACGTTCAATCCCTGGCTTAAGTTATAAGGTTTTTATTGAAAAATTAATTAAAAACAAAGAGTTGATTTCACAAAACGGTTGCCATTTTTATGTTGCGGGTGCCATTGATCGCTTTATTTTATTAGTACGTCAGTGGATTTTTAAAAAGAAACCTATTTACCAACTTCAGCTGAAAGATCTGTTAAACATTGACAGTGTGAATGATTTTGGCCAAAAATTCGAAATTATTGATGTGCCTTCAATCTGTAAGAATGATGATATTACGACTAACTATTTAAAAAAATTTATTTTAATGCAATGGGGTAAGCAAGGGATTATGGAAAATTACGGACACTCTTTTAAAACGTTATTATCTCGTAAAAGAACACTTTTAGCGCCTATGGTTTATATTACTGGGCCTGATGGTGCAGGAAAAACAAGTGTTTCAACAGCTTTATCAAAATCATTAGAAGTGTTGAACATTAATTACAAACACGTATATTCTGTAAAAAGAAATATCATCCGACATGGTATTTTTATGCTACGTCGCAAATTACACGGCACGACAGATAATAAGTTTTCTCAAGACCCTGCAGCAAGAAAGTTTCGATTCATCATGACTGAAGATATAACGGACCGTGATGACGACAGTTTTTTATGGAAGTTACGTAAGCTAGTAACATTACTCATTAGTATCACTGACGTTTTTATAAATTTTATTCCTGTCACTTATTTCCGACTACGTTATGATGCAGTTGTTGTTGAAACTTCACCATACGATATATTTATTAAATATCACATGCCGAAATTTAATATGTTAGAGAAAGTATTCTCACCTTTAATTCCCAAAGCGACCTTCGGCTTACTTTTAAAAGCAGATGCAGAAGTTATTGCCGAACGAAAAAGAGAATTATACCCGGAAGAGATTAATGACTACTATAAACGCTTAGATGTGTTACTAGAAAGAGCTAATACTAACGAGTCTTTTTTTGAAATAAGAACTGACACTACCTTTGAAGAAACAAAAGAATCTGTTTATCAGATTGTTGCTACAAAGTTATGATTCAAAATTGTTACCCATTAATTAAACTTAGGAGGGAATGTGAGTAACCTTCCATGCCAAGAACAACGTTTCGTTAGCACGTTCCTTAAACAGCACTATCAATCAGATTCAGTTTCTATTAACTTTATAGCTGACTATAGCACTGCAATGAGCATAGTTTTTAAATATGCCATAGTTGAAAACGGTACTCTTCAAGATGTGTTTATAAAAAGAGAACGTGTGGGGCACGAAGAAGGTATACTAAAACGTGAGTATGTAAATTTACTTGCACTTAATAAACAGGCGTCATCGCAGTTTAAATGTGCTAATGCCATTGTTTTTTCTGAAAAAGACAATGTATTAGTCTTAACAAAATGTCAAGGTGATACCTTTTTTGATCTCATTAATGAAATATGTAAATGGCCTTCACTTTTTACGTTTTCTGCTCAAACCTTGAAATCCATAATGTCGTTAGGGCAATGGTTACAACATAGAGAAAAAGCTTCAACAACATTCACAACACATGAAGAAGTACGCAATAAAATCGAACAGGAAGTTAATCAAGTAGAAAAAAACCTTCAACGTTATGCATTCAAAGAACAAAGTTTTCCGCTGTTTAACCAATGTAAAAAAATATTAACTGAAAACCTAAATAATATATTGATTGACAATAGTAATATCTATTTGGCGCATGGGGACTTTCATCCAGGTAATTTTTTTGTCGATGAAAACCAAGTAATATCTGCCATTGATTTCCAACATGTAGATACAAAGATAATTGGCTATGATGCCTTATATTTTGAAATGATATTATTAATCAGTTTTGGCATAAAACGCTACAACCCGCGATTAATAAATCAAGTATTAACGACATTTCAAGAAGGTTATTCACGCGATATAAATACATTGCCTGAACAAAAGTCAGTTATAAAGGCCCTCATTACAATGAGAGCACTCGTGTATTTGTCTTCTACCTTTCAAGAAAAAAATATAATTTCCAGTATAACGACTACGTTAGACTTAAAAAAACTACAAAAGTGGTTGTTATCCTAACCAATAGATAACCTCCCTTTGCAAAAGGAATTTAAAAAATAATGTGTGGTATCGCAGGATTTAGCCAATTTAACACTAAAATCGGTGACCTTAAGACCCTACAAGCCATGGGACAAGCCATCTATCATAGAGGGCCTGATGCCGGTTCAGAATACTTAGGGGATAATGTAGGCCTTAGCCATCGTCGATTAGCCATTATCGATTTATCAGACGCTGGTATTCAACCAATGCATTCTCACGATGATAAATACGTTATCATTTTTAACGGTGAGATTTACAACTTTCTTGAACTAAGAGAAGAGTTAGTCGTAAAGGGGTACCCATTCAAATCCCACACTGATACCGAAGTGATACTGGCTTTGTATCAATATGAAGGTACCGATTTACTTAAAAAAATAAACGGCATGTTCGCGTTTGCATTATGGGATAAAGAACAGCAGAGCCTTTTCATTGCACGTGACCGTATTGGTAAAAAACCACTCTATTATTGTCAGCATAAGAATGAAATTGCGTTCGCCTCTGAACTAAAATCGCTATTAACAATCAAAGATATTCCCAAAAAGGTACGTTTAGATGCGGTATATGACTTCTTTGCATACCAATATATCCCAGACCCAAAGACTATTTATGAAAACATATATAAACTGGAACCAGGTCACTACTTATTGGTAAATAACGAAGGAATAACAAAAGAGCAATATTGGGATATGTCGTTCGCTAAAATTTCGACCGAATCTGAAGAATCATTAAAACAGCAAGTACAAGCAATGACAAAATCATGCACAAAACAGCGCATGATATCTGATGTTCCCTTGGGTGCATTTCTCAGTGGTGGCGTCGACTCGAGTGGAATTGTTGCTCTAATGGCAGAAATATCAACCGAAGAAAACGGTAACCCCATCACCACTTGTTCAATAGGTTTTGACGAAGAAAAATTTGATGAAACCAAATATGCCGCCATGGTAGCCGAACAATACAAAACTCAACACCATAAATTAATTGTTCAAGAGAATGTAGAGGATAATTTAGAGCACATTGTCTCATTTTTTGATGAGCCCTTTGCTGACCCATCATTAGTTCCTACTTATTTTGTTTCTCAGCTTGCGAGACAAAAAGTGACAGTTGCTATTGCAGGTGACGGTGGTGATGAGGTATTTGCCGGTTATGAGAAATACTCAATTGACCATTTAGAAAACAAAATGAGAAATAAAATCCCTTTAGCCATAAGGAAAAATATTCTCCCAGGTTTATCTCAATTAGCTTCTCGTATAAATATTAATGCGGTTCAGCGCGCTAGTTCATTATTAAACAGCCTAAGTGTCAATCCGGCTATGGGATTTTATATTTCAAACTCGTTTATAAAGGATGCAACTTGGCAATCATTACTCTTAGACGAAACAAAAATTAAGCTAGGTAAATACCACCCATCCAAACTAACAATTGATGCTTATAATCAATGCGATGGAGAAGATCATTTGTCTCGTATTTTATATACTGATATGAAAACATACTTACCTGGAGGCATACTTGTTAAGGTTGATCGAATGAGTATGGCAAACTCTTTAGAAGTGCGCGCACCGATTTTAGATCATAAACTAATGGAATTTTCAGGCACAATACCTTCTTCGTATAAATTGAACCCCAATACAGGTGAGAAAAAATACATATTAAAAGAAGCATTTAAAGATTATTTATCAGATGATATTTTATATCGTAAAAAAATGGGCTTTTCCGTTCCACTCGCATCATGGTTGCGTAATGAATTGAAATCAATTGTCGAAGACCGCCTATTAAATCGTGACCATGGTTTGTGCTCATATTTCAAGCAGCAACAAATAAACAAGCTTTGGACGGAACACAAAGCTGAACACAAAGATCACGCTACTATTTTGTGGAGTATGTTAATGTTTCAAATGTGGTGGGACAAGTACATGTCGAATGAGTATAACTTAAATGACTAAAACCAGAATACTACATGTAACATATGATATGCGTATTGGCGGCACAGAAATGGTCATCAAAAACATTATCGATCGCTCAGATACTGAACAATTCGATATGTCTGTACTTTGCATTGAGTCACCTCTAGGGCCTTTTGCAGAAGAGTTAGAAAAAAACGGTACTCAGTTTTTCAAATTGAACCGCAAGCCTGGTTTTGATACCAGTTTAATCGCGAATATAAAGCATGTTATTACAACCCATAACATTGATATTGTGCACTGCCATCAATATACACCTTGGGTTTATGGAACGTTAGCTGCTTTATTTACATCATGTAAAGTCGTATTTACTGAACATGGGAGGTTTTATCCCGACTCAAGTAGCTGGAAAAGAAAAGTAATTAATCCTGCTCTCAATTTTTTTACGGAAAAAGTAACTGCCATTTCTGCTGCAACTAAAGATGCATTAGTTGAGTTTGAAAACATATCAAGTCGCTCTATCGGTGTAATATATAATGGCATATCCTCACTTAATGTCGATAATGATAAAGTAAAGCAGCTCCGTGCTGAGTTAATGATTCCAAAAGAACACATCATATTAGGTACAATTGCTCGCTTTGACCCAATAAAAAACCATTCCATGATGCTTAGAGCATTTGCAAAAGTGTTAAAACTGCAACCTAAAACAACTTTGATTATTGTTGGAGATGGAGAAGAAAGACAAAACATTGAAAAATGCATTGAGGAACTTCACCTAAAAGAACACGTATTACTTATAGGTTATGAACCTCACCCTAAATATCATTTAGCCATAATGGATATTTACTTGTTATCTTCATTTAGTGAAGGAACATCAATGACGTTACTTGAAGCAATGTCGCTCGCTAAACCCTCAGTTGTCACGAATGCAGGAGGTAACCCTGAAGTTATCCAAGATAGCTATAATGGTTTTGTGACTGATAATGATAATGATGATGCTTTTGCTGAAGCTATATTAAAATTAATGGATAATAAGATTAGAAATGAGCAAGCTAAGTGTGCATTATCACTATTTAACGAACGCTTCTCGTCTCAAAATATGAACCAACAATACGCAGATTTATATAACGAAGTAGCACCTAAACAACAATCTAGCAGGAGTTAGTTGATGGTTCGCATACATAGTGTTGATGTATTTAGAGTCTTTGCTATTCTAGCCGTCATAATGATTCACAGTACACCGTTTCGTTATTTAACGTCTGAAACTAACAGTACATTTGCTTTATTAGACATAATTATTAATCAGTTAGCACGTTTTGCTGTTCCATTTTTTTTCGTAATATCAGGTTATTTTTGGGGTGTTAAAGTCAGACAAGGCCTTGATATTACCACTTTAACGATGACGACCGCAAAGAGAATACTCGCCATCTATATCGCATGGTGCTTTATCTACTTAATTCCTTTTGACACTGCTTCAATTTCAAAATATGGTGCTTTTGGTCCTATTAAAGTTATTTATTGGCAAATTGAATACTCCTTACAAAACCCTTTAAAATTTTTACTTGAGGGTACTAAAAGACATTTATGGTTTTTGACCGCATTGATATCGAGCCTAATTTGTTGTTATTGTTTTATTCGATATAAACTATTTAAAAGTTTAATATTTTGCGCTGTGCTTTTTTATTTAGTAGCTGTTTTAGCAAAAGCCTATAACACAACTGATATTGGCATTGATTGGGAATTCAACTCAAGAAATGGGCCTTTCTTTGGTCTTATTTTCTTTGTCACTGGTTATATATTATCCGGAAAAGTTATTTCTCCCAAGCATATGACAATAGGGATCATCACATTCCTCTTTGGCACTATCGTTCATTTTTCTGAGCTGTATTTTCTATTTTCTAATCAAGAAACATTTGCTGAACCAGATTTTCTTTTTGGAACCTACTTTATGGGCTTAGGCGTCTCATTAACTGCGTTATCGAATCACCCCTGCTTGCAAAGAAAAAGTCTAGCCAAAATAGGTAAGTTAACACTAGGTATATACGCCATTCATCATATATATATCGATCTATTTTCTTTTTATGACATTCAGGTAAACTCGATGCTTTGGGATATAACTTACTTAATACTTGTATTTACCTTATCAACATATACGGTAATAAAGCTTTCAAAATTTCGTGCCCTAAGAAACATATTACAATAAAATTAACTCATTCAATAATTCACTTATTAATCGGCTGTAGGAACATATGTTTTATTCACTTCAAGCGTTAAGAGGCATCGCTGCTTGGATGGTCGTTTTCCATCACATTGCACAAAGCTACTACATGGGAAATTCAACACATTATTTTTGGCAGTTTTTTAGTCAAATAGGTGGTTTTGGAGTAGATGTTTTTTTTGTTTTAAGTGGTTTTGTAATGGCCTTAGCATCAAAAAAATACAATGGTAATGGCATACCCTTTGCGCTTAATAGATTTTTTAGAGTTATGCCCGTCTATTGGATTTATACCCTTATACTACTGTTAAGTATTTTATTACTCCCATTAGGATCCTATATTACTGCATGGGATGGCGGCACTCTATTTAAGTCATTGCTACTTATCCCGAATTTAAACCTCAATGGATATGGCTACTACCCTACTTTGTACGTAGGGTGGACATTGACATATGAAATGTTCTTTTATCTAGTTTTCTCAATCTCTTTAGCGGTGAATTTCTCAAAGCCAGTGTTCGTTTGTGTAGTATTACTCACCATAATTACGCTCCTAACAAGGTGGAACCCTTTCCTCGGACACACGTCATTTTTACTCATTGAATTTATTGCTGGTATGATTATTTATAAGTGTGTAAGTAGTACAATTTACCTGCGTAGTAAAACAATACATTGGCTTATGCTGACTTTGTTAATTTTACTCAATGTAGCATTATATATTCAAATAGAAAATACTTTACCCGCTAAAATTATTGCTGCTTGTAACGTAGTTTTGTTCTTTATTTTCATCGATAAATTTTTTGATAAAAAGTATTGGTTAGCGAATAAGCTTATCCTCTTGGGTGAGTACTCTTATTCTACTTATCTTTGTCACATTATCGTTATAGGCTGGTTTAGTGGCTTATTGGGTGTATCTTCGTATGGCTATGTTGATAAGTTCATTGTTGTGTCGATTCTTATTGTCGTTTATTACTGTTCTAAAGTAAGTTATATCTATATTGAAAAAAATCATTCTATCTACAATCTTAGAGATTTAATAACACGTAAAATATCAGGATAAACCGAAGAATATAATATGAAATAACCACAGTTATGCATAAAGTCGCCTCCAATAGCTTTACTCTTCCTTAGAGAGTAAATTTTTAAACATAGGTGAAAGTTGTTTATTACCAAACTCACTTAAGTGGTCCCCATCAAAGTATATTGGCCTCCCATCAATAGAGCCATTACACCTACCATTTGAACACAAATACTCTTCAGTCTCGAGTAAGTTTATCCCACAGACCTCTTTGGTTTTTTGGAGTAAGTTAAGTGCATATTTATTTCTTAAGTAATGATCACTTAATAACGTTTTATAATCAGAAAAGTCATTTTGTCCTAACATTCTATTTGACATAAAATCAGGTACATTAACGAGCATTTCAGGGATAGGTGTCGTCACATACACCGTATGATTTTCTGTCAGCTGACACATGGTGTCTTTATAATTCTTTCCAAATTCTATCAATAAGTCATTAGTAACAGAATTGTATTCAGTATCAAAATAAATAAGTGGGCTATCTATCCCCTTCTTGATTCTTGAGGGGTTAGATTGTAGTGGTCAACTAATTTTGGCCACGAATTTGTATTCAAGCCAATATCTTTTCTCTGATTCATTTGGTGTTAGTCCACCGTTATAGCTATGGGGCCTAACCTGGCTGTAATATCCAATAATGTATT